>PJEL010000791.1_pt1 | contig 35580 bp, 24 predicted proteins | sample 1853271 | NCBI WGS metagenome assembly PJEL01 (sample SAMN08108733, study PRJNA415343) | Invertebrate metagenome, whole genome shotgun sequencing project. | host: Globobulimina | place: Sweden: Gullmar Fjord | collected 2015-08
AGCGCCAGCAGCAGCAGGTACTCCGGGAGAGCGTGTAGCAGGAACGGTCGCGCAGCACGGATGCGCTCTATGGCGCGATCGGTCTCGCTGGTGTCGCAGCCCTCGTTGTCCCCGCGGTTCAAGGGCCGGTGCTCATGGCCTGTCAGCCCCTGGGGCTGCGAAGTGGCGCTCTTTTGGGCTCCGCGGTCCTGTTCGGGCCGTCGCTAGTGCTGCTTGGCTGTGTGTCTCCTTGGGTGGTCAAGGTGGCGGCCAGGGATCTGAGCAATGTGGGCCGTGTGGTGGGGTTCTTCACCGCGTTGTCCACGATCGGCAGCTTCCTGGGAACGGTGCTTACAGGCTTCGTTCTCATCGGTCTCCTCGGCGTCTCGAAGATCTTCATGCTGGTCGGCGCTCTCCTGATCGCGCTGGCGGTGACCTACCACGTCGTGTTCCGCCGTCGGCTCGTCGCCGCAGCAGCGCTACTTCTGCCCTTCGTGCCGCTGACCTCGCCACAGCCCACCTCGGTCATGCGCGCCAGCGGCACCAAAGCCGAGATGGTCCATAGCGTCGAGACCTTCTACGGGAGCATCAAGGTCATCGAGTACAGCAAGGGCGTGCACCACACCAGAGAGCTCGCCATCGACGGGCTGGTCCAAGGCGGCATCGACGTCCGCACCGGAGCGAGCATCTACGGCTATGCCTACCTGCTCGGGGCACTGCCGAGATCGGTGCAGCCCAAAGGCGAAGACGCCCTGGTCATCGGGCTGGGTGCCGGACTGGTCCCGAACTGGCTCGGTCAACATGGCGTGCGAACCGATGTGGTCGACATCGACCCCGAGATCGCCCGCGTCGCTCAAGACTGGTTTGGCTTCAAGCCGACGGGCGAGATCATCATCCAGGACGCCAGGGCTTTTTTGACTCGCTCGAACCAGAGCTATGACTACATCGTGCTCGATGTGTTCAACGGGGACACAACCCCTGGGCATCTGTTGAGCGTAGAGGCCCTTCGGCTGGTCGACGCCCACCTGGACGACGGAGGCGTGATGGCCACCAACGTCATGGGATGCCTGGGCGAGCGCCAGAGCATGATGGGGTCTGTCGTGCTCACGATGCGCGAGGTCTTCGACACCGTCGTCGCCTATCCGATGTTCGATCCGCAGCAGGACATGCCCTGCGGAAACCTGATCCTGATCGCCTACGACGGCTCGCCAGTCGATGCAAACGTGGGCTTCGACGAGCTGCAGCGGATGCCACCTGGTGCTAAAAACCAGGTTGTAACAGCCCTGCAGCGCAAGACCGTGCCGCCTACGGATCCGAACGCCTTCGTCCTCACCGACGACTACAACCCCATCGATCTCTATGATCTCGATCTCAAGGAATGGGTTCGCGCCGGCATCCAGAACGAGACCGACTGGGAGTTCTTGCTCTGACGGGAGATCGACGCGCCGAACCGTCGCAAGCTCCGGTTGTGCACATCGAAACTTCACCGGAATCAGGGCTTGGGGGTCTTGCCGATCGTCTTCCAGTCGTGGCAGCCGAGACAGAGCTGACCCTTGTAAAGCGGCTGGCGCACGAGGAAGTTCTCGACCACGACCGGCTCGAGCGCGCCAGCGACCGCTTCGCGCTTCTCCATGACCACGTCCAACACCCCCTTTCTCCACCACTCGGGCAGGACGTACTCTCCCTCTCGGGCGTCGATGTCGGAGTCTTCTTCGGGATGCAGATCGTGACAGGTCGGACAGACCAGATGCGTTCCCCGTGAGAGGGGCAGCCCATTCCGCACCGCACGGGCGGCCATGTCTGCGGGCATCTCGCCGTAGTGGGACCGCGAACCCGCATGGGGCATGGGCCGATGGCAGTTCAGGCAGACGTAGGCCAGCCCCGGCGTGTCGATCTCGCCGTCCTCCTCTCGGATGTGGCACAGCTCGCAGACGCGGTCGTCGGCTGTGCCGTCTCGCACCGACTCGTGGGGATTGAAGCTGCCAACGGTGTCTTTCCACTCGTGGCACTGCTCGCAGATCTTCTCTGCGTTCTCATAGGGGCCGCCGCGCAGGAAGGTCGGGTTCTTGGAGTCGACCTGGGTGCTGTCGCAGGCGGGCTCGTCGTGACAGGTGTGGCAGCTGATCAGACCGTCGACGAGGAGCAGATTCGGCGGCACGGTGATGGCACCGGGTGGGATGTCGACCGGGTGCGGGTCGCTGCCGTGACAGCTGTGGCAGGTCGCCGTGATCGTGCCACGCCTGAAGGCGATTTCCTCCGGAGAAGCATCGGCTTCCGCGGGATCGTGGCACGCTTCACAGGCCTCGGGGCGGCCATGCGGATTCATGTGCACCTCGGCGCCCTTGGGGGCCGCCAGAGCCGGAGGCGTTACCAGCACACTGAGGAGAAAAAGCATCATCGCGACTGTCCGCCCGTATCGATGTCCCGATCGACGCCGTTGTTGCCGTGGCAGCTCATACACTCCTCGGGGTCTTCGACATCGATCAAACGGTCGTTGATCGCCGGCACATCGATGTTGTCGACGGCGACGCATCGACTCTGATGGATGTTCCACGTCTGGTGGCACTGGAAGCACTGTTCGTTGCCCCAGCCCGCCGGGTGCTCTGAACGCGTCAGCTCGATGCCGGCGGGGGACTTGGTCAGGTCCCGCACGTCGTCGCAGGGATCGCCGCACCCGGTCACCAAGACGAGAGACATGGCAAGCAACACCCTCATTCGAACCGCCCATCGGACGTGGAGTGGCACTCGACACAGTCGGCTTGCAGATGGCAGGTGGAGCAGTTCGACGGGTCGGCGAAGGCCGCGATCCCGTGCACCGACAGCCAAGAGCGGTCGTGTACTCGATAGCTCATGGAGTCCTTCTTCACGTGGCACCCGATACAGAACACCTTCTTGTGGCACCTGTCACACCCGAGCTTGCCAATTCGTGCGTTGGAACCGTGAATTTCGAGCCAGCCGGGACCGTGGGATTCGGGAGCAACACCGCCTTCGTGGCAGTTGTAGCAGTACCCTGGACCGCGGGGCTCCACACCTTCGGGCGGGTTGTGACAGAAGTGGCAGGCCAGCGAAGACGGCGTGAGGAACACCGAATCGAGGACACTTGGATCCAGCCGCTTCTCGCCGACGCCACCGAGTTGGTGACACGCAGGACAGCCAAGGCCCATGCGCTCGAACTCGCGCCCATGCACCTTGTGGTCGAAACGCTTGAAGATCTCCCGGGCGAGCTCCGACACTTCGACCTCGCCCCACTCTTCGACCTCGGCGGATCGCGTCGGCAGCGACACAATGAGCGCACCAAAGAAGAGAATGCCGGCGAACCAGCTGCGCTTTGTCATGGCACCTCCACGAGCAAGCGCATGCCGACGCGAGCGTCGAAGAGCGCCACCCGGTCGGTGGCGAGATCAGCGTTGACCGCCAGGTGGACCTGCGGGAGTAGCTGCTGCTCCACCTCGCTCATCACATCCAGAGCCGTCATCCACGGCAGGTGCGTCTTTCGGAACGGCACCACTGCGCCGCGAACCATCAGCTCGGTTGTATCCGATAAATCCACCTTCGTTGTGGCATATACCGCATGGAACATGCCTCCCGGGCCCGCGCGGAAGCGATAGGATGGATACCAGCGAAACACCGCACCTGGCAGCGTTGGCAGCCAGCTGGCCTCGATCCCGTGGCCGTACTGGTCTCCATCGACACGCTCGTAGCGGGAGCCGCTCCACGACATCGAGAAGGTGGTCATCTTGGCCCCGTCTGCGCGTAGACCGACCCCCAGTTCGTCGACCTCTCCACCCGCGAGGGTCTCGAGGATCGCGTCCCCGAAGATAGAGTTCAAGTCGACGACCTCGCGGTGCTGGAGGTGTACGCTGCCTTCGATGGGCATCACCGGACGCACGGCGGCCTCGAGACGCGCCCACTCCATTGCGAATGTCGGCTGAGTAGCGACCACTTTCCCAGACACGTAGCCACGATCGAGCAGCTCGACGCGAGCCTCGATGTCTTGCCGACCAATGGCAGGACCGTCCTCGGCGCCATCGATCTGGGCACCGAGTCGACCGTGCAGTGCGCCGTCGCCGTACCTGGCCTCGATGCGACCAACGGGCGCGCCATCGCGGAGATCGTCCAGGTCGTGGTGACGCGCGATGCCCCCCCACGCCGACACTTGCAGACCCTCCGCCGGCCGGACCAGCGCCCTTGCACCATCGAAAGTGACCAGGCGGTAGTGGCCCAGAGCGGAGGTTCGGCCGACCGTTGCATCGATCCAAGGTCGGCGGACTTCCGCCTCGACGGTATAGAGGTCGGTCGTCGATGAGTTCTCGATGCCGGCGTCCCAGACCTGGGCGGTGTTGGCGACGATGGAGACATCACCCAGACGCTGCACGATGTTCATGTACTGCGTCAGCGGCACCATCTTCTCACCGAACAGATCGTAGCGGACCTGGGCGATGGTCTCGAGTTCCGCCGTCGGGGGAGTGACTTGGGCATGTGCAAGCTGGGAAACCAGCGCGAGCTGAACGACGAACGCTGTCACTCAGCACCCCCGTGACAGCGGCGAGCGCAGGTAGCAACCATGGTGACGGGACCAAACCCGGGCTCATGGCATCCCGCACACACAGCCTCACCGAGCTTTTCAGCGCTCGGCAGATGGGTGGTTGCCCAGTCCTCAGGATGGGGGAAGGGTTGGTGACACCGCGCGCAAGCCACGCCGGAGCTGCCCCCATCGCCCTCCGTACCGTGACAGCCCTGACACGCCGTCGGGTCTTCGAGATACGAAACCGGGTGCTGCGTAGGCTCGCGCCACCCATCGGGGTGAGGGAACGGGAAGTGGCAATCGTCACATGCAACGTCCACATCTCCGCCTTGCAGTGCCGGACCATGACAAGCGCCACACGCTGCGGCCGCACTACCGCGTTTCACGGCTTCCAGGCCGTGATTGCCGGGCTCGGCCCACTGATCGGCGTGCGGGTAGACAGTGTGGCACGCGGTGCATTGGGGCGCCCGCAGGCCCTCCACCCCGTGGCAGATGGAACAGCTCTCGATGACCAGGTCGTCGACGAGAAGGTCCGCACCGTGTTGGGCGCCCGCTCCCCAGCCTTCGACGTGAGGGAACGCCAGATGGCACTCCTCGCAGGGAGGCGAGACCGTGCTGCCCTCGACGTGGCACTGTCGACAGTCCGTGGCCCCGTGCTTCAGGACCTCGGCGCCGTGCACTGCACCCTTGCGGAACTCCTCGATTGGATCATGGGGGAAGAACGCATCATCGACCTCGGGGGCGTCAACCTCGAACGGCAGCTGGCACCCGGCCAACAGGCACAGGAGCACCACTCCGAAACATGATTGGGGCAATTGTCCAGTTCTCACGGGAACATCCCCACGTAGTCAGTTTGGTGGTCCTGGTGGGTGTTCCGGTCAGTCGGGTCTCCGTAGGCTCCGTCGAACACAAACCCTGAGTACCAGGCATTCAGCTCGTGACACTCACCACAGGAGTGCATGGGGAACGACCCCACCGGCAGGAAGAGAGCACCCTGGGCATCGAACCAGTCCAGCGTCTGTTGGGGCGGCTGCGCGGCGAAGAAGTGAGAAGCTGCGTCTCCTGCTCCCGAGGCGTCGCTGAAGGCGATCTGCGCCGCGGTCTTCGGCATGTGACAGCCCACGCATCGCCCGCCTTGTTCCTGCGAAGCCGGGTCGTAGAGCGTATGCAAGTCGTGATCCTCGAGAGCCTGGGTGTCGTTGTCCCACGTGCGCTGGAGGTGGCAAGAGCTACACAGCGTGTTGTCTCGGGCATCAAGGCGGAGCAGATCTGGGAGTGCGGCCTGACCATGAGGGTCGTGGCAGTCGAAGCACAGCAGGCCGTAGGCGTCGTTGGTGGCGTGGGGGGACACGGCGAGCTCATCGGACTGCTGCGCGGCGGCGGCGGCGGCGCCGTTCGGCCAGCTATTCGCGTTCGATGCGCCATATGCTGACAGATCCTCACCCACATGGAACAGGCCCAGGGCGTCGGACCAGGGGTATGGTGCCCCCGTGCCGTCGCCAGAGGTCGCACCGTGACACTGCCCGCACACATCCGCAGCGCGAGCCTTGTCCAGCTTCGCCGGGTTCGTGATCGCTAGCGCTTTGGTCTCGAACGTCGCTTCGAGGTGAGACGAGGCCGCGCCGTGACAGCGCTCGCAGCCAACACCGGGCTCGGTCCAGCGTGGCCCCGGGCCGGTCGTCGGCGTGAGGTCTACACCTCCGTCGCCGCGAGCAGAGAGCGTGAAGCCCGTGGCATGACAGGGAAAGCACAGGGCATCCGCCGAGGATGAGGGACTCGGATTGGAGGCGAGGTTGAATGTGAAGTCGCCCAGCCCATCGAACCACCGCGAGACCTCCCAGGACACGACACGCTCGACTGCTTCGGGCCAAGAGCCGAGCTCGGGTCGGGCCGCAATCCATGCCACCGGAAGCGGATAGGCCTGCTCATTGATCAGCGTGTAGACCACGCTTCCCTGGTCCTGGTCCCCGATGACCCCGTCGACGGCGAACTGTCGAGTCGCTGCACCAGCGTCGGTGAGCTCGACCGTAGGCACCGTGGCCACCAAGGTGAGGAGCGCGCTGGCGCCAACACCGAGGTCGACGAACGTGTCGGCTTCGAACTGCGCCAACAGGCTCGGCTCGATGTCCTGCATCAGCGTGCGCCCGTGTGGAGACGCGGCAACGCCGGCAGCGATTGTGGGGTGGCAAGCATCGCAAGCGGTACTGCCGAACTCGATGGAGCCCTCGAGGGGTCGGCCGGCGAGCTGCACCGCAACCTGCACACCACCGAGCTCGGGCACCTCGACCTGTTCCACGCTGCGCGCCCAAGATCGGTCGTTGGGGTGCTCGACCGCGACGTCGATGACCTGGCCACCCAGGTCGTACAAGAACGCAACGCCGTCTTCGTCCGTTGTGGTCGTCTGGCCGGTGCTGGCCGTGACGACCCCACCCACCAGTGCGGCCCCACTCGCGTCGCGCACTCGGATCTCTGCGAGGCCATCGACTGGTAGCTTTGGTTGGAGCTCGATCTCCAGAAACTCTTCCCACACGCCGAGGGGCGCGGTGACCTCCCGTGTCTCGTAGCCGGCAGCCGCCACCACCAGCTGATAGATACCGGGAGACAGGCGCGAGAACTGGAAGGTGCCGTCGGCCTCGGTCTCGGCACCGTGACCGCGCGGCATCACAGTGAGGTACGCCGACGATACGGGTTCGCCATCCGCACCATAGACCACTCCGGTGAACGACTCGTACTCGGCGACAACCACGCCGCTGTCTACGGGCGGTGTCTCGTCATCCCAGCCGATGCCAGGCACCGAACAGGACGTGAGGAGACCGAAGAGAATGGTCGTTCGTCCCCTCATTGCGGCGGCTCGTCTTCGTCATGGTCAGGCGCGGGAGCCTCGACCAGAGCCGCCGGCGACAGGCCGGCCGAAAACTCTGCCAGCGCGCGAATATCGTCGTCTGACAAACGTGACGCGACCGCGCGCATCATCCCATTCTCGTCGTTGGCTCGTTCGCCGTCGCGGAAGGAAGTGACCTGACGTATGAAGTAGGCGCGGTTTTGCGCTGCGATCACCGGGAAACCCCCAGGGATCACGCCGTCGCGGCCCTGGCCTTGTGGACCGTGGCACTGAGTGCACGATGGCAGCCCCGCGTCGGGGCGGCCGTGCAGGTAGAGCGCCTTGCCGGGCTTGGCCAAGCGGGGCTCTCCGCGCTCGCGCGTCCGCATCTGGGTGGAGTACCAAGCTGCCAAATCCGCGATGGTCTGGTCGTCGAGATCGGCAGCTTTCTCGGTCATGTCCTCGTGAGAACGCGCTCCGTCGCGAAAATCGCGGAGCTGCTTGGCGATGTATGCGGGGCGTTGACCGGCGAGCTTGGCGCGATCCGAGTCCGTAGGGTTGCCGTTTTCGCCGTGACACTCAGTGCACTTCTCGGACTTCCGGGATCCCTGGGCGGCGCTGCCTTCGATCTCGACCACCACCGGTGCTTCTGGCTGCACCAACTCCTGAGTCTTCGGGCACCCCGCCAACAACACGACGACGCACGCGACCGGAGCCGCGCTCATCACAGTCATGGGTCTCAGATACGGCGACATGTGCCTTCCGGATTCGAGAAGCGCTCCAAGATGCTGGGACGCGCCGCATCCCGAATGCCCTCGATCGTGACGAGGCCATCGGGCGTGCGCACGACTCCAGTATCGAAACCCAGAATGCGGCGCGGATCGCGAATGACCTCCTCGTCATCGATCTTGGTCTTGCCGTCGAAACCGGCGTCGTGACCGTAGCCAATTGCGAGGCCAACGACGCCCGGCCGGATCAGCTCGGTGACTCGAACCTCGGCCCAGAGCTCCTGCTGCCCGGCCACGAGATGGATCTCATAGGGCTTCACAGGTCCGTGATGTCCTCCGGCCGATAAGTGGTAGTCCGCGGCGGTCTTCGGGTTCAACCAGGCAACGTTCCGTCGTCGCAGCGATGGCGTCACCCAGTACTGGGCGTTCGACTCCCACCAGCCCCCGAAGGCCTCGCGGTAGGTGACCAGATCCAGCTCTACGTGGCGCGTCCAGAAGGGGAGCACAGCCTCGTCGGCGTATGGAGTAGGTGTGGGAACTTCGGGCAGCTCGGCGGGGGGAACCCACCCGCGCGCGAGCAGTGCTTCCTCCTGGCCGGTCGACTTGATGGCTCGATCGAGCATCTCCACCGTGTTCAGCTTGGTGCCGATGCCGGTGCAGATACGCTCCAGCAGCCCATCCAGCCCACGAGCCCACGAGCCCGTCAGTCCGGCGCCCTCCAACACCGAGTGCACGACGGGCTGCACCAAAGACGTGCCGTCGTGTCGGCGTACAAGTCCGCTGCGTTCCAGCTCTGTCACGTCCGGAACCACCAGATCGGCGAGGGCCGCGACCGGGTTCAAGGTCGGGCTGACGACCACCAACAAACCCACTCGCTCCTGGTCTTTGAGCTGTGCCAGGAGTTCCTGTTGGTAGGGCGAGTCGACGATTCCGCCGTCCCCCACGACCACCAGGATGTCGATCCTCGGGCCATTGGAGAGCATGCCCGGCAATACGTCGACGGGACGCTTGCCCACAGACTCCGGCACGCGGAGGGCGCGCAGCCCACCCGTCGGGGACAGACCATCGGCAAGAATGCCCAAACGAAGGATGTCTTCGACCACCCGCCCGCCGCCGGAGCGCTCGCCCACGCCGCCGCCGACGCGGATCGCGACCTGTCTCGGATCTCCGAGTATCCTGGCCGCCTTGCGCACCACGTCGAAGCCCAGTCCAGCGCGCATCTCCAGGTTGCCCATCGGATAGTCCGACAGCGATGCGAACCACTCCTGGTCGACCTCGACCACACCCTGCTCACGCCAGGCGTGCAGGAGCATCCAGGCGAGAGCTCGATCGCCACCGGGCCGCACCGGCAGCCAGAGATCGGCGTGACCCGCCACCTCTGACAGCCTCGGATCCACAACCACCATCGCACCCGTGCGGTTGGCTAGGGCGCGGCTGTCGGCCACCTGATCGATGCCGCTGGCGTAGGGATCTGCTCCCCAAACCAGGGTGCCCCTCGATGGACTCCAGTTGGGCTCGATCAACCACCCAGGCTCGCCGAGGAGCGCGCTGCTCGCTTCGAGCAACCAGGGAGCCGGGTGACCCAAGTGCACTTCGTCAGTGCCAAAGCGCTCTCCAAAGGCTCGGAGTACGTCGGCGCGATCCTGCTGCCTGGTGTCTGCGACGAGAACGAAGCGCTCCCGGTTCCGGCCATCCTTGATCGTGTTCAGGCCCGGGCCCTCGAGCCCATCCGCCAAGACCCCGTCGGCCTCTTCTGTCGAGACCATGCGCCAGGCGTTCTCGCCCCGGGGCCCCACACGCACCAGGGGCGCCAGCAAACGGTATGGATCATGGGTATTTTGGAGCCTAGCCTGCCCGCGCGCGCAGAGGGCACCTCGCAGCTTGGCCGCCTCTTCGAGATTCGTCGGCGGCACGCCTCTGTAGACCCTCGGCGAGAACGGATTGCCGTCGATCTTCGCAATCACTTCGCGCTCGCGACAAACGCGGATGGGACAGGAGGCGTGGCATCCAAGACAGGTGCTCAGGACCAGATGGTCCGCCTGGTCGAGTGGATACGACCCCGTGAAGTTCCTCCGATAGGCATAGTCGAAGGCAATGCTGCGCGCGACGCTGGGCCAGACCATGGCTCCAACGCCGCCGAGGAGAGCGGCGCCCTTGAGAATGGACCGTCGCGACGGATCTATCTCCGCCTTGGGCACTTCAACAGAATCAGGCTCGATAGTACGTTTTCGGCTCATTGCCGAGCTCCTCTTTCATGCGGGAGGTCGGATTCCGAGACACCATCTCCCGGACCAAGCTGTTCGGATCGTTGAGGTCGCCGAACACAAGCGCGTCGGTGGGGCACGACGTCACGCAGGTGGGAAGGCTCCCTTCGACCAGTCGATGCATGCAGTGGTGGCACTTGCGCACGTTCCCCACTGGGCTCTGCTCGTGGTGGCGCCACCACTCACGCCCGTACTCGGTTGTTGGGCGCTCGTGCTCGTAGGGGACCTCGCCAGCGCAGCCATCCCCATAGCGATCGCCAAAGTCGAAGTAGCGCGACCCATACGGGCAGGCCGTCATGCAGTACCGGCACCCGATGCACTTGTTATAGTCCATCACCACGGTGCCATCGGGCGTCAAGTAGGTAGCGATGACCGGGCAAACCAGGCAGCAGGCAGGCTGTGCGCAGTGCTGGCAGGGCTTGGGCATATAGGACCGACGGCCGTAGGGGAACAGGCCGTCAGTGCTCTCGATGATGACCATGTAGGACACGCCCGGGGGCGTGTTGTTCTCGGCCTTGCACGAAACCTGACACGCACGGCATCCAGTGCATTTGTGGGGATCGATGTACATCCCCCACGCCTTGCGCCGGCGCACCTCGTCGACCGCCTTGCTGACCTCCGCACGCTGGCGATCCTTGGCGTCCTTCTTTTCGAAGTCAGTGCTCATCCATGCTCCCAGCGTGTTCTCCGGACTCTTCGTGCTCGGCCGGCTCGGCGGGCTTCAGCGGCGGCAGGTCGCCGCGGATCTTGTCGGTCATGATGCGATCGACGATGGAGTGCGGATCGAGGAAGGTCTCCACGTGACAGTCCCGGCACACCTGGTTGTCATGGGGGTGGAGCGGCTTGAACCCATGGCACACATCGCAGCGTTCGTCAGGTCGTACCTCTGATTCGAGGTCGGGGTGACAACGTCCACACGGCAGCAGGCCACGCCCTCGGGCCAGGTGACACTCCTTGCACGTCTCGCCATCGATCACCGGGTTCTCCATCTCCGAAACCCAGTTTGGAGTGGAGAAACCCCAGCTCACGAAGCTGTACTGGAGGTATTCCTTGAACGGCAGCACGTGGCAAGCGTGGCAGGCCGCATCAAAATCGGTGGAATGCGGCGCGAACTCGACCTGGAACTCGGTCACCTTGGTGGTGGCGTGATGGCACCCAAGGCAGAGCGGACGGTGATCGTCGAGCTGGGTGAAGCGCAGACGTCCCGCCAGGCCGCCGACCAACAAGCCCGCAACCGCCGCGAGCGCTAGCAGACGCCAGTTCACCCCGTCCGGTAGGCGCCAGTTCACCACATCCCCGCATGAGGAAGTACATCCTCGAGAAAGGACACTGTGAACACGAGCCAATACCAGAACACGGTCGACGCGAAGAACACAGCTACAGCCGCCACAATCGTCATACGCCTACTCACCACACCTCCAGGTAGTCCCGGAAAGACTGCGAGTGGAAATTCAAGAAGCGCTCCTCGGCATCCCTGCCGTGGCACCGCTCGCAAAGTTCGAGGACCATGGACCGCGACCGCAGGAAGCTGGTGCGATCGTTGCCCTCTGCTTCACCTCCGCCCTTGGCCTGGTCGTGCTTCCACCGGTGCGGATCGTGACAGGTACCGCAGGCCGGGATGCCGATCGTGAGGTCGCGCGTGGGCCGGCCCCCATCGGTGTAGAACGTCACCTTTCCGCTGAATTTCTTTGTTACGCCGCTCCTCTTCTTCTTCTGACGGTCGGCGGCGGAGGGATGTGTGAAGGCGCCCGGGTTGACCGCCGAGGTGCTGCCATCGTGGCAGGACAGACATCGAGCGTTGGCTGGATTCTCCCCGGGTTTGATCCGAACGAGCATCGACCCTCGACCCACCCCGTGGGCGTCGTGACACGAGACGCACGTGGTGTTGGACCTCGCAACGGGCACCAGCGCGGCGTCATGCTCGGAGCCAAACACGCTGCGCTGGGCGCTATGGCAGCTGATGCACAGATCCGGGATCGACTTTCGACGAAGCAACCGGGAGCCGGCGCCGTGGGCATTGTGACAGGTCGAGCAGGCCATTCTCCCACCGATACCCGGCATATCCGAACGGCCGCCGAGACCCACTCCGAGGGGATGGGAGCCACGGACGGACACCTGCGGGGCATCGTTGTCCGACCGTCCTTGAGTGTGACAGGCGAGGCAGGCTGCAGGCCCGATGCGCGACGAGAGGTCCTCCAGGTCCAGATCCGGGGCGACGTGCATTCCGTGACAGGAGGCGCACCCAACCTTGCCGTGGCGCCCTTCGCCAATGGCGGCCGCGCGCTCCTCGTGGCAGCTCTCGCAGGGTGACCCGCCGTCCTCTCCCTCGGCTCGAAGTAGCGTGTCGCCCGTCGAGAGATGTGGATCGTGGCAGGACATGCAGGTCAGCAGGCCATCGGGTCCGAGCACGCCGCCGAGGTCTTCGACCCGTGTCGCGACGGCCTCCGAGACCTCCATGTCGAGGGGATGTTGGGACAGCTCGGCAGTGCGATCCGTGTGGCAGCTCACGCAGAGGGTTCCGTCGGTCGACGACAGGACGAGTAGAGGCTCCTCGGAGGCTCCGTGGGGACGGTGACAGCTCATACAGGTGAGCTGGTCTTCGTCGAGACGGGACCTCGCTCGATCCAGCACGGTGTGGTCGGCTTCGTCTGGACGCGGGACGCCGAGTGGATGGGTGTGGCGCTTGCCGCGTGGAGCGCTCTCGATGTAGTCGGCGTGGCAGTTCAGGCACACTTGACGACTACTGAGACTCCTGGTCTGCGGCGGCTTGAGACCGAAGTCCACCGCCTCGGAGTCCTCGACCATGCCCAACACCTGTTGGTCGTGGATCTGGTGGCAAGACGTGCACTTCAGGCTTCCGTCAGCGTTGCGCGAGATGTTGTCTGGGATGAACTGGGCCCGCTCTTCGTCCTGGACCTGAATCGGGTGGTTCTTGGCGGTTGGATCGAAGTTGCCGGCGCTCAGTCGGCGCGTACCGTCGTGGCACTGTCGGCAGATGGGCGACGGATCGTCGTCCCGCACCGACACTTCGCGGAAGAGCATCTGCGCGCGCTCGAATCGCCCACCGAGATAGGCCGGACCACCGCGCTTGAAGACCCTGACCGCGGAACTCCCAGCATCGGCCACATAGATGAGATCCCGTACCGCGGCGACGCCGAGCGGGTGCTCGAAAAGGCGCTCGCCCTCTTTGGTGACCGCCATCTCGAAGGTGCCGTCGGAGTCGAGGAGCTGGAGGATGCCTTGGTGAGTATCGAGCACCGCGAGGCCACCTGTTGGAAGCCAAGTGACGTCCTTGGGTTTCACGAACGCACCCTCCGTCATACCCCAGTCAGCGAGATCGGCCATCAGCTTGCCGTTCCCTCCGATCCTCCTGACCTTTCCGGACAGCGCTTCGACAAAGACAACACCGCCGTCCGGGGTCGCCGCCAGCCCTCTCGGGGCGCGCATCGGGAGGTTTTCGAGTTTGTCGATGTGGAGCTCGACCTCGCCCTCCATGCTCAGCTTGAGCAGCACATCCTCTGGCGTGCAGCTCACCCAGAGCGACTGTTTCCCATCGAAGGCCACGTCAATGGGATGAAGCTCCGGATCGATGCCGATTTCTTGTTTCACCTCACCATCGTCGGCGTCGAGAAAGAGCAATCGGTGGTTGCCCGCATCGGTGACCCAGACGCCGTCTGGGGCCACACCGAGCCCAGAAGGCTGGTCCAGGCCGTCCTCGAGACGCCAACGAACAGCACCACCCGGCTCGAAGGTAGTGACGGTCTGGGCGGCGAAGTCGGTGACCACTACCCCGCCATCTTCGAGCACGTCCACTGCCGAGGGCTCTCGCAGCCCGTCGGTGAAGGACTTGCCCTCGACGTAGCCCACTTTTTCGTCACCCCCGCGGGCTGTCGCCACAACCCACACCAGGCCAACGCAAACCGCCAGCAAAGCCGCGACCCTCTGCCGGCTCATGAGTCACCTCCTGGAAGAGGCGTTTCGTCCGTGTCTTCGTCCAAGGGTGGGGCGGCAGCGGCGGCGGCGGCGGCTCCCGCAGCCGCGGCGGCGGCGGCCTCGGCAGCGGCAGCGGCTTCGGCTTCGGCGGCAGCTACGGCAGCGGCAGCGGCAACGGCCTTTGCCTTGGCAGCGGCAGCGGCAGCGGCAGCGGCGGCTGCAGCGGCATTTGCCTCGGCCAGTGCGGTCGCGGCGGCGGCTTTGGCGGCCGCTCTAGCAGCCTCCTCGGCGGCCGCCTTTGCAGCAGCTTCGGCGGCGGCGGCTTCGGCGGCGGCTGCCTCCGCGGCCTGGGCAGCAGCGGCATCTTCGGCGGCGCGTGTATCGGAGTCGACAGCCGGGGCCGGCGCTGCCACCGCGTGTACGGTGAGCACGGGAGGCGCTGCTTCACCAGGCTTGGCAGGCGCGGACACGACGGGCGTAGCAGGCGCGGACACGACGGGCGTAGCAGGCGCGGACACGACGGGCGTGGCAGGCGCGGACACGACGGGCTGGACCGACGCGGCAGGCATCGACGCGGCGGGAGAGAGGGCCGGGGCGAGGGCTCCGGGCTCCTCCTCCGGCAGGAGTGGGAGAAAGCGCACACCGGCCGCCAGAAGAGCAGTTCCAAAGGCAACTACGAAGCTCAGATATCGCCACTCGAACCAGGAAGGCACATAGTCGAAGCTCGTCCGCGGAGACACGTAGGCGTCCGCGATTCCTCCGAGCATTTCCTGGGTCTGCGGCGGAATAACGAGGTTTATGCGCACCGAGAAGAAGGTCACGGCGATCAGAAGGCCCGCCAGGGCAACGGCGAGGGGGCGGTGCCTGAAGAAGAAGAGGATGAGGAGCGGCGCGACGGTTCCGAACCCGATGTGCAGGACCCAGAAGTTCCACCAATACGGCCCGAACATCAGGTCCTGGAAGATCTCGGCCTCGTGACTGATGCCCTGCCACAGCGGAATGGAGAACTCCGCCCACTCGAGCAGCATGTCACCGAGGAGGAGCCCCAGCACGAGGTTCCCGAAGAACTGCATCGTCGCTACGAACTGCTCTCCCCGCTGGGGCCAGAGCGCGTAGTACAGGAACGAGAGCAGTGCACAGCCCGAGAGCAGAGCCCCCATCAGGAAGATGATCGGGAACAAAGGCTGGTGCCAATACGGGCGCGAGCCGACGGTCGCAAACAGCGCGCCGACGCCGCCGTGGAACGCGATGGCTAGCGGTACGCCGAGCAGTCCGAGGCGATGCAACCAGTGCTCGGCCAAGTCCGACGGCATGCGGCAAATAACCCAACCGATGAGCCCGCGCACGGACCACTCGTGGCGATAGGGCTCCATCAGAGGAACCCAGGCCAGCAGGTTCTCCGCGATGATGATGCCGAAGTACATGCCGTACAAGAAAATCATCCAAGCCATCATCGAACGGAAGTTGGCGTGGAGACCCACCTCGAGAACCCGCTCGATATGCCCGAGATCCGCCGTAATGGACATCAGGGCCATCACGAGCGTCCCGGCTGCCATGAACAGCGCGAGAGGGGCTAGAGGCGCCAGGAGCTTGACTCTGCCAACGTAGACAATGGACGAGAGGATGAAGGCCCCCGCCGAGAGCCCAATGAAGTAGATATAGGCAACGACCCAGAGGCCCCACGGAACATATGCGCCGTAGTTGGCAAGCGAATGACTGGTCGCGTAGCGCTCGTAGAGCCCGATGGCACCCGGGATCCCCAGACACACAAGCCAGGCCAGCGCCAAGAGCACCTTGGCGAGTAGGCGATAGCGCTGCGGGATCATTGCTGAACCTCGCGGAGGATGTGTGACCTCACCCACCCACCTCGAATGCATCAATATGCTGGAAGAAGGGCAGTATTCGCTCAACAGCAAGAGCTGGCGAGAACATGAACGACAGAGGAGACAAATTCCCGCACTCTCTAGAGACCGCGCAGTTTCGCGTGCCCACCAGTCGTGGTCAATCGGTCAATATGCGTACGCACATTGCCCGGCTGTGTGCGATTGCACCATCCGGCTTTCCCAGCGGCAGCCGCCAAATCTCGCCGGGATCACGTCCTGGCGCAGGTCGCTGGGTGGTCGCTCCCACGAGTGTGTTACACGTCGCGAGATCTCACGCTCAGGACATCGGCATGCACCCTCAACAGGACGATTTCGCACAGCCGCACTATCGTGCATCGAGGCAAATGCCACACTTGGCCGGTCTGGTCCTCTGGTTGACGTTCGTCGTGGTCCCGCTACTGGCACCGATCGACGCGACAGCCCAAGCCACGGACGAAGCGACAGCCCAAGGCACGGACAACCCGCTGCAGGTGCCCTCGCTCGAGGACTTGATGAAAGCCGCACGAGCGATCACGGATGTGGACGCGGCGGACTGCGGCGAGTGCCATCCCGACGCTGGCTCGTCGGGTCACGCGCTCCTGGAACGGCTTCCCCACCAGATGCCGGCAGACCTCGAGGAGTGTGGCGTGTGTCACGAGGTCCGCCAAGAGATGAGCGACGCCGACTACGCCGCAGGCTTCGCGCGACCGTCCGGCGAGGACGCCCACCTGGCGATGCGCCACCTCCAGTGCGCCGACTGTCACACCCACACGCCCCAAGACTTCGAGCACGAACCGGTCGTCAACGGGGAGTGCGACAAGTGCCACGACCCCCACGACGGTCGGTCGGGCAAGGCACACCTGGTCAAGCGCATCGAGGCGGATCTGTGCGCCGAGTGCCATGAGCCCGAGTCCGGCCGGTACATGCACGTCGTTATGCGTCGAGGTAGCTGCGGCGACTGCCACCGTTCTCACGGCTCCGACCAGCCCGGCCTCGTGGTGGGTGGCGGGCCGTCTGGCTCCTGCCCGGACTGCCACACCACCGAGTCGACGCCGAAAGCCTACCCCCATGATCCCGTGGCGAAGGGCGAGTGCCACGAGTGCCACGATCCGCACACGTCCGAGAACAAGATGCTGTTGGTCGATACGGTCGACGAGCTCTGCGACCACTGCCACAAAACCCGGATCCAAGATGGGATCCACCTCCACTCAGCCGTCTTCCTGGGTCGGTGTGATGGCTGTCACAACAGCCACGGCTCGGAGCACCCAGTGATCATGCGCAACGAGGTGATCGGTGACTCCTGCATCGACTGCCACCCCAAAGTGGTGGCCGAGCGGCGCAACATGCACGCGCCAGTCCGAGATGGTCAGTGCACGATCTGCCACGACCCACACTCGAGCGACTACGCCGAGAACCTCCGCTCACCGGTCAACGTCGTATGCACGGCCTGCCACCCGGACAAGTGGCGAGCAAACGCCTGGTTCCCTCACCCTGCGATGTTCGGGGACGGCTGCCCAGCCTGTCACGACCCACACTCGTCCGACAACGACTTCCTGCTCCGGAAGCCACAAGTCGACCTTTGCACGGGCTGCCATCCCGACCAAGAGGATGGTCTCCACGTCGAGCGGACGGCAGACGGCAAGCCCCACCCGCTCACCGAGCTAGTCGAGAACCCTCCTGATGGGCGCGAGCGTCAGTGCGTCAGCTGCCACGATCCCCACGGTACCGACAACCCGCGCCTCTGGTACGAGGCCTACAGTCGCAAGTCCTTGTGTGTGGGCTGCCACCGCACGACCTTGGCCCCAGGAACCGAGCCGGGCAAGTCCGTGTACGAGCTCGACGCCGAGAAGGCCCGAGAGCGCGAACAAAAGCGCCGGGATGCCGCGGCGGTCGAGCCCCAGGTCGAGCCGCCCGTCGAGCCTCCGGAGCCAGGCTGATAGCTCATCGACGCCGGAGACCACCGCCAACGACCTCGACGGATGCCCCTGAGATGGCTAGGACAGGGGTCTCCGATAGTCTCGTGTTGTCTATCGACCGCGTGGGGATCCTCGAGGACTGCGTGCCGACCCAGACTCCCAGTTACCTGACTCGTTCCGATCCGTGCGCCCGTTCTGGCGCGCCATCGCCCAGGGGTGCCGACAAAATACCGACAGGGAAATTCGGCGGCCCAAGTGAGTCACCTCTGATCTCGCGCAAAATACCGACAGACCAAAAACTCTGGCGGATCGCGTCGGTATTTGGTCACCCCCTGTTGCTGGCACTGTTCATTGGCGCGTGCCGTAGCCCAGAACCAGAACCCTATGAGTTCGAAACGCTCCGAGACGACATCGATCTCGGGCGCACAGACTACAACGAGTCAGCTCCCTCCGAGACCTGGTCCGTCCTCAACGTAGGCCCTACAACCATCATTCTCAGTGTGGTAGGCCTCGAGGGCGACGGCGCCCACCTCCTAGACTACAACCAGGCAGACTACGAGCGCATCGCGCCCGAGGCGTCAGGGAGCGTAGAAGTCTCCATAGACAGCGACACCAAGATCTGGGAACAAGGTCTACATGCCGCCGAAATCATCGTCGAGCTCGGCAGCCTCTACAACGATCCGAACGACTTCGAAGAAGACTCCGAGTACGGCGCGCAGCGGATCAACGTGCCGATTGCCTTCGAACTGGTCTGCGACCTCGACGGGGACGGGGGCATGGCGTCCGAGTGCGGCGGAGACGACTGCGATGACGAAACCATACTGGTGGCAGCCAACAAACCAGAGGTGTGTGATGGCATCGACAACGACTGTGACGAGCTCATAGACGAGGACTGCAGCGAAGTCACAGACACGGACACAGACACGGGCGACACAGACACAGACACAGACACAGACACAGACACAGACACAGACGACACAGACGACACGGGCGACACCAGCGGAAACACCGCTGACACCGCCGACACCGCTGACACCGCCGACACCGCTGACACGGGCGACACCGGGACAACCGACACCAGCCTGCCGCCAACCGATACCTCCGACACGGATCCACCAGGCGATACCGGCACTAGCGGCGACACTTCGGATGACACTGGCCTGCAGACACCCGACACAGGCGACACGGACCCACAGGGCGGTGGCACGGGCAGCACAGCCGATACCGGCAGCACGGGTCACACAGGCGACACCAACGACACGAGCCTGCCGACGACCGACACGGGCGACACGGACCAACCAGGCGGCGATACCGGCCCCACCGGCGGCGGACCGACGGGTCACACTGGTCAGCCGACCAACGGCGACACGAACAACCCAGGTGGTGACACCGCTAGCGGTCCCACAGCAAGCGAGACGGGCGGAACGGGAGACACCAGCAACACTGGCGGAACCGGTCTTCCGGTCGACACGAGCGACACCGGCAACTAACCCCGTACGGCGTGGATGCGCTGCCGATTGGCTCGTAGCCGCGTGTCGAACGCAAGCGCAGATCAATGATGCGAAGGCGCCTCTTCCTTGTCGTGTCCACCGTCGCCTTCTTTAGCACTCTCGTGCCCGTCTTTGGCGCTCTCGTGGCCGCCGTCTTCAGCGCCATCGTCGCCATGCCCGCCGTCGCCATGCCCGCCGTCATGGTCGTCCTTGCGTGACGGGTCGGACGCGAAGCCCCAGAAGTGGCACTCCTGGCAGCTCACGTTCTTGAGCCGGCCGGACCCAGTCTCCATCTCGGAGTGGCACTCCACGCAGTTCGCCCGGGTAGCCCGAAAAGAATGGGCGCGGTTTTCCTCGGAGCCGTGGCAGTCGGCGCAGCCAATCACACCCGCATCCCAATCGGGCAGCTCGTGCTCGCCCCCGCCAAAGGGGAACAGACCGTGGCCACCGCCGTGGTGTTCCTCAGCCCCCTCTTCCCCTCCAAGATAGCGGCCAGGCTCGCGGGTCTCGCTGCCCAGGTGCAGCATGTGGAGGGGGCTGTCATCGACCTTGACGATGCGCTTGCGAACCTCTTCGGACATCGGGCCGGTGAGCTCGTGGTGCTGTTTGGCCCAGTGACACTGTTCACACACCACGGACTCGACCGTCGGGGGGTGCATCTCATCGGGAGTCATGGCGCCATAACGCAGGGTCAAGTAGAGGTTTATCGGGTAATGTCGAATAGCGACCCGATGGCAGTCGTGACAGGTCGTGAGACCGTAGTGCACCGAGCGGGCGTAGGCTTCGTTGGCGTAGTCGTGCACGTGGCAGTCGTCGCAAAACCGATAGTCCGCCCAGGTATAATAGAAGGCCACGTTGCCTGGCGCTATACCCGCTATGCTCCCGATCAGCAGGCAAGCCGCCACCGCTGCGGCACGGGAGGGTCGCTCCCTGAGGAATTGGACCTGAGCCCAAAGCAGGCCCCAAACCAAATTCCATACCCACAGCAGCCGCTTCAGCATCGTCCTTCCTGGCGACCGTCACCTAATCCCATACGTCCTCCTCGGCCCACCTCTCCGGCTCGTGCACGTACTTGTACCGCGCGTCCTGCTCCGAACCGTGGCACACCTCGCAGCCCTCCGCGGCGCCGCGGATTCGGATCTGCTCGAGTGGCTTTTCGCCCCGCGGAGTACCATGCGTGTAGTGACAGGTTGAGCAGGTCAAATCTCCGTTGATGTTGGCTTCGAGTGGTGTGCCGTTGGGCGCAAAGAGCCGCATGCCCTCCATCCGGATGAGCCGATCACGCTCCTCCGGGAACTCGAGGTCTGGATGCTCGAACGGGGGGACTACCGGCGTGTTCGCCGAGGACATACCGGCCGCGTGGCACCCGAGACAGCGCCTCGAGCGCGGATTCATGCTGGCAGGTCCGCCCATGGTATTTCGGCTGTGGGCTTCGTGGCAGTCCTCGCAGATCGCCGTCCCATGACCGCGATCCTCGATGAGGGCGGCGTTGCCCTCGTGGCAGCGCTCACAGACCGCGCGCTCCCCTGGAGTGGGTTCGTGGGCGTCGTGACACGCCCCGCACACCAGCAGTCGGCCATCGTGCATCTTCCCGTCGACAGGATGCCCGAGTCGCGCTGGAGAGCGGCCACGACGAGCTTCGCGACGACCTGGTGCGTGACAAGACAGGCACCCCTTCGGATCGCCAGCGCGGCGCGCCCCCTCCGCCCGAGTGAGCTGGGCCTCTCTCGGCTCGCCGTGCACCATATGGCAGCCGAGGCAGACGATTTCGTGGTCCCCATCGACCCTCGCATGGGCGTCGGTCTCGGTGGTGAGCGTCAGCTGGTCTTCGTGGCAGGTCACGCAGAGCACGTTTCCGTCCGCTGGAACCCGAAGGAGTTTGTCGCCCTCCCCGCTCAACAGATCGTGGCAGGACGAGCACTGTGGCCGTCCGGACGGAGTAACGGGGATCTCGGAGCCATCGGCGGGGAGAAGCGCGTCTTCGGCGTTCCTGCCCACTGGGTGGTTGGTCTCCGGCATCGCCTGATCCTCGTGGCAGGTGCCGCAGAGGCCCGCGTCGGAGGTAGAGCGCCCGAGCTCGGCGTTGGCGGCGCCGTGCACGGTGTGGCAGGTCATGCAGCCCGGCGTCTCGACTTCGAGCTCCCCTTTCTCCCGGAGTTGCTCTTTGAAGAGGCGAGCGAGCTCCTGACCGGCGGGGTGGCCGCCTGGCGTGCCCTCCTCCTTGCTGTGCGGGTCTTCTCCGTGGCAGGCGATGCAGAGGGCGGAATCGCCACGGGTGAGGCGCGTGAACTGCTCACCGTCGCTCTGGTGCCGAGCGAGGTCTATCCGGTGCGCCGAGCCATGAGTGGCCCTCGCGGCGTCGAGGGACACGACGCCGTGGGGGCTATGACAGGTACTGCAGCGCATCGTACCGTCTTCGGAGAGCGGGAAGAACGGGGGGATGTCGCGCTCGGGAGCCACATCCACGGGATGCCGGAAGAGGTCCGGATCCCAGACCCTTCTGTCATCGTTGATGAGACCGTCGTGACACTGTTGGCACGTGGACTCCCCCACTCCTGCCGTGCGCTCGGAGTGGTCGACGACGGACTCGCGAAGAGAGCGGATCCCACTGGCCTCTCCCGCCGCGGCTACCTCCTCGAAAGGCACGGTGAAGCCGAAGACCGTCTCACCTAGTTGGTCGAGGACCAGGAAGGTGCCTCGGTCATCGACGAGCTCGGCGGCGATGGCGTGACCCACGGGCACCGCGTCGTCGTTTTCGCTCACGCGCCCGACCGGGAACGGAGGGCCCTCTTCGCGAGTTCCGAACATCTGAATGCCGAGGGCCGAGTCAGCGATCAGAATGGCTCCGTCCGGCGTGATCGCCAGCCCCTTGGGTTTGTGCAGGCTTCCGGTCCACATCCCGAACCAGCCGAAGCGCGACAGCGGCTCGCCCGATTTGTCGAACACGTGTACGCAGGCGTTCAACGTGTCCACGGCGAACACCTCGTCTCCGCGTCTCACCAAGTCGACGATCGCGCCGAGGGGTTCGCCATCGACGTCCGAGTCGACCGTCAGCTTCGCCTCGCCTTGTCGGCTGAGCCACCAGATCCGCCCATCGCGGTCGGACACGATGAGAGCGTCGCCGACGTCGAGCATCGCCACCGGCTCTACATCCGGGCCCAGCCTGGATGCGGGGAGATCTCGCAGGGTCTGCCCGAGCTCGTCCACCAAGCGCAGCCCATGTTCTGGCTCCACCAACCAGACCCCACCGCCAGCGCTCTGCGCCATCCGAACCGGGCTCTGCCATTCTGCGGCGCCGTCGGTGGTCGAAACCAGCCCCTCGCGATCGTAGAGCAGCAAACGCTCTCGGTAGCTGTCCAGCACCAAGAAACTGTCGCCCCCCTCGACGGGCAGCACGTCAGTCGGGAGTCGGGCGTCCACCTCAATCGACCAGAGCTTGGCCGCATTGGCCCGCAAGAATCCCTCTTGGACCTCGATAGCTTCGGGCAGACAGGCGCTGAGGCTCAACCAACATAGGGCGAGACCACCGAATTGGAGATATCTGACACTGGAAGTTCTGAAGAGGCTCAGAATGCCCTCTGTTCTCACAGCCATAAGCGAATCCCATGCCGTCGCGGCCGAGTGGCATGGACTCTGCAACCTCTACAAATACCGGCCAAAGGTAGGCTAATGGCGAGTTTGCGCGAGTTCATGGACACGGTGACCCCAGGCCGAAAGCTCTTCTTGATGTGTCTACTAGCACTTTTTGGAGGCGGTGCGACCGTGGCTTTCTGCGTTTTTCAGGTCCGCTTCCTTCTGTCCGCCTACACCCACGGCGGAATCTGAGTTGGAGTTCGCACCGATGTGTAGGCCTATGAACCATCCGAAACTCGCCTCCAAAGCCGGTTTCGCACGGTGAGCATGGACTGGCCATACCGCCGTATCCTCGGACAGCTAGTCCTCGCGACGGCACTGATGTCCGTGCATCAAGGCGCGAGCGCGGGACCGACCGATCTAGCCCCCGATCCGAAGTCCTGTGGAAGCTGCCACGAGAACGTCGGCCTCTCCGGACACCAGGCCCGCAAGACCGGTGGCTGTGGCGCGTGTCACGTGGACTCGGAGACGGGCACCCGGCCCCTCGCCGACGGTTCGGACAGCCTGGCGCTGCACCTCATCCTCATACCCACGGTGGACCAGACCTGCACGAGTTGCCACGAACCAAACGACAAGCCCTATGTGCATCCCGAGGTGGAAGAATCGCACTGCCTGACATGCCACGCACCCCACGACGAGGGCGAGCCCGAGCATCTGAGAGGGCGTCTCGACAACGACGTGTGCGGAAAATGCCACGAGCCCGATGACCACAGATACCGGCACACCATCCTGGCCAGAGGCGAGTGCACCAGCTGCCACACGCTCCATGGATCGACCGAGCGTGGACTGCTCCTCGAAGGCGAGCTCGGAGAGATCTGCGCGACCTGCCACGAGACAAACGCAGCGGACAAGGCGGTCCCCCACGACCCCGCCGTCAAGGGCGACTGCATCTCCTGTCACGACGCCCATGGGTCAGATGAGGCCAACCTCCTGGTGCTACCCCCCAAGAAGGTTTGCACACAGTGCCACAAAGCCCGACCAGAACGGCCCGAGGACCACTCGGCCTTCGCTCTCGGACGCTGCTCGGGTTGCCACGAACCTCACGGATCCGAAAGCCCACTGCTCCTCCGTGGCTCTCCAGTTTCCGAGGTCTGCTTCCGTTGCCACGACGATGACGTCTCCGGTCGCAACTTCGTACATGCTCCGGTCAAGGCGGGCCATTGCGAAATGTGCCACGAGCCTCACAACTCGCACTACCCCGACGCCCTACGCGTGCCAGCCAACCTGACCTGCGCCATGTGCCACTTCGAGCAGTGGCGCCCAGACGCTCTGTGGCCTCATCAAGCGGTGATCGCCGACGGTTGTCCTGCATGCCACGACCCCCATGGATCCACCCATGATCTAGGACTCCGCAAACCCGTCATCGAGCTCTGCACCAGCTGTCATCCGAACTACGACGACGGCCTGCACGCGGTGCGCACCGTGAAAGGCAGCGGCCACCCGATGGGTGAGGGCGTGATCGACACCCAGCGCGACAATCAGATCCTCACGTGCGTGTCCTGCCACGATCCTCACGGATCGGACAACCCCTCCATGTTCTACCGGGGCTATAAGCGAATGGCGGTCTGCGTGGAGTGCCATCGCAAAACCCTCGCGAGGGGCACCAAGCCAGGCCAGTCCCAGTACGAGCTGGATGGCGAGGCAACTCGTCAAGAAGATATCGAGCGCCGCGAGCTGCAGAATAAGGACGGCGGAAGCTAGACGTGGGATCCGCTCGCAGGGTGTGCGAGATCGAACACCTCATGGCCGCCTGGTATACCCGCCGGCAGGGCTGATCCCGGGGGGGAACCGAGGCTAATTGCCGCACGCGACCTCTGTGTGAAATGGGCACTCTCCATGTGCCAAATGAACTGCGCAAAAATGTGTTGAAAAACTACTCCCACAACCGAATACGCCGTGTTAGAAAGCCTCGGCGGGGGAAGAAACCTACCGCTTAATAACCGGAGGCCGCTTTGTTTACCTTCTTCGTACTAGCACTCGTCTCGGCGCCAGCAAACGCTGGTATCTCAGGCACAGCGCATGACTTCTCGACCGCGACTGGACCAGTTGCCGGACCCACCAACGAGATCTGTGTGTACTGCCATACGCCGCATAACGCCTCAAGCGCTATCCAGGCACCGCTCTGGAACCATGACGCCAACCTGGCCACCACGTACACGATGTACAACAACACCGTGTCGGCGACCATCGACATGACGGTTCAAGCACAGGTCGAGGGAATCTCCCTTGCTTGCCTGGCCTGCCATGATGGTGTGATGGCGATCTCTGACTACGTCAACGGCGCAGACCCAGATGACCAAAGCCTCACCTTCGCTGGCGATTTCCCGGGTTCCACCGCGCTGCTCGGAACCGTGCTGTCTGATGATCACCCGATCTCCGTGGTCTATGACCCAGCGGTAGACACGGCGTTCCAGACCGTCGCTTCCGTCACCGGCGCAGGGCTTCCTCTGTACATCGGCACCGGCGTCAACCAGGTCGAGTGCGGCAGCTGCCACAACGTCCATGACGACACCTTCAGCCCGTTCCTGCGTCTGGCGAACACAGGCTCCGCCCTGTGCCTCACTTGCCACATCAAGTAACGAGCTAATGGGTTAGGTCGGGTCCATGGTGGACCTGACAACCATATCCAGGGGGCCGGGTGCGCAGTAATTGGTGCACTCGAGCCCTCTTCGTCTTGTTGGGGTTGGCTTCACCGCGCGCGTGGGCCGGTACCCTAGCCTTAGACGGGGGGCTCGAGTATCGCAGTCTCTCCAATAGCACTCCCAGCTATACGGGACGCGAGGACGTTTTTGCGGAACGGTTGGAGGCCGCCTGGCGCGACGTGATGATGCGTCGCGCCATCGGGACCTACCACCTGGGGTTCTCCCTCGAGCATCGAGATACCTGGAATGTGCGGCGGACGCGGAGCTGGGACTGGGGCTACGATGCTGGCGTCGACATCTGGGAGCGCGGCTTCGTTCCCATCACGATCTGGGCCAACCGGCAGTACCTCACACTGACGCCCGCTGGCTTTCCCGGCGAGCGGGTCAAGAGTGAAAACTACGGGTTCAACGGTGCGCTGACCGCGCCGGGTCTTCCGACGATGCGGGTCCGGGCGTATCGGAACGACCACGACTCGGAGACGGCCGGAAGGACGAAGCACCGCGACACTCGCGACATTGCCGCGGGCATCTCACACCTCGCTGGCGGCCTCATGGTCCTGGGAGACCTGCAGCATCGACAGCAACGCAGTGACCCCGAGCAGCTCCTGCAGCTCTCCCAGCTGGGGCGCATGTTGATAAACTACCGACTAGACAAGGACGCAACCGTTTACGCCAGCGCTTTCAGCCGACGATATGATATCCAACATGGCGGAGAGCGGGTGCGCATCGGTACTCAGTCGGCGCAGGCAATGGGCCATTTCGTGCCCGCGCCCGACTGGCGCGGATCCACCCAGGCCAGCATGCAGCAAACAACGCAGCAAGACTCGGTAATGGGTGATTGGGCGCTCGATCAGCGCTTCGCCTGGGCGCCCGGGGAGCATCTGCACACCGCCGCCAACCTGGGTTTCGACAGCGCCTGGCAGCACGACGCCGGGGAGCGCTCGGCGTTCTATGGAGAACACCTGATCCTCGACCACTCCTGGGATGACAAGGTCGGCAAAGTCGACTACCGCTTCGATTTCCAGCACGGTGTCGCCTACATCACCGACACCACCCTCGGTTCGGGTGTCCAGGCCGGCGCTCGCCTGGGCGCCGACGCCGCGATGCCCCTCGTCGGGAGGGCTTTGACCGCATTCTCGGCCGCGCAGGCGGGGAGCCAGTGGGACACCTCACCGCGCGACATCGATACCACCAACCTCGACGCCCGCATGGGGATAGAGGCACAGCCCAAAAACGGTCTACGCGCGATGATTGTGGGCGAACAGCAGGCCATCTGGCAACGCAGCCAGGACGAGGGAAATAGCAGCCGAACCGAGCTGCTCGGCGAGTTCGAAGAGAGCCTGAACCGTCTGCTAGGCGCGACCTATGTCGCACGTGTGGGTCGGCATGCCCTGGACGAAACCACGATCTTCTACGTGTCGCAGTCCGTGAGGCTGAACTCCGCACCCACCGACACCACCAGCCTCACCCTCGATTACCGTCACGAGAGCTTCAGTACGGGCACCGAGACGAACATCTACGACCGGATAGAGTCCGCCGCCAATCAAAAGGCTGGAGAGTTTCGGTTTTCGGCACGATATGCGTGGAGGAAAGGGCGCGGGGCGATAGATGACCGAACCGAGTCCGTTCTGTGGCTCGAATTGGCGCGTGGTGCACAATGGGCGTTCTAATCATCTTTGTCGCAGCGATGTGGGCATCGACCTCCAACGCGGGGCCAGGCATCGAAGTGACGCGTCACAACCTCTCCGTGAGCGGACCAGGAGCGGTACGCTCGCTCAAAGAGAACGAGATCTGCGTGTTCTGCCACGTGGCCCACTCCAAATCCGACGAGCGCACCCTGTGGAACCATCGCACGTCGCCAAGCGTCACCTATCTGCCCTATGACAGCCCAACAATGGACTCTCGCCCGGGCCAGCCGGACGGGAGCTCTCGCCTGTGTCTGTCATGCCACGACGGTACCCTGGCAGTCGGCGCGACAAGGGACCGTCGCGACCCGATCCCCATGAAAGGCATCGACCCTTCCGGGCGCCTGCGCCGGGGGCCCACCAATCTTGGCCTGGACCTCAGCGGCGATCACCCACTGTCGATGCGGTACGACGGGGCGCGGCGCGCGAGCTTGACTGACCCACGCACCCAGCTGAACGCAGCCCCACGCCTCAATAGCGGCGGATCGCTGCTCGACGAGAAGGGCAAGGTGCAGTGCTCCTCCTGTCACGATCCGCACAGCGACCCCGCGGCGCTGGGAGCGCTGGTACCACCGTTCTGGAGAGGAGCCACCTTCTCGGAGGTGTGCACAGCGTGCCACGCAGCCCCATTGGCGACGGTAAAGCACGACGATCCAAGGACCATGCCCAACGGATGCGGTAGCTGTCATGTCGGGCACGGCGTTCGCGGTGAGCCGTTGCTCCCAGCACACGAAGAGAACGCCTGCTACGAATGTCACGGTACGCCCGCCGACAAAGCCGACGCGATCGATTCGGGCCGCCTCTCTTCGGTCGGGGCTCCAGCTCGAGTCGACGATCTGTTTCGCATGCCCTACCGTCACCCGGTCGCCGAGTTCAAGGGTGTGCACCGGAGCGACGAGGACGACCCTAGAACCACCCAGCAACTCCAGCGTCGCCACGTAGAGTGCGTGGATTGCCACGCCGCCCATGGGCAACCGGGACCGATCAGACGCCGGAACAAGCGCGAACAACCTGCACTATCTTGGGAACGCCCGGAGCGAGTGTGCTACCGATGCCATGGCTCCAACGGCCATCTACCCTTCGGACAGACCGACAAGAGCCTGGAGTTTGGGGCGGCGGCCCGCAGCAGTCACCCCGTCAACCCGGCGGCGGGACCCTCGCAACGATCTCCGAGTCTCCTCAGCAAGAGTGTGGCCGGCGACACCATGACCTGCGGCGACTGTCATGGATCCGACTTCCGAGACGATCGCACCGGCGTGCACGGCTCTCGCCACCGGTGGATTCTGCGCGGGAACTACGACATCGCGGATGGCCCAGAGAGCGAAGCCACGTATGAACTCTGCTATGAGTGTCATCAACGAGATGTGGTGCTGTCGGACCGCACATTCGGTGGACACTCGCAGCACGTCGTAGCCGGTGAGATCACGTGCTGGGCCTGTCACGACTCCCACGGATCCCTCGACTACCCTGGCCTGATACGCTTTGGCAAGGACGCCCGCTATGATCCAGTGACCGCTTCGAGCACCGGAATCACCAGCTACGATCCTCGAGCACAGACCTGCACACTGATGTGCCACGACGTCGACCACCTAGAGTGGGGCTACAAGTGACCGTGCTGACCGGCCTGTGCCTGTTGGTGCCGGCTGCATTGGCAGGTCCATCGATCAACGGCTCATCAGGTCTGATCGAGATGCCGACTACCGAGACGGTACAGATGGGGCAAATCGGAGCGGGCCTGGGTATTGCCCTGGTCAGCGCAGGCGACGATCTGATGCTGGACGGCGTGCCCATGGGAGCGGCGATGGGCGTCACCAGGCGCGCAGAGCTTGGCATGCGAGTCGAGCGCAGCGCGTGGTCGGCCAGCGAGAGCACGCTGACGCGTCCGTCCGGGTATGGCTTCCACGGGAGCTACCGCCTGGTCAATCCGGCGCTGCATCGAGCGGGATTCGGTGTGCACGCGGCGATGCGCAGCCTCCAGAATCGGCCCGCGGTCGAGATGATTGGCCTATTCCAGAAGTCGCTGGCAGAGTCGGACCTCCACTTGGCATTTGGCAGCCGCTACGGGGCGTCTCGCGGGCTCGAGTGGCTCGTGGCGACCGGCATGAGCGCACACCTCCCCAAGATGGAACTCGTCGCCGAGTGGCACTTCACGATCGGTGACAGAGCGGACCCTGGACTGTGGCTGCGAGCGGGATCCCGAGTGAAGGTGAGATCCCGACTCTCGGCAATGCCGTGGATTGGTGGTGGAACACAGGACGCACAGCCGTGGTGGGGGACTGGGGCCTCCCTGACGCTCACCTCCGCCGATCCCGACATCGCCGACCGAGATCGCGACGAGGTGCCCGATGCCCAGGATCGATGTCGCTATGATGCGGAGGATATCGACGGTTTCGAAGACGAAGATGGCTGCGTTGATCCAGACAACGACGGCGACGGCATTCCCGACTGGCTCGACGAAACCCCCGATGGCGTGGTGGTGGATGAGCTGGACTACCTGAACTACCCGACTCCCCGGTTCCGGTTGATCATTCCAGATCGGGACTTGCCGGGCCCGACCAAACCAAACCGCTAGCTAGTACTCATCGACAAAAGAAGCGATAGCGACTTCTGCGCAGGGCTAGTCGCTCACTCCTCCACCGCCGGACCGTCCTCGGGAGCTCCGACAAACCGGTAGCGGGTCACCTGATAGCTGTACTGGCTGACCACCCAGATGTTGTCGTCTTGATCGATGGCGAGTCCAGCGGGCAACCACAGCTGACCCGGACTGGTCCCGCCTCCGCCAAAGGCAAGGAGCAACTCGCCTTCTGGGTCGAAGATCTGGACATTGTTGAACGCGGCATCGACGACGTAGACGTTGCCTTCGCTGTCGACACCAATGCCCTTGGCACGCTGAAAACAGCCACGGTAGTTGCAGTTCCCGCCCCAGCTGTTGAGGGGATTGCCCTCGAGATCGAGGACCTGCACCCGGAAGTTGAGGGTGTCGCTCACATAGACCCTGTCGCCACGGATCGCGATGTTGGTCGGCCGGAAGAACTCCCCTTCTTCGCCGCCGAGCGCCCCGACGACGCGAATCGCATTCCCCTCGCTATCGAAGACGTGGATGACACTGTCCGCGACGTCCAAGACCCACAGCTCTCCGGTGGATTCATCGAACGCCATTCCGCCGGGTCGCTTGAAGAAGTCAGCCTCGCCGTAGCCCCTGATGAACTTGAGATCGGGCCCGTACTCGACCACTCGGAGCTGCTTGGGGTCGGTGACGAAGATGTGGTCTCGCGAATCGACGGAGAGGGCCGTGGGCGACACGAGGCCCCCACCCCCAGCTCCGCCTCCCATCCAGCTGAAGCTCTTTTCGTCGACATCGAACACCGCAATCTTGCCGTGACCTTCATCGGAGACGAAGACTCGACCCTGGGAGTCGACGCCGACGCCATACGGCTTCTTGAATCTTGTATTCTCGACTTTGCCGCCGCCGAGGCCAACCAAGAAGCGCTTCAGCGACCCGGTGGGCTGAGAATACGAAGAGTCGCGGATCGTCTCGACATACTCGATAACGGGAGTCTGGGGCGGCGGCGGCCAAGCGATGACAGCATCTTCATCGTTCAACCCCTTCTTTGCACAGCCAGGCATCAGACAAGTTGCAAGCACTGCAGCCGCCAGCAACCACGAAAACGTCCCAAACAAGCGCATAGGTAGCTCCAAGAAGCTGATGTAGCATGGAATGGGGCGGGTGCAAGACCCATGCCCATCTTCCACGATCGCCGTCCTGCGGTGGCTGCTCACCGCGCAGCTGAGTCAGAAGTGATCATTGTGTCCGTGACAACCGGACCTGACACATGTCGCGTACATTCCCGCTCCGTTGTGGCAGAACATGCAATCAAAGCCGATACCCAAGGTGTCGAAGACATCCTGGTTGTGGTGCCTCGATTGACCATTGCCCCCGTGGCACGTATTACACAAGCCGCGCCATTGAATGGTCGTGCCCTCCAGGATCGGTCCATCGGAGAGCGTCTTGCCATTGTTGGAGCTTCGAACGAGGTACTGGGACTCGGAGCCGTGCCCCTCGTGGCAGTTCACGCAGCTCAAGAAGTAGTCACCACGCTGGTTGCTGTCGAAGGGCAGAGACAGCTCCCAGCCGACGCCGTTGCCGTCGAAGGCCTCCGCAGCGACCTCGCCGTGCTTCGCGGTGGTCCAGTCGATGGCTAGCAGTCCGTTCACCGAGTATTGGTGGCATTGCTGACACATCGTCGTGTAGTCCGGCACCACCGATGCGGTGAGCATGGATTCGCCGAGACCATCGATGGGAATCGGATTCCCGAGAAGGTCGTCGCCGATGTCACCCAGGTAGGGGGCCTGGTAGGTCAAGGCCGGGAAGAGGTCGCCCATCTTCTCGCCCGCGTTGGCGCCCCAGTTCGCGCCGTTCATGGAAATGGGGGTCGTCCCGCTCGGCGCGTCCCAGTATCGGCCGGTGGCCTGGTGAACGAGGTGGCAGGAGGTGCACTCGATCTCCTGGACACCGGCGCCGATGTCGAAGGTGTGCCCGGACTCGGAGTCTCCGACCGGGTGATGGGTGTACTCGCCGAAGAGATCCTCGACGGAGTCGCCATAGTTGCTGTAGGCGGCCGACTCCCAGTGATTGGATGTCGACTCGTTGATGATCCCGCCGCCGTGGCAGCCATAGCAGAAGCCCTCCTCCTCGTTGACGTTGTCCACCCCGGGCGTGCCATCGTAGGGAGCGAGCAGCTTTCGCAGGTTCGAGCCGTGACCGTTGTCGTGGCAGTCCACGCAGGTCTGCGCGCTGTTGTTCGCGCCACCAGTGGAGTGTGCAGAGGCGAGCCAGAGCCCACCCCGCTCGATATCCGGTGGGCTGGAGCCGTCCGAGAACGGGTCGAGTCCGTTGCCGGCCGCTGCTCCATCGCTGTCGTGGCATCCGAGGCAGAACGGCTCGATGCCCTCTGGAGCGAGGGGATCGAAGGCGTAGACCACCGCGGCGCCGAGATCGGGGTCAATGAGCTCTACGGTCCCACCCTGGTGGTTGAGGGTCGAGTGGCAGAGTGTGCAGTGCCCGTCGTCTATCTCTCCATCGACGTGGTGGGTCGACCGCTCGAAGTCACCCGTCACCCCGACGATGACGCGGCGCCCATTGCGTTCCGTCGAGTGGCAGGCGGTGCAGCCGGCTGGCTTGAATCCGTCGGCGTGGGGGTGACATGCCACGCAGTCGGTGTCGTAGTGCTCGTTTCCGACCGCACCACGGCCGGAGCCGGTGTTGCGGAAGCGTGGGTTGGCGGCGGTATAAGTGGAGCCCGCACCGGAGGTCCCTAGATAGCCCTCGGCGAGGGTGAGCTGGCCAGCCGACACCGAGTCGACCCGGGTCCAGGCGTCGGCCGGATCGCCATCGCGCCGAACTTCCCAGTTTTGAGCGACAATACCGACCCAATCACACGAATCCGCACAAGTGACAGTCGTGTTGCCTGCAAGGAAGTCCGCGGTGCCGGAGACGTGTAGATCGCCGTTGCGGGTCTGCGTGTGGCACACCTCACAGGGTCCAGAGCCCACATTGATGGTGTCGACCTGGCCATAGTCGCCGATCCCAGTCGAGTTGTCGCGAAAGTCCACCGCGAGAACGCCGCTGTTGGGCGTCGTGACCAGCTCGCGGACGAGGTAGATGTTCCTGCTGCCGTGCGGTGTGTGGCAGGTCTTGCAGGTGAACTCGGTGCCCCATGTGCCGTACTGGCTGGAGGTGGTTGTACTGTTGTGACCCATCACGTCGTGGCAGCCGAGGCACCCGTCGTCGTCGTTGCTGCGCCGAAGCAGCATTCCATCCCCTCCTCCGCTCGGGCCATCGTCGTAGGTCAGCGCGTCGGAGTCGGCGAAGTGGGGTCCGTGACAACTCGCGCAGTGCACCGAACCCTGGGTCGTACTGGGGGTTCCCAAGTCGTCGAGGACCAGATCGTTGGAGACGTTGCCGTCCTGGTCGACCTCGTAGAGATCTCCCGCGGCACAGGCTGCTCCCAGGGGGTCGAACCGAATCTCGTCCGAGCCTCCCATCGAGGTGATGACGACGACCGAGCCAGCGTTGAGGCCGCTGGTGAGGCGCACCATCCGGCCTGTGAGATCTCCCCAGCTCTGGGAGGTGTCTTGGAGGAAGTCCGTGCCCCCGCCGGTAGCCGTGCCAAACTCGATATCGACCTGATCGTAGCCATCGGCATCGAGGGGGGGCAGATGGTAGCTGCCTTCACTTGGTAGATCCACCTGCACGGGATGGCTGAGGGCCGATCCGGTGTAGCTGCCGTCCGCAACTGAAGAGATGTCTCGAGCAGCGTGGCAGTCCAGGCAGAGCTGGGCCGACTCGTTGGCGACCCGCTGGAAGTGCCTGCCCGCCTCGAAGGGAGTCGTCGGCGCCATAGGATCTGTAGGAGCAAACACCTGTGTGTGCTGATCATGGCAAGTCGAACAGACCAAGTTCGTGCCGCCGTCCAGGCGATCCGTGAGCGCCTCCGCGCTCGGATAGGCGGATCCATAGGCTGGCTGATCGACCGGCGCGTCCCAGCGATGTGAGTCGCCGCCGACCCCGGGCGTCGCCTGGTCGGTGCCCTGCCAAGGTGAGCCCATCACTGCGTGGCAGGACAGGCACAGGTTGGCGTTGCCCGCCGGAGAAGTGAGGGACAGGCCCGGGGCGTGGTGACCGAGGTGGCATTCGTCGCACGTATTCGGTAGCAACACCGAATCATGAGGTGCATCCGTGGCTTCGGCTTGGAGTGGCAGGAACAGCGCCACCATCACGAGCAGTGCAGAGCGCCGCCGCCGGCGGAGAAGCAGAACACCGGCAACGACAATACCCAACCACAGTGGCGCCCGGCCGTTTGCGCACCAGGTCTGGTCATCGTCTCCGTCGGTGTCCGCATCGGCATCGGCATCGGCGTCGGTGTCCACATCGGTGTCGACATCCGTGTCCACGTCGCTATCGGCGTCGGTGTCGGTGTCGGCATCAGCGGTGTCCGTGGGGTCGGGAACCGAGGTGTCCGAGGTGTCGAGCTCGCCGGGTGGAACGATGCCGTCACAGTCGTTGTCGAGGCCGTCAGGGAGTTCTTGAGCACCGGGATAGGTGTTGGGATCCGCTCCGTCGCAGTCGCCTTCGCAGATGGAGAAGCCGTCGGAATCGGGGTCGACCTCGTCCACGGGGACCACGCCGTCGCAGTCGTTGTCTACGCCATCACAGAGCTCGGGAGCCCCGACGAAGGCGGTCGGGTTCGCGTCGTCGCAATCGCCCTGACACTCGGCAAAGCCATCGGCGTCGTCGTCGGTCTCGTCGGTGGAGATCACACCGTCACAGTCGCTGTCGGCGGCGTCGCAGAGCTCGGGAGCGCCGACGAAGATGGCGGCATTCGTGTCGTCACAGTCGCCCGCACACGTGGCAAAGCCGTCGCCATCAGCGTCGAGTTCGGCCGCGGGAACGATGCCGTCACAGTCGTCGTCGGCGCCGTTGCACAACTCGGGGAAACCCGGACCGACACTCGGATCGTTGTCGTTGCAGTCGCCTGCCGGCAGCCCGTCGGGAGCCTCGATGCCGTGGCTGCAGTGGGAATCCATCTCGGACTCCACCACCACGCCAAGGTCGTCGCGGAAGCCATCTTGATCGGCATCCACCCAGCACAACTCGAGGCCGTTGCAGTCGCCGTCGATGTCGTCGCCCACGAGCTCGCGCCCGCCCGGATAGGCCAAGGGCTCGAGGTCGTCGCAGTCGCCCTCGCAAGTAGTGAATCCGTCCCCGTCGCCGTCGATCTCGTCGTTCAGCAGTCCGTCGCAGTCGTTGTCGAGCCGATCACAGATCTCGGGGAAACCGGGGCCTGTGCTCGGATTGAAGTCGTCGCAGTCGCCCTCGCAGCCGCGCAGGTCATCGAGGTCTTCGTCCGCTTCGTCGCCTGGAACCACCAGATCACAGTCGTTGTCGAGGCCGTCACAGAGCTCGTCCGCACCCGGGTAGGTGTCGACGTCGGCATCGTCGCAGTCGTCGCCACCACAGCTCATGTCGGCAAAGCCATCGCCGTCGAGATCGTCGCAGAACTCGTTGATGTTCAGGGTGTAGTCGCCGCACTCGATCGCTC
>PJEL010000792.1_pt1 | contig 35555 bp, 28 predicted proteins | sample 1853271 | NCBI WGS metagenome assembly PJEL01 (sample SAMN08108733, study PRJNA415343) | Invertebrate metagenome, whole genome shotgun sequencing project. | host: Globobulimina | place: Sweden: Gullmar Fjord | collected 2015-08
TTGGAGAATTACGATGTTGTTTTTCTTCAGGAATAGCCCATAGAGCTCGGTACTGGTGGTGGTATGCGGATGGCCCAGGATTTTTTTGGACATGAACCGGTCCTTGTGACAAATGGAGATATCTTTCACTCCATTGATCTGCCAGCAGTGTATCAAAACCATCTTGAGTCAGGTGCAGTTGCAACCCTTGTTCTCCATGATTTCCCCCGATTTAATAAGGTGTCTCTTGACAGTGACAATCGGATCCTCGGTTTTACCGGAGAACATAACGTGCGAAAATTCGCTTTCACCGGTATCCACGTCTTGGATCCTGCTCTGCTGTCTATGGTTCCTGATGCGCAGTTTTACAATATTATTGATTGCTATCGGTATTGGATACAAGAAGGGGCACAGGTAAATGGGCTTGTGGTACAGGACCATTTCTGGACTGATATGGGGACTCCTGACGATTACTTGTCTCTTCATGCGGCCTTGCTTAGTGGCAAGATGTTAGGGCGTAATTCTCCTGTTTATATTGGTAAGGATGCAACTGTTTCTCCGGATTGCCTTCTGGAAGAATGGGCCTGCATTGGTACCGGCGCAACCATTGGCAAAGGGTGTCGGTTGAGACGTGTGGTGGTGTGGGATGGGGCAGATGTTCCAGATGGAACCAATGTGGCTGATAGGATTATTGTATAAATAGAAAATTGTAAATAAAGAAAGTGCCTAATGTCTTACGGATAAATGCACGCTTTGAATATGTTCATTATGAGTATGTTTGATCCGAAATTTAATTTTCAATTATTTATTATCAATTAATTACGATGCATAATTCAAAAGAGCAACAATCACATATCCTGGCTTTGCTCAGAAGACATAATTTTCTTGCTGAAGATCATCTTGGGCAGATGGAGTTGCTCGCTGGAGATGGATCTGACCGAATTTTTTACCGGGTCACTGTGTCCGGTGAAAAATCGCTTATTGCTGTTTTTCCTTCTCCCTCTTTGCCAAAAGGTCTGGCCGAGCAGACAGCCGCCTTTCGCATCGGCGTGCATCTTTTTGATAAAGGTGTTGCTGTGCCCGAGGTTGTCGGGTTTGACAAAGAACATGGGTTGCTGCTCTTTGAAGATATGGGTAATACCCATTTGCATTCACTGGTTTCTTCTACAGGAAAAAGCAGTGAAGGATCCTCTCGTAGCTTTGGCGAAATTGAGCCACTTTATCGCCAAGCCATCGACTGTTTGATTCGCTTCCAACTTGAAGGATGCATCGAATTTGATACCCGTTTTTGTTGGGATACGCCGAACTACGATGAAAAATTGATGCTGGAACGGGAATCAGATTATTTTAACCAGGCTTTTTGTCGTGATTATATGGGTAAAATACCAGACGATCCCCGTTTGCTTACCGAGTTCCATAAACTTGCCAGGAGATCCGCCCAGGAGCCAGCTGATTATCTGCTGCACCGGGATTATCAGTCCCGCAACTTAATGGTGCATAACAACAGGGTGCGTATCATTGATTTTCAGGGATCTCGGCTCGGTCCTCTCGGTTATGACCTTGCCTCTCTGCTCCTTGATCCCTATGCCGGACTTGCATCTGAAAGCCGGCAAATTTTGTTCACTTACTATGTCCAAGAGGTGAGTAAGAAAATTTCTTTTGACATAAAGCAATTTCTTGAAGGATATTATTGTTTAGCATTGCAGCGAAATTTACAGATTTTAGGTGCCTTTGCCTTTCTTACTCAGGTCAAAGGGAAAATATTTTTTGAACAATTCCTCGTCCCGGCAAGTAATTCATTGTTGGAATTGTTGCATAATCCCCAGGGAATAGAATTGCCGGTTTTGACTGCTTTGATGGAAGAACTTTCAGAAGAGCTTGTTAAATCGCAATTATTAAGGATAGAAAATTGATATGGATAATAGCCAGTGTCCCATAGTCGCCCTTGTCGGACGACCGAATGTAGGAAAATCGACCCTTTTTAACCGGATCATTAAGGCCAGAAAGGCAATTGTTGATCCAACTCCTGGGGTTACCCGCGATCGTCATTATGAAAAGGTTACTTTCGATGATCGGCAGTTTATCCTTGTTGATACCGGGGGAATTGAACTTGACCGGGATGAAACCATGAGTGGCCTGATTCAGGAGCAGACTTGGCAGGCCATGGAGGAGGCGGATTTCATTGTATTGATCCTCGATGCCAAAGGAGGCCTGCTCGCTGAAGACTATGAAGTTGTCAGGATGCTCAGGCGTATTGATAAGCCACTTTTTCATGTGGTGAACAAAATTGACGGGCCGACTCATGAACATACCCTGCTTTCTCCATTTTATGAGCTTGGGGTGGACCAACTCTGGCCGGTTTCTGCTGAGCATAATTTTGGGGTACAGGATTTTCTGGCTGAACTGGTTCAGAGTTTTGGTCCGGTTGTTGAAACTGAGGAGTTGCCGGACAATACTATTAAGATTGCCTGTATCGGTCGGCCCAATGTTGGTAAATCATCATTGATCAATAAGATGGTTGGGCAGGACCGTATGGTGGTTTCAGATATTGCCGGCACCACCAGGGATTCAGTGGATACCTTGCTGGAAAGAAATGGTCGCCATTATCTGCTCATTGATACAGCCGGTATCAGGCGGAAGGGCAAGGTAACTGAAAAACTGGAAAAATTCAGTGTCATGCGGGCATTGGGAGCACTTGAACGATGTGATATTGCCTTACTTCTTGTTGATGCCGGTGAAGGGATCACCGAGCAGGATACCAAGGTGATCAGTTATGCCCTGGATCGTGGAAGGGCCTGTTTGATACTGGTTAATAAATGGGATCTGGTGAAAGGGGAGAAAAAACAGCAGAAATGGGTGATGGATGAGGTGACGGTTGCCACCAGTTTTATGGAATACGCGCCGGTGTTAAATATTTCAGCCCTCACCGGTGCCGGAATCAAGCGTATTTTTCCACAGCTTGACACCATGTCCAAACAGTACAACCAGGAGTTTTCCACCAATCGTATTAATAAGGTGCTGAAAAAAGCAATTGAGGCCCACACCCCGCCACTCCATAAAGGACGAAGGCTTAAGCTCTATTACACCACACAGGTGGCAACCAAGCCACCAACTTTTATTATTTTTGTTAATTATCCGAAAGGAGTCCATTTTTCCTATTATCGCTTTCTGGTTAATCAGTTTCGAGCAGGACTTGGACTGGAAAATATACCGGTAAGAATTATACTCAAAGAGCGAAAGCGTAAGAAATATGGTTGATAAAGCAGAGGGTTAGTTCGGGTTTTTGTTGTCAAAGTGTCTCTGATTGACAACAGATAGGTGTTTTTTTTTGTTATTTAAATAAATTACTTTAAAGTAAGTAAAAAAAAGTGCATATAATAGTAATGTGTTGAGTCGAAATAGAGGCTGGGTGATTGAATTAACTAAATCTGTACACATGCCTTTAGCTGAAATGAGGGACTTCTCTTGTCCGGTTGTTTTGGGCTACTGCAGATAAAAATGAAAAGATACTATAGGGTTTTGGATGGTTTCAATGCAAATGAACCGCCGCAATGCCACCTTGCTTCTGGTTGGTGAAAAAAACGATTTTGTTCAGCAGATTAGGCATGATTTGCTGGAGAATGGTTTTTTGGTCCGTGAAGTTATTCCAGGGCACCATGATGATTTGTCAGAAACATTACGTGTCGATGCTGTTGTCGTCTGCTCCTGCAGGCAGGCCCCATTGGATGGAATTTTCTATGTGGAACGGGTAAGAGCATTTTGTCGTAAAACCCCGCTTTTCTTTGTTGCCCAGCATGGCTCTGAAAAAAAAGCCGTGGCTGCTTTACGTTCAGGGGTAACGGATTATTATTCAGGAACACATTCCACAGGTGAATTAGCCCGGGCTGCCAGGCATCATTTGCATGATCGGGCCGCTGCCTTTGATCTTCCTAAACAGTCACGCCAGGACATGGAAAGTGGCGAGACTGATTTGGTTGGCATAAGCTCAGATATAAAAGATGCCAGGAGCTATCTTTTGAAAGTCGCCGCCATGGACACCACTGTCCTTATCACCGGTGAAACTGGCACAGGTAAGGAATTGGCTGCCGATTTTATCCACTGGCACAGTAAACGGAGAAAAAAACCTTTTATCAGAGTTAATTCTTCCGCCATGCCTGAGCAATTGGTTGAAAGTGAGCTTTTTGGTTATGAAAAAGGGGCCTTTACCGGTGCCCATTGCTCCAAGCCGGGAAAATTTGAGCAGGCTAATCAGGGAACGCTGTTTCTCGATGAAATTGGCGAGATGGCCACTATGGCCCAGTCAAAAATTTTGCGTATCCTGGAAAATAGGCGTGTCCATCGTCTTGGCGGCCGTGACGCTACCTCCATTGATGTAAGGATCATTGCCGCTACAAATCAGCATCTTGAAGATCAGGTTGATAAAGGAGTATTTCGTAAGGACCTTTTTTTTCGTTTGAACGTGGCCCGAGTACACCTGCCGCCCCTTCGGGAGAGAAGAGAGGATATTCCCCTCCTGCTCAGCAAATTCATGCTTGAATTTAATGAAGCCTTTGACCTGCGCGTTACCGGCTTTTCTGAAAAGGCCTGGTTCTGCCTGCTCAAGTATGATTGGCCAGGAAATGTCCGTGAGTTGAAAAATGTCCTTGAGGCTACCTATATCAGTGCCCCTTCGTCCACAATTACCTTCCAGGATTTGCCCAAACCCTATCAACTGAAATTTTACGGGGGAGATTTCAGGCCAAAGAGTGAGCGTGATCAGGTTCTTTCCGCTCTGTTTGCCACTAATTGGAATAAGAGCCGGGCAGCTCAAGAATTAAACTGGTCTCGCATGACCCTTTATCGGAAAATGGCCAAGCATCAAATAGTCCAGAATCGCAGTATCCGAACACAATTTGTTGATCTGCAGTGTGATTCTTGATTCCCTTATCTGTTCATAACTGTCACATCACCCTGTGACGCAGGGCCATGGGGTCAGTGGAGCATATTTCCCCCCTATCTTTTGTTGCCATACTACCGGCTTTGTGTGATTCTGAGTGGTCGTTTTAGTTGAGTTGTGAACGTCTTCCTGTTACAAAATTGCCTCCCATGTTTCCTTCCTCTTCTTTTCTTCTTCTGTTGTAACTTGGTGAAATTTTTACTATTTACGTGTTTTTTGAGTGGTGGTATGGAACTTGATTAACAAAATAGTTTAACTGGTGTTTTATAAGGTGATTTCAGAAATTTAAAAATGTTTGCGCTTGCAAACAGTCAGAACTTCACTCAATCAAGGGTAAATTACTGTGACAAAACACGTTGAAGGACGCTATTCCAATTGTTTTGACATCGGCCATAACGCATTTGAGTTTGTCATTGATTGTGGTCAGTCCTATCCAGACAGTGAAATAGCCTATTGCCATACAAGGATCATCACAAATCCGGTCTATGCAGAAGCTCTTGTACAGGCTCTTTCAGAGGCCCTGATTAAGTACCGTGAGAAATATGGAGAAATTCCGGTACCTGATCAAATACCTGTTTCCATTTGTTAACAGAGGATGTCCACCGTGATTGTGATAATGTGAAAAAGAGCAATTTTCTGAAAATAAGTTAATCTTTGTAGTCAGCCTCGCTTGATTTTAGGGCCTGGGAACATCTTTTTTCATCCTTTTAGATATTGACTTCTTGTTTGATTGGACATAAAATAATTTTATTATCAAACATAATCAAAATATCTTTTTTCGATAAAGGCAAACCTAAGGTGACTTAGGGACGCAAAGCCACGGGCCACAGGATTGGTAGCCGGGTTTCCGAACATGTAAGGCTTTTTTTTGCATTGGATTCTACCTGTGCTTGCGCCCATCTTCGGCAATGAAGGTGGGCGTTATTTTTGGGCACTGCTGCACAAAGGGAGCTGTCGGGTAAATTTTCATGGGAAAAGATAAAAATCCAAAGTTAAACCCCTTCGGCAAAAGCACCCTTCCATGCCCGATTTGTGAGATCGAGACCGTTCACATTTATATAAAGCCGCGTCTTTTCGTAGAACGGGACAAAGATGTAGATTACTATCCCCGTTCAGTTAGGTGGCTTAAAGAAGGTCTCGGTAACCTGCATCCCCGTTTTTATTATATCCGTTACTGCCCAAAATGTTTTTTTGCCGCCGGAGATGAAATCTTTAAGAATCCGGTGGAAAGCAGTACCATTTCTTTGGAAAAGTTTCGAAAATTGTATATCAGTTCTTGTTTGAAGGATCCAAAAATCTTGAAGATTATGCAGTTCCTTGCAAAAGGGATTGATATGAAATCCATAGATTTTTATCAGTGTTTCCGCCTTCACCTGCTTGCCATCCTCCAGCTGCAGTTATGTGAACCTATTGCAACCAGGGACGCCACCGACCTTGGCCGCTACTGCTTACGTCTTGCCTGGCTTTATCGCGATGTGAATTCAGATAGTAACCTTAGAAAGCAGTTTTCCCAGCGCATAAACAATCTGCTCAAATCTCTTAAAACGGTATGGCCCGAGTTGCCTATTAATGAAAAAAAATCGTTAATAATGGCCAGAGATTATTATCAAGTAACCCTTTCAAATTCATATAAGGTTGATACTGAAGTCAGCGAAATCAACCTGCTGTACTTAATTGCCAGAATAAACCTGAAACTGGGAAACATCAAAGAGGGGCATGAGGTCATCGCTTTGGCTAAAGAAAAAGTCCGAAGTTTTCAGGCGAAAATCAAAGAGTATATGTCTTTGCAGGCGCAAAAGGAAAGGGCGGCAAACAGCAAGGTTGAACAGCATCAAAAGCAGGTGAATCTGGATAAAACCGACGAAGAAATCGCTGAAATGGCTCAAGCAGGGCGTAAGCTAAAAACATTGGCCGATGAAATGCAGACAAACTTTGAGGACTGCAAGGATAAATGGCAGCAAAGACAGTTTGCCATTTGTAAAAAAATAATCAAAAGCAACAGCAATGCTTCGCCTGAGCAATTACGGGAAATTCTGCTTAACAAAGACATTGATGAAGCAGTAGTTGAAAAATTTTGTCCGGTAACACCTAAAAAGGAGAAAAAGGGGTTATTCGGTTTCTTGAACAGGTAATCTGCGAAGCTCATCTGATTTTAAAATCATCATTCATCCGGCAGATCAAAAAATCCAAGAAGGGGGGCATGGTCGGATTCCGGGAAGATTTTTTCAGAAGTATAGGCCACTGATTCATCGTGGAGATTTTCGTTGTGTATGTCCGCTCCGCGAAACCAGGTCATTAGTTCCCGGGAGACCAGAAGATGGTCGAGGAGCCTGCCTTTGCCATGGTGATAAAAGGAGTAGCTTTTACTTTTGGGCAGGGCTCGTTCACAGGGAATCATAATCCGGCTGATAAGATTAGCGTTTCCGGTCTGCTCCACAGCACCGCAGATAGCCTCAAGGGGTACTTCTTCGGCAGATGCATTGAAATCACCGCATACGGCTATTAAAGCCTTTTCATCCTTATCAAAAATATCATCAAGCAGTATCCTGGTCTCCAAGGCCTGACCCACCCGTTTCAGAGAGGCAATGAAAAATCCTTCAGCCCAACCGGCCGCTGTCTTCCAAACCATTCTGTTTAACTGTTGTCCTTTGACACTCGACGGCAGTCGTGATTTTAGGTGCAAATTGATGATATGTACTTTCCTGTTGCCCACTTTCAGAACAGCGTGCAGAATGGGACGTTCCCAACTAATCTCTTTTGCCTCTTCTTCTGGCTCTGCTGTGACTTTTTTGTAGTAGGGGGCCAGGGCAAAATCGTTTTTGTACTGGTGAAATTCCTCAATCTCGTAACGGCTGACGATAACCAGATTTCTCTTGTCATACGCCTGCTTTTTATCGCTTGTTATGGTGTTTACCAAGTGAAAATTTTCATATTCCGTTCCCTTGAACAACTCTTGCAGGGCAAGTAATTGGCGAAGTGCTCCTGCTGTCTCCTGTCCATTCACTTCCTGCAGGCAGAGTACATCGGCGTTCAAACGTATAAGTTGAGGTCGGAGTACGGTGATTCGGTCTGCTAGGCTTGGTTTCCTGTCAGGGCTATCATCAAGATTTTCCAGGTTGAAAGTGGCAATAGTCAGTCTGTTCTTCATTTGTTAACCCCAAGTTGTTTTTGTTTCAATTAGTGTCAAGAGCTGCAAAGTTAGCTGATTGCAACTGTACTTATCTGTTCTCCCAGTTGATTGGAATTGATCAGCGGTACGGCAATGAAAATAATTCCATTGTCATTTTACCTGTCAAATGTAACCTCAGGTTTGGTAGAGATTTTTCAAGCCCTTGATGGCTGTCACTATCATGAGAATTAGGACAGCTGTATAGCAGGATTTATAAATTGATTGGTTGATGAAGATATGGGCTGCCGGTGTTTCAAAGAGTCGGGACGTCCAGCCGACTAACCAGGCAGCCCTGCATGACAGGAAAATGACGATTATGAACCAGGCTGCCAGGAGAATGAAAGGTTGTTTCCGGCTTGTAGCTGGAAACAACCAGCCGCCGAGCTGGTATTCTTGCAAAGACTCGGAAAGTTTAAGATGATCATGACTGTGAATTTCTTGAATTAAGCTGCGAAGGCGTATTGATTGGTTCAGTCGTGCTGTCAGGGTTATTGCTATGGCAGCCAGAATAAACGGGAAAATTTTAATCAGGTCGATGAGTCCGAGGGGAATACGACCAAAGGGGGATTCCAGTGTTTTGAGACGGTCGGCTAATTCTGTGATCTGTTTTTTTGTTATTGAAAGTTTCTCTTCATGTTTCTTAAGTTGGTCAGACTGCTGCTGGCGCAGATTTTTTGTCTGAGTCAGCACCTGTTTAACCTTTGTTTCAAGTGGATGAAACGCCTGTTCAATATTTCGACGAATTTGTCCGGCAACATCGAGTTTGCCCCCCGCCCCTCCATAGCTGCGCCAAAAATTCGGGTCTATGCCGCTGATATGGGTGTGTACCTGTTGCACTGCCTCCTGGCTGAGCTCCTTGAGTTGTTCCGCACCGGTGATTTTTTCACGTTGGGCCAGATCCATCAAAGGACTTACCACGGTCTGGTCAAGATCAGTCATTAATTTTTTAAACCATTCATCAATGTACCAGCTAACAGCCTGGGGAAATTTTGTAATGTGAGCCGGGATAATGATAGATGGAGTTGAAATGACAGGCGCTTGCTGCTGAATGTATTGCATGTCCTGATACACAGGAATATCTTGGTCTATCTGTTCATTGCTTGGTGAATTTCTGAGAGCGTCACGGATGTTGGGCAATGATTTGCGTAAATGGTTAGGGAAGGAGGTGATTTTCTTTTGTACACTGTCCAGCCCGTCGTGGACGTTCTTTTTGGTTGTGACTAATTTATTTTCTTGAATTGACAGCTCATGAACTGATTGCTGTATCGTAGCCCTGGAAATATTGAGAGATGCCTCCTGTTGTTTGAAGAGAAAATAGGGTTCAACCACATAAAAATGGCAGGCCAGGGCAAAAAAGAGCCCTATCAAAAAGAGCCGGTTAAATTCTTTTTTGCCAAGCCTGAAGTCGTCAATTAAGTATTCGGTAGCCTGTTCCATTTTCTTGTCAGTTTTATAGGTTTGCCATTTGAAATGACAGCCCAAAACAGAGCAAACCTGCGTTGTTTGCCGCTCTATGAGTTTGGAGAAAATGCTGTACGGTTCCTGTTAATATACACAATTTTTAAGCAAAGATGTAATTGTTATCAGAAATGGTAGTCTAACAGGTTTTTTGTTACAGATCGCATAACTCTTTTTGTACGGCAAGGGCAATTTGTTGTATGGAAAAAGGTTTTCTGATATAGCCGCCAACTCCAAGGGACTGGGCTTTTTGGGTCATGTCATATTCAGAAAAACCGCTGACAATTATGGCTTTTTGCCCAGGGTGAAGGGTAATAATCTTTTCATAGGTCTGGCAGCCATTCATACCCGGATCCATAATCATATCAAGAAAAACCAGGTCAACCTGGTCGTTCTGCAGGTAGTCAACCGCCTCTTCGCCACTACTTACCGTATGCACGGTATAGCCGAGTTTACTGAGCATATCCCGGGCCAGCTCACGTTGGATTTTTTCGTCATCCACCACCAGAATTGTTCCGGTTCCCTGTAACTCCTTAAAGTCTGCGGTTTTCTCTTTTTCTGCAATACCTTCAATGGTGGCCGGGAAATAGAGGGTGAAGGTGGTGCCTGATTCACTACTTTGCACCGTAACCAGGCCCTGGTGATCCTGCATGGTATTCCACACCACAGCAAGACCAAGTCCTGTACCACTGCGGCCCATGACTTTTTTGGTGTAAAAGGGCTCAAAAATTCGCTGCATGTCCTCCGGTGAAATACCGGACCCGGTATCACTGACAGTGAGCACTACATACTCACCCGGGGCAAGATCTTTATTTTCTGCATCAGCTTGGTCAAGCTGGAGATTGCTTGTGGAAACAGTAATGGTGCCGCTGGTGCCAATGGCCTCTGCGGCATTGGTGACCAGGTTCATCAGACTTTTTGTGATATGGACCGGCGAACAGGTGATATTCGTCCTGTTAGTGGCAAAATTGGTGGTGATTACGAGTTCCGGATGCAGAGATTGAAGCTTTTTTCCTTCTGGAGACTGCAGATACTGGCTAATCAGGACGTTGAGGTCGCCGACCTCTCGTACTATGGCCGCACCTCGGGCCACAGTAACCAGGTCAGCCACAACGGCAGCGGCGCGCTCTCCGGAGTTATGGATGATTTTAACGGTCTTGTAGGTGGTACTGTCCGGGGGAAGCTCCAGGAGTAAAAGTTCCGGCAGGCTGACCAGACCGGAAAGGATATTGTTTAAATCATGGGCCACTCCGCCAGCCATCATACCAATGGCCTCCATCTTCTGGGCCTGATGCAGCTGTCGTTCAAGTTCCAACTGCTTGGCCTGCAACTGTTCCGCCTGGGCCATCTTGATTTTCAGTTTTTCATTAAGACGGGATAATTCCAGGCGCTGGTTCTCCTCCTGTCTGGCAATGTGCCACTTGTCGGTCAGGGAGACGGCCAGTTGCCTGAGTTCTTCCGGTTCAAATGGTTTGCGAAAAAAGAGAAGTTTGTGGGGGGCTCCGACACATTTGACAATTTCATCGCATGAATGATCTGCATAAGCGGTGACGATGATAATTTCCAGATTGGGGTCGAGTTTATTAAGTTCTGCCGCCGTATCCATGCCGTCCCAGCCCGGCGGCATACGGATATCAACAAAAGCCAAGGCAAAAGGCTCATCTTTTTCTAAAGCCGCTTTAGCCAGGGAAAATCCATCCTGGCCCTGGCCGGCAAAGGAGAGTTGAAAGAGTTCTTGCGGGGCCGAACTCTTGCCAAGCATGGCATCAAGTTCTTTGTCCAGATCATTTGCCACTGAGTCTTCAGTGGCTGATGCAGGCAATAAAACTTGACTGTATGCCTTCCAGATATCCTGGTCGTCATCAATGATGAGAATGCGTTTGTTGGCAGAGGAGGTTCGCATTTTGTTGTTAAGAGTCTATTGCGTTATGAGTTGATTTCTTTCTTATTTCCAACCGGCAGCCGAATAACAAACTCTGCGCCCTGGCCCGGCCCGCCGCTCATGGCATCAATAGAGCCTTTGTTGGCAATCAGGTAATTGGCGCAGGAATGCAGGCCAAAGCCGGAGCCGCGCTCCTTGGTTGAATAGCCGAAAGTAAACATTTGATTTATGTCTTCCTGGGCAAATCCACACCCCGTATCTTTAATTGATACTATCACTTTTGAACGGTCAGAGTCATCTTGAAAAGTAGCTATGGTTAAATTTTTTGCAGTTTCTTTATTGTCAAACATGGACTCACACCCGTTTTTGATCAGGTTAAGCAAAATTTGCAGCAGTTTACTCTCCTCAAGTTTAACCCTGGGCACCTGGCCAAAAGAAGTCTCCACCTTGATACTCTGCCGAAGGGTGAGATTCTCAAGCATTTTCAGGCCATCCAAAACCACCTGGTTAACGTCAACCAGTTCCGTTGCCTCCTGTAGCCTGGCATAGTGCATCTGTAGCCTGATTATCTCTTCAATATATTTGTTTTTTTCTCTGATTGACTCCACATCTGCGATAATTTTGTCAAATTCTTCATTAACAGCATCAGGGATGAGTTTTGTGATTCTTATGAGTTGTTCTTTTTCCTGTTCAGATATGTCTTTGGCTAAATGAATGTACTCTGGTAATTTTTCCAGGGCCGCGCCGATTTTAGTGCGTAAGGCACTAGCTCGCAAACGTTCGGCCATCAGGGAAATGGTTACCTTCACCGGGGTTATGGCATTGCCGATATTGTGCAGCACCCCAACTGCCATTTCAGCCATACCAGCCTCATGGGCCTGGCTGAGCAACTCTGCCTGGGCCTCTCTCAGTTCACGGGTTCGCTCATCCACTTTTTCTTCAAGGGATCTGGAATATTCATCAAGCTGCTGTTTTGAATGGCGCAGGTTGTCTGTCATGTCATTAAAAGAGCGAGACAGGCTGAGAAATTCTTTGCAGGCGATTATTTTACCAAACGTTATTTTTTGAGTCAGATCTCCACCGGCAACCTGTTCCACTCCGTCACGCAGACCATAAATGGTACGAATCAGAGGACGGGTAAATATAAGGGCCGCGCCAACTCCCAAACAGAAAAAAATGGAGGTAATAGTCCACATGGTGAGCTTGTATTGCTTCATCTGCCCAGCCCATTCGTCTTTCAGCTTTTCAATTTCCCGCTGCAATATCTCCAGGGAAAAGGCGGCATGTACCGTGCCCCATAATGATGAACCCACATAAACCGGGGCAACTACCTGCAAAACTGGATAACCATCGGTTCCGGGAAAACTATGTCTGGAGATGGAGATAACAGGCAGGCGAGCGCCGGGCTGTGAAGTGGACTGAAATCGCGTCTTTTCCCGGTTGCTACCCCCGACAAACACTTCATACAAATCGAGTCCTTCAGGACCAAAACCGGCCGAATCCCCGGCCTGAGTGCCCTCCTTGATAAACTGGCAGGCGATAAGTTCCGGATCACTTTTTACTGACTCCCGGGTCAGGTTGTTTAAAAATGTGAAATTGTAACCGGAAATGGCCTGGGTGCCGCTGTGTGACATGGACTGCACCAGATAAGCGGCCCTTGTTTCAAGATCCTCTGTCCTTTCAGCCACGGCCCGCACAAGCTGGGCATCGCGAAAGGTGGTGGTTTTCTGGAAGAAATAATAGCTGATGGTGGGAAAAAGCAGACAGAGCAACACCATGTTCATCAGGACAAAATAGACCCTGATGGGCATCAGCAGGCGGGGGGTCTGCATTTGGATGGCGGTTTTGGTTGATGGTTTTTGGCTCATAGGGGAAAATTTATGAACATTTAACATTTAACATTTAACATTTAACATTTAACATCAAACGTTCAACATCAAACGTTCAACATCAAATTTTGAATAAAAAACAAAAAAAAGAAAACGACATGTGAGGTAAATCATAGGCCTCAGGAGTATTTGATAACGCATGGTTCCTTCCTTTATTCGACGTTCATCTCTTTTCCTCGTTCCCGCGCGCTGCGTGGGAACCAGCCCCAGGCGCACCGCGCCCGAATACCATTAAAATTTGTAGCGCAACTCAGCCCAGATGGCACGGGTTTCCATGGGGTAGTCGTCTGGAATGTAGGCTCCTGCCGGTGCTGATGCATCATAGGGGCTCGGTTCTCGAATATCCTCATCAAATACGTTGCGCACAGCGATGGCCAGGTCCAAGTGGTTCATAATATTCTTACGCCTCAGGGTCAAATTGACCAGATCATAATCATCAATGTCATTCCTAGGGTCTGCCTTGTCCCGATGCCGTTTGGCGACCCAAAAATATTGTCCGTTCAGGGACCATTCAGGAAGGAATTTCCAGTTGGCAGTCAGGTACGTCTGCCACTCCGGAGTATCAGCCACCATTTCACCTGTATCCTTGTCCTCGGAACGCTGGTAGGACACACTGCAGGCAAGCTCAAGTGGGTCCAATACCTGCCAGTTAGCCTCAATCTCAAAGCCTCTTCCCTTTTGGTCCCTGGCATTTTGATAAGGGGCAGGAAGAGCGCCACTGACCTCAATCAAACCGTCAATCTCATAATAAAAAGCACTGGGGGCAAAACGAAGTTCAGGAAGAGGTGTCCAGATAAATGCCAATTCATAGGTGTCGATGATTTCAGGATCCAGATCGGGGTTTCCTACAGTAACCGGATTATTCTGAGTATGCTGCTCTGCGAAGGACGGGGCTCGAAATGCACGGCCATACATGATTTTTGAGGTCAATGTCGGGCTGGTTTCCCAGACAAGGGCCAAGCGGGGATTGAGCGTATCGCCAAAATCACTGTAATCGTCAAAACGTATTCCAGCGGTCAGCTCCCAGTGTTTGGCAATGCTCCATTCATCCTGGGCTGATAAAAACCATAACCAGCGATTCTGGGATTCAAGAAAAAAATCATTAGTACCTTTAGTGCGTACCATAGGTCCAAATTGTACGGGGGCAACCGGGCCGAAATTTTTATATTCGTCGGTCTCTAGGTCATAAAATTTGAGACCGGCAGCCAATCGCAATCTATGATTATTAAAACCATCATAGATGCTAGTAGACTCCAGGCTGCTAGCTTGTCCTTCATGAATCGGCTCAGCTCGCATATTAACAAAGGAGGCTGGCAATAACTGTAAGTCGAAATTCATTTTTTGGAAGAAATAGGTAGCCTTGATGCTCAGATCCCAGTCGTCAAGGAGTTCGTTATTGTGGTAGGAAAGGTCGGCCAACAGCTGACGGCTGTCTATGGCATTATCATCGCCAGCAAGGGCCTGTAGTAAGCCGGGGCCATTACCGCTGTTATTCTGCCAATATCCATAAAAGTGACCAATCCACTGGTCATCTTTATTTACTCCTAAGTTAATATTAACGACCTCGCTCTTGGTGTCGAGTGCTTCCGGGGTCAGGGACGGTGGGCCGCTGCCCAACCGGTCCTGGTTGACGATACGATCATCATCACCCAGGGTCTTACGACCTTCAATGCCTGCTACAATATTCCACCCACCATACATCCCACCGTGCTGAATCCAGGCATCACTGGTGTCAAATGATCCGTAACGAATACCGGCTTGAGTGCCATTAACCTCATGACCGTCCTTGGTTATGACGTTTATCGTACCGGCAAAAGCATCGGCACCATGTACAGCCGAACCGGGACCACGCACTACCTCTACCCGGGAGATCATAGCCACTGGCATTGTTAAATATGGCGGATGGCTGTTTAATTTCAGGTCGGTCATCGGTACCCCGTTTATGAGTAACAAAACTTGGGGTCCGACGTTGGTACGTACTCCTCTGATCGTCCAAATCGAGCGGAAAGCTCCAAACCCTGAAGGCGCAGCATAGAGACCCGGAACAGTCTGCAGTATTTCATCCAGAGTAGTGGCTCCTATGGCTTCAATATCCTCCTTGGTGACAACACTGGCCACAGAAGGAGCTAGCCGCAGTGGCTTTAAACTACCGGTGGCGGAAACCAGCAGCCGATCCTGTCGATAAAAATCCGCCTCGTCAGGTTCATCCGCCGGGAACATTTGCTCAAATGCCTTGATATCCTCCTGGTCCTCGGTCATGGCCTGCAGGGTTGCCGGAGTGAGGAATGCCAGGGCCGCAAGCAGTGGAAAATACTTTTTTTTCATGCCGTTCTCATTCAGGTAACAACTGATAGTTGATTGTTTATTATCATGTCGAAGTAAGGAAGTGTTTCCTCGTTGCCACGCGTTGCGTGGGAACCAGCCCCAGGCGCACCGCGCCCGAATATCATTAAAATTTGTAGCGCAACTCAGCCCAGATGGCACGGGTTTCCATGGGGTAGTCGTTTGGAATAACAGCCGTGCTTGGCTCCCGAACATCTTCCTCAAAAAGATTCCGTACTGCCAGAGCACCATCTAAATGATTAATAAGAATATTTTTCTTTCTCAGGGTTACATTGACAATATCGTTATTTTTAACGTCGTCGCGAGTATCACCATCAGCCCGGTGACGGTCGGCAATCCAGTAATATTGACCATCCAGAGCCCAATCAGTGGCAAATTTCCAATGAGGGTTTAGATAGAGTTGCATCTCCGGGGTATCAGGTACGATTTCATCCGTGTCATCATCCTTTGAGCGTTGATAGGCAAAATTACCTCTTAGCTTGAATGTATCAGTAATATCCCAAATGGCATCAATTTCAAAGCCATGCCCTTTTTGATCCTTCGAGTTCTGGGCGGTAGAAGTAGATTGACCAGCATCAGGAAGATATTCAATGAGGTCGTCAATTTCATAGTAGAACAGATTGACATGGGTGCGTAATCTGTTAGTTGGTTGGTAATCAAAAGCCAGTTCAATGGTATCGATTGTTTCCGGGTCAAGGTCTGGATTGCCAAGAGCGGAAGGATTGTTGGTCATGTAATTTTCGCCAAAGGATGGTGGCCGGAATGCTCTGCCGTAAAGAAGTTTGCTCGTAAGATCATAACGGGTCTGCCAAACAAGAGCGAGGCGTGGATTTAAGGTGTCACCAAAATCAGAATAATGATCATATCTGACGCCGGCGGTTAATTCCCAATTACGGGCAAAAGACCACTCATCCTGGAACAGGGCGTGCCAAACCTCCCTTGTGGTATCTTGTATAAATATATTGGTCGTGCCAGTAACATTTGTGAGCGTCCCATCTGCTACCGGTTGGCTGCCATCAAGGATACCTGGACCAAAATTTTTACTTTCTTCTGCCTCCAATGACAGGTGCTTGTATCCTGCTCCAATGAGAAACCGATGGTGGTTAAAACCCTCATAAAAGGCATTCAAGTCAAGTGCCCTCTGTTCTTCTTTGACACTAGGAGCCCCAATAACGCCATTTGGAAAATACGTTAACCCGGCAGTGTTGACAAAGTCAATATTGCCGTCAGCTCCAATAGGTACCAATGCCCCGCTCGGCATAAGCACAAGAAAGGGGTCATCTTCCAAATGTGAATAGGCAAGTTTAAAACTGAAATCCCAATCTTTAACCAATTCGGCATTGTTGTAATTTAATTCACCAGAAAAATAATCGGTATTTTGATTGCCCACTGGGTCTAATATCTGGGCAATACCAGCACCTAAGCCAGCGTCGTCTTGTAACCAGCCCCACAATCCGAGATCCCAGTTATCTTTAGCCAGACCCAGGTGGACATCAAGGATACGGTCATCAGTCTCAAGCGGTCCTGGAGCATATGAGGCCGGGGGAAGCCCAAATGGGGTATTGAGAGCACCATCCAGGGTGGTTTGCAGATCTCTCTCGATAATTCGGTCTGTATCACCATCGCTTCGCAGATATTCAAGACTCAGTGCAACATCCCAACCGGAGTAGTTTCCGCCATGTTGCAGCCAGGTATCAGTGGTGCCAAAGGAGCCGGCCCGCATTCCAGTTACTGTACCATCAATCTCCTGTCCATCTTTGGTGATGACATTAATGATACCGGCAAAGGCATCAGCACCGTGTAAGGCAGAGCCTGGTCCACGGATTACCTCAACACGAGAGATATTTGCTATCGGTAGATTAAAAGTCTGGGGTCGATTTCCATTCAAAATGTATCTGACAGGGGTACCGTTCATCAAAAGGAGTACTTGAGGATTCATTTTGGTGGAGATACCACGGATAGAAAAATTTGAATTTAAGCGATTATAGTTTGATGGCACAACATGGAGGCCCGGTACGGTCTCAAGGACTTCGTCAAGGGTAGTTAGCCCCATCTCTTCAATATCTTCCTTAGTGATAACACTGGCAACTGACGGTGCCAGGCGAACTGGCTTCAGGGAGCCGGTGGCGGTTAAGAGCAACCGATCCTGCTTGTAAAAATCCTCCTCAGTGGGTTCATCCGCCGGGAACATTTGCTCAAATGCCTTGATATCCTCCTGGTCCTCGGTCATGGCCTGCAGGGTTGCCGGCGTCAGGAAAATCAGTGCCGTAAGTAGCGCCAGATACTTTTTTTTCATGCCGTTCTCCTTGGGAAAAACTGTCAGCTGTTAGCGATTGGCCTTAGGTAACAGCTAAAGCTGATTGGTCATCATTTTCAAAAAGTATATGTGGAGAAGTCTTTGAAAAGCAAGATGTTTTTGGAAATGGAATAGAGGAATGCGCGGCGCTCCGGGACGATATAATTGTTACCTGACAAGGAAAAATTACAACTTAACTACTCGATTACCTCTGTGGCCATGGCCATGGCATGGCTGCTCAGTTGCAGGCCGATGCGTTTTGCAGTGCGAAGGTTGACTGAAATAGCGGTTCCCAGTGGTTCCATGATGCCGATATCTGCCGGTCGCTGCCCGCGCTGCAGGATATTTTTTGCCATGGAGGCAGCCTGGACGGCAATACTTTCCATATCAGCCTGAACTGACAGCATCAGACCAAGTTCGGCAAGGTTGCGTCTCTGGCCGATGCAGACCATGCGGTCCTTAACGCATCGTTCTTTAAGCCAGTCCATGTTGTCAATGGTGTAGGTGGAGGGGTCATTGAGAACCCAGATGCCGTCAACCTTGTCAGCCAGTTTCCGGTAGGTGAGTTGGTAATCCTTGCTGGAAACAATGCGCCGTTCAAAAAGTTCAATACCAAGCATGCCAGCCGCCTGACGGGCCTGGTCGAGGAGTTCGGCAGAAAAGTCCCGGCCGACGATAACACCGATTTTACGAATTTTGGGAGCAAACATACTGAGGCTAAGGAACTGGTTGCCCGGATTTATCTCGGAGCTTATTCCTGCCATATTGGTCTGCCCTTCCAGAAGGCGGTATTTCTGCCAATTAATTACCATGGCGAAAAGAACCGGGATATCCTGCTGTTTTCTGGTCCACAGTTTAGCGGCAAAGGCGGCTTTTGCCCCCAGAGCAAAGATCAGGGCCGGTGGATCTGCCAGAAGGCGTGATTTAAGGGTTGGATCAGCTTTAATATCACCGCGGAGATTAAAGGTGCGAACCTCCATGGCGACACTGTCGGAAAAAACACGCACCTGGCTGGCATAGGCTGGGTCGCTGTCACTGAGCAGCATGGCAACCCAGCCTTTGTCGGCCTGTCCATGGGCCACTGCCGGAATCAGCAGGAGCAACAGGAGGATATGTGTAATTTTAGTTCTGAGCATTTTGCCAGCCATTAATCTGCAACATTTCCATAAATGGGGGGAGAGAGGTCTGCGCTCCACCTTCCAGAAACACTCGTTTTAATCTATCAATTTCCGCATTATCCAGGTTGCCGTTGAGAACGCAGAGCAGCGGCATGGGAACCGGAGATGATGAAATCAGTTTTTTGACAGCCCCGGCAATGCGCTGATTGGCCTTTCCCACTGCGTCAAGGGTGGCTTGTCCCACCAGGGCAGCATCCACCTGGCCCAGAGCAAGGGCATAAAGGGCATCGGCATCTTTGGGGGTGTGGATAATATTACTGTCGGAAAAATTGAGACCATGTCCTTTGAAGAATTCGGATGTCAGGAGTTTTTCTGTGTCCGGTCCCATGGTGGTCATGGCCACGGTTCGCCCAGCCAAGTCGTTGACGGTAAAGGCCTCAGAGCGGCGTATCAGCAGAACCTTGGTGTAGGTTGGTTTGCCGTTATGCAAAGGGACAAGCAATGGGACCAGTTTGAGAGAATCGCCATATTGCAGAAAGTACCAATCAGGTACAAAGACCAGAGGGGGATTTTTTTCTTTGACCATACGGTCAAAATCAGCCTTTTGGGTAAAAGCCTGGAAGCGGGCAGTAAGGCCGGCGTCTTTAAAAAAGATGCCAATCTCGCGGGATAAATGGGAGAAATTGGACTGAATGGAGTCTGGATTAAAATAATAAAAATCAAACTGGCGGGAGGCCCAGACCGAGAGGAGCGGTGAAAAGACAACGGCCATCAGGGCAAGCAGTAGAATTATTTTGTGAAACCGCTGTTTCATTTACGTTTTTGACGGCAATCAGTTTTTCGTTTTTTGTCTTTATCAATTAGCCTGCTGAGCAAATACGCTGATCGGTTGCGCATAGTGAAAAATGCTCTTAAAACAGAAAAGCAAATATACTCACTTCCCTGAAAAACTCAAGCAAAGAAGAATATCTTTTGATCAAACTCTTGAGAAAACCCGCTTCATCAAAGGGACATTCTGCTCTATAAGCTGCTTAAGGAAAGAGGGGAAGTTAATAGCTGTTTTTATTCGAAGCTGCTCAGCACATGCTCGTCTTTTCATGAGTCCGGTAAGCATATGCGGATCTTGGAAAGCAAAAACTACGGCGTTGTAGCGAGCTGCTAATTCAAGGGTAAGGGTCTGTTTGTCAAAAAAATCATTGGTTGCATTGGCAAGGCTTGAGAAATTAGGTGTTGTCACAGTCCAGGTATTACAAATGAGAATCCCGTTGCGGGAAAGATTGTTACGACAGTCGGCAAGAAAATTCTTTTCCTGAACGCAGTTAGCCGGGCCTGACTCACTGAAAAGATCTGAAAAAATAAGGTCATAGTCTCCCGTGGTTCTGCTTTCGAGAAAATGCAGGGCATCATCAAGGTGTACACGCAATCTTGGATCGTTTTCAGGGAGATCAAAATAGGTGTGAGCGACACGGACCACCTCTTTTCTCAGCTCCACACAATCCACCTGACAATCGGGGCAATGGCGAAGAAGAAAGCAAGGCATGGTTCCAGCACCTAAGCCTAAAAAAAGTGCCTTTTTCGGTTGAGCCTGAAAGAGAAGTGCTGTCATCATTGCCTGGGTGTACAACAAAGGAAGAGCACCGGGAGTATCTGGCAGCATCGCACTTTGCCGGGTATTTCGGCCAAAAGACAGAATGCGTTCCGATCCCTTGTCACGGACCACAATCTCGCCGTAATGGTCCCGCACCCTATGGATAATTTTCCCCAGTTCTGTCATGGTCATTAGAAGTTGTGTCAATGCCGTTTATAAATCAAAAAAAATCTTTGCTTTTCATCAGTTACAGTTTGTAAATGTACCATTTCTGTTGATTTATTCAAATTTATATGCGTAAGATTTATTCAAAGTAAGAGAGTGAAATATATGGCAAGGTGCCAGACAGCAGTACTTTGTATCGTCTGGGGTAAGTAGAAGATGATGGGTGAAAAGAGAGGATCGCCATGGGTAATTTTAATGTTAGAGACAGGATTGGAAAATATTTTGTTATCATATCAGCCTCCTTTTGTTTTCTGCTACTTGTACAACAGGCCCATGCTGAAAAATCCTGGTGGGAGAAAGGAGTGGATGTTTTTAATTCAGTCAGCAGCGGTACCGGGTCAGCACAGTCAGTGACCCTGGGTGAAATTACCCAGGCCTTTAAAGAGGCGTTGAATATCGGTTCAAAGGAAGTGGTAAAGCAACTTGGCCAAACAGATGGTTTTAATGGGGATGCTGCCATTCACATTCCGCTCCCAGATGAGCTCAGTAAGGTGAAATCAGTGTTAAGCGGTATCGGGTTTTCTGGAGTGGTAGATGATCTTGAACTCAAACTTAATCGGGCGGCTGAGGCGGCAACTCCCAAGGCAAAAGCCCTTTTTGTCCAGGCCATAACTGAGATGACTTTTGATGATGTGCAGACCATTTACAAAGGGCCAGACGATGCGGCAACTCAGTATTTTCAAGAAAAGATGACTCCCTCGCTCCGTGAAGAAATGCGTCCTATTGTTCAGCAAAGTATTGCCCAGGTAGGGGCAATTCAGACCTATGATCAGGTAATGGGGAAATATCAGTCCCTGCCGTTTGTGCCGGATGTGAAGGCTGATCTGACAGACCATGTGTTGGCAAAAGCCCTGGACGGAATATTTTATTACATTGCCAAAGAAGAAGCTGCTATCCGCCAGGATCCGGCAAAACAGACCACGGATTTGTTAAAAAGGGTGTTTGGTCAGAAATAAAAGAAAGAGCACTGTTACCTTTTTTATAATTGTTTTTAACAAACTGAAACCAAGGAGAAAAAAATGGCTCAAATTACTTTACAGGGAAATGCAATTGACACAAGCGGTGCCTTGCCTGCAGTTGACTCTCCAGCGCCTCTTTTTACGTTGACCAAGACGGATCTTTCAGACTGCACCCTGGAAGATTTCGCTGGTAAAACCATTGTCTTAAACATCTTCCCCAGCATTGACACCCCGGTGTGCGCTGCATCGGTACGGCGGTTTAATCAGGAGGCAAGCAGCCTGACGGATACCGTTGTTCTCTGTGTTTCAGCTGATTTGCCCTTTGCCCATCAGAGATTTTGCGAAGGTGAAGGTCTTAACGATGTGATCCCCCTATCTGATTTTCGTTCGGATGCTTTTGGCACCGATTATGGTGTGGCCATAACCAGTGGACCCATTACAGGATTATTAGCCAGAGCTATTGTGGTTATTGATTCCTCCGGCAAAGTTACCTATACCCAGCAGGTGCCAGAGATAACAGAAGAGCCTGATTATGAAGTAGCTTTATCTGCTCTTTTAATGACTGCGCAGTAATAAGATCAGCCGGTAGATCCGTAATAGTTCTGCGGAAAGAAATGGTAAGGCGGTTTGGGGTGATATTATGGATATTACGGCATTAATAATAATAGCCAGCGGTGTTGTGGTTGGAATAGGGGCCTCTTTCACCGGGCTCGGCGGCGGTTTTTTGATGATCCCGATACTGCTCTATCTCGGCTTTACAGCTCAGAAAGCAGTGGGAACCTCGTTTTTAGGCATACTGGTTATTTCGGTTTCAGCCCTCGTAGCCCACAATAAATTTGAAAATGTGGACTACAAGTACGGAATTCTGCTTGGAATTGGCGGCATTATCGGTGCCCAGATTGGAGCCCGTCTGGTGCAGCATGTTCCAACGGATAGTTTTAAGAAAATTTTTGCCTGCATACTGGTGGGGCTGGCCATCTATCTTTTTGTGAAAAAGTAGGCGTTATTCTCCAATAATTTTTACAAGTACCCGTTTTTTTCGGCATCCGTCAAATTCACCGTAAAAAATTTGCTCCCAGGTGCCGAAATGCAGTTTGCCCTCAGTAATTGCCACTACAACTTCACGGCCCATTACCTGTCTTTTTAAATGGGCGTCGGCATTGTCTTCATAGCCGTTGTGTCGATACTGGCTCACCGGTGCATGGGGGGCAAGCTTCTCCAGCCACACCTCGTAATCGTGGTGCAGACCTGATTCGTCGTCATTGATGAAAACCGAGGCGGTGATATGCATGGCATTACAGAGTAGCAAGCCTTCCTTGATGCCGCTTTCAGCCAGACATTTTTCCACTTCTGGGGTGATGTTGATAAAGGCCCTGCGGGTGGGCACCTCAAACCAAAGTTCTTTGTTATAGCTTTTCATGGGATATCCTCTTTTTTCTTTGAGCCTACCGTATTGATTGCAAGAAATCAATAATCTCTCTGCTTGCGGATCAGCTGTTGTTCATATCGTGCGATCACTGTATAGTAGCTCCTTTCTTACTGCTAAAAATAACTTTCCTGTGCAATTATTATGAATTCCCTTGTCCTGGCCCTTGTATCCTTTAGCCTCTATCTGCTTGCCTATTATACCTATGGCCGATATCTCGGTAAAAAGATTTTTAATCTTGATGACTCCCGCATCACGCCGGCCCACCGCCATCGTGATGATGTTGATTTTATCCCGGCCCGCAAGGATATACTTTTTGGCCATCATTTTACCTCCATTGCCGGCACCGGACCCATTGTCGGTCCGGCCATCGGGGTAATATGGGGCTGGCTGCCCGCCCTTGTCTGGGTGGTGCTCGGACCGATAATTATTGGGGCAGTGCATGATTTTGGTTCTCTGGTGGTGTCGATTCGGAACGATGGCAAATCCATTGCCCAGGTTATTGGTACGACAATTTCCTGCCGGGTGCGCACTCTTTTTTTTGTTATCATTTTCTTTGAGCTGTGGATTGTCATTGCCATCTTTGCCCTGATCATCGCCGTTCTCTTTAAGATGTATCCCAATGCGGTGCTGGCTGTCTGGCTTGAAATTCCCATCGCCCTCTTGGTAGGGCATCAGGTTCGGCGCAACAAGGGAAGTTTGCTGGTGATGTCGCTCATCGGGGTGGCGGCCATGTATGTCTGTGTCTGGCTTGGCAGTATCTATCCTTTGGCCATGCCAGCTCTTTTTGGTGTTTCTCCCATTACCCTGTGGATGGGGCTTCTCTTTGCCTATGCTGCCATTGCTTCCATCGTGCCGGTTGATCGCCTCCTGCAGCCCCGGGATTATCTCAATTCACACCAGTTACTCATTGCCATGGGCTTACTGCTACTTGGCCTGTTGATTGCCCGGCCTGTTGTGGTGGCACCAGCCTATGTGGCCCATCCCGAGGGAGCACCTTCCATGCTACCCTTTCTCTTTGTTATTATTGCCTGTGGTGCGGTGTCAGGGTTTCATTCAGTGGTCAGCTCCGGCACAAGTTCCAAGCAGCTGAACAAAGAATCGGATGCCCTGTTTGTCGGATATGGTTCCATGCTCTTTGAAGGGGCACTGGCCGTGCTGGTTATCATTGCCTGTGTGGCCGGTCTCGGTCTTGGTAGTCATGATGCGGCAGGAAATTTACTGACAGGGATTGCCGCCTATTCGGATCATTATGCCTCCTGGGCCACTGCCAGTGGTTTGGGGGCAAAGCTTGGCGCTTTTATCGAAGGGGCGGCCAATATGATTGGCGCCCTTGGTCTGCCCCATTCAGTATCAGTCACCATCATGGGCGTTTTTATTGTCTCTTTTGCTGCAACCACCCTTGATTCAGCTACACGGATTCAGCGTTATGTTATTGGTGAGCTTGCCGCGAGCAGCATTCCAGCCGTGGGGAGAAGGGTTCCGGCCACTGTTATAGCAGTTCTCACAGCCATGGGACTGGCTTTTTACTCAGGAGATGGTAAGGGGGCCATGGCCCTCTGGCCAATTTTTGGAGCTGTTAATCAGCTTCTTGCCAGTCTTGCCCTGCTGGCTATCACCACCTATCTTGTGCGAACCGGCAGGCCTGTCTGGGTCAGCCTGCCCCCATTATGCTTCATGGTTGTAGTTACCACCTGGGCCATGATTGAAAACATTGTGTCGCTTCTTGGCAAAGAGCAACTTTTTTTACCCGGTTTGAGCGTGTTTATCTTAGCGTTACAGGTATGGATGCTGGTGGAATCGTTTCTCACCCTTACCAGAAAAAAAGAGGCAACAGCTTTGTGCTAAATGATTTCCATATGATTTTGTTGCATTTCCATTGTTATGCTTTTCCGTAAAAGCGAACGTGTGTTTACAGAAATATGGATTAAACGCCTTTCCTCCCTCGTTCGTGAGGAGCCTATTGCTCTAGTTTTATGTTCCTTTCTTCTTTGTTTTCATTCAGCTTTTTCATAAAAAGTAAGAATAATTCAAGTAGTTGCATTGATTTTGCATTAATGACTACTATGCATTGCTGCATGTGTTTACATTCGTTAAGTGAATGCAATGAGATAGTAATTTTAAATTAACTTATGTGAGAGTCGCTGGGAGTAGGGTGTGCAAGGGAAAAACATGACTGGCTTAAAAATAAAGGGAGTCTGGAATATATTTTTAGCACTGCTGCTGGTAATAATTGCAGCAGGACCGCTTTGGGCAGCAGGTCCACAGTTGTTGCATTTTGACGACAATTTGCCAGGGATGGGGCAGCAGGAAACAACAAAGCATGGGCGAAATACAAAAGCAGTAAAAATACCACATTCGTATCCGGTGGAGCTCAGTGCGGATTTACGTATTTTGTCCCCTGCATCTGAGTTTGAGCTGCAACTGCCTAACAGATCTCCGGTTATAGTAGTGCATGATCGGAAATGGATATCTAAAAAAGGCCAGATGAGCTGGGTAGGGCATGTTAAGGGCGAGAAGACATTGAGCCGTATTATTTTCACCCTTGGTAAGAAGGCTGTTTTTGGGAATATTCGTCTGGCAGACGGCACTGAGTATCTTCTCCGTCCTGAAAATGGCCAGACTCTCTTTGTTATTGATCCGTATGCCGACAGCGAGACTGGTAGTTGTGCTCTTCATGCCGCTGAAGCCGAGTTTGTCAGCCCTTCCTCAATCGCTGAGTCATCTACCACCAACACTGCTGGTGTGGAAAGTGTCAGTGTGACCACCATTGATCTGATGATTGTCTATACCGATGCCTTGGTGGCTGCTTATCCCGGGGATGCTTTGGAAACAAGGCTTGCCCACCTGGTTGCCCTGGCCAACCAGGCATATGAGGCCAGTGAGGTGAATCAGCGTTTACGCTTGGTCCATCATCAGTTGATTGAAGATAGAATTCAGTGCGGTGGTATTGATGGTCCCACCAGTTACAACTGTTATGATGATGCCCTGATGGCCTTAACTCCTGACTGGAAAGCCGGTAAATGGACCTATGTGAACACTATTTATCCTGAAGTTATGACTGCTCGAGATCAGTATGGGGCCGATCTCGTCAGCCTGATTTGGCCATATGATTATGATCTGCATGCTGGGTATTGCGGTTTAGCCTGGGTTAATGGATATGGAGGCACTGGAGATACTATTTCAGTAGATGATAATTACGGCTACTCCGTAGTCGGTGATGGGGCGGATGGGGGGAGCTATTGCCTGGAAACAACCCTGGCCCATGAGCTTGGTCATAATATGGGCAGTATGCATAACCGGGAGATCACTACTAGTGTAGGTGCCTATAGTTATTCATATGGCTATAAGGTAGATGGAAATTTCCATACCATTATGAGTTACTTTGGCACAGGCACCTCTCCAATTGATTACTTCTCAAACCCTGACTTATTCTGTAACGGAATCCCCTGTGGTATTGATGAGGATGATCCTCTGGCTGCAAATAATGCCTTGTCTCTTAACAACACAAGAGCTGGGGTGGCTAGTTTTCGTGCCACTCAGGTATGGGGTGAGGCCTCGGTGAGCCCGACATCCCACGATTACGGCACCTTAATTGTCGACCAGAGCAGTGATATGGTTTTTCAAGTAACCAACAGCGGTTCGTTCCAACTGATTATTGAAGATGTTGCACTGGCCGGTGTAGATGTCGCTAGCTTTATCCTGGCAGATAACCAGTGCGAAGGAATCACCCTGCAGCCAGGACAAAACTGTGAGATTTTTGTTTCTTTTGCTCCCTTAACTGAAGGTGTTTTGTTGGCATCACTTATAATCAGCACCGATGATTTTGATACTCCGGAACTTAGTGTCAGCCTGAGTGGCCAGGGCGAAGCCCATATGACTGGAGATCTTGATTTTGATCGAGACGTGGATGGGCTTGATCTTGCCCTGTTTGCTTCTGCTTTTTTTGGCACATTGCCCGAGGCTGATCTTAATAAAGATAGTGTGTTTGATGGCGTTGATGTCGGACTTTTGGCTACCGCTTATGGTGAGTGATTCTGGTCAAAGATTTTCAACAAGTAAGCCTGTTAGCCGGTGAATCGGCTAACAGGTAAACAACCAATATCCCTTAAATAGCTTTTTTCTCACCCAAAAACCACACTGCCAGATTTCTGCCCAGGATCAGGTTGCCGTCTTTGAGAAACTGATTCTGGAAGATGGCATCATCTCCAAAAACCGCAAATTTTCCTTGGCCTAGCTTGCCGGCAAGCACCATGGCAAAGGATTGCATGGCATCCCCTTCATTAAGCTGCCCGTTCTGGTTCTGGTCAACCCAGGCCTTGTGTGAGGTGCTGGCAATTATTTCGATGTTCATTTTGGTGTTCAGCAAGGCCCAGCCGCCATAGATATTGATGCTGGTAAGATCTCTGGTCAGCGTATGCGGAGTCAGTTTCGTGATGGTAAAGTTCTTTGCGTTGGTGCCGATAATGTTTTCCTGTTCAGAAACCGCCAGTGACGAAACAACCACACCAAGCTCTGAAAGCAGCGCTCCTAAAGGTTGGGTGATATGGGCCATCACTGCAAGTCTGCCGCCCTGGTGGACAAATTTCAAAATGGCGTTAACTTCCTTTTCAACAATCGGGGCAAAAGGGCCTGAGATGATCAGTACGTCAACATCGTGTAGTAGCTCTTCGCTTATCGGTTCAGAACTTGTCCTTATTGTTGCCCCTTCCTGGGAAAAAAGATCAGCCAGACCGGAAAGATCCAGGGAACGATTTTTTTCCACCAGAAATTGTTGCCCATGACTTTGGTCAAACAGCACAACAGAGCCGGCCTGAGCAATTTGCGTGACAAAAAGAAAGAATGTAAGAAAAAGTGCTGTTTTCAAGCTGTTCATTAATTATTTCCTTTTTTTTGAGGGGGAAAGAGATCTTTGATCTTCTCCCATGTTGTCAGAAAATGCTCTTTATTGCTGCAGGTCAGGTTTAGCTGCACCTCATCTTTTTCAAAAGAAGAGCTGTGTTCAAGGCGTACTTGCTGGGGTAGTTTGAGGTCATTGACAAAGTGGGTAAATTCTTCTTCTGCCTGACTCAGTCGGGGAAATCTCTGGTGACCCAACCATTTCATGAGGCGGGCAGTTTTCTGAGGGATATTGGCATCCCCACTGCTGACAATTTTTGTAATTTCAGGTGTCCTGAGCCATTCAATGATGGTGCTGTTGTGTCTAGTCGCAACTTCCCGGCAGATAACAGCCAGTTTCTTCTGGTTTCCTACGCTGAGTTTCAGGGTGCTGATTAAGTCAAACAGAGCAAGCCTGTCACCAAAGGCCATTTTACCCAACTCAAAGGCAACCTTTTCATCGAGTTGTCCATGATGAACAGCGAGGGTGAGAGGCTCTTCCAGTTCAAGGAGTTTTAGTCCTTTCTGGATATGATAGGGTGATTTCGTCAGGCCCATCACCGGTAGAAAGCGATTTGCGATCTCCTTTTCATCAATCCACTGCAGGGCCTTTTCAAAAAAGGTGGCCTGTTCAATTGCTGTAAGTGGCCGGCAAAGCAGTGCTTCTTCCAGAGCAATGCCCAGCAGATCGATTTTTTTTGTTTTTTCCGGCAACTTGATGCAGTCACAGGAAACGGTGATGTTTTGTGCCGCAAGCAGCCTTTGTCGACCGGCAATAATGATAAAAGAAGAGGCCGTTTTCTCTACGATAATCGGCGGGTGAAGGATGCCGGCACGTCTGATGGACTCAGTTAAAGATGCAGGAATCTCTGCCTGAAAATAGGACGGAAGCAGAGAAAAGGTATCATCAGAAAAATCAATATGTTTAAGCTGGATGCGGGATAGAGACATATATATATTTGAAACTTGAAATTTAAAAGTTGAAAGTTAAAGATGTAAATAGTTTACCTGAAAAAAAATATAATGCACTTTATAAGAAAATTTTTAACAACTTTGCCTAGTTGTGGTTTAATGTAAGAATGATTTCTAAAAGGCGTAGACTGGAATTTTTATGAGAGTGATCATGATTGCCGCCACAACCCTGTGCGGCCGAATCAGCCCGGCCCCTTTAGGCAGTGTCTATGATCGGCGACTTCTCGAAAAGATGCGTGACAGCACTGATGCCAGCCTCATGGGAAGCGGGACCCTGCGTCGGGAAAATCCGGAAATGCGAGGAACGGACGGATTAAGTGAAAAGCGATTACGGGCTTTTATAACTCATTCCGGTGATGTTCCCCTGGAGGGGAAAAAAGTGTTTTCTGACGGCCCGGCACCGATTGTTTTTAGCGGAGATAACTTTGATAGCCTCTCCACCCAGCTTGACGGAAAAGCAGAGGTGGTTGCGCTGCCACCCTGGGGCGATGGCTTATCTCTCAAAACCGCCATGGCAGAACTGGCTGGGCGAGGGGCGAAATCCATGCTTATCGAAGGTGGAGCACTGCTCAATTTTCATGCATTGGACCAGCAGGTTGTTGATGAAGTCTGCCTGACCATCACCCCGCAGCTTTCAGGTGACGCCCATGCCGCAAGTCTGGCAGATGGTCCGCATCCCCTGGGCAGCCCTTTTCTGGATTTGCAGCTTATAAGTTGTAAAGCGGAGGAAAACGGAGAAATTTTTACCCGGTATAAAATCAATTATAGACTGAAATCTTAAGTTCCGGTTTGAAAACCGTGAACTTTGAACCTTGAATATGAAACTGGGTTTTCTATGCATAGACAAGAACTGGCCATACTTTTTTCCGGGGGCACAGACTCCCTGGCCCTCTACGCCCTGGCTGCTGCCGGGCATCATCCTGATTTGCCCCGTCCCCGTCAAATTCATTTGCTTAATATGTTAAACGGCATGGGACGTTTTCCTGATTTTACCCGTAACAGATTTCAAACGGCTGAGAAAATACTTGGTAATCGTGTCCCAAGTGCGGAAAAATTACCTGCCGCCCTGTTGGTTGAATTAGATATGGGGCGTCTTTTTCAGGGGTTATGGCTGGATCGTTATGAAGAGTTAATGCCCAAATATGGCAATAAGAATCTTGTCTGCGTGGCCTGTAAACTTGCCATGCATACCAGAGCAATTCTCTACTGTAATGAACATCTTATCCCTGCTGTGGTTGCCGGGTACACGAAAAAACAGAGTCATTATCCAGAGCAGACCCCGGTTTTTATGGAGAAAATTGCTGAATTTTCATCATATTTCGGCGTATCAGCGCGGTTCCCGGTGTATGAAGATTTCTCAGAGGTCATGACAACACGTCATGTGCTGGAGGAGTTCGGTCTTCCTTCCACCGGTGGTGGAGAAAGAAAATGTTTGTTCAGTCAGACATTGACCACAGCCACGGAAAAAGAGATAGGGGCGTATCTTGATGATATGATTCCAAAGGTTAAAGAGTATGTTGAGTTTGTCCAGGATGGGAGGTTGGCAGAGGCTGCAGCCTGTTTTCCTCCTGGTACATCTTGAGGGGAAACCGTGAAAAAGCACGCACGCATAGATCCCACGCCGCATTTGATTGAGATGGAGAAGCATAAACAGGTGCTGGCAGTGGGAACAGATATTCCAGAGCAGGTCCCGTCTTTTGCCATTGCCTTGGATGGGGTTGGTATTGGCGGTAAAACGGTCTGGGTTCGGTTACCGGATGGACGGGTTCCGCTCACCGCCACCTTGACCGTTGATTTACCTGCAGATGTTCGTGGGATTCACATGTCTCGCCTTGAGCAGTCAGTTGCCAGCTTGTATGAGAAAACTTTTGATCGGCTCACCGATTATGCCCGTGAGCTGCACTGTGAAATGATTCAGACTCAGCGGGGGACGGCTGGCACCGTTTTGCTCACCGGTAAACGGCCACTCTTTCGGCAGTCAAAGATCAGTAATCAGCTTTCAGTTGATTCTCTCGATGTTCGGGTGGAGGTGAAAACAGACCGGCATGATAGGAACAAGGTGATTGTTTCAAACGGTATCGGGGCCTGTCATATCACAGCCTGTCCCTGCACATTGGCCTATAATGGGGAGGTTTTTTCAGGGCCCAGGGAATGTCCCATGCCAACCCACTCCCAGCGTTCTCAAACCTGGCTTCATTTGAGTAGCAGTGGTTCTATACCCGGCTACGAGGATTTACTCTGTTGCCTGGAAAAATCCCTCCATCTGACCCAGGATCTGCTTAAAAGGCCCGATGAGGCAGAGATTGTCTTGAAATCCCATAATCAGCCCCAGTTTGCCGAGGATGCCGTGCGGGAGACGGCCCAGGCGGTTGGCCTGCAGTTTAAGGGTGAATTGCCTGAGAATACCGGCGTGCTCATCGAGTCTCTCAGCCTTGAAAGCATTCATATCCATGATGTTTGTTGCCGCCTGGATACAACCCTTGGAAAAATTTGTGGATACTTGTAAAGGCCGTCAGTGATGAAGAAAGAATGTGAATTTTGCGCAGGCTCAGGCCAGGTAAGTTATTTTAAAGGGGTGAGCCGATTTCTGTTATCCGTGGAAGATTGCCCGGAATGCTGTGGCTTAGGTTTTATAGTACCTCCGGACGAAAAAGAGATTGAGAAAGGAAAAACCGAAAAGCCCCCCATGCCGACCAAGACTAAAAAACCTTGAACCTTGAACTTCGATAAGCGAACCTGTGAGACATCCGATAAGCGAACCTGTGAGACATCCGATAAGCGAACCTGTGAGACATCGAGACCCAGAACTCGCCTCAAAATACCCCTCTAAGTTGCTCCAGGCTATCTCAACCCTTGCCAACCGCTACCAGGTTGAGGTTTTTGTGGTGGGCGGTACAGTGCGTGACTGGTTAAGCGGTAAGCAAGCCAAGGATCTTGATTTGGCTGTATCGAGTCATGCCCTAGATTTTGCCAGAGAGTTGGCTGCAGATATTTCCGGCACCTTTGTCCTGCTTGATGATGGAGAGCAAACGGCCCGTGTGGTTTGGCGTGATTTGGTGGTGGATATCGCTGTTTTTAGAAGTGGTGTGACCACTATTTTAGATGATCTTGTTAAACGGGATTTTACCATTAACGGCTTGGCCATTCCCTTTGAGCCGGATATTTCCTCCCTGCTGGATAGCAAAAAAGTCATTGATCCATCCTGCGGTCTTGCAGACCTGGCAGACAAAATCATTCGTGTTTTTTCGGCAGAGTCTTTTGTTGACGATCCTCTGCGCCTGCTTCGCGCCTTTCGTTTTTTTGCTGAAACCGGTTTTGAGATAGAACCTGCTACCTGGCACCTGATTACTCAGTACTATGGACTTATCTCCAGCGTGTCCGTTGAGCGTGTTATTTATGAGCTTGACTGTATTATGGCTAGTCCCAGGGCGTATGAAGCTGTGTTGCTTCTCTATAAATCTGGTCTTCTTTTTGTGCTTTTTCCGGAGCTTAAACAGGGAGAAGGTATTGATCAGCCGGCAAGTCATCATCTGGATGTTTTTGAGCATAATATGGCTGCCCTGGAATGGATAGAGAGAATTCTCCAGGAGCCTGCCCGTTTTTTCCCACACCACGGTGAGGCCATGGCTACCTATCTGGCCAAAGATAAAAGAAAAATCTGGCTTAAATGGGCAGCTCTATTTCATGATCTGGGTAAGCCGGCAGCGTGCAAAATTATAGATGAGCGAATTACTTTCTATAATCATGACCGGGTCGGGGCTGAAATTATTGAAAGGCTTGCCAAAAGAATACGCTGGAGTAGAGAACAAACGGAACAGGTTAGCCGTCTGGTGTCTCTGCATATGTGGCCTTTTCATCTAAGTAATATCAAGAGAAAAAACAGTGTGACTCCAAAGGCCTGCCTGAAATTGTACAAGACTGCTGCCGGTGAGTTGCCAGGCCTTTTTTTGCTTACCATGGCAGACAGTCTTGCCGGACAGGGGCCAGGAAAACCACCTGATATGGAACAGGAGCTCGCTGAGCTTTTTGGCCAGGTGATTGAGGTTTGTGAAGAAAAAGTGGAGCCTGTTTTGGCAGGACCTCCATTGCTTAGCGGTAAAGATCTCATTGGGCTTGGTCTTACTCCCGGGCCACTTTTTAACGAGATTTTCAGCGGGCTTGAAAAGGCTCAGGTGATCGGAGAGGTTGAAGGGAAAGAGCAGGGCATTGCCTGGGTACGTGAATTTGTAAAGAACTGCTGAACAGTTACAAGAACTGATCATATGCTGACCGTCAAATAATATTTGATTTTCACATAGTTATTGATATAGGCTAAAAAGATATACGCTGTGCATGAATTACCTCAATTTTATTTTAAAAAAATTTATTTCTGAGGCATTGAAAAAATGGCAAAATCGGTGAAGAACTGCAAAAAAGTGAAGAAAAAGACCAGCGTTAAAAATAAATCCTATTCGTCAATATTTGGCTGTAGAGGTGTTGAACAATTTAAACAGGCAATTCAGCATCATCTGATGAGTTTTCAGGGGCGTGATCCGGAACGTGCCGGACCACGGGATGTTTATAAGGCATTGTCTTACGCATTGCGTGATGTGCTGGTGGAGAAATGGATAAATACCCAGAAACAGTATTATGATCGCGGGAGAAAGAGGGTGTATTATCTCTCTCTGGAATTTCTGGTGGGGCGTTCTCTGGGAAACAGCCTGATTAATACCGGCATTATGGATGAGGTCTCCGAGGCTCTGGAACAGCTTGGTTATGATCTGGAAGAAATCCGCGATATGGAGGAGGATGCCGGTCTTGGTAACGGTGGTCTTGGCAGGCTCGCCGCATGTTTTATGGATTCAATTGCCACCCTGAAGATTCCTGCCTACGGGTATGGAATTCGTTATGAGTATGGTCTTTTTTACCAGAAGATCATTGACGGCTACCAGGTGGAAAGTCCCGATAGCTGGCTGCGTTATGGATCTCCCTGGGAATTTGAAAGAGCGTCGTATTTATATCCGGTTCATTTTTATGGTCGGGTACATGGAAAACTTGACACGAACGGCAATTACCGGGCGGAATGGGTGGATACCGAGGATGTAATGGCCATGGCCTGTGATATACTGGTTCCCGGATTTAACAATGACCATGTCATTAACATGCGTCTCTGGACAGCGCGGGCCTCCCGTGAGCTTGATCTGACCTATTTTAATGTGGGTAACTATATCGGCGCCGTGCAGAGTAAGGTAAAGTCAGAGACGATTTCCAAGGTGCTGTATCCATCTGATGATATCAAGGAAGGTCAGGAGTTACGCTTAAAGCAGCAGTATTTCTTTGTGGGAGCAACCTTTCAGGATATCATGCGTCGCTATAAAAAGAAAAACACAACCTTTGATGATTTCAGTAATCAGGTTGCCGTGCAGCTCAATGACACCCATCCTGCCATTGCTATCCCGGAATTGATGCGTGTTCTGCTTGATAAAGAAGGGCTTACCTGGGAAAAAGCATGGGATATTACCACCAAAACTTTTGCCTATACCAACCATACCCTTATGCCTGAGGCCCTTGAAACCTGGCCGGTTGATCTGCTGGGAAAGGTGCTTCCCCGGCACTTGCAGATTATTTATGAAATCAACCAGCGATTTGTTGACGAATTGACTATGGCATACCCTGGGGCAGAAAGGAAAATCAGTGACATGTCCATCATTGCCGAAGGTGATGTGAAGAGGGTTCGCATGGCCAATCTGGCTATTGTCGGAAGTCATTCCGTCAATGGTGTGGCAGAGCTTCATACCCATCTGCAGAAAACGTTCATCTTTAAAGATTTTCATGAGCATTATCCCGGTAAATTTAACAATAGAACAAATGGCATAACCCCCAGACGCTGGCTTCTCAAGTGCAACCCCGGACTTGCTAACCTGATTACCGATAAAATTGGAATTGACTGGGTGACGGATCTTGATCAACTGAAAAAGCTGGAAAAATTTGCCAAACAGCCAGCTTTCCAGAAAAAATGGCAGAAGGTGCAACTGGAAAACAAGAAACAACTGGCGGATATCATGGAGGTTGTCAGTGCGGTGATGGTTAACCCAGACACCATGTTTGATGTTCAGGTGAAACGGATCCATGAATATAAGAGACAACTCTTGAATGCCCTGCACATAATTGCCCTTTATCACCGAATTATCAGTGAACCTGATGCCCAGGGTACTGCGCGAACCGTTATTTTTGCCGGCAAGGCGGCGCCGTCTTACCTGAAAGCCAAGATGATCATCAAGCTCATTACCTCCATCGGTGATGTGGTAAATAATGACCCCAGGGTTGGTGATAAGCTGAAAGTTGCCTTTATTCCAAATTATAATGTGTCTTTGGCAGAGAAAATTATTCCAGCCGCCGACCTCTCAGAGCAGATTTCCACCGCAGGTACTGAAGCATCAGGGACCGGCAATATGAAG
>PJEL010000793.1_pt1 | contig 35542 bp, 46 predicted proteins | sample 1853271 | NCBI WGS metagenome assembly PJEL01 (sample SAMN08108733, study PRJNA415343) | Invertebrate metagenome, whole genome shotgun sequencing project. | host: Globobulimina | place: Sweden: Gullmar Fjord | collected 2015-08
TTAAAATCATTTCAATGCAAGAGAAAAATCCTTGACAGATTTATACACAAAAAGTAAACTACAACATACCCCTGATGAATCAAAAATTAAAGCATTGCTATTAGAATGCCTTGAAATGCATTTTGGTTCATTGGAAAAAGTTATTACTATCCCTAAATCAAATTTAGTTGGAAAGTTAATAAACAATGTTGAGAAATTGATACATGAAATTAAAATCAGACCTTATTGAATTGAAAGAGGATTATAATGAAAAGTAATTATGTATGTGCGGGATTTGAAACACTTGCGACTATTTTAGAAAATTTTATAAATAATAAATCAAAACGATATGATGGGCATTTCACACAGGAACAAATTTCGGATTTCTTTTCTAAAACCTGTAATAAGTTTCTCCATTCATTTGGACAATCATTTTCAGGCAAAAAGAAATTCCATAAACATGTTGAAGGAGAAGCTAATTTATTTAGAATATGTAGAGATATGGGATTCTTCGATGAATCGGAATTTATAGTTGATTCAGGTGGTTTTCAAGCATCAGTAGGACGTCTCAAAAAGGATGAAACTCAATTATTAATAGACTTATATCATCAATTTTTAGTTGATCATGTAGACGTATATGATAGAGCATTTGTATTGGATTTGCCTCCAGGACCTGGTTGTGAATTATTTGATAATTTTAATCAAATATATGACAAGAATTTAGAGACATATTCTATGGCAGCAAATCTTCCCCAAGAGGTTAGAGATAAAATGATTTATATTCATCATTTTAGAACACCTAAATTATGGGATATTTATACAAAAATTATGAGAGATAATGATTTATTTGATAAGTTTCAGCATCATGGAACTGGGGGTATTGTTGCTAATATGGCAAGTGATACACAAATACCATGTATCATTTATGTAATTCCAATGATACCCCTTATCAATGAAGCATTAAAACATGGTAGAAATTTTTTAAATTTTCATATTCTTGGTGGTGCTAATTTTAGAGATATTTTATTTTATGAATTATTCAGAATTCATTTATTAAATACTCATGGGATTGAAGTTGAAATTTCATATGATTCATCTGGACTTTTCAAAGGATTGATGGTTGGAAGATATATTTCAGTTATTGATGATGGGATTGTTAGAAAACTTGATTTGAGAAGTCCCAAGCTAAATCTAAGATTTCTTGGAAGTGAAAAAAGAGTTGATAGATATAAGCGTGTATTTACTAGTCTTAGTGGAAAATTTGGGTTTAAAGATATTAGAGATACAGATGTATATAATCCTGATACAGGAACATTCTATGATGAGATTAGAGTATATTCAATGCTTCATATGCTTAATCAATTTGCAGAAATTCAAACGTTGTTAAGAGAGGAAGCTCAAGATATTTATCCTATTTATCAAAGTGGTGATATTGAATCATTTATTAGAGAAGTTCAAAGAATTACTCAAAATTTAAATGCAGGAAAAATAAGTAGAAAGCAAAAAGCTAAATCAGTTAGTATTGTAAAATCTTTAGAAATGCTATCAAACTTGGATGAAAGTTATTGTAAATATATTGTAGATAAAGTCCTTAGTAAAGATGAGTTTACTGATTTAGAGTATAAAAGAGTTTTAACTTTATAGGAAATAATTATGCCAAATGAAAATATATCTATAGATGAATCAAAAGGTGAAGTAATTTGTCCAAAATGTAATGGAGAGAGATTTTTTATAACTGAAAATCTTATGGCAGAATATAAGGTAGATGTTAAACTATGTGATAGATGTCATGGAGATGGCAAATTAGATTGGGTTGAAAATGCTGTAGGAAAAAATAAACAAAAATATAGAGGACGAAAATTTACAAAACTTTATTCTCCTTTTTAAATAATGCAGATTGTAAATCATGCGTGGATAAAAATTAAAGGAACATTATGCCTCCGAAACTAAAAGATCATGAAATGATATGCAGTAAATGTGATGGGCAGGGATATGATGAAGCTCTAATCAAATGTCCTAAATGTTTAGGAGATGGAAAATTAGATTGGGTTGAAAATGTAGTTGGTAAAAATTCTAAACCTGAAAATCCTATGAATTTTGGAATATTTTGGCATGAAGCATCTGATACTCCTCCCCCTGGTCCTAGCTCTAATGATGCTTATATAAACACAAAAGATAATTCAATGTATGTATATGATGGTAAACAATGGGTTAATATAGGACCTCTTTAATGGAAAAAATTATATGTGATAAATGTAAAGGTACAGGAATTGGAAAATCTAATTTTTATGCATGTACAAAATGTTGGGGTGCCAAAAAATTAGATTGGGTTGAAAATGTAGTAGGAAAGAAACCTCCAAGAGAGGGATTTAATGCTATAAATTTGACCCATAAAGATATTATGATACAAGATTTAGGGGTAATTCTTCCAGCAGGATCAAATACAGATTTATCAATAATTCAGCCTATACATATAATACTTAAATCTGATGATCTCAAACATTTTATTAATGAATATAAAATTACTATAATTGATAAAACGAGGTATCTCGATGAACGATACTAAAGAACCGTGGTTAGAAGAAGGTGAGTATATATGCAGTCAATGTAATGGAACAGGAAATTTAAGCAATACTCCTATATTTGGAACATGTCCTAAATGCTCTGGAGATGGAAAGGTTGATTGGATTGAAAATATAGTTGGTAAAGATAGAAATAGAAAACCTGGAGTTACAATTAAAGAAATAGATTTATCTCATAAAGTTTCAAAATTTTATTATCAATAACTATACCGAAAGAAATAGAAAATGACAAAATTAGAAAAGGATGAAGTTATATGTAATAAGTGCAATGGATCAGGGTTATCTAGTAAAAATAATAGCGCATTTCAATGTGCTAAATGTCATGGAGCAGGAAAATTAGATTGGGTTGAAAATGTAGTAGGTAAAAATCCTCCTTCTAATAAATGGAATGTTGAAATGGTAGGGGGTGGAGGAGGAGGTTCTGTAAGCAATAGTTATGAAATTACAGTTGGAGCTGGAGGAGGTGGTTCATTATGGGAACCAGCTTGTCCAATAAATGCAGGGACGGGACTTCAAATAAATGAAGATTTAAATAATACAATTAGTATAGATCCTGAATTTAAACAAGCACTTAAGGATGAATTAAAAGAACAAATACTAAATGAAATGGAAGGGATTATTCAAACTCGTGTGGAAATTGAATTGCAAAAAAGGGGAATTAAATGATAACAGAGGGATTTATAAACTCATGTTTTTCTATAATATTATCAACAACACAAGTAAGAAAAGACCAAACTCTATATAGAGATGTATTAGAAATAGTTAAATTTTCAGAAACTAGAAAAACAGTTGAGATTCCTGTAACAGTACAAAGTAAGGTTGATTGTCTGAAGAAAATTTGCGAGTTAAAAATAGATGGAAGAGAAACTGATAATGTAATTGATAGTGTTTTAATATCAGGGAAATTTGATAATATTGGAGAATTTATACATACTAAAATATCTGAAACTCCAAGTGAAAAAGTCTTATCAGATCATCTAAGACAAGTTCGATTAAGAAAGCAATTAAATAATTTATTTTCAAATGTAGATGATGTTGAACAATTATTAACTAATGCAAAGAATGGAAACTTTGATTCAATTGATGATATTGTATTGGATTATGAAAGAGTTGTTAAAGTATTATATACAAATTTAATGGAAGAGAAGAGAATTGCAATGGTAGAGGCAGCTTCTTCTTTGGATTTTGTAAAAGATGATTTTGATCATGTAAAGGAGCAAATTATTAAAAAATATGAAAGAATCAACACGACTCCAACTGGATACTCTGTATTTGATAATGATATATTAAATGGAGGATTTGAACCTTCTCGATTATATGTATTTGGAGGAGGTTCTGGATCAGGAAAGTCTACAATCTTAAATAACTTTATTGATAATGCGGCAACTATTGATAAAAGTTTATTAGTATCTCCAATGAAAAAAGATGAAGTAGAAAAAAAGGGAAGAGATGTATATATCTATGTTACAATGGAGAATACAATTGAGGAATCATTTCTTCGAACATATCAAGATCTCTTTCAAAAAACATCTACCGACGCTCTTAGAGATATAAGTGAAGGACTTGATATTAAGAAGGAATGTTTAACATTATTAGATAAAAATAATTCAACAATCATCATGAAATATTTTAAATCAAAATCAATAAGTTGTGTTGATTTAATGATGGTTCTTGATGATGTAATATTAGAGTATGGAAGAGAATCAATACGAGGTCTGTATATTGATTATTTAGATTTAATGAAGACAGATCTTAAGTATGATTTATATAGAATTGAATTGGGTGATATAACATTAGGTCTTAAAGCTTTAGCAGTTGAATATAATATCCCTGTTATTACATTAACTCAATTAAGTAGAAGTGTATATAGGACAGAGAATGCACATCAATTGAATTTAGATCAAATGGGAGAATCTATTAAAAAGGTTGAGCATGCAGATTTTGTTGCCTTATTAGTTAAAGATCAATATAATGATAAAATAGTTCTTCTTAAAATAGCTAAGAATAGATCAGGTAAATCAAATATCTCTGCAGAATTTCAAGTTAATTTTGAGTATTTCAAATTTATAAGTGGATGTCGAGTAAAGAATGAAAATAAGAGCGACATGGTTAATTCAAAATCAAATAGACCTGGTGAAATGATAGGGACTGAATCGACTGTTGGCATTACTTCATTGACATTCTAAGAAATAAACTAAAATCCTTATTTTCATTTAAATAGAACAAATACCAAATATAATTTTTGTAGTGAGGAACTTCAAATGAGCAGACATATTAAATAATTAGAACTTAACTATGAGCGGTATAAGACGCTAAGACATAAATATTTTTTATTAAGGAGGAATTACGAATGAGTACTAAAAAAGTATCATATACTAAACTTTTACAAGAAGCTATGGCAGACTTTGATACAACAAAAACCGTTGATGTAAGCGGCCCAATGACAAAACAAATCATTGGATATAAAGGGGACGGAGAATTAAAGACAACTTCCGATGCTGCTTCAATTCTTGAAAGATTTTATTTTAAACAAGAAGATGAAGGCGGAGTATCTGTAATCGGTGAAGATGATAGAACTGACTTTGCAGAGCCAGATCGCAATGATGTTTCAGATGTCCCTGATAAGAATATTAGTAAGACAAAGAAAGATATTGAAAAAGCAGTTAAAGAAGGCGATGATAGTGATGAAGATGAAGATAAAGATAAAGCAGTTAAAGAAGGCGATGATAGTGATGAAGCTGAAGATAAAGATAAAGAAGAAAAGGATGTGAATGAATCTGATCTTTCAGAAGCTGAAGAAGCTGTAATTGAAAAATTGATATCTGAAATGGAAGAAGATGAAGGTGAAGACGAGGACGAAGAAGATAAAGATAAAAAAATTGATGAATCAGTTAAAGAGCAAGACGAAGAATTAGATGTGGATGATGAAGGAACTGATACGGAAGTTGAAGTTGATGAAATGGGTCCTGTTGGAAATCCAAAAAATGCCGATGAGGATGATCTTAGTGAAGCATATAAAATATTTAGAGAAGAAATTGAAACTGATGATGTTGATGACATTGATTCAGATGATATAAAAGTCTAAAAATATTTTTGAATATATTATTTTGGGGTAGATGATAATTATCTACCCCAAAAAAATTTCTTAGTAAGGAGAAGACTGAACAATGAAAATATTAGTAACTACCCCAAATCGAATGTTGGTTGTTAAAGGATTGCCGGTAAGAAGTCCTGTTGAAATAGCTATAAGTTCTAATAAAGAATATAAATTTTATGAAACATACTTAGCATCACAATGTGCTGAATTTGAGATTATAGAAGAATCAAAACCTAAATCAACACCAAGAGTTCAAAAGAAAATAGTAAATAAAACTGTTGAAACTCCAGTTGAAACACCTCAATTGGATGAAGATTTGAATGTATTGACTGCAGATGATGAATCTACCGAACCTGTAATTGAAGAATTAGGATCAGGTAAAATTCTTGATAGAATTTTAACTGATTAAATCGAAATGGAGAAGGTTTATGAAAGAAATTACCATTTACCTTGAAAACGGTGAACCGATTACAATAACTGATAATGATAAAACAAAATTATCAGAATATACAAATGAATTAATAACTACATTAGAAGCAACAAATGTGGTAATTTTAGAAACCAATGATTCATGTATTATATTAAGACCTACTCGAATTAATGGGATTGAAGTTAAAGAAATAGCTATTAATCATCCCCAAGTTAAACTACCCTCTGCTCCTATAAAGAAAAAGAAGATTACTGCAAAGAAAGCCAAACCAAAAAAAATAGTTCCGAAAAAAATAGAGAACGAGGATATTATAACTGATGCAGACTAATTTAATTTATATAATTTCAGGTAGTATTGGTATAATAATAATATACTTATTATACTTACTAACTAAATTTTTAACATATAAACGACGATTAAATTTTATAACAAAATTTTCGGATTATGCATCTGTACTTGAGTTATATCAAGGTAAAGCATATGATGTAATTTATAAAGACAGACTTCTTGTATATTCAATGGAAGCAACCAAAATAAATGACACGGAATTTGAAACTGTGTCTAAAGATTTTGTATATCTTGTTATTAAAATGATCGGACCTGTACTACAAAAAGAGTTTGAAGATCTTTTTGGATTAGATGCTCTATTTTTTAATACAATAGAATATTTTAATAAAAGATATGAAGATGATGAAATAAGAAAAGAGTCTGTTAATAATTTAATGGAAAATGATATAGAGGACCAACATGAGCATAGATAATATGATTGATAAAGCTCTTACTTCTTATTTTAGTGAAGTGAAAAAAACATCTATAACGAGAACAACTAGACAAGCTAAAATAAAGCGGACTACAAGCCACCTCGCGTCAATTGAAGCAAGAAAGAGAAATGATTCTTCATATAAACAGATGAAACGTTATTGCGATTTATGTAAAAAATATAGAAAAATTATACATAAAAAATACTCACCCAGAGTAAGAAGTAGGGCCAGGAGATAGACGTCGATGCCAAATTTAAAAGATAGATTTAATAAATTAAAAACAACTGTACTTGGAGTTAAAACTTCAGATATAGATACAAAACTCGACTCTGCGTCTAAAGCGATACTTGCTTATAAATCACAATCAGGTCGAGCTGGATATATAGATCTTGTAAGAAGTCTTGTCGCAAAAACAGGAAACTTTAAATTTGATGCTTCTCAAAATTCTTTTTTAGGGGGAGCTGGAATGAGTCCCGCTACAATGGGACAAGGCGGACGATTACATAGATATAAAACATATGAAACCATTGTTGATTATATTAATTATTGTCATAGAGCGTTAACAGTTCTTGTTGATAATATACTTTCTCCAGATGATATTTCAAAAATATCTCTCGAAATTAAACCAGAGTCATTTTTAGAAGATGAAGTTCCTACGGAATCAAAACAAAATATTATTAAAGAAATCATTAAAAAAATTAAATTAGAAGACAGTTTAGAGTTAATAGCAAGAAGTACTCTTTTATTTGGAGATTTCTTTTGTGAAATAGCAGATGCAAAAACAGCCCTTACAAGTAAGTCCCTATTAGCTGAACAATTTCAATTTGGTTCAGATTCAGAGACTATAAATATAAAAGAAGGAAAAGAATCTGCAATATTTAATTTAGATTTTTCCTCATTTACAGAAGCTGAAGTAAAAAAGAAATCTACTAAAAAAGATCAAGATAAAATACTTGATAATTTGCATATCATTTATCATGATCCTAAATTCGTAGTCAAACTACAAAGTGATTTATTTCCAGTTTGTTTTGGATATCTAATTTTTCCAAGAGTTTCTTTGAATCCTCATTTATCAATGCAAGATGATATGATAAATTCTATTTGTCAGAAAATCTTAAAAAGTGTTGCAAATAAAGTCCCTCAAGTTAAAGGGTTTACAAATGATAAAGATTTAAAAGAAATTATAGCTGCAATGGTTTCTGAAACTGCAGAAGGAAAAGCTGTTAATATTAGATATGTCCCCCCTAATAAAATACAACATTTTAAAAGACCTACTACTAAATATGAACCATATGGAGAATCTATTTTTGATTCAACTCAATTTACAGCAAAAATTTTAATTGCTTTAGAAACAGCTCTTGCAATTCAAAGACTTGCTAGATCTACTGAGAAAAGAAAGATAGGAGTTGAGATTGGACTTCCAAGAGATGCTAGAAATGCAATTGAAGCAATGAAGGAAGCATTTAGGAAAAGAAAAGTCAGTCTCGACTCATTTGATAGTATTGATACAATTCCTTCTATGATAACAACATTTGAAGATATTTATATTCCTATGAAGGATGGGAAACATTTTGTTGAAGTTGATACATTTACAGAAGGAAATGTTGACGTAAGAGGTAAAGTTGATGAATTAAAAATGATGAGAGATCAATTAGTTGCTTCTCTTGGTGTCCCTGCTAGTTTCTTAGCAATTGAAGAAAATTTATCTAATAAGTGTTTGGATTTATTAACAAAAATACCTCTTTTGAGTGGTAAAGTTATCACCCTACAAGAATTAATTGATGAATTTAATAATATAGGAACTATTGAAAATAAATATAGTTATTCATATGATATTGAAACAGGTAAAATAGTTCCTGGTAAAATAGTATGGGCAGGAATTACAAGAAAAGACGCTCAAGTAGTTAGAGTTACATTGGATAATGGAAAATCTGAAATAGTTACACCAGATCATCATTTCATGTTAAGAGATGGTACTTATATTGAAGCTCAATATTTGAAAGAGGGGGATTCTTTAATGCCTCTATATTCAAAATTGACCCATATAAAAACATCTAAAAGAATACCTTATGAAATTATTTATCATCCAGGTATTGAAGAATGGGAAGAAACTCATAGGATGGTTGCGAAACATGAAGATTATATTAAAGATGGAGATTTATTAAATGTTCATCACATTGATTTTAATCCAATGAATAATTGTCCAACTAATTTAGAGGGATTAACTAATAAGGACCATGCAAAAATTCATATTGAACATAAACAATTTATTACAACAGGTCGTGGAAATGTAAATCTTGATAACTATGAAGAAGGTATATGTATAATATGTGGTGAAAATTATACTAAACATATTAAAGCTAATCAAGTTACTTGTTTGAAAAATGAATGTAAAAAAGAAAGAGCAAGACGAGATGGAATTAAGAGTGGATTAAAAAGAAATAAAAAGATATTTTTTCAATGTCCATTTTGTGGAGAATTATTTACTCGAACAAATAACTATTCTAAAAATATTAAATCAACATTTATGACATGTGGTAGTAAAGAGTGTTATAGACAAAGTTTTATATTATATAGTAATAATGAAAATCAAAAGAGAAAATTGTCCGAATATGGTAAAAAAGGTGGAAACAAATCAAAAGATAAATTAGTTACTTATAATAAAAAACATGGAGCTCCCATGAAAGGGAGAACTATTAAAACAAATCCAGAAATATTTGAAAGAAGAAATGAAACTCTTAAAAGAAAAAAATTAAATCATAAAGTTGTAAAAATTGAATTATTAGAATATACTATTGATACAGGCGATATTACAGTTGAGAAATATCACAATTTTGCTGTAAATTCTGGAATAATTGTATCAAATTCTGCCTTGAGTGAAGAGAATATTTTATTTGCTAGAACAATTGTATCTCATCAAAAATATCTTACACATGATATTAATGAACTCATTGAAAAAATTGTTGAGATAATTAATCCAGAAGAAGCATTAACATTATTTGATAATGTTGTTATTTCGTTACCCTCACCTAAATCATTGCAGTATGAAAGAGAAGCTAGGTATATGAGTGAATTAGCTAATCTAGTTGAAACTCTTGAACGTATTGGTATTCCAAAAGAATATAGTAAAAAGAAATATCTATCTCAAATTGATTGGCAAGAAGTAGAAAAATATAAAATTGATGATGCTTTAGATAAAGAACTTGGAACCACCAAAGATGATGACGAAGGCGGATTAGGTGGTATGGGTGGCATGAGCGGAATGGGAGGAATATAATAAAATGAGCGATCCATTTCAAAAGGGACTTTTAGATAAAATTGAAAAAGCCTTAAATAAAAGAGCAGAAACTCAAGAACATAATGCAGGTTGGGGATCTCCAATAGGGGGAGATTGGTTTACAAAAGATAATGAACCTGAATCAGATGTCCCATATTTAAAAGATGTTGACACACCTTATAAAACCCATTTCATCCCTGGAAATCAAGAGTCTGATGAATTATTAGAGCAAAATGATGAAGAAGAGGAAGAAGCTCCTCCCGAAGAAGTCCCTGCTGAAACTGGAGAAGAAGTTCCTTCCGGAGAAGCTGGAGCAGACCCTGCAATGGGCGAAGAAGGTATGGGAATGCCCGGAGGTGAAATGGGAATGCCCGGGGAAGAACCTCCTAAAGATCCTAAAGAGTTAGGTAGGACATATGAACTTAAAAAAATATATGCAAGATTAATTTCAATTGAATCTTATTTAGCTACATCATCAGATGAAGAGTTACTAAAATTAAGAAACTATGTAAGTAAATCGATTGAGATGTTTCAAGTTTTATCTTCTAATATTGAATCATTTAAAGATAGTATAGATGAAATTATTGTAATATATTATGACTTTATTAATACAATTTATGGTCTGCTTGAAAAACATTATAAATTAAAATCAAGAGAAGAAAAGAAGAATGATAGAAAATAAATTATGTGTATACGGTTGTGGTCAAAAAGCAATTCATCAATTTGATAATGGAAAAGTTTGTTGTAGCACTGATCATCGATCATGCCCAGAAAATAGAAAAAAATATAAAAATATAGGAATGACGGGTAAAAAACATAGTTCTCAAACTAAAAAGAAAATAGCAGAGAAACGACTTGGAAAAGATCCCTGGAACAAGGGGTTAAAAAATTGTCATAGCGATGAAGTCAGAAAAGTTATTAGTGAAAAAGGCAAAGGTAAAACCCCTTGGAATAAAGGAAAAATTGGATATCAATATGGTATTGAATATTATAAAAATAGATATCCAACATTTTTTAAAATTGAAGAAATGAGGTATGATCCAGATAATATTGATATAAAAAAAATACAAGTACGATGTAAAAATCATAATTGTATAAACTCAAAAGAAAGAAATGGTTGGTTTACTCCAAATAGACGACAGATTGAATATAGAATTCAATCTATTGAACAACCATATGTAAATGACTCTTGATATTTTTATTGTTCTGATGAGGGTAGAAATGAATGTCCTTTATTTAATAAATCTGTAAGTCAATTAATAAAAGAAGATAAAATTAAAGCAGGTTTATTAAAAGAAGTATATTATACATCTGAAGAATATCAAGTATTTAGAGAAGAATCATTAAATAGAACAAATTATAAATGTGAGTATTGTGGAGAAAAAGCAGAACATGTACATCACTCTCGACCTCAAAAATTAGAACCATTTTTCTCATTGGATCCTGATTATGGTATAGTGTGTTGTGAGAAATGTCATTATGAAAAAGGTCATAAGGATGAATGTTCTACTGGAAAATTAGCACATACAGTTTGTATATAGGAGGAGTTATAATGTCAAGTTTCATTTCTGAAGGAGCTATTTTTCAAGAAGCTGAACTTATTAGTAATAAAAATAATAAAGCGATATGTAGAATGACCCTTCAAACAGCAGATGATGTTAATCAAAATAAACGATTATATCCTCATTCTGTTCTCGATGAAGGGATTAAAGCATGTAAACCAAGAATGGAAAGGAAAGCATTTTTTGGCGAATTAGATCATCCAATTCCACAAAATAATGAAGCATTTGACCAAGTTAGACAAACTACAATAATGTTAAAAGAAGTTGGACATATTATTAGAGATACTGAATGGAGAGGAAATCATTTAGTCGGAGAACTTGAAACAACCTCAACTCCTAATGGTTATATCATGGCAGGTTTATTAAGAGATAAGTCTGGATTAGGTGTTTCAATGAGAGGATTAGCATCTCTTAAACGAGAGTCTGAATACAATTTAGTTGAAGGTCCTCTTACTATTATTGGTTTTGATTCAGTTTCTCTCCCATCCCATAAAGCAGCTGTGGTGGATTTCAACGAAATGAGATTTGAATCAAATAAGATTCTTTCTGAAAGTATTATCGAAAATAAATCAACTATCTGTACTCCAGATGGTAGGTGCTATCTTATTGATTATTTTGACAAATTAGTCGAATCAAAGGTTATCAAATTTTTCGATAGATGGATATAATATTAGAATAAAACTAACCATAGAACTGTCTGGTGAAGAATGAAACTAGGAGTAACAATGAATATTAAACATACTGTTCCTGGGTTTAAACGAGAACATAAACAAAATAATAATTTCCTATCCACAATTTTAGACCGTGTTTTTGCTATTTGTAAAGAGGATAAAAACTTTTCTTCTAAATCAAAAACAGACCAAATGGATAGTAAAATTATTTCATTAAAAGAGAAAATTAAAAAACAAGAAAATTTATTAGTTAAAGCAAAAGAAATTGAAGAAAATACAAAAATACAGTTGGACGATATTGGTGAACAAAACTATACTATGAAAGTAAGATTACTAGAAATTTTAGGAAGCGAATTATGAATATAACGATCACCCAAGTCCCAGATATAAATAGAAACATTGATCAGGCAAAAGAAGAATTAGGTAGTCGGATCATTGAAAATATTTCACCGTTGTTAGATGAATTTTATGTAAGTAAATTAAATGAATCCCGCGAATTAACTGAAGAATTGAAAAGTCTAAGAAAAAAAGTAATTGGGAAAAAAGATCAATTACAAGAGAGAATTTTAGAATTAGATAGAAAAAAGAAGGTAAGAAAAATTCTTGAAAAAGTAAGCAAATTAACATCTGTTGGTTTAGCATATGATACTAGCTTTAAAAACGAAGTTATTGTTTTACTTAAAGTATTAGACAGCCTTCCAAATAACAAATTAGATTTTCATTTAAAAGATATTACTCAAATGATTAATAAGAGATTTAGTTAACCCATAAGGAGGAATTACCATGGAAAAAGAAGTCCTTTTAGAGGTCTATCAAACTACAAAAAAGATCTCAGGAATCGACCCTTCCAAACCTGGAAATATGAAAGCGATTCTGACAGATGATGCAGCTTTTGGAGCATATACAGAAGGTCTTGCCGAGTCTATTGAAAGTAAAAAAGACAAAGCTGATTTTATGATACTTGCAGAAAATACAAGAATTAGTCTTCTTGAAAATTCTATGTTCCAAATCAATCCATACGAAACCCTTACACTTCCTATTCTTCGAGTTTTCTATCCGAAACTTGTTGCTAAAGAAGCTGTTACAGTTTCCCCAATGGATAAACCAGAAACTATTAAAGCATTTATTAAAGCTAAATTTAGTCCGTCTAATTCAAGCGATCAATATGATGCTCCAGTTACCACTAAAGATATCTCGGGCGGTCCTAGCATTGGCACTCCAATTGCCGCGTCTATGCCTGTTCCTAGCAATAATTATGATGTCCTTGGTGTTGCTTCTCTTACTAAAGATCAAGCTCATCTGGAAAGAGATTTCACAATCACAGCAGTTAGTTCAGATGGTACAAATTTCGTAGATGTTGCCATCGTCCCTGCAGTTGAAGGTCATTTCTCTCAAAGCGTTACAATTAGTGGAAATACAGACGTTATCTCTGGTAAAGTTGATTATCTAAATGGCACAGTTGATATTTCTAATACTACTGGACTTATTACTACAATTCGTTTTGAAGTAACTTGTTCTCTTGAAGAAAATAAAATCAATCCTGCCGTTAAACTTTATGTAGACAAAGTTCGTCTATATGCAAAAGATAGACAAATCAGCGCAAACTGGACTATCAATATGGAGCAAGATATGAGAGCTCTATTTGATGTTTCTATGCAAGCTGAAATTGTTAATATTCTTGGTCAACAAATTGCACTTGATATTGATAGAGAAATTATCAATTCACTTATCACTGCAAATACAAAATTGAATGCCTCTACTCATACCAGAGCATTCCCAAAGACTCCGCCTGCCGGATACACCTGGGGAATTAAATATTGGCATGAAAATATTGTTTATGACCTGAATACCCTGTCTGCTCAAGTTTATACAGATACCAATATGGATGCCGCAAATACTATTCTTGCGAATCCTCTTGACGTAGTTATTCTTGAAGATCTTCAAGGTTTTAATTACACTGGAACTTCTGTAAATGATGGCGATCTTGGTTATAGAAGTGCAACCGTAGCTGGCGGAAAATGGAGAGTCTTTACTTCAGCAGTCGTTCCTCAAGGAACCATGCTTATGACTTATAGACCTACTGAAGAATTAAAATGCGTATACATATATTCTCCGTATGTCCCTGCCATATTGCACCCGTACCCTTTGGGAGCAACACCTAGTTTAACGATCTTGAGTCGTTATGCCACTACATTAGTAAGATCGAACGGTATTGCAATTTGTCAAATTACTTAATTCTTTCCCTCTCATGGAAGATTAGTAAATAAAAATAACCCTCTTGGAGAAATCCTTGAGGGTTATTTTTTCGCAACTAATCTTTATTTTCTAAAATAAATTTCAAACTACCACAATCCCATACAATTAAATATCCTTGGGATATTCTAATGTTTCTCTCACTTATATCTTTTGGTTCATCTTTGGTTTTCCGTAGTTGAAATCTGTGAATTCGTTTAAAGCTTTTAGATGGATGAACATACCAATAATTTGGAGATGTTATATGCGATAGGTCAAACCCAAGATTTTTATATAAATCCCCACTAGACCATCGTCTATCTGCGTAACTAAATATTTGAATCCAATTATATTTATTTTTAAAATATTTTAATAATCTTGAAGCTAACCCTGGTGAATAATATTCAGGATTACTACAATACCTAGTTAATTCCCATATATGTTCTTTAGAATTTTTATATCCCTTAGAAATGTTTGGTTTTCCAAAAGTCATTATAGATATAATTTCATCATCATATATAGCTCCAATATATAAACATGAATTGTCTCTTTTACCTTGTATATGAAACTTATCTAAAAATTTATTTTTATCTTCCTTAGAAATTTCAACTATATTACACTTTCTTGCATGTATCCTCTTATTTGTTTTAACATTTAAAATTCTTTTCAACCTACTTTTAACTATATCTTGTTTAAATATCCACTCATCTTCAAATATAGTTATTAATTTATATCCCATTTTAATACATTCGTCAGTTTTATAAGAATGAAATAACTTTGGATTATTGAAATTTTTTCTTGTATTTTTTATAATTTCCTCATTATGCCAATATAAACCATTATATTCAATTGCTATTTTAAGTTCAGGTATTACTATATCTAATTCATAAGGGGCAATTATACATCGATTAGATACTAAAATCTCTAATCCTAATGATATAATAAACTCTTCAATTTCCTTTTGAGCAATAGAAGAATTTGATCTAGTTTTTGGTCTACAGTTTGGACATAAATATCCTTGCTGAATAGAGTTCCATATTTGTTCAAATTCAAATTCACATTTTATACATTTCCATCTATGTTTATAATGAGCATTCTTATATTCTTTATCTAACAATTTAATTTTTGAACTTTCTTCTAAATATTTTATCATCCTTTCTACAAATGGTTTATAATATGCATCATGTCTAGTTTTTCTAACATCATCATCCTTCCAACTTTCTACCAACGATTTACTAACTTTTGAAGATACTTCTGTATCTTGCATTACATTAGTTACTCCTCTTTTTAGTAAATTTGTATTTTTAATTTTATCTTTTACATTTTCATTTTGAAATGGAGTATTAGTTCCAAACTTTTTAGAACATGTATCTTTAAATTTATTTAATGAGTCAGGATTTTGTAGTGGATGATCTACCCCATATATATTATTCATTCCTTTTTTAGATTTCTCATTAAGAATTTTTTTATAATCAGGTCCATATTTTTCTTCTAATGTATTATTTCTTTTATTAACAATATCTTTAAAATAATTAGGATCATTAGATTTTTTTGATACTGTATCATTTCTTTTATTAACTACATCTTTAATATGACTAACATTGGTAATATTATCTCCATATGTTTTTTGTAATGTTTTAATCATATTTTTGTGTCTTTTAATTCCTAATTCATCTTTTACTCCATTCTTTTTACATGCTTTACATAATGTAAATTTATTAGACAAATTAATATTACCTTCAAATTCATTACTACAATTACAACATTTAATTATTTTAGTTTTTCCCTTCGACTCATTTTGTCTCTCTTTCATTTTATCATAATAATTTTTTGTCATAGTAACATGGTCAGGAAATTCACTTCTAATATCTAATAATATTTTACCATGATCAGCTTTAAGATGTTTAGGACTAAGAATGGTCTTATTCATTCCATTCAATTTATCACAATAAGGACAGGTTATTTCACTATCTCCGACTAAATTTTTACCAGCTACAAAGTTCATTCATCCTCCCTCTCTACAATTATATGCATGATCTTTACTCATATATATCCTTTAATTATTTAACATAAGTCATTGAAATAAATTTATAATATATATCACAACTACGTCTATCACAACATACATCAACTATGCAATCTTTACACGGACTATAATATATTTCTTTATTGTATAATATTTTAATACAAGTTCCTCCATTTTTATACCATTTTTTATTACCGTCTGGCCATTCAGTTTTATAACATTCTCCATTTAAATACCAGTCTGAAATAATATCTGGATGATAAATTGCTGGACCATCTTCTCGATGAAGTTGTCCTTTTTCATTACACCAATATTTAAATCCATATTCACTAATTCTTGTATATTGTACTTTTTCATTACATTGATACTCAACTCCATTAATAATTTTCATATATAACTCTTTTATAATATGTTAAATAAAAAAAGATTATCATCCATAAGTGCTTATGAGATACCCTTATCAATTAAGATAAGGACATCTCATATTATAATTATTAATATTTATTTCTTTCTATGGGGTTCCCAATCTCCATCAATAGGTTCAACAACATTAATCGCAATACAAGAATCGGAACCAAAATTCTCGGGCCATACAGCACATTTATCAATACTATTAATAAATCCAAGATCATTCATGAGAACTATAACAAGTTCTTGTGGTGGGTATTCTGAAATATTTGATGAAATAGATAAATGTCTTAATATACCATGTTGTTGTTCTTCATGAGTATATACTGCTTTGTAATAAGGCGCAATTAAAATAGTGTGGTTTTCATCATCTCCAGGTATGGTTAAAGGATCTCCTTTTGATAATTTTTTAACTTCCTCAAAAGGTACTACATTTTTTTCAGCGTTCTGTTTTAGTTTTTCGATTTGATCTGTTGTCCATATTGCGATATGTTTCACAAGACCTCCTTTTTGTGAATTTCATCAAATTATTAATTAAAGGTGTTTGTATATTCATTCAATAATTAATATATATAGTAAGAGAATATATTATTAACATGGTGGAATACGACGTAAAAAGGTTTTATATATATTACACATATCTTTCATACTCTTACAAACTGAATTCACAATGCACTCTAAACAAGGGGATTTATATATTTTTCCCTCAGCTTCTACTTGAATAATTCTTCCATTTACCCACCATTCTTTATTTTTATTATCATAGATAAATGCAGGACCATCTTCTCTATGGAGTTTTCCATGTTTATACCAAGCTTCTCCACTATTACCATAAATAATTGCAGGTCCGTCTTCTCTATGGAGATCTCCTTTTTCATCATACCAATATTTATTTCCATTTGTAGTATTTGGATATGTCATATCTTCCCTTATCCTGAATGAAATATTTTACCAAGATCACACTCTTCCATACATACTACTCCAACAATACAAGCATCACAAGGATTTTCATCTTCCATATATATTTTACCATCATATTCAAGTTTTATAAACTCGTTATTAATCCACCACTCTTTATTTCCGGTTATATATATAACAGCTGGACCATTTTCATTATGTCTTTCTCCATTTATAAACCATTCTCTATGATCATCATTATCATGAATTGCTGGACCATCTTCTCTATGTAATTCATTATTTTCATTCATCCAATATCTTCCACCAACCATATAGTGAGGATTTCCTTCAGTCACGATAAAGATCCTCCACATAACTTTTTAGAGCTTCGTCTATACACATTTCTGCAATATCATCTTCGACATAAAATGTATCATCTTTTTTTTAGTATGATTTTTAGTATGCATTGAATAAATAGAATCAACAAGTTGACTGAATCTCATATTCGGATAAGTTTTCCATAGCGCTCTAATCTTTTCAATAAATTTATCAATACGTTCTGGATTTCTCATTTTATTTTCCTTTAATAATTTATAGACTAGTTGTATATTTGCATTCAGTATTATCATCACATACACATTCGACTATACAATCTTTACATGGACTATAATACATTTTTCCTCTCATTTCAAATTTAATACATTTTCCATGAATATACCAAGCTTTATAATCATCCAAACGGTGTTTGATAGCAGGACCATCTTCTCTATGCCATTTTCCATTTAAATACCATTCGTACTCTCCATCATGTTTCTCTATAGCAGGACCATCTTCTCTATGATATTTATCATTTTTATACCAATATTTATCTCCATTTTTTTGTATAACAGCAGGTCCATCTTCTCTATGAAGTTTTCCTTTATCATACCAGTTTTTATCTCCCCATTTATTTATTACTGGGTTTGTCATATTAACTCCTTAAAAATACTAATAATTTTTCATATTTTTTACACCATATATCACATACAACTTCAACAATAACTCCTCCTATAAATATTGAAACTATAGAAATTATTATAGATATATTAAACATTTACTTTCATCCTTTTTTATTTGCATTAATTTTTTATATTCATGTATTCTTTTATTTAAATCATCAATTTTAGAAAATAATTCATACTCTTCACCAGTCATTATTAATAATTCGGTTATATCTTTATATGCTCTTTTTATATATAATGTGTTTCTTGAAGATTTAATCTTTTTAACTTTTCTAAGAGACATAAAATATTCTTTGGGATCATCTTCTCTAAATTTATATTTAAATATTTCAGTGCAAACCTTTTTTACAATATTTGGACAATCTATTATGTTATATAAAAGAGTTAATCTACTTTTATTTTTAATTTGAGGAGATGCAGTGCCGTCTACCCATCTTTTTATAGTCCATGAGAATGTTGTAATTATACTTGCTATTTCATCTACTGTTAATACAATTAGCACCTCTTTCATTATAATTTTCATAATTTTTTACCTTTATCAAACTTTAAAAAAATAACCCTTCCAATTTGCTAGATTGGAAAGGGTCACTCTTTTTATACGTCGCAATTTAATTGTCACAATACTTCGTCAAATACTTCGTCAGTTATACACCTTTTGCTAACGTTCTTTTTTTGGTTTTGGGTTTATTCATTATAAGTTCAAGAACTTCCTTAAAAGTGTCCTTAGTATGAAAGATTGAATTTTCATTTCGATCCCAATACCATCCCGAAAATCCGAAATCATTAAGGTATCGGACATTTTGTCCGCTAACTACCCAATGATCATCATTTACTTTATAAATAAGAAATCCAACTTGAACATCAATGTCATCTTCTTTTTCATTTACTTCTTTATAAAGTTTGTTGTTGTGTTGTATTATCAATGTCATGTCCTATCCCTATAAAATCCATGAATTCTTCAAGAATTTCAACCTTTGGTTTATACTTTTTAAAACCTTCATGGGTATAGGTAAATGAAAATACGTTTGGACCTTGAATTGGAAACTTACATGGTAGTGGGATTGGCGAATATTCTCCATCAATAAGTCCAAGAATTCTAACTGGAAGAATATCATTTATTAATAGAAAATTTGAATCGTTTGCCATACTCTCAATATCGTCCATATCTTCCTTAGGATAATTTGCGACGACCCATTTAATTTGTTTCCACTCAAAATGAAATACTTTGTATTCCTTATCAGAATTTAAATATAAAGCTCCCTCTATCAACATTAATAATGCCTCAGCATAAGGCATCTCTAATGCTGATACGATTGATATTCTGTTAGGATCATCAATCATTTTCCTCATTTCAGCTTCGATTACAACTTCAGCTCCGGTAGGGTCAGTCAGGTTTGTGTTCTGAATCACTGTGAGGTGGTACTTTTCGGACATCTTGTTTAACTCCTTTTCCTAAAAGTTTTACCCAGTCCCCATCGACTGGATCAAAAATATTAATTACATTTGGACTATCTTTGAACACTTCTGGTAATTTAGCACAAAATATGTGTTCATTTATAAATCCAAGCTCTTTACATATATAGGCAATGAAATCATCTGGTGGATATCCATCTTCACAAGTTAAGTATGATACACTTAAATGTCTAATATTTCCACCTGGATGATTTTCAATGGTATATACTATTCTAAAATCGGGTTGAATTAAAATTGTAAATCTTTCATCATCTACTGGGTTAACTGATCTTGTTATATGTTTTCTTAACTCCTCCATTGATATTATATTATTTTCTGCATTCTCTTTGAGTCTATTAATTTCTTCAGGATTTGAAAACCACATAATTCTCCTTTCAATTCTATAAAGTTAAAATCAATAAGGTTTCTCCAATAAGTTATATATATAGCAATTCGTCAAAAAAATAACTCTAAGCAGGAAAACACTTAGAGTTATTTTTATTAAATATTAAATGATTATGCTTTTAGTCTTCTTTTACAATTAAATTTATTTTGGAGACTAAATAACTTACCAATGAATCTATTATGATTAGAAATAGGGGTAGAAATAGGTAATATGTTCATTTCATGTTTATATTTACAATTAATGCATACAACTTTTCTTCCTATCATAGCATATGTATATGCAGGTTTTTTGCATATCTCACATTTATGAGATAACTTTTTCATGCTTTGACCTTTCCATAAGTTGCATTGGTGAATGAATACTAGAATGAACTTCATGTCCCCATGTCATCATGAAAAAGTCAGCTTCTGTCATTCCCATTTCATAGTATCTGGGGGACATTGCAATATTATTTCCAGAAGATGGTTCATCCTGTCTTTCATTGCAATTACCACAGTTGTAATTCCCTTCACCACTCAATGCTTTCAAGAGATTCATAAAATCTCCGGGATCTAACTTTTTGCCCATATCACGCCTCCTCATAGCTTTCGGATACTCTTGTGCTTTTCATCCAACTTCTTTTTCTAAGAGCAACTCCGAGTTTAAAGTTTTCAGGTTGACAAAGAATGAGACGACTCCATTCTTTTTTCTTCCCTTTTTGTTTATATCCTTGAATCCATTCAGCGCCCTTAACCCAAGCAGGAAATCTGTCTGGATTTATAAAGTGTGCATATTCAGTAGCTCTTGTCATAAATCTCAATGCAGGACCTACTCCAAAGATATAATTATTTCTACTATTATGCAATTTAACCAGATTTTTTTGATTAAAGTCATACTCGGGAAATGTTATATCATTTGGAGGAACGTCAATCTCCACTTCAAAAGCTTCCATCTGGATTTGTTTTCCTTTATCGACTGATTTATCGGAATATGATTTTGATTTTGAAGGACCACTACCTTTTGGAAAGGTTATTCCCTTCTCCTTCATTTGTTTAACCTGTCCAAAATAGTACTTAGACTCTTGCTCTAATCTTTGAAGAAGAAGTTTAGTAATGAAGTATTTTTCTCCAAAGAACGAAGTCCAGCGATTTGGATGAATAAAATGTTTGAATACTATTCTATTATCAGTAAACAATTTATGTTCAGTCATCCATTTGTTTTCATCAGCAGTTGCTACGAACTGCATTTCATCCCAACCTTTATACCATTTACCTTTAAAATCTGTCATTGAGAAAGTTCGAGTATCTCCAGCACCTTGTTCGGTTATGATGCCTAAATCATTAACTGATATTGAGAAAATCCAGAACTCTCTGTTTGATATAAGTCCTTTTAATATTCCATGTCGATTATCTTTACTGGTCAGAAATTGTCCTTCTTTTAACTTCGTTTGTCGAAAGGTTTCATATTTCGGTATATTAATGGCAGCTCCTCTTTTAGATAATTCAAAGAGGAAGCATGCAAGATCGAGATCAGTACCAATGAAAACTCCATCATCCGTATATGCAGGACCGGGTTTACGATTATATAAATCATAACTCCACCATCCACTAACTGTTTCGAGAACTGGAGTAATATCAGCTTTTCGATCAGTTATAATTTTAACTATAGGATGATCCATGATGTTTTCAAATTTTTTCGATACTGATTTTGCCATTATTATACTTCTCCTTATTGCATTGTAATAGTATACAGTTTATTATCTTGGAAAAACATTGCTCTATTGCCAACATTGCATAGTCTCATGTCAGTGATAATTTTATCGTCTTGTATTCTTGTTACGTCATTTGCAAAAGGTCTATTACTAAATAATTCTATTATTCCATCTTCAGGAATTAATACAGTTGTCCCGTTGTCGAGGGATGCCATATTGATGTCACCTATATTTGAGCATTGAATTTCACGATAATCATATGTATTATAATCCTCGTCAAATCTCAACACCAATATTTTATAATTATTATTTTCAATTATAAATATAGCGACAACATTATTTTTGTGCTTAGCGTCAATTATTTTACACTTTGATAATTCAGGAATTTTCTTTTCAATTAGTGAAGTTAGGTCATTGACACATGGTATGGGAATAGTAATGTATATATTCCCTAACATATTTTGAAAGATTACTCCGGCATATATTTCGGAGTTTGACATTATTGTCCAATCGGTTTTTGCAATCGGGTGAATTCTATCAAGACCCGGTGCGTAAGTCATTTCCAATTCAACTAACTTATCTCCATATCTATAGAAAAGATGATTACCAACTGTCATCAATTCAGTTGCATCAGGAGAAACTATTTTTCGAATTGTAGATGTTAAGCTATTATGCTCCAATTTTCCATCTACAATATTTGAAAATATAGGAACTTGCTTCAAATCACAAAAGGTAATATGGGTATCTTTTTTAGAAACATGTCCTTGTGAGTTAATATATACATATTCTGGAGTTTTAATAACCATATTTCCATCCATATGAGAAACCCAAATAATATTTCCACTAACCTTTTCAATCTCCTTAGTGACAAAATGATTAGTCCCAGTAATTATAGTCGGTCCCATTGGAATCTTAACAATAACACCTGGTTGATCAGGTGGAGCACACCTCACTCCATCTTTAAAAATTGCAGAATACCAATCTAAATAATGATTTGGTATGCTATTAACTCTAGCATTTGGAGCAATTGTAACCTCAGAATCAAGTGCCCAGACTTTATCTAAAGCTCTTATTTTTATCATTTCTTCTATGTTCTTTTGTTTATAATTTGGGTGATTTCCCATATAAGGATGAACCCCAACAAACAACCAAAATGATAAAACTGCAAATGCGTACCAGTCAGCTAATTCAGAAACCTCGTCTGGATTCAACCAATCCCTAACTGTAGACATGATTGCATCAGCTGGATAACTTGGAGTTTTCCATGCATTTACGTCTATAAAATAGGGAGTTACCCAGTCAGATGAAACAAGGTAATTCAATTGATTCCCATCCCTAACAATACAATTATTTCTATGAATATAACTAGTTGTCTCAGCTATATTCTTAACTAATTTTAAAGTATGGTTATCAGTAATTGAATTCCTCTTTCGAAAACCTGTAACAAATACTTTACAAATAGATATTCCATTAACCCAAGATGATGTAAAACCAACTGGAATATTATCCTTTGTTAAGAGAATATCTAATGGTTTGATAATATGAGGATTATCGAGAACTTGTAGTTCCTGAATCTTTGCTTCGGGAATCATTTCGTCTGTTGAATGGAAAACTTTATAAGCAATATTTCCTTTTTTGTAAACTTTTGCTTGTCCTCCTGCTGACATAAAATCATCTCTGGCAAATACAACTCTTCCCGAACCTCTTACATATACATCGGTCATAATTTTATTCCTCTATATACAATCCTGCTAAGGAAACATCATCATAGTGAGTCATCCCCAGTTTATCAAATTGACGATATGCAACATTAGTTCGACGTTTAGTGAATTCTCCTTTTCCTGGAGGTAACTCTATAAAAGTATTAATTATTTCCTCACAAGGAATATCTTTATATCTACCATTTTCCTTGGTTTGAAATGATGAAACTCCGTCCGAAAATAGAGTTATACTCGATATCAAATCAATATCAAATTCCAATCTGCACATATCAGAACTCATAGCGATTATGAGTTCTCGATTACCCATCAACTCATTAACACTCAATTTCCCACTAAACTCCTTATAATAAGACTTTAGTCTCAAAGGATCAATCCTGTAAGAAAGATATAATGGAGCATTATCTTCATATGAAAATGAGTATATGCTATTTTCATATCCATGAACTCTTTCCACTATAACATATCCATCACCGTAGCAATATACAATTACCTTTCCATTTTGAATAAAGGAAATCATCAAAGTTGCGTCTAATGCTCTACTGGGAAGACTCATCGAACTCGCATTTATGCAAGCAGCGGATATAATTTGAGACCCAAATGTGTTATAATCAGGAATATATCCTCTTAGTCTTTCAATATGATTCGCAGCTGTCATGCATAAAATTCTTGATCCAAAATCTGTAAATTTAGATCCTGAACAACCATCTGCTAAAACTGTATATGTATCTCCTGCAAATACATAGTCCTGACAAATCATATGGGTGCTACCTTGTTTTAAAAACCAATCTGTATGTATCACGTTATTCCTCCATATAATCTATACACAAAGTATTAGCAACTTTATCGATATCCGCTTTAAGTAAGAGATGTAAATATAGAGAATTCCCTGATCCAGGTGCTCCAGATGATTTTTTAATTGGGTATCTATTCATATAATATTCCTTTTATATTATACATAGGGAGAATAATTAATATTCTCCCTATGTTACAAGTTACTTAATAATTATATTTTTACTACAGTCGGTTGAACCGGCGGAGCTGCAACCCCAGTTCCTTGAGATTTAACTTGACTCGACACACTTTGAGATATAAAGTCTGCCATAGCTGCTAAGGATTCTTCAGTGGCGTCCCCATAATCAACGTATTGGGTCAAATCAGCTTCCTTTTTAAAATCATTTAATTTTTTAGAAATACGATTTTCCCAAGATCCATTTGTAAGATTCTTATCTTTCAAACCAATGAGGATAGTATTGAGAGATTCAATTTTTTCACCATTCAGTGCATCATTTACTGATTCTTTTACACTAACGGCGGTTAAAGTAGAATCTGTGTCTTCTCCATCGGTTACTATGAAAACGGCGCCGTTTACATTATATCCTTTTTTTATCAAATAATATGCAAATTCAGTAGTTGCAACTACTGCATTATTAACAACATCATATAATACAGTTAGTCCACTTGCATTTAATTGCTTATATTTATCGGCATCGATCATATGAAGTTCTTTAAATCCATGAACTTCCTCGATATCACTACCAAAGGTGAGAACTCGAATAAGAAGATTTTCAGATACTTCAGATGAAGGTCGCCCACATGTTTTAATAATTCGTTTAAGGAGAATATCGATAAGGATGTCTTCGAATGGTCTAACGCTTCCAGATCTATCCATACATATCGTAACTAATGTGTATTGACTTGCGCCCAAATTCTCCGGTTTAACTGCAGAAAATTTAACAGTCCCTGCCCCAGTATGTTGTTCCATATTATCATCGGTAATCGCATCAATTCGCGGCATTGTATAGTTCCTCTCTATCGCAGAAAATTATTAGTGTTTGAAATTTTAACTCCGAGTCCTCTCATTTCATTAATAAACTCAGTTCCCAAATCATCAAAACCAGGAACATTAGAAGAGGCATCTTCTAAAATTACCATCTTTTTAACATGGTCTGTCCCAAATTCAGACACAAAATCTCTAAACGTATTTGCCAGACAATGACTCAATGCCTCTCCGCCGAATGCTATAATATCTGCCTCTGCGGTTGTTTTGATTAATTCTTTATTTATACCGGTTGTCGAATCCTTAGGATCTGGAACATCAGCGCATAATCCACTATAATGTTCAGTATGCATATTTGATCCTTTTGTCACATAATCAATCCAACCATGTTTTGCTTCCCAATTCGTGAGTACATTAATTAAGGGTTCAACAATTCCAAAACCAAAAGTGCCAATCCTCGTATGATAAGGCCAAATACAAAGATCATATTTATTATTATCTTTTAATGCTTTTACATACTTAAGAGCTCGTTTTTGCCATTGGGGAACTTTACAACGCCATACTCCATTTTCGACATCACTTACAGTTATGATTGTAAATGGGTCGGGATGTGTAACTCCGTCACTTCCTGAAACCCAATATGATGGATGAGCAATGTCAAGATAATGATGAGTATCCATAGTAACATGAATATCTGAAATCTTATCCCCAACTCTTTCAATCATATTTGCCATTCGAATCATATCTTCGAATGCTCCGGGTACATACAGAGAACCCTGTTGTATCCATTCGGGAGGACAATAACTTGGGATAATTGGATCGCTTGATAAACCGAGAACCTTTGCCCATTCTACAAAACCAGGATAACAAAAATCATTTTGAGGATCGATAATTACCAATTGTACATTAAGCATTCGTTTGATTTCCTTCGCAATTTGACTTGTGTAATAAAGGTTTTACCTTTTCCATTACAAAATGCATAAGTCCACCTTCAGTCAATATTGGGTCGGTCCATAATATCCATTTAATGATAGAGTCTCTATCATTATCGTCTAATAAATCTCTTAATTCTTTAATGTCTGGGTCTTCATTCGTCATAAACCATTCGTCATGTTTTTGCAATGCATCTTGCATACTATTAAGATCTAACTGATTAAACATGTTTATTAACTCGGCATGCATACAATCCTTTCATAAAAATAAGAGTTGATGAAAAGAGTACCTATTCGATTATTTATATATATAGTTTTATAATCCTATATATTATTTAGAACAAAAACTAAATCTAATTAATAACATGAAAGGATAATAAGTAAATGGAAAATCAATTATATGAAGGAATGAACAATATGAATTTAGCATATGAAGGCGGAGACATGTTAACAGATGATGATGATAATATCAATGTTGAAACTCCAGTAATTGAAAGTAGTCAGGATAAACCCGAAGAAATAATTCAAGAAAAAGAATCACTATTTGAAGATCCTCCTTATCCAATATATGATGAAAAAGATAATACTAGGATTTTATGTCAAGTATGTGGTAAGTCATTTAAAGCAATTACACAGTCTCATTTAAAAGCTCATAATATTACTCCGGAAGATTATAAGAGAAAATATGGAACTCCTCTTATTACAGAAACTCAGAAAAAACATATGAGTGCAATTAATAAACAAAAGTTTAAAGATTTATTTAAAAGACATGAAGATAAACCTCCTGAAACAGAGGAAGTTTTAGAAGAAGTTTTGATTGATGACATAATTTCTTCAGAGGAAGTTTTAGAAGAAATATCATTTGATCAGGAGTTTAAAGATATTGCTCCAGTTGGACAAGTAATTCAAGATCCAATGTATGCTAAAACTGAAATTGCTTATAATCTTGAAGAACTATTTAATGGAATGGTGTGCAAAGAAAATCATTTTATTGAAGAATATTCAGGAAGTTTTTCATTTATTGGTTCTCGTCATTTGAAATATAGTTTTATAACTGATGTCGCAATTCCTGAAAGAAAAATTGCTTTCTTTTTTCCTGATACATTTTGGCATAATAGAGAAGTTGCTACAGATCCAAATAAATATACAAAGATTAAAGAAGATGGTTGGACTGTAATTGAAGTAAAAGGGAATGCCCCAACTATGGCACAAATAAAAGAAAAGTTGCGGGCATCTAATCTTATATAAAATGGAGAACAAATAACCAAACCCCAAATACAGAGTTTAGTTATTTTTTCACTTACGAGTATGTTACTGGGCGCTAACATTAAGGTGTTAGCGCCCTACCTATAGTTGTTTATACATTGAAAATTTATTCATTATATCACATTCATCTCTACATATCATCACTACAATACAATTTTCACATGGACTATCATTCTTATAATATATTTTGTTATGATATAATAATTTTATAAAAACTCCATGCTCATACCACACTTTAATACAATCATGGTCAACAGCAGGACCATCTTCTCTATGGAGTTCTCCATTTTTATACCATGATTTACTTCCATTTGCATTTTCAATAGCAGGTCTATTTTCTCTATGGCATTCTCCATTTTTATACCATTCTTTATCTCCATTTGCATATTCAATAGAAGGTCCATTTTCTCTATGGAGTTCTCCATGTTTAAACCAATATTTAGACCCACTTGGATATATAATAGCGGGACCATCTTCTCTGTGTCGTTTTTCATTTAAAAACCATTCTTCGTTTCCATTAGCGTCCACTTTATGAGTCACTATTCCTTTCATAATATTTCCTTATCAAAAAATTTAAAATATTTTTTAAAAAAATAGATAAATACCATTAAGTATTTATCAATAATTAATATATATACCTTTGTTTATAAACCTTTAAAATATTTACGTAAGATAACTAAACTTTATAAATATAGAGAACAAAATAAAAATCCAGATTATTATATTGAGTGGTTTGTAGTTATGAAAGGAATTCAAATAATTTTAGGAGACATCTAAATGGCAAACGGCATATATCCAAGTCAGACAAGATCAGTAGACCCCTATGCCAGTTACCATAGTAATGTTGTAAATCGACTGACAAGGATGATTTCAAGGGGAGTTGACTGTATTCACAGTCCTGCCTCATTAGAAGTTGAGATTGATTCAACTTCTCCTCTTACTCATGTCGTGGTAACTAAGGGTGAAGTTTTTAAGGATGACGTATATTTTATTGTAGATGATGACTTTAGAGTAGACTTTGAAGACTCAAAGTTTTATGTATCGCCACCGTTTAATGAAGCAGGATATTATTACGTTCTCCTAGATTATAAATATGTTAAAGCAAGACCTGCTCCAAAAGGGTCTATACGAATCCTAAAACCTACTGAAAGACATCTTTTTAATACAGAGCAATACGTTTTCTTAAAAGCTGTTAAAGTAACTTTCAATGGAACTAATTTTGAAATTGATTCAGTATATGATTGGGATCCTGAAAATACTGATAATAAAAGAATGTATTGTCAATATTATATTGGCACTGAAAATACATTACCTTGGCCATTCGTTAATGATAGAGATACCGGACGAGTTATTTATGTAAGAGATAAAGACGAAGTCTATTATGGAATGAATGGTAACTGGGAAAGATTTGGCGCAGTAAGAGTTGTAGCAGATACCACATTGTGTGAAATTGGGCAAATGGTTTATGTTGGACTTGATGGAAAATGTCATCCAGCATCTGCAACAAGTAATGCAACTTTAGCTGATGCAGGAGTTCTTACAGTCGGAGAAGCTCATAATGGCGATGGTAAGGTAAGACTCTATGGAGAAATTGATCATGTTCCAATTGAACCAGGACGTTCAATTGAATATGGAGAAAATGTATATTTATCTAAAGTAACTCCAGGTGCTGTAACTGATTTAATTCCTGGCGAATATCCTCAATTCATAGGAACTTGTGTAACTCCAGGTTCGAGCACTACAGAATGTAGTTTATGGTTAATGCCCGCTAGAGTTATCGGAGAAGGCGGAGGATCTCCCATTGAAGGAACTGGAGATTGGTATGATAGATATCAAGATTTAATGCTTGCATCTATTTATGAAAGATTGACTGTAGACACATTTATAAATCTCGATTTAGTTGATACAACTGCTACAACTTCTATAATTAATACTCAGAATTTTCATATGCAAGGAAATCCTGGAGATTGGTTTTATTCAAAAAGTTTATCTGTAGATTTTGATGGAACTGCAGTTCAGCATTGTCAATTAAGTGCTGATGGAACAGGAACTGTAATTTGGGAATTATCAAATGATGGTGGTCAAACTTGGAGTCCTACAAATTTAAATAGAATTCATTATTTTGCTGAATATATATTAAATGTTGACTCAACTTCATTTATTCCATTTCAAGTCGGAGAAGAAGTTGAATGTACATCATCCCTGAAAAGAGGTCAAGTACTCTGGGTAGATGGAACATCTCAAATTGGAATTAATTTTGTAACAGGTCTTCAATCTTTCATTCCTGGAGAAACTGTTATTGGATTGACATCTGGAGCATCTGGAACTTTAACATCTGTAATTGATAAAAGCAATTCAAGTGATTTAAGAGTTAGAGCTTATTATGTTACATGGAGTGCTTTAGACGATTATGGAATTATATATGATCCTGATCAGCGAATTGTAGAAAATCAAACTGATAATGCACAAAATATTGCTACATTATATTCTGATGTATATACAGCTCCAAGTGAAGATAATGATGGATTGCCTAACTTACTTGTCCCATTAGAAACTTGTAAGAATAATTTACAATATTATGTTGGAGCATCAAGTGATTCTCAAACAATTCCAATGTATGGATCTCATGTATATATTGATTCAAGTGCAAATTTAACAATTGCAATAAGTCAATTAGACGCTGCACTTTCAGCTATGTCACCTGCTGGAGAAATGGCATATATGAGAACTTATATGGGAAAGAGTTCTCCAGGATCTTCATTGCCAGTCTATTCATCAACTAATTTTGTTATACAGAATGATGATCTAACTGCAGCAATTGGAACTTTAGATGCTGCATTATTAAATTCTTCGGGAAATATAGCTAAACAGACAGGAGATTCAACCATTGCAGATGGGGATGCGACACCGAGTGTTACTCAAGGTTCTCAGCAAAATGGGATACTTCTTACAAATAATACATCATCAACTACAATTACAAATTTCGATGACGCAACTGCGGGGATTGAATTTAGTTTAATTATAGGTGATGATTATACTACAATTCAAAACAATGCAAATATAAAGTTAAAAGGTTCTAAAGATTTCATAGCAAGTCAACTTGATACAATTACATTTATTTATAGTAGTTCAGGAGTTTGGTATGAAATAGCGAGAAGTACTAATTCATCATTTACAAATGAGTGGACTGAGGTAAATGGAACTTTCTCTGCAACTCATGGTGAGAAATTAATGATAGATTCAACATCTTCATTTACAATTACATTACCTCCAAGTCCTGAATTTGGATATACAGTGTCATTTACAGATGGAGCAGGAATGTGCTCTACAAATAATACTATACTTGGAAGAAATGGTGAAATGATTATGGGACTGGCAGAAGATATGAACATAGACTTAGACTATGCTTCATTTAGCTCAGTTTATTATAATTCAAGTTATGGCTGGAGAATTGTAAACCAGCAATAATAAGTAAGGAGATCAAATAAATGCCTAAGCTGATTGAGATTACCAATAACATTTATAGAAAGCAACCTACACAGGCGGACTTTTTAAGACCAACTGGAATTCTTGCTGATGCGATTGTTGTAGTTGAAGCATCTCATGTATCATCAAGAACTGTAGAAACAGGCTTTAGGTATGATATAGGTGATAATCAACTCGAGGTATTTCTTAATGGACAATTTGTTAGAGCTGTTGAATGGATTTCAGGTCAACAATATGGCGAATACGAAGAGTATACAAATTATTCAGTAAGATTTGTACCTAGTTATATCACAGTTGGAGATATTGTAAGATTTAGAGTTACAAGTGCAAATTATAGTTCAGTCTTCGCAGGTCAAGGAACTGGCGGAGCTGCTAAAGATATTGAAGATTTACAAAACAATTTACAACAGCTTGGAAAAGAAGTATTTGGGGATAATTATGTTTTTAATTATACTGGAAATCCCTCTACAAGAACTATAGGGACTATTCCTAATAATGATACAACTCCAGACGCTTCAGATTATAGAACATGGAAAACTGCGACAGGAGGATTAGCAGTCGAAATATCGAATTTTATTCAGTGTAGAGCTGATGATGTGAAATATATTATTTTTTCAAATGGACTCACTACTGTAAAAAGCAATGCGAATATTAATTTACAGGGTGGAATTGATTTTACCGGAGCATCTGGGGATACATTACAACTTATTTATGATGGGTCTGTTTGGTATGAATTAACACGAAGTCTGAATAGCTAAGTCATTTAGCTTAATTACGAAAATCGAAGTGCGAGTATTTTATTTTACAGTGTGTAAACACTAACTTAAACAATGACTTCGTAGGAGGAAATTACACATGTCTATTACAAAGATTCGTGGTGTACAGATTAAGGATCTTACCATATTAAACGCACATATAGACACAACCGCAGCAATCGAGTATACAAAACTCGAGCATGTTCCTTTAGCTAGTGATGGATATAATTCTCCAAGCACTGATATAGACTGGGGAAATTACAAGATTACAAATCTTGCTGCCCCAACTTTGGGAACTGATGCTGCGCGCAAATCTTATGTTGATAGTTTAGTGACTGGATTATTTTGGAAAGATCCTGCCCGATTTATGATACAATACGTTAAAACAGATACTGGAGCACCAAGCGGGAGTGCTTCAAATTTAGAAGTCTGTATTAACACTTTTGATGATGAACTTTATCAATATGATGGCACTTCTTGGGTTGAATTGACTTTAGCTGATCCTACCATATTTGTTTTTGGTAAATCAGGTACTGATACATCTGGAAATTCAGGTACTTATACTCATAATAATAAAGTTTATACTTGGGAAAGTTCAGCTTGGACAAGTGCTGACCCATCAATTAATGAAGCTCGACTTATGAGTCAAGAGTCTTATCAAGTTGATGAAGACACAGGTTGGACTTATAATGATGATGGCACAGCTTGGGTTCAATTCACAGGCGCTGGCCAAATCACAGCAGGTCCTGGTCTTGATAAAACTGGAAATCAAATTTTCATCGAAGCAGATGGCGTCATAGATAGTATGATCGATTGGGGATCAGGAGGAAGTCAAGTTAATTTAGACTCCGTTCCTGATGGCACGTCTTATGAAAGAGTTGCTGCAAATCAATTAAGTTCAGGTATTTATATTGACGCATCAACTTCTACAAAAGGTATTGCTTCATTTGATGGTGATGTTTTCTCAGTAACTTCAGGAGATGTCACAGTTGCCGCAGATGGTATTGATTCAACTCATATCGATTGGGGAACTGGAGCAAATCAAGTTTCTCTTGATGATATGCCTGATGGCACATCTTATGAAAGAGTTGCTGCAAATCAATTAAGTTCAGGTATTTATATTGACGCAACAACTGGGGCAAAAGGTATTGCTTCATTTGATTCAAATCATTTTTCAGTAACTTCAGGAGCTGTGTCAATAACAACTGACTCAATTGATGATACTTTAATTGATTGGGGAACTGGAGCAAATCAAGTAAATGCTGCAGATATGCCATTGACAACTCCAGTATCAGGACAGAGTGATGTTCAAAGTGCTCTGGAAGCTCTTGAAACTGATACAGCTGCTCTTGATATATTTAAGAATGTAGCTGTGAGCGGTCAAGATACTATTGTTGCTGATGGAAACGTTGATACATTGACATTCGCAGCAGGAACTGACATTTCAATTACCACAGATTCAACTTCTGGAGTTGTCACAATTGCTTCAGCAGGAGCTTCAGGTCTTACTGCAAGCTTAGGTGTTGAGAGAGTTGGAGATGATTTTAGAGCTGACTTACTTGCAAATGGCGGTCTTGCTTTAACTGGAAATGAAATTGGAGTCAATGTTGATGATATAATCGATACTACAAAAGGTATTGAAAATATCGGCGGAAATATTGCTGCAAATGTTAATGAAAATTCAGGATTGAGTATAGACTCAACTGCAGGAATTCAAATTGATCTTGATGGAGGTTCTTTATCTCAATCATCTTCAGGAATTCGAGTTGCTGTAGACGGAGTTAATGATACAATGATTGACTTCGGTACTGGAGCAAATCAAGTTAACGCAGTTGATATTCCATTAACAAATCCAGTATCTGGACAGAGTGATGTTCAAAATGCTCTAGAAGCTCTTGAGACTGACACAGCAGCGCTTGATATTTTCAAGACAGTTTCAGTTTCTGGACAAGATGATATTGTTGCTGATGGAAATGTTGATACATTGACTTTCGTTGCTGGTAATGATATTACAATTACCACAGATTCAACTTCTGGAGCAATGACAATTAATGCAATTGGCGGTGATAATATTACTGCAAGCTTGGGTGTTGAAAGATCTGGAGATAATATTCAACTTGATATTCTTGCAAATGGTGGTATTGCTCTGACTGGAAATGAAGTTAGAGTTGAAGCTTCAGATATTATAGACACATCAAAAGGTCTTGAAATAATCGGAAGTGATATTGCTGCAAATGTTAATGAGAATTCAGGTCTTAGCATTGATGCAACTGCGGGAATTCAAATCGATCTTGATGGAAGTTCTTTATCTCAAAGTTCTTCAGGAATTAGAGTTGCTGTGGACGGAGTTAATGATACAATGATCGATTGGGGAACTGGAGCAAATCAAGTTAATGCTGCAGATATTCCTCTTACGACCTCAGTTCAAGGACAGAGCGATGTACAAAATGCTCTTGAATCTTTAGAAACTCAAACAACTAACTTGGATATTTTCAAGACTGTTTCAGTTTCTGGACAAGATGATATTGTTGCTGATGGAAATACAGATGCCTTAACATTTATTGCGGGTACTGATATTACCATTACTACAGATTCGACTTCTGGAGCTTTGACAATAACAAGTTCAGGATCTTCAACTTTAACTGCAAGCTTGGGTGTTGAAAGAGTTGGAGATGACTTTAGAGCAGACTTAGTAACTGACGGTGGTATTCGTCTAAATGGTAATGAGCTTGAAGTTGATCTTGATACTGGAGAACTTCTTTACAATGATGGCACTACAGTTGTTGGACATAAATTCATTGTTAGAGAAACTCCGAGTGGAACAATTAATGGAGTAAATACAAGTTTCACAATTGCAAATACTCCATCAAGTGATACTGAACAACTCTTCCTAAATGGTGTTCTTCAAGAACCAGGTGGAGAAGATTATACTATTTCTGGCACATCAATTACAATGATTGATGCACCGATCTCTGGTGATAGATTAAAAATAAGTTACATTAGTGCTTAAGGATAATCTTTAATAAAAGTAGATGGGAGGATTGATTTTTTCCCATCTACTTTTTACAGAATATCATTACTAATAGTTTAATTATTACTTATTTTTAAATCTGCTAGTTTTGGTAAAAAGTGGT
>PJEL010000794.1_pt1 | contig 35524 bp, 44 predicted proteins | sample 1853271 | NCBI WGS metagenome assembly PJEL01 (sample SAMN08108733, study PRJNA415343) | Invertebrate metagenome, whole genome shotgun sequencing project. | host: Globobulimina | place: Sweden: Gullmar Fjord | collected 2015-08
CTAGCCTCCCCCCGAAGTCTAGCCTTATTCCAGAACGCGCAAGCGAGGCGTCTTTGGTGTTAATGTCATTATATAATTACGACATAACATTCTGCCACGTGTAATTTACCATTAATTAATAAATTGGTGTGAATTACGCCGCACTTTTAAAGTAGCACATAAATTAAGCACTCGACGCTTGGTCAAGATTATCGGCAATGAAGCCTCCGGTTTTATCTATCACATCCGCTACTTATCATAAATCATTGATTTTATTAGATAGGAGAATGATGCAAAAAACGTAAAAATTGAGAATAACCGACGAAATCCGACCATAAACGAGCTCTGCCGCCATTTTGTCGCCATTAATTTTCTAGCGGGTTTAGTTCAACGGCCTGTATTAAGTGCTCTGGTGCGAAGTGAGCATAAGCCATAGTTTGGTCTATCTTCTTGTGACCTAAAATACGCTGTAATACCAGAATGTCGCCACCATTCATCATAAAGTGGCTAGCAAAGGTATGTCGAAAAACGTGAGTGGCTTGCCCTTCCGGTACATGATTTGGTAATGATCGTCTTACACATTTCCAAGCGGAGTGGTAAGTAACATCGAATATGGCGTGCCCACTTGCTGAACTCCCTAGTATCTCTTCATATAAAGCAGGAGAAATAGGAACTGATCGATTCTTCTTACCTTTCGTTTCAGTGTAGGTCAGTTTGTATCTTGTTAACTGAGAACGTTTGAGGGAAAGAGCTTCCCCTATACGGCACCCAGTAGCCAAACAGATTTTAGCTGCAGTGTAAATTTGCTTTGCTGAAAGGCTGCTATCAGCGGCTATAGCACTAAGAACGGCAGGTATTTGTTCTTTTGTTAAATAGCTAAGTTCTTTCTCGGTACTTTTGACAAGTTCAATATCCGCTAATGGGTTCGGCAGCTTCCATAAGTCATACTTTATTAGCCGACTGAACATAGCACGCAAGGTTTTTAGCTCGATGTTATGGGTAGCGGCTGAGATAGTAATATTTGGACGGCTAGGATGATGACTAACTCGATTAGCGCGATAGGCTAAATAGTCTTTTTTCGTGAATAGTCGCGCTAAGGGGTTATTTAGCATTGCGATCGTTTTGGCCATAACATCATATGAGTTCTGACCCGTTTTTACCGTGTGGCCATGAACCTCCCACCAGGTATCGAGCAAATCTTTTAGCCTACGGTTATCTGCTTTTTCCCCTAACCATGGCTTGTCGTCGATCTCATTCATAGTGAAACGTTCAAAAGCCGCAGCCTCGCCCTTAGTCGCAAAGCGCTTTCGAATACGTTTACCATCGCGGCCGTTTGGGTAGCATTCGCATATCCATGGTTTGTTAGAGCCGTCTTTTAAATTGCGGATAGACATAATAAAGCTTAAAATAACTGTATGTCCATACAGTTTAAATCGGACTAAAACGTAGAACAATGTTTTAAATTGAGATTAAGGCACATGTTTACTTTTTAAGATTCTGGTTTTAGAAAAGGCTAATTAGGTTCGCTATGTTTCAATCAATTCAGGTTAGCTCTGGCTATAGCATATTCAGAATGAACGGTGATGGGCCGCTAGGGATGAACCCAAAAAATGATGGGTCGGTGGATGCGCTTCTAAAGCGAGGAAGTCGATTTACCGCGCCGTTCGGTGGCTTTATTGAGGCTAAAAATATTATCGGTTTGAAGAAGGTGAAGCTCGTCGATATTAAGTATTTATGCACAGATGAAGAAGCTGACGTGATTGAATACGTGATACAAAAAGATCACTATGTAGTAGGAACATGCAGAGAGAACAAGCTCTATATCTTGTTGTTTGAAGGAAAACCAAAACACCATCAGATGAAAGGCTTAGACCTAGATGGCAAGAACAATGTATTTGGTTTATTTTGACGAAGCACCAGGAAAGCTAAACGTATAATTCACCTTCCATCATCAAATATCAATATTGGAGCTACAGTATTAATAACGTCATATCAGTACCCATATTTGCCTTTGCTCTTTATCTAGGGTTGTACTTGCCTGACTTAGATTTGAAATTGATGAGCGTTTTACATCACCGCTCTATCGTGACCCATAGCCTATTGCTCCCATTGCTACTGCTGTTTGTTAAATCAAACGTCACTAAGCCTGTTGTTGCCGGGTTATGTGCAGGGATAAGTATTCATTTAGCGGCAGACTTATTGTCGCCAATGAAAGGGTTTGCGCTTGTTTACTTACCTGCTCCAATCAAATCATCTATTGGTTCATGGCAATCTTTTGTTTGGTTAGGGTTAAACGCATTGGCAGGGTTATATCTAGCAAGTCGATTGACCACTTTTCATCGGTTCGTGGTTCCTGGTGTTTTTGCCATCGCTTCGCTGTGGTACGCCTTCTACAATGAGCAGAATATTTTTGTACTCGTACCTACAGCAATCATTGTGCTGTGTTGCTTTCACTGGCCTGCAAGATTAAAGCTACAGGGTAAATTGTGTAAGGCCAATTAGGATTTATTAAAAGTGCATCTCACTAACTACCTTTAAGTTTCTGATAGACATTTTTGGCACCTTGTAATACTGTTTGTTTATACAGTGTATGTTGTGATTCATATTCCAGTGCTCACTTTTTTAATGATAAATGAGTTATTTATTTCGGTTTGTTATGAGGTGGTGTTCACATATATAACTAAGGTGGTAACCCTTTCAAGTATAAGGTTTAACTGAGTGCGACCGAGTGCGTATGATGATAAATATTTTATATTTTTATGGGTACTTACATCCATGTTTCAAAGTGAAATCGGTCCATTGAATGGTGATAGTTGGGAAGACCTCATCCAAGCTGTTTTCAAACGAAAATATGACACCTATCAAGAAATGGTTGCATCACCTGGTGATTTAGGAATTGAAGGCTTTGTTTTGGCTGAAGGGATTTTGACTCAGTGTTATTGCCCAGATCAAAACTATGATACGAAAACATTGTACGAAAAACAGAGAGATAAGTTAACTAAAGATATAGGTCAACTTGTTAGCAATGAAGATGCGCTTGTAAAGTACTTCGGTAATTCAAAGATTCATCAATGGCTGTTTATCACACCAAGAATTGGTAAGCATGAAATACATGCTCATGCGCGTGCCAAGCAAAAAGAAATTATAGATGCAGGGCTACCGTTCATTTCACAAGATTTTAAAGTGTTAGTGAAAGACCTTGGTTCATATTTACAAGAAATTAGGTTTCAACAACAGCTTAGTTCAGGCTGTTTAAGGTTTACCGAGTACAATGGCGAGTATATTTCTAAGCCAGAACTTACTACGGTTTATGACAATAATATTGTCGAAAAAAATCAAATCCGCAGCAAAGTTAAAGAAGTATACAAACCTAAAGTTCATGAAATGCTTAATGAAAAAACAAAGCAACATTACCTGGAAGGTTATGGCATTTTTGACACCATTTTTGTTCAGTCTCCAGAGTCGTATCAAAGAATTGCAAAAATCATAAATAACTTTGAAGACGATGTTGAAATGATGTCGGCGACTTGGGAAGACAAGCCGCAAAGTCTAATTGAGAAGATAGAAACGATGTTAGTGGATAGATTAAAGCAAGACCCTCACGTTTCACTTATTCAACATGAAGATTTAGCTTTAATTTCGAGACATATGGTAGCCAAATGGATTGCAGAATGCCCAATGAGGATTGAAGAATGAGTAAATTGAGCTTTTCTCGTAAGAGAACGGCAGTTCTTCCTGAGCTTAGACCTATGTATAAAGTAGGAAAAATTTTGATGATATTGAAGCTTTGCTGCTCAGGGGGCAAAGCAAGTTTACTGAAATTACATCTTTTTAATTGGGCTATGTTGGAAGAAAAACGAATGCAGGCTCTACTGCTTTCTTCCGAAAGAAAAGAACTGGTAATTGGTGTTTGGGGTATAGATCCATCTCTCAATATGGCTTTGGCACATGCAATTGCAGAAGGGTTGTTAGCTCGCCAGTCTAATGGTGCTTATAAGTTGACAACTAAAGGCGAAGATTTCATTTCAGGGTCTAAACTTCTTACATTATTTGAACAAGAAACTGGTGAGTTAAAGGTTATAGCTAAAAGGATTACTGAAAAGATGGTAACTGAAGCGTCAAAAAGGTGGGCTGATGAAATTTAATCAATTATTAGTGAAGTTAACGTCAACAGATCATTGTGACTATGGCTATTGTATTAAATTTGAGTCTGGGCTCAATGTCATTCGAGGCGCTAACTCGTCTGGTAAAAGTACATTCGTCAACTCGTTGATATACGCACTTGGGATGGAGGAGATTATAGGAGCTAAGGGAAATGCAACTTTACCTTATGCTTTGAAAGATCGGTTTGACCACGACGACAAAATTAAGAAAGTCGTAAACTCAACGGTTTTTTTGGAGTTAGCCAACCATTTAGGTCAAGTTATTACCTTAAAGCGAGTGATAAAGTCTGACGACGTCGATACGAAACTAATTCAAGTTATTGAAGGAGCGTACTTATCCGGCTCATCGGCAGCTAATTTAAAGAGTCGGTATACATTTGTACATGATCCAGGTTCCGCGAAAGATGAAGTTCGAGGTTTTTTTGCGTATCTAGAAAAATTTTTAGATTTGAAGCTACCAAACCTTTCAGATAACCAAGGTCGTGAAACTAAGCTATATCTTCAAAGCGTGTTCTCTGCGCTTTTGATTGAGCAAAAGAGAGGCTGGACAGATTACATCGCAAACATACCGTACTACGGCGTGAGCGGAATGCGAGAAAAAGTAGCTAATTTCTTACTAGACCTCGATAGTTTTAGAAGTGCTAAACAACTTAATGACCTACAAACTCAACGAAACCAAGTTGTTAGTGAGTGGTCTGAACTAGCGACAGAGATTAAATTAGCAGTAGAAGGTAAACTATTGTCAGTTTCTGGTATTACGAAGTCACCATCTACTGATTTTGACCCTCAATTGGTAATGATTAATGAGATCAGCTCTGGTGAAACTAGAGCTTTATCTGAAGTAAAAGCACAATTGTTTGGTAGCCTCACTGACATAGCAAAGGCAGAGAAAGCACCACTTATAAATGCATCCGAAGCTTTAGTCAAAGACATTGAGCAAACTCAGAATAGAATCGATGAGTTGCTTACTTTTCAAGGGATGTGTGGTCGCCAAATTAAAGTTGATGAATCTCAATTGAGTCAATATCTAACAACGTTAGATAGCATTGAAAAAGATTTAAAAGCTAATAAGCTTACTCAGAAACTGGTTAAATATGGTGCAGATGAAGCTGACTTGGATATTGCAAAGGGTAGGTGCCACACATGTTCAACTTTGATTGATGATATTTTAGTTCCGCCAGATAGTATTGCGATGCCAATGTCTATTGAAGAGAATATTACTCATCTTGATAGCCAACGGAAAATGACGAACTCTCTATTAGATGGCTTAGAAAAAAATATAGAACGGAATAAAGGGCAATTGCTCACTATTAACCGTGAGGTTATGGAAAAAAAGAAAGAACTTGTATCACTGAAACGGGACATAAAATCAACGTCAGATATTAAAGAAGCCGACATTAGAAAGAAAATTGCACTTGAGAACCGTCAGGATGTTATTCGTCAACTAGAAAGTAAGGTTGAGGGTATTGTAAACCAATTGGTGGCTTTATCTTCTCGTTACAAAGATTTGAATAAAAGAATCGCTCAGTTGTCGAAATATCAGTTTACTAAGTCAGATCTAGGAAAAATTCAGGCATTTACTTCATCATTCAAGCAATATGCGTCTGAATTTGGCTATCGCAGTGCAGAGGTAGATGAAATCGAAGTGAAGAAAGAGAACTTGTTACCTTATTTACAAGGAATAGAACTTCGAGAGCAAATAGACACTCCAACGGAACGAAAGCTTAAAGATACTGAAAGTACAACGGATTTAAAATCAGATTCATCTGCAAGCGACTTTGTTCGTTTAATCTGGTCGTATCTGATTGCGCTGTATAAAGCATCTTCTAGCACTAATGGTAACCACCCCGGTCTGATTCTATTTGATGAGCCCGCACAACACTCTATGAGCACAAAAAGTGTAAATAACATGTTAGGTACTTTGGCCAATGAAAGAGGACTACAAAGTATCGTTGCGGCTTCATTTGATGAAAATGAAGAAACGTATTCAGCGTCAGTTAAGGGAATAAATAATTTCACGCTTACACGTTTACCGAGCAAGATTATTACTGAGCTTTAGCGTAATACTCGTAATAACTAAAAAGGCATCAAATTGATGCCTTTTTTTACTTGTTTCTTAATTTATCAAGCTTGCTATATAACACTTCAAACTCACGGAAAGAGCCACTTTTCCCTAGTTGTTCTTCACGAACAGCAATTATGGGAGCATATGCAAGATAGGAATCAACGATCATCTCGCCTGCAAGTTTATTCAAAACCTTCAAGTCATAGATATCTAAGTTCACACCTGTGGCTAATCGTTCGAAACTATTGATGCCCTTGGAAATTAATTCCAAATTGGGTGAGTTCAGGTGTGTCTTTGCATCTTCGGTTGACCATTCCCCCTTGTGGATAGAGCTTAAGGATTGTCTTGCTTCAATCAGTGAGGGCTGAACTGTTTCCCAATAGTCGAGAGTCTTAATTCGTCTTTCTCTACGAGTCGTTTGCACATAGGTGATAGAGCTTACTATGAATGCTATACATGCGATAACGGAAGCTGAAATGGTAGCGATGTCTGTGGCTGAAATTGAAGTCGTCATTCGTATCAAATACTCCTAAAAAAGTGCCACGCATGGTGGCACCGATATTTATATTATTTCTGTGAGGGCTCCGTTTTAGTCTGCCCATTTATTGATTTCGCTACTTTTACTGCATCATTCATATTTTTGATGAAGTCGGGGACATTACTGGTATCTGCTTTTCCGTCATAAAAGCTAAAGAAATTGGCTGCCAATTCTTTCTTTAATTCAGACTTTGACGCTGGGGAAAGTTCGTCTAGATAAGCGCCAATACTAGATAGCTGCGTACCACGTTGTCGGTATAGGTTCTCTTTATTTCGATGAGTTGCTGACTCTTTGAGCATATAGATAGCTGGTGAGGCAAGAAGTGTAATTGTCATGATCCTAAGTACAAACCATTGGGGACCCAATTCGCTAATCTGAGTGATCTCTTCTGCTGACTTCCATACATGTAGCCCAAGAAATTCGCTAAACATGAGAACTGTTACACCAATTGCGATATACATTCCACGTAAGCCATTCTTCCTATATTCATCAGCAACGGCTTTTTCTTCATCAGCTTGTCTGGTATTGGCACCAGCTTGGTAAGCTGTACTTATTTCACCAAGGATCTCCGTGATTTCTTTTTTCTTGTCTTCAAACAGCTTCACTTCTTCATCTATACGACCATTAATTTTATCTGTCGCTGTTTGTGCTTCGGTAGTAAAAAGTGCTAGCGCATTAGATTGCGCTTGGTGTACCTCTCCTAATGACTTTGATGTAGCGGCATCAATAGCACCTATTGCATCTTCACGAGTTTCTTTAGCGTGGGCTCTAACTGCTGAGTTGTTGAGTTCAATATACTCTTCATTTTTTTTCTGATTGGCCTCGACTAAGCCGTTCAGGGTACTGATTAATGTTTCAGCTTGCTGAATCTTAACTTGAATTCTATTTGTTGATTCTTCTTCATGAGCTTTAAATGATTCTTTTAAATCGGCTTGGTGGAGTTTATTTTGGTGCTCAGCCTTAGAGACTAAATTTTTTATCTGAATTTCGGCGCGGTTCGCATGAGTATCTAATTCATCACGCACTGATTGAAGGGTAGAACGTATAGCTTCACTCCCCTCATCAACTCTATTCTGAACAGAGAGCTGTGTGTCTTCCAACAGCTTTCTATTTCTTTCTAATAGATGTCTTATTTGTTCTTTTGTTTGTTCATCTAGTTCGTTAGTTCTTGAATCTTCGATGGCTATCATAAGTTGAGATGCAAGATCTTGTAGTATTCCTATTATCCTAGCGGGGATAGCATCGATGTTCTGGATAAACGAATATATTTCACTATGCAGCCTTTTAGCTAGTGGGCGATGAAGTTGATATGGTGTAGCTTGATTTTCTAATGCATTAAACATCTCGAAAAACTGATTGAAAGAGGAGTATAGTTGCCCATCCTTACGTAAGTGCTCAGATTCACTTAATATATTCAGTGCCCTATGTAGTGAATTTGAAAGTCGTTTATATATTTTAGGGGCTATAGGGTATAGAGCTGATCTTACATTGTCATCGATTTCCATCACACCTTCTCCAACACTACAGCTACACGGCCAACAACTTTGATGTCTTCTTCAGATACTTCCATGGTGGTATCACCAAATGCGATTGCTAACTTGTTTGGTAAGCGCTGAATTGAGTTGATAGACAGACGGCCATCAATATTAATCAGATACTTTCCACTTACTGCGTCGTTTTGCGACTGATCCACTAAGTAACGCGCTTGGTTGGTTTCAACCTCAATGGTCGCTAGCTCGTTCAAATCCCACCCGTTAAACATGCGCTTTGCGTAGGGCATATCACCTGTAGGCATTAGCTTTCCATTCTCTAGGTTGTAGCTTTTCAAAATCACAGTCCCGTGTTGTGGACTAGAGCTGCTGTCAGCTTCTTGTTCTGGAATTTGTGACGTTGCCGTAGTTGATTGGTGGACAGGTAGCTTTGCTCGCTCTTCTTCAGAAAGGGCAAGTTCTTCTATAGGAACACCCAAAGCCAGGTGCAACCTGACCATTAGTTCATGTGATGTGCGCTCATGAAGGTTCCAAGTGCTGAAAGTTGCCTTCGGGACATTCAAAAGTTCAGCAAGATCAGGGAATGTTCTACTCTTGGTTATTCTCTTTAAATTTTCAGTAAATTCAGAGCCTTTCATATAATTCAAGGGAAGAATCTGTTTTCTATCAGACATTCAAAAATCCATTATTATTCTTTTGATCAACCTTTAGATGTTGTAATTCAACTATTGGCGATCAATAATCTATCTCGTACTCAGGTTCACCCGCCGACCAAAGCCAAATGAACCTGAATGTGTTTGAACTAACGAGCAGGATACCATTATGTCAACAATCAGCCCAGCCATACCCGCCCCATTCGTGACTTACGAAGAGTACTCCCGCGTCTCCGGTTTACCCGTAGGAACCATCAAAGACTATGTTGCACAAGGAAAAATCCTTGTGAAGAAGAAAGACAAAACTAAAGGTCGAGCGTTTGTAAACATGGTTGCCATGCATGAACTCGCGGCTCGTGAAGCCAAAGAGCTGCTTGGCTAAATCTTTTGTTCTTCCTTCTTGATAACTGCCCAAATACCCAAGTCTGTTTACCTTTTGGCTATTGATTAAGTTGTCATTTATCTATCCCTTTCTTATAGAGATTGTTAAACATGGATGAACAAGTCGCTATGTGCGTATTACGTGAGCGCAAACAAAAGGCATTTGACGAAGTATGTCATGCGTTTCGAGCCACTGAGAATATGACAGAGATTGCCAAGCAAGCGGGTATGAGCCCAACCATGCTGCGCAATAAGTTAAACCCAGAGCAACCGCATGTACTTAGCCCTGTTGAGCTTTTGCTAATCACAAAAGCGAGTGGCAACCACACGTTAGTTAACAGCCTTTTGCTTGACCTCGGCGTGGTGACTGTGGGGTTTGATATGGAAGGAAACGAAGAACAAACGTTAGCCGCAAGAGCCCTAGCCAATTCTATTTATTCGGGTGACCTAGCCCAACAAGCACTAGACCTTGGCGGCACAACGCGTTTAACCCGAACGCATAAACAAAATCTTATCAAAACAGCACAAAGTGGAATTTCAAACCTTGTGCATTTAATTACCGACCTTGAAAACCGCACAACTGGCGTAGCCCCGTTCTTGAGTATGGGTGTCGACTTCATCGCTAATGGTGCACCAATCCCAGGCTTAAGTTAGAGGGCATTTTATGCAAACTAAGCAATCAATCGTTATCCAAGTTAACACGTTAGATGAAGCGCTAAATATTGAAAATACAGCGGCACTGAATATTGGCAAATACTCGCAAAACCCAGTTGAGGGGCAAGAAAACTTACAAAGTGCGCTTATTCGTATGTGGCGTGATGTTCACAAACAGGCAGGTGAGGTAATCGACAGCCTGAAAGTCAGCGAAAAGGAGTCAGCATGAAAAGATTGCTCACAAAAGTCTCTGTAGATGAAGACACGGTGCTTATCTATGAAGGTGGTTTTGTTGATGGTGTTAAAGCTGCCGAGGCTTATTTCGAAGGGCTTCAAGGTTGGGGTGTTTCTATGCATTTCCCTTTGTTCAAATTGGAAGACTTTGAACAGAACCAAGTTCAGGTTCGTGCGTTTCTTCATCTCGCGAAAGAGAAACTCGGGATGGAGGTAGAACCATGCAATACGTACTTCACCCACAACTAATTTTTTAGGAGCAATGACGTCATGAGTAATCTCGAAAATCACCTTTTTGAACAATCATTCGAACTCATTGCACAGCGCTTTAGTTCAAGTAGCACAACGCAACAGCATGAATTGCTATGCCAATTAGATGCAATTGCTAAGAAGCAAACACCCATTGAAACACATCGTTCTCAAGCTGATGTATTAGCCGATATTAAAAAGGCAATGGACGGTGAACGTGCTCGTTTGTTTTTCGGGAATTCATTTCCTAGTTGGTATCGCAACGGTTCGATCGAACAAGTTTCACAGCTTCACCACTGGACTAGCTTAGATATGGGTAACCGCCACCTGTTTCTTGAAATGCTTGGTCTACGTGACCTAGGCCACTTTGATGATGAAGCGTTATATCAATTCGAACAGTTTTGTTTGTCAGCTGTGGGGGCGAACTGATGCTGAGTTATATAGCGGTAACTTTGAATAGCGGTGGCGGCGTGGTTCGTCACGCTGAAACCAATGAGGTAATGACCCTTCACTTAGGCGAGTTTGAAACGCCAAAACTTGCTATTGAGTCAGCATGCGAGGCGTTGAACTGTGAACACGTTATGAATGGCGTGATCATAAAAGGCAATCACACTGGCGGCCACATGATTATGGACACACAGGAGTTTAGTGAATTATGAGTGACGTGACTTTTCGACCTGCAAAATCGACGGCTGACTTGCCTATCAGTTCTCCAATACATAAGCCTTGCCCTGATATGGCAGGCATGGAGAACCCAGATCCAAAGAAACGAGAGCGAGCGCGCTTTTTAGTGTCGAAGTTGCGCGAAAAACACGGCATTAAAAAGCGTGTTAAGGGCAACTCTCAGCCAATGAATTATGTGTGTAGTGAAAACGGGTGCGCTGAACCTTGGGGCTCGGTAAGTAATGCGAATCCAGGGGATGCGAAGCAATAAGAGATGAAGATTGAAACTCTGTACCATGTGGCCGGAGCTGTCCGGCCTATTGATGAAGTTAAAACTGCTAATGCCAGCTATGAAGCTGGTTTTTTAGGTTCCAAAATTCCTCACTACACAGAATACGAACAACAATTGCTCGATTCTGGCGTGGTTAAATCTCTTCCTATTTACGACCGTGTTTTTAATCAAAAATCAAAACACGTTACAGATGTTAAGTTGGCAACTGAACATTTCAAAAGGCTAAATTCAAACCCCAAACCCGACCGCGAAGCGGCGGCCGAAAGGCCGGAGACACTAGGCTTGTCCAAGGGCGCAAAAGTCCGACACGAGAAAAAGCGCTTAAAGTTGGCTCGAATCAACAAGCGTATGAGGGTTATCGGGCAGCCCATTGGCACTAAGACAGAGCTTGATAGCCGAATGGGCCATGAAAGCTTTGATGCGTTATACGCAAGTACAGAGCGAAATACCGCGCGAGTTTTACCACTGAAGCATGAGAAAAGACCCCCTTTCGAGAGGAAGCTATCACCAATATCTCTTCAACTGCAAAAACGAGACTGGTCTGGGCAAATGCGCGCCCAAATTGTTACCCAGACTCCCGCAGGAAATGCACCCGAGGCGAATTCGGGTACTCGTTATACGGAAAAGCTAACACCAAAGAGCGTTTCTAACATGTTCGAGAGCGGTGCTTATGTTGCTCAATGCCATGAAGGGTTTACGACATTTCTGACTTTGACTTTTACACCGGCACAACGTCACGCCATTTTTGGCGCAATGGATGAAGGCATCGATGCTGATGGCCCGTTCACTCCAGTAGAGTTTGAACGAGATACCGGTGATCTTATTCCTGGCAAAGACGGCCTGTATACACAGTTACCAAAACAACCATTCAAAATCATTAAACCACTCGATACCAGTATTGGGCGCGAAACTTCCCGCTTTCTCGATGGCAGCAAAAAGATGTTTCACCGAGGTTGGTACACGGAGGATGGTGACTACGTTCCAGGGCAGTTCAAAGCGAAACCTTCACCCTTTGGCCCTGATAGAGAGAAAGCTGATTTTCATTATATGTGGGTAGCCGAAAGCCCAATGAATGAAGATGGCGAACCCAACCCACACGTTCACCTGTTGTTGAAGTGGACTGTCGATAAAAAGGATTTCAAAGACTGGGCTAAACGTTTGGAATCGCTATGGGGTCATGGCATGGCTCACATCGAAAGAATTAGACAGCCTAAAGCAGCCAGTACTTATCTCATCAAAGCGGTTGGCTATGCGGCCAAAGGTAATAACGCTGACCAGGGTTTAATTAAGGGGAATCGCTACAGCATAGCGAGAGTCTCGCGCGCACCAAGTTGGGAAACTCTCGCCTCGTTTGAAGCCGACAATATTACGGCTGTGATTCGAGAATTGGGCTACAAGCTTGAACAATGGAAAAAGCCTTTGCTGCGAACAATCTCACGTATCAATAAGCAAAAAGCTCAAACCGTGAAAGCTTCGAGTATCGCTAAGCAACAAGGCAAGCCTGAAGACCACCTGAAAAAACTGCAATCACGAATAATTCGCTTAGAACATGCGGCCAAGAAAACCACGCAAGAAATGAAGTCTCGCCAAATGCATGCTTCTAGTGGTAACCGGTTCTCTATAACTTTTGACGGCGACGAAGCCAAAGAGCGGATGGACAACTTCTTGATGTGGGCAGCTGGCGCTAGAGGTTGGTCGATGACTTGTCGTGATATCGATTGTAGCGATTTAAAGCAAGAAGCAGATGAAATTTACCAAGCTCAATATCACCACTTCTTAGAACGGCGGGCTTATTGGCGATCGGTTCTTGGCGAACCTTACATACCCGAAGAACCCGATGAGGATGAAGTGAGTTATTGGCAAAGTGCCAAAGCGGATTATTTAGAAGGGAGATTACAATAATGCTAGTGACATGCCCAAAATGTGAAAGCAAAACTCGAATTGCGACCTCGCGTTCCATCAGTTCAGAAACACGAGAGCTGTACTGCCAATGTTTAAACCTGAATTGCGGGAAAGTGTTTGTAGCGCATACGTCGTTCTCGCATTTCATTGAACCGACAGGCCAAAAACCAAGCTCAGAACTACAGCCCGAGCTGTGCAAAGGTGATGCGAACCAAATCGATATCTTTGAAGCAGAACAACCAAACACTTAAAACAAGCAGTCTAGACTACGGGTATTTTGTATAAATGAACCTTATTCCTAAAAAACGCCTTGATGCTTTGCTTGAAGTGATCTCAAAGAGAGATATGCCAGAACAAACTCGCAAAGCCGTGAGGTTGGTGTTCGAGTCTGGTTATTCATACGAGCTAGCTTCGTTAAGAACGGGGATATCTAGTAAGCGCGTGTCATTGGCCGTGCGTAAGCTGAACCAAATGGATGTAAAGTTACTGGAGGCGTATAGAGTGTGATGATGAATAAAAACTCAATGGATTTATACTTTGCTCAAGAAGCTCTGAACAATGCTATGCAAACAAACGAGAACCAGATTTTCTTATCCGTCTCGACTTCCGATAGCGAAAGAATCCGCAACCATGTTATTGATTTTGGGAGTTCACAAGAACTGAGCTTATCTGGTAACCCGTTAGTGCTACCGAATGGCGCGATGTTGACATTCCTACTTACTGATAGCCAAGTATCGGGTGGACACTCTGGCAATACATATGTGATTAATTGCTTTGATGAAACGAATTATTCTTATATAAATGAGTTGGTTTCTTCATGGACACTGCTGCAAAATCACAACACAGTGTTTGTATCTATTGACTAGCAATATTGAGTTTTGCAAAAGGAAGTAAGACGGCGAATACTCACTCAGTTCTATAACCGAAAGAGGCATATTGAGCCCCGGAAACCTTCATTACCTGGTTTAAATCAGAATGAAGGAATAAACTATGGAACTAATACTCATACTTATCGTAAAACACATAATTCAACTTATTTTGAAAAGAGCGCTAAATCCCAAGCAATACGGGAAAACAAAACGATTTCTAAGCGTGATTTCTCGATTATTAATATGCTGTGTATGAAGATATTGACAATGACTAGCCCAAAACGCAATTTAATAAGGTACTAGCGAGAGCAGATGCCCAGTTTGGCGACTTACGCTACTAACTACTCTATCGATACACAAGAAGATAGTGACAAAGCATCGAGGGATAAAAGAACTGAAACGCTTATTGGGTATTAAGCATTTTTAACAGGCAACAAAAAACCCGCTTGCGAAGGCGGGTTTTTATAACTTTTCATGAATAAGGTGCGAATCAAATTCATTGCAAGCCCATATGTTTGACAAGTTCATAATAGTATATCGTGCAAATTATTCAACACTTTTGTTTACGGGTGTGCATTCTTATGTATAATGGCGGCGTCAAATTTAGGTATGTTGTTGTTAGAAAGACATTAATTGATACAAATCATGAGAGTATTCTATTCTCCTTGAATGCTTTTGTACTTCAAAATATGAAGAAGGGCCGCGAACCCTTGAGCCTAATCTTTCAACTTACAGCAAGCCCATATGTTTGACCACTGTGGAACTGGTGGATAATTCATAGCGGAAGTACAATCTTGTGGCTCCCATCAGAACTTGCTCCTACATAAGGAGCGCTTATGTCGAAATTCGTAAGCTACTGCCTGGCAACACCATGTGCAGTTTACTCGACCCTGTGTATTCTTGAGAAATTTGGCGTAGTATTCATCTAAGTCAAAACTTAAGATTGCAGTTTAAAGTCTTGGTGACTATAGCATCATGGACCCACCTGATTCCATGCCGAACTCAGAAGTGAAACATGATAGCGCTGATGGTAGTGTAGGGACTCCCTATGTGAGAGTAAGACATTACCAGGACTATAAACCTTAAAAAGCCAATGTATTCTTACCGAATACATTGGCTTTTTTTGTCTTCCTATCCTAGTAAATCATAACGATCACCTTTTTCTAAAAAACGAACAAAAACGATCTCCGACGATCTCTAAATCCCCTATCTAAAACAGCCCTCGATGTAGATACATCGGGGGCTGTGTTCCAATACAACTACCGAAATGAAATGCGGTTCTAAGATCGCATAATTGCAGTGTGGAATTTTGGTGTGGAGGGGAGGGTGAGTCCGAACAGGGCCTGAGCGCCCTACTCCATCACTAATTCTATTCTCGCTGCCTAATTCTGATTTTCTTCTGTAGTTGGTGGCTTTTTGATGTGGGAACGACAGTACGAGCACGCTAGATGGAATGGGCTTAAGCTCAACATCCTCTCGACCGCCTTTGATGGTGGTAAGCGCTTGCAAGTGAGCGAAATCCCCTACGCGGACCTACCACACATCAAAGTCATGGGAACAAAAGCCCGAACTTACACGATTGAAGCGGTGTTTGTGGGTTCCAGTTCTCTGGCCGATGCTAATGCCCTCATTGAAAACCTAGAAGCAACACCAACTGGCGAGCTAGAGCATCCTTGGTTGGGTGAGCTGCCGCTTGTCTTTGAAGACGTATCTCAAAGCATCAGTACCAAGAAAGGCATGGTCACGCTGAGTCTGAAGTTTGCTCGCGCTGGCTCTTCCCCATCAATCATTGCTCCTACTTCAGTTCGTACAAAAACGCAGGCCGACATAGTCGAGAGCTTGTCGAAACGTTCTTTCGTAGAAGAATTAAACGGCTTGGATGTATCGGACATTCACAGGGTTCAGAGTAATGTCATCAGTGCATTGAACGTGTTGGTCGACATCACCAACCGTTTGAACCTCGAAGATGAAAACCTTCAAGACATTAACCACGCCATCAATAATGCATTCTCAGCAGTGAGTAGCCTCAGCACCAATCCAACAGAGTTCGCTGACCTGTTTTCTACGTCAGTGAATGCGGTGGCCGATGGTGTTCAATCTGAGCCTAATTCAAGTAATGAAGCGGTAGACAACTCGCGCAGTGCTCAAGCTTTGATGTTAAATGAAGTCAAACCGGACACACCAACTCAGCACCACAATGTGCAAATGGTGACGGGCGCTGTGAAGATGAACAAAGACATCACACTCCTAGAGAAAGGCGACCGTTTTGATATTACGCACTCGGCTAAGCAGCCTGAAACCATCAAGAATGATCTATCTACTTTGATTGTTAGTATCGATGAGCGCATCAAAGACACCACCCAAGTGTCGACGCTTGAAAGCATTGAGCTGTTCGACGCAGTCACGACATTGAAAAGTAATGTGAAGGTTCAGCAGGATAAAGTCGTCAGCGGTACCGCGCCCCATAGAACAGTGCAGTCACCACGCTTTCAATCTGCGCTGACGATTGCGCACGATGAGTTCACTCAGGAAAAAGTCATCACCAAAATGAATGCACTGCAGCACCCGCTCTTCATTCGTGGTGACATTGCCGTGAGGGATGTGTCATGAATACGCTAACGATGCACATTGATGGCAAGCCGCGTGCTTTCTATCAAGCGAATCTCAACTACTCCATTGAGCAGCTGGCCCATACGTTCAGTTGCTCAATTGAGCCTATGAGTATTGAAAGCCCGCTATCGGTTGAGTTCTTCATTAACGACAAGTCGATTCTGATTGGTCAGATTGATGGTGTGGATTCCAATACCGATTCAAGCGCTCACGCTGTTTCCATTTCTGGCCGCTCGAAGAGTGCCAACATGATTGATTCACGCATCACGATGGATGCACTTTATAACTTGAACGTCGAAGAGCTACTTCGCCATATCGCCAGGCCATTTGGTTTGAAAGTGAAAAGCCTGGTGAAGAGTATGCCGGTCATCCCTGAGTTTCAGATAAATGCCGAATCACCGGTAGAAAACGTGGCGCAGCTCATTCGAGAGCAAGGTTTTATGTTGGTTGAGCGCAATGGCGTGTTGATCATTGAAAACACCGCGCATGCAACTATCAGCAACATCGGTCTAGAAACGGGCAACAACATCGACAACCTGAACATCAAGCGCACCTTCAATCAGCAATTTCACACCATTGATGTGCAAGGCCAGTGGGATGACGCAAGCGCACAGGTCATCAATCCAAACGTCGAGAGCTCACGCACTATGGTGATCACCTGTGACCAATTGCAAAATCGTGAAGCTTGCCTGTCTCGTGCTAAATATGAGCGCAACCTCGCCATTGCTCAAAGCCTGACAGCATCAAGCGCGATTGCCGACATATTCCCTGACTTGGCCATTGATGGATTAAACCGAGTGATTCGAGTCGCTGACCAAGAGCAAAGCTTCAGTGAGATGTTGGTGATCAAGTCGCTTGGCCTATCAGTATCTGAAAGCTCTACAGAAACATCGGTTGAGCTGTTTAGGCCGTTTAAGGAGCAAAGCTATGTCTAGTACTCTGCAGCAGCAACAGCGATTAATGGCCAGAATCAAAAACGTGATTGGTACCGGCACTGTCACAGGGGCAACCACAGGCCGATTACAAATCAAAACCGCGACAGGCCGAACCAACGACAAGATAACACGCGTGCACAACTATGGGTTTATGAGCCGTCCATTACCAGGGGCGAAAACTTACAACCTCTTCATTGGTGGAACCACATCTCGCGGCATCACCGTGAACGTAGAAGACGAACGTCACCAAATAGAGTTACAGCCTGGTGAAGTCGCGATACTTGATGACAAAGGCAACCTTGTTCATTTCACGCAACAAGGCATCAAGATAAACGCCTGCGCAAAGTTAGAAGTGATATCGGCGCAAGAAACCACAGTGAACGCAACGGCCGTGAACGTTACTGCACCTAAGTCCACGTTTTCTGGTGATGTAGAAATCGGCGGTAATCTGAAAGTCACCAAGAACGCTGATGTCACCGGTTCTGTGGGTGGTTCATCCGGTACGTTCGGCGGGGTCAAAGTTGAAAAGCATGACCACGACTACACCGACGATGGGACGACAAGAACTACCAAGGGGCCAAATAAAGGATGAGTCATTTCAACTTAACCGCCCTGACAGCACCGCTCAGCTCTAAAGAGGGATTAACCCACGCTGTTTTGCAGAGTGTTTATAACTATGCCGAATCGACTCAAAACGATCGCGCCCGTATGGCACGCAATGAGCGCGGCGGCACTTGGAGCAATGAGTTGATAAACGTGGTCGGCTCTCGTGATTGGACGCTCAAGCGAGCAAAGCTGACAGACGAAACGCTCAGCCTCGCTAAACGGTTTTGTGAAGAGTCGCTCGCTTGGCTCATTACAGACGGCCACGCTAAAGCGGTGGAGGTTTCAGTATGGCGAGAGAAGCCAAATCAGATGGGTCGCAATGTGATGATCACCTTAGCCGATGGCTCTCAGTTTGATGTTCCACTTTCAAAGGTTAACCAATGAGTACACAACGAAGCCTAGACAGTTTAATTGCACGCGCAGAAGCTAATCTGGTATCTACTACAGGGCAAAACAACCCCGCAACCAAAGCGATAGCCGCTGCCATTGCAGGCGTCAGCTATGGACAATATGGTTATCAAGATTTGCTTTTTAGGCAACTGCATCCAGAGACCTGCTCTGAAGAGTGGTTATACCTACACGCCAATCGCCATAAAGCCCCTCGACTGCTGCCCACGTTCGCAACGGGCCGAGTACAGTTCACTGAACTTGGCGGCGCGGTGGTGATCAAAAAAGGCACCCGTTTAACACATGCCAATCACGAATACGAAACCACCAAAGAACAATACAGTAACGTCCCCGTTGATGTCATTGCACTTGAATCTGGTGTGGAGAGTAATCTCCCCGAAGGCGCCGTGCTTACGTTAAGCGAAGGACTAAGCGGTATTGATCCAAACCGTGTGCTTTCACTTGGCATTGGCGGAGGCGCCAATATTGAAGAATTAGAACACTGGCGAGTGCGTGTCATCGTAGCATTTGAAAAGAACGAGCTGATTGGTAAAGCGGCAGATTACGAAGTGTGGGCGGTATCGGCTCACTCGGATGTGGATTTTGCTTGGGCGCTTGATAACACCCCAGAGCGAGGCATGGTTGAAGTGTATATCGGTGCGCGAGAAAACAACCCAACGTTAAACGCTGAAGTGGTCAAGTTAGTACAAAACACGTTTGAACAAAATCGGCTTGCAGGTTGCCACCCATTTGCTCACCTACCAGAGCAAGTGCCACTCAATATCGAGATCCAAAGTATTGAAGACCAAGATGTACGAGACGATGTAGTCACTGCACTCGAAAACTTAGTGAAAGAGAAAATGGGCAACATCGACCCGACAACCCAAAAGCCGGAATCCATCACCAACACCGAAATTGTTTTAACTATCTCTACTGTGACCAACAACTTTATTGTTCGCTCTCCGGTTGGAGAAGTCGCCATTAACAACAATCAGATACATGTATTAGGAGGTGTGACGTGGACACCTCCGACTTAATTATTGAATACAGTGCCAGTGATTTTGAAGGCGCCTATCGTGGGCTATTACCCAAAGGCGAATACTGGCAAGACACCGAGAACCTTGAGCTTGCCAGCACCATTAAAGGCATTGCCAAAGACTTCAAGAAAACCCATGACGAGATTGAACTGTCGCTATTAACGGAGTTTGAAGAGCAACAATTTGGTTGGAAGATTTCAGACTATCAACGGCTCTTGATGACGATGGGTTCAAACGGTGTCGTGTATGACGAGGTCGCAAGCCCAAACCTCATCAAAATAGACCTGTATAGCTACAACAATGACGCGGCTTTTAAAGCACTAGAAGAAAAACGACTTCCTCACACCGAGTTTCATTGGATTTATCCATTAGCCGGTCGTGCCGCTGTTAATCAAAATACCGCAATGACGTTTACTCCAGAGTTTAGCCAAGAACTGTCGATTAACGCCAACGCGCAATATCTATGCACCACAGCCATTACTTGGCTGCTAGAAATAGGAGGTGACTCGTGAACCAATTACAAGCGATCCCAACAACGCATGGTTTAGGCATATTAACCAGTTCGCTTAAATCCACCATAAAGCAATTTAAGCTACTGGGTAATATTGGACCTGAATCGGCTGATGTGTATGAATTCTACAGCTCTACTATTCATGCCAGTTATTACGATGAAAATGGCGTCCTCACATTTGAAATGCGTTTACCTACCGAAACCCATTTTGATGAGTACATGTATAAGGTTCACATCGTTGATAATGAGAGCGCCGTAGTCATTGAGTGTGAAACGCCGAAAGTCGCATTGCCTAAAGGTATTGGGGGGATGTTGACATTGAAATCAACCGTCACAGGTAGCCCTGGTGATCTTGTTTTCCAAAACAGTGACTTCTTGACTGAAGCCGAATTTTTGGCACGTTTTGCTTCTAAGATGCAGGCGATGCCGTACGATCCCTCTCGAACTTACTCGACAGGTGAAACCTGCTATACGAAAGATGCTCAGACGGGTGAGCTTTCTTATTGGCAATGGTATTCGAATGTTGAATCACTGGCAGATAAAGACCCATTAGATCTGAATAATCGTCAGCACGGCTGGAATGATAACTCCAAGCCGTTTTATTGGTCGCCATACAAAAAGTCTCGACCAGGCACACCTCTCTTTCCTTGGATGAGCATGACCTGCCCTGAAGGTACACTAAATATTATTGGTAATTCAGTTCCGGCAGCTGTGTTTTGGCGCTTGGCAGCGGCACTACCCGAGTTTGTTGATTCTAAAACGGGGATGATGGATTTCCCTGATGTGGGGGGAGAGTTTTTCCGAGTTTTAGATCAAGGACGTGGAATTGATGCTAGCCGTAACTTTGCTAGTTGGCAAAAAGGAACAGCCGTTGCAGTCAATGATAGGTACGAAGGTCATATCCTTGGTATAGAAGCAAACTCACCTGGGAACATTGTAGGGATAAGAGAAGCGGCGGGCCTAGATGCTGGTATGTATTCTGATTACAGCAATATTCGAGCTTCATACATTCCGCGTTACCCTGATGGTTCAGCTGATGATTTTATGAACAACTCAGGCTGGGGTGGTGGGGTTTCTAGACCTCGCAACATCGCCTTCCCTATTCTTATAGAGGTTTAATAATGAAATACTGGATGATTGACCCATTAACCAAAGAAGTTATCGGTGAGTATGATACTCAGTCTAAGTGGAATATTCCACGCAATGCAATAACTATACAACCACTGCCTACAAAGCAAGGTTTTGCAGTGGTTGTTATTCACGATAAGTCTGGTATGGCTGTTGATTCTGAATACATCGAAGACCATCGCACTACGACAGTTTATGATAAAACTGATTGTACTAAGTCAGAATCAGTTTCTGAGCTCGGCTCAATCAAAGATGACTTCACACCAAAAAAACCAGTGACTCAATTTGACGAGTGGATTGACGACGCTTGGGTAACCAACAAGAGCAATCAACACATTGCTGAATATAACCAAATCGATAACGTTCGCCGTAGTCAATACGTTCAAGTATGCGACCCCTTGTTTGCTGAAGCCAACATCAAACGCCTACAGGGTTTTGAAGGTGACGCACGAGCAATAGAGGCTCAAGCCTTAGCTGCTCGTGACAAAATCCAAACAGAAAACCCGTGGCCGACACCGCCTAACAACTAATTCATAAACACATTCAAACCCAGCTCCTATGCTGGGTTTTCTCTCCTAGCTCTCTGAACTTCTATATCTCGACACTAGAAATGCCATCAGTCCCCTTTAAAACTCAACGAGATACACTGCTTATGGGGGAACTAATCAACTAGCCACGAGAGAGAAATCCATGAATGAATCAGAGGCAAAGGCACTCGTCGTATCACTACTCGATGTCACTGGCCTAAAGAAAATCTTCGCTTCTATTAGTGCAACCCTAATCAGTTTTGGCGTAAATGACGTACTCCAAGTGTTGTCTGTTGCCGTCGGTATTGGCGCAGGCATCATGGCTATTCGCCACTACGCTATTGCAACCAAACTCAGCCAAGCGCAGTTGGACAAGTTGAACTCAAAAAAAGAGGGTTCAGCATGAGCATAAAAACCAAAGCAGTACAGACTGTGGTGTGCTCTGTTGCCTCCGTTCTTGCCATTGTTTTTACCATTGATTCAGAGCTTACTACCAGTGAGCAAGGCCTCAGCCATGTCGCAAATGAAGAAGGTTGCAGACTCAAACCCTACCAATGCAGTGCCGATGTTTGGACTGCGGGGCTTGGACATACAAAAAGCGTTACACCCGAGATGATGTTCACCGAGCTACAAGCGGCTGAGTATTTTGTTGAAGATATCTCAGCTGCCGAACAAGTGGTAAACAAACACATCACCCAAACCGCTAGCCAGGGAGAATACGACATGATGGTGAGCTTTGTCTTTAACCTTGGCGCCGGCAATTTCACGCGTTCTACCTTACTGAAGAAGTTTAACCAAGGTGATCATCAAGGCGCTTGTAACGAGTACCCAAGATGGGTGTTTGTGAATGGTAAAGACTGCCGACTCAAGCAAAGCAACTGTGCCGGCATACCTAAACGCCGAACCAAAGAACAACACGTTTGTTTGAATGGGTGGTGATCATGTTAAACCAATATCTAGCTTTATTTAAAGCCATTGCCTTTGCTGCCGTCCTTGGTGGTGTCGCTTATTGTTCGTATGACTACGGCGTAACCACCACTGAGGTCAAAACCTTAAAAGCGCAAAATGCCCTATGGGACAAAGTAGAGCAAAAACAAAACGAGGCTTTTCAGCTCGCCGTAAAGCTAGCGAACCAAAAGCCAGATATTCGAATTGAGTTTCGAGAGATAGAAAAAGAGGTGATCAAGTATGCTCAACAGAACATTGATAAGCAGTGCGTTGTTAACGATCCTGACTGGATGCACATCCGCGCCCAATCAGTGCGAGCGCATAATCGAGCAATCGGTATTCAGCAACCCTCCACCGTCCCTGATGGTACCGCCAAAACCGCTACAGGTTACGAGCGAGACGCCGAAGTCTTAGCGGAAGATGTGGCGAACCTGCAAACCTGTGCTGAAAATGCTCAGAAGCTCTTATCGCTACAAACTTGGATAAGAGCGCAGCTTCAACACGAGCTGCAGTAAAGACAAACCTTCTTATACTCGATGCTCTAAGCCGCATCCAAACGTTTGTATTCTTTAGGGGTGATGATCGGTTGCCCCACAACATCATTCAATTCTTGCATCATATCAATCAGTGGCAGTAGTTCGTTCTTATGGAACAGCCAATCGACCTTGTTCAAATCGAGTGACGTAATACTCTCGCGTCGAATGCTCATCAATTCAATGGGTACACGGTGAACCGAAAGCACCTCATTCATGGTTTGGTTCTTCACTTCTTTGTATGAGTCTTTGGCTTCAACTTGACCAATTGGCTTGAGCTCTGGGGCTTTGGTGTCTTTACCTTTGGCATTCACAAATAAGTTTTTAAACGCCATGCCCTCTTGAGCTTGAAGCTGCTTCTTGATGGCCTTTTCTTGCTTCTCTGTCATGGTTGGCTCGTTCATATACAGCAAGTAACCGGCATGGTTACCGTTACGGTAGTACTGACGACGAAACAAGGTGGCATCATCGTTTAGCCAGATAGAGGTCAAAGAGCTAATGTGACTCGGCAAACCATACAGCTCTTGCGCTACATCGTAATCGCCCAAATGAAACACTTGGCCTTTCTTGTAGTCGATGCGCCCATCATCATCGTAAGCTCTAGGCTTATACGTCCAACCTAAGTCTTCACGCCTACGCATATACAAAGCAGGTATGTGTTTGAGCTTAATTGGCTCACCCAACCCTCCATAGCCTCGAATGACCTGTAAGTAAGCATTGCCAAAGGTTAAGTAGTCTTGAATAAAGCGCTTTGCATCTTGGCGTGAAAGCAATCCACTCAGCGCAATGGCATGCATTAATGTATTGCGCTTAAACTCAATCGCACTCGAATGCATCGGGTTCGTGCGCAGTGCCTTGGCTAAGGTATCGAGCGCAATCGGTGGTTCGTATAAACCATCAACCAACGCCACTTCTAAATAGCTCAGAATGTCGCTGTTCATCACGCTCACGGGGTTAGAAAATTCAATCTCTATCACTTGGCCTCTCCAAAATTAGGCTAGAAGAACTCGACACTGGTGTTGGTGTCATTGTTTATATCAATCGGCTCCCAACGCATTACATGCATCGAAGCCCAAGCTAAATCGGCATGAGAGCCAATTTTGCTGCGGTTGGAAACAAAGGTAATTTGGTTACTCACCTTGGTGGTTTGCTGGCGAATCATTAAGAACGAGTGAACGAGATCATCCCATTCAGCTTCAAACTGTAAGCGGCCACTGTTAATGATTTCTCGTGATTTGTACGCCATCAGTCGCTTCACTTCGGGTGAGTAATCCAGCTCGACCAAAGCTGGGTAAAACTTACGAACCAGCTCAGCGGTAGCCGAGCCTACGCCACTAATATCCATGGCCATGTACACCACATTGTATTTCTCAGTAATGCCGCGAATGGTGTCGGCTTGTTGCTCATAGCTGGAGCCTTTAAGGCGAACCCTTTCGATGAATCGGAAAATTCCACCTTTGCGCTTTGGCTTCAACGCCACCACTAAGCCTGCATCGTCCGAGCTTTCACCCGTACCGCCACCTCTTGGGTCATAACCGACCAAAACCTCTGCGTTGCCTACTGGCCTTGCTTTCTCGTGGTCGACATCTTTCCAAAGTGAACTGTCTGCCTTACATGCCAGTAGCGCTTTCAGTGAGAAGAATGAAGCACTGTCGTCCAAAAACTTACAACGCAATAGGTTGTCGAAAATCTCTTTAACCGGATATTTACGCTTGAGCTTATCCATGTTGAAGAAGGTCGCGCCTTTCTTAATCGCATCATCCACTGTGATCATTTGACGGAAGATAAAATCGACACCCAAAACACCGGCTTTTAGCGCCTTGTGGCTTATATCAATGCCCTGCTCTTTCTTGCCTTGCCATTTCGGGTAGGCTTCATGGGCCATGGTGGAAGGTGTTGAAATGTAAGTGGTGCGGAACTGCGATTGCATCGACATACCACCCGCGTAATTATCTAAATCCGCAAAGCCCGGGATCCAAAACACTTCATCCCAATACATGTGGCCGTTAAAACCTTGAGAGGTCGCTACGTTGGTGGACATAAAACCAAGGTTCGCGCCATTGCTGAGCTCGATGTCGTCCTTACCTTTTAGGTCAACTTCCCCAATCTCTAACGCAAACTTACGAATGTAGTTCTTGAAGATATACGACTGCTTTTTCGACGCAGAGATAAACACCTGGTTGTCGCCAGTCAGTACCGCATCTTCAAACGCTTCAAAGGCAAAATAGAACGTAAGACCAATTTGACGCGACTTAAGATAAAAACGCACTTCATTGATCTCATCGTTTTGCTTATGGCCATGAATGTCCTTTTGGTATTCGAAGAAGGTTTTCTCTCGATACTCGTCCAACATCTCTTTGGTGATGTGGGATACATCGTTCTTCGTCTTATTTGGCTTACGACCCCGCTTTTGCTCGCCATCGTTTCGGCCAGCTGGTCGGTTGCGCCTTTGCTCAGCTTCATCGCGTTTGAATTGCTGTTCGAGCAACATTTTGAGCTCACGCTCTTGGCTCTCAAGCTTTTGGTCAACCCACATCAAGTAAGCAATGCGCTGTCTCATCATTAATTCGACGGGCGCGTCATCCCTCAGCGTTTTCCAATCAAACTGAGTTATCCATTTTTGAACCGTGCGAGTGGCCACACTAACCGATTCTGCAATTTCAGCAGGCTTACGTTGGCGTAAAAACAGTCCCAAAGCTTTCGTTTGGTCGGCGGTATAGAGCGGTTCGCTAACAACATTATTTTCCATGTTTGCATAGTGCTACAGCGCCGGTGATTACTCAGCTTGAACGATTTCTATATCAAGTGTTTAGAACTAGGACAAATACAAAAAGGCGGAAGCATTGGGTAAATTGGAATCATCGAATTTAGGAGAGTTTAGGCATGTTCCAATCAGAGCTAATTTGTATTTTACAGGCAGGAGCAACCATTGATGGTCGAGTCATTGAGCAAAAAATCATTGATGAGATTGCAGAAACTTATAGCCCAGACGTTTATACAGCTCGAATTAATGCAGACCACTACCCGTGGAGCAATAAGTACGGCTCTGTCCTCTCTGTCGAAAAGAAAGAAGACAAGCTATTCGCCGTACTGAAACCAAACTCAATGCTTTTACGTATGGCTGAGCAAGGACAGCTTTTACATACCTCATGTGAGTTCTATGAAAAGTTTGCAGATACAGGGAAAGCTTACCTGACCGGATTGGCCCTGACTGATGAGCCAGCATCGTTAGGTACGACGCAGATTCAATTGTCGGCTAACAGTAAAGATAAAGCGTGCGTTCCAACGAGCTTTCAAATTACCCCAGAACAACTCTCGAAAGACACCGAGGAAGAAGCCTCGATGTTCCATACATTTAAACGCTGGCTTAAGGGCGAAAGTGAACTTGAGCAGCTCTCACAACAACAGGAAGAAGACGACATGAGTAAAGAACTTGAAGAGCTACTCAAGCAGAGCATTGAGCAAGGCAAAGAAAATCAGCAACAACTCAGCCAGTTAAATGAGCAAGTTGAAAAGCTAAACACTAATGGTAAGCCGCCGGAGCAACCTGCTGAAGCTGAAGACAGTACGGATGTCACCGAACTAAAAGACCAGGTAGAGACACTGTCTTCACAGGTAGAAAACCTAACCGGTCAAATTGAAAAATTCAGCAAATTGACCGATGAAGAGCAGCGCAAGTTAGCCGGTGAAGGTAATGACGAAGAGCGCTACTTATAGGCTTCGACACGCCCTCAACCCATAACGAATTGAATTAGGTAAGAACATGCAAAAGCAGACCAAAATAAAACTCAGCGCCTACGTGAAAGCCGTGGCAGCGCAAAACGATGTGGATGATGCAACCGAGAAGTTTAACGTGAGCCCGAATGGTACTCAGCGCATTATCGCGGCTATCCGTGAAAGCAACTGGTTCCTTAACAAAATCAACATCATCTCAGTGAAAAACCAAAAAGGTGAATCCATTGGTCTTGGCGCTACGGGCATGATTGCCAGTCGTACCGATACGTCGGGCTCGGGCAAACGCACACCAAAAGATCATTCAAGCATGGGGGCAATGCCTTACATGTGTGAGCAAACGAATTTTGATACCGCGCTTCGTTACGCAAAACTGGACGCGTGGGCGCATCATAAGAACTTCAATGCCTTGATAAGTAAAGCAACCCGAGAGCAGATTGACGCCAATAAAATCACGATTGGTTGGTATGGCGTAAGTGTCGCTAAAAATACCGATGCTAGCGCCAACCCAAACGGTGAAGACGTGAACAAAGGCTGGTTCCAAGCCATGCGTGATCATAACGCAGAGCGCTTAATCACCACGGGGCAAAAAGCGGATGGTGAAATTCGTATCGGTGAAGGTGGTGACTTCATTAACCTAGACTTAGCCGTGCTTGAAACGAAAAACCTACTGCATGACGCCTGTGAAAATGATTCAAACCTTGTGGCCATCATCGGCTCTGACTTGCTTGCCTATGACAAAGCCAAGTTCTACGAAGCGCACGGTAATACGCCAAGCGAAAAAGGCAAAATTCAAGAGCTGCAAGTCATCGGTACCTATGGCGGTCTGCCTGCAGTGAAAGTACCAGGCTTCCCTTCAACGGGCATCATGGTGACCAGCTACGACAACTTATCCATCTACATTCAAGAAGGTTCAGTTCGCCGCTCTGCAGGTAAGAAGAACGATGAAAAAGACCAAATTGAAAACTTCGAGTCGATGAACATGGCTTACGTGCTCGAAGAAGTTGGTAAAGCCGCAGCCATTGAATTCAAAAACGTGAAGCTATGGATTAACGAGGCTTGGCATTAAGCCAGCCATTACAAACTAACACCCCCTCAATGCAGGCTCTATTGCTGTTTCAGGTGCGCTTTGGCGCCAACTGTTATTCGCGATTGTCGGCCTGCATTCCCTAACACGGTAAGGATACATCATGGAATTTATCGGTGATAAAAACGAGCGCTATGAATCTGAGTTGCCAGCCTCGGACAAATATCCAGCCCTGAAAATTTCAGAGTTTCAGTCTCTGTTCCATTTCCAAAGTAATGAAACAGAGGCAGGCATTCTGCATCACGCTACGGTGTCACGCATTAAAGTGCATTCTGAGCTTAAAGACTCCTTAGTGCCTTTTGCTAGTTTGGCGGAGTTATCTCAAGAACGCTTTGGTGATGATGACTCAGCCAAAACACTTTACAAGCAAGCCGTATTCGCACTGACCGCCGCCCAACTGATAAGCGTACAAATGAGTGGTGACGCCACCGCCGAAGCGGCAGACAGACAAGAAGCCCTCACCAGTAAGAAAGAAGAGTGCGAAGTGCAGTCCCGCCAAGCCATAGACATGTTGATTCACGCAGAAGAAACCTACTGCTTTGAGAGGGTGTAATGAAAGCATTGCAAAGCTTAACAGACCTATTCAAAAGCCATGTGACCGATGCGGCCAAAATGGATGTGTGGGCGGAGGATGGCGCCTTATTTTGTGGTCAGGGTGTCGATGTCGATGGGTTTGAAATTGAATATACCGCCATCATTTTCTTACAAAGCGCCAAATTAGAGCCGCAAGTATTGTTTATGCAATTAGTCAGCTGGCTCAACAAATATGACCCAGAGCGAGCGGAAAAAGGCTTGCCTATGCCGACGTTCGCCCTAGAGCCTCTCGATAAAGGTGCGTTTGATCTCAAGCTGAAAATTGATATTCGTGAAGAGTTCGACCTTCAAGAAAACGAACAAGGTAATTGGAAGCAAGGTGATACACGTTATGAATGTGTCAGTGGATTCGAAGCGCGAGCCGATGAGGACCAACTCGGCGAATTGGTCTACTTTGTCGGCCACTTAGATGATTTGCCATGAGTGAATTAACACTCGCGACGCCTGAGCAATTGACTCAAGTTGTGGAAAGTTTAGTGCTGACGGCCAGTGATAAGTTTGAGCTGAATAAACGAATGGCTAACCGCGCACGGCAGTTCTTTCGTCAGAAAATTCGCGCTCAGCGAGATACAGACAACAACCCGTACCAAAGCCGAACGCGGCGAAAGGCAACCCAACTATGGGATGGCACTCAAGCGCAGAACACCGTGAACAATAAAAACATGTTGCTGGGTTTTGGTAAGGCGTTAAGAACCCACGTTACAGAAGATGGCTTTGAGGTTGGTCTAAAAGGCGTCGCAGGTCGCATTGGCCAAGAGCACAACCAAGGTGCTCAAGTGTCATTTACGACTCGTGTTAATGGTCACTACAACAGTAAAACAGGTCAATGGACTGGCGGCGTGAAAACCAAGCGCAATTATCAAATGCCCAAACGAACCTTCATTGGTTGGACGCCTGCTCTAGAGCGAGAGTTACTCGCCATGGCAGCGGAACACTTTGCACTAGAGGATGCAGCGTAATGGATAAACAACAAGTAGAGAAAACGGCGCTACCCACTTTCAAGATTAAGCCAGCGAAGACAAGTTTAATCGTGAAAGACCCAACAACCCGAGAGCCATTGAAAGCTGCAGGTGAAGATAAACCTCGTAACGCTTACTGGCTACGTCGACTCGCTGAAAAAAGTATCGTGGTCATCGATAAAACAGCCAAGCCCACAGCCCAAAAGGAAACTAAATAATGAGTATTGGTTTTGCTGAAGTACCCAGCACCGCTCGCGTTCCCGGTGTCTACATTGAAATTGATAATAGCCTGGCAAACAGCGCAGAAGACTTGCAAGTTATCTTGGCGATCGGTAACGCGGTTAGTGATGCCACAGTCGCACCAAACAAAGTCACGCTTTGTATGGATGAGACGATTGCTGCAGCTTCGTTTGGTGCCAATAGCGACATAGTGGAGATGATCACCTATTTCCGTAAGCAAGATAAGACCATGCCTATCTTTGCGGTCAGTGTTGAAGATAGTGATACCGCAAGCGCTTTAGCCGCGTTGGGTGACGTTCAATATCACCACATCATGTGCTCATTGAACGACACCACCACCATTCGTGAGTTAGGGGCTTTTCTTGAAGAGCGATATGGCGCATTAGAGCAAGTACCAGGCATCGCGTATCTACCCAAGAAAGGCACACACGCAGAGCTCATCACCTTTGCACCAACAAGCAACTGCGCGTTAATCAACTTTCTGCCCATCAATAACTTGGGTGACTCTGCAGAAGCGCCACTGTCTGACGCGGCAGCGATTGGCGCATGGGTTGGGCAAATCGCCCCATCATTGGCCATCGACCCTTGCAGGCCACTGCAAACGCTCAAGTTAAACGGTGTTTATTCACTGGCAGCACAAGAATGGGACTGGGCTGAACGTAACCTCTTTTTGTATGAAGGGTTAAGTACCTACACGGTCAACTCAGCGAATGAAGTGTTAATCGAGCGCGCCGTTACCGCTTACACCGAAAACGCAGCTGGCGTAACGGACAACAGTTACCTCGATGTCATGACGCCAGCAACCGCCATGTATTTTCGTCAGAAACAACGTTCGTTGATCTTAAGTGTCTACCCTCGCCACAAGGTAGCGAAAGACGGAACCAAGTTCGCCAAAGGTCAGCAGATCGTGACGCCGACCATGTTCAAAGCCAAGCTGTTGACCTTGTATCGAGATTTGGAATACCAAGGCATCGTGCAAGATTTCGATGGCTACAAAAAGTCACTCATTGTCGAGCTAGATGAAACCAACAAGCAGCGCGTCAACTACCAAGATTCACCGCAGTTCGTGAACGGTTTGATTATCGTTGCAGGCAAAATTCAATTTAGGAAGTAAGTCATGGGAACAAAAATTACTAGCCGTGCTGTCCTTAACGCAGGCTCATTAGGGCGCCTTCCCATCAAAGAAGGGGCGGAATATGGCCTCGGCAACATGAAGCGCGAAACCATAATGGGTGACGATGGACCTTTGGGTTTCTCTGAGCAATTCTCGGATGCGCCTTTTATCAAATGCACCATCATTCACGCTCAAGACACCGATGAGAAAGCCATTGCTGATTTTGTGGGTGAAGACATCACCTTAGAAACGAACACAAACCGCGCTTACACCTTGAAAGGCGCATGGACAGTCGACCCGATTACGGTTGCGATAAAAGATGGTCAGCTTGAAGTGCTCTTCAACGGTGACGAACTCATCCCGCAGTAAGGAGAAAGACCATGTTATCCATACTGATGAAACGAGAGGCTCAGAAGGCAAAGCCATTAACGGTTGAAACCTTTGAAGCTATCGACAGTGTTGACGCTATAAACGAGTCAGCAAAAGCCGTTCGCACCGCTTTTGCTGATAAGCCCTGGGAAGAAACGCAACTCGTGTTTAAGCAAGACCAAAGCTACCTGCGCACCTTGTCTGGCTCGAAAGAAAAAGACCCGTACAAACAAGAGCTCATTAACAAGTACCGCCCATTGGTTGAAAAGCTATTGGACACTCACAAAGGCAACTACGGCAACCTCGATGTGATGTGGTGCTTTTATATGTGGCACTTTGACCTTGGCCAGTTTGAAGAGATCCACGATGACTTTCGAGCGGCCATCGATGGCGGATTAGAAACACCGGCTAACTTTAAAGTGAACGGTCAAACGGGGTTTTGTGATTACGTCTTTAAGTACACACACAAAGCGCACACCGACAAGAAAGCGTACAAGCGCGAATACCTGCTTAAAGCCGTAAATGATTTACTGACTGGTGAGCTTGCTACTAACGCCCCACTTAAAGTGAAAATGTTCCGCCTTGTCGGTGACTGGCACTTTGAAGCTGGTGAAAAAGAAAAGGCGCACAACCTGTTTGAGCTAGTGATGAAGCTAGATCCAAACAAAGGCGGTGTGAAGAAGAAACTAGAAGCATTACAAAAGGAGCTTGGTTATGACCAACCCCATTAAAGACGAGTCACAAGTCAAGGTCGCGGAGTTGGCCACGCCCATTGAAAAAGATGGCAAATCGCTTACGCATATTGATATCAGCAAGCCACACTCTGGACATTTGCGTGGATTGAGTTTGATAGATGTGTGCGGAATGAAGTTTGAAGCAGGACAAACGCTATTGCCTCGAATCTCTTGCTTGAATGAGCGTGACATTATCAATATGCCTCCAGAGAACTGGGCACCATTACTCACGACACTTGCCTCTTTTTTCGTCGCGACGGAATAGTAATAGAGCGAGTTGAAGACTATTACGCAGATATCGCCCTTGTGTTTCATTGGCCGCCAAGCGAAATAGACAAACTCAGCTACGACGATCTATTACTGTTTCGAGAGCTAGCCAGGCAAAGGCACGAACAAACACCACAAGAGAGCGAATAAGCTCTCTTTTTTTGTATCAACAGAAGGCTATCCAGAATGAAAATGAAACTGTCTGTTCTCATGGATATGAAAGATAAAACTTCAGCCGTTCTCAAAGGGATGAGTGGCGAGAGTGACTATTACGCCAAGTCCATCAAAAAGGTACAGAAGACACAGGCTGATGACTCTGCCGCAATGGGGATGATTGATTCTTTAAAAACGTCACGAAAAGCGATGGACAAGAACGCCATTGCGGTTGCTGCGGTCAGCGAAAAGCTTGAGGAGTTAAAAGTAAAAGCGGCAGGCGTTGAATCCCCAAGTGCGGCTCTAACGGAGAAAATCACAAAGCAACAAGCTAAGTTGAGCAAGCTGAACACCGAGCAAGAGGGTTACAAATCCCATTTAGAGAAGCTCGACACCCAATTAAAAAAGACAGGCGTGAATACGGGAAATCTCGATGGCGAGTACGACCGACTGAATCGAAGTTATAAGAAACACGGTAAGGAGATAGGAAGACTCAGTAAGCGTTATACCACCTTACAAAGAGTCATGAGCCCGATTCAAAAGCTGAACCGTTCCATCAAGTTTCCCAAGGTCGGCGCTGCAGCGGCAGGAAAAGGCGCTGCGTTGTTAAGTGGTTTAAGCTTTGCGGGATTAGTGACACAAGTGAATGGTGCTGCAGGTGAAATGGATAACCTGGCAAAGACATCGGCGACCCTAACCCTACCCATTCAAGAACTCCAAGCTATGCAATCCCAAGCTGAACATGCGGGGGTAAGCTCTGACGCATTGTCTAACTCAATGCTTCGCTTTACCAAACGACTTGGCGTGCTGCAACAAACGGGCTCAGGTGCATTAGGCTCTTACCTCAAGAAGAGTGAGAACGCGCTTCATAAAGACTTACAGGGAGCAAAAGACACTAAGCAGGCTTATGAGATGCTCCTTGAAGAGTTCTCTCAGCTTGAAACGCCTCAAGAGCAAATGGCCTTTGCGGACGCGGCCTTTGGACAAGACGGTCGCAAAATGCTGATCATGTTGCGTGAAGGCACTGAGGGGTTAACGGCAGCAAGAAAAGAACTCAATGCATTGGGTGGTGGTGCGACTGCAGAAGATGCGGCGAAAGCTGAAGCCTACAACGATGCTCTGCAAAAAATCGAAGAAAGCGTTCGCTCTATGAAGTTTGCAGCACTTGCACCCATCATGGAAAAAGCGACCAAAGCGTTCACCCAGTTTTCTGAGAAGTTTAAGAACGCAGCTTGGCGAACCGACTTCATCGAAAAGCTCATCCAAACCGTGGACGGTCTTTATCAAGGCTTTGAACTGCTTGGTAAAGGGCTTATTTGGTTAGCGCAAAATTTCAAAGGGATTCTGGCGACGGTCGCCATTCTAAAAGTGGCGTTGATTGCTTTGAATGCTGCCGTTTTAGCAAACCCAATCGGACTCATGGTGGCCGCTGTTGCCGCTGCAGTAATCGCGATTACTTATTTAATCGATAAGTTCATTGGCTTAGACAAAGTCATTAAATGGATTGGTGACGGCATTGGCTGGTTATGGGGTAAATTCAAAGCGCTGATCAACAAACTGCCAGATGCGCTCATCCCCGATGGGTGGAAAATTCAAACTGATGATGCTGGTCAAGAAGTCGATAACTTAGCCGCTAAACTCAACCGTATTGAAGATAAAAGCGCAACACTTGGCATTACGACTAATGAAACCCAAAACCGAACGGAGCGAACCCAAACCGAGCGGGGATACCACGCTTATCAAGCTGGAGGGGTTCAGCCTATGAAGCAAAGCACAGCTTATAGTCCTCTAGGTAACCAAACCGTGAAAAGCAAATCTGAAGTGTCATTGACCATCAAGTCAGACAAACCAGTCGCAATTGAAAAAGCTAAGAGCGAAAAGGGAACTGACTTGAACTTAGATGTGGGGAATATGGCGACGAGTTTTTGATTTTCCAAATTGGAGTGTCAGAAATCGGCAAAGGCGCGTATGACGTGATCCTATTCTCGAAACAAATAGCTCGCAAAAACACCTGTTTACTACTGTATATGTATACAGTATTATTCTTGTAACGTTGGTAGGGGTATTTGTATGTCTAATAAAAAAGAACTGTTTCAACAATCGCTTGAGATCATTATTGATGGTATTTCCATGAGTGAGTCGCGTGCGGGAAGTGCACAGGTAGGGTGCTACTTAATGGGCTTGTTGATAGCAGATAATAAAGGTGAATTAGACGCAGACAAAGTGAAAGCGATACAGTCAATTATCGAAATGGCCGCTGAATCTGACACTCCAAAATTTCAACTTTGAGTTGGATACACAATAATAAATAGATTGTCAGTCGGTATAAATTGCGCTCTTTTGTAGGGCGCTTTTTATTTCGATGAAGAGGTTAGAGGGCGGCCAAGTTCCCCCCGAACTTGACCTATCCAGACGCAGCAAGCAAAGGCGTTTGGGGTAGATATATATTGATAATCTACATGCTTGATGTTTGGTGTGTAAACGCTCAATAAAAATGGAACCATTACGGTAGATGAAAAATAGCGGCAAAATAAAAAACCTGCCGCCACTTTATCGCCACTTGGTGATTAAAATTGCTTTAACTGATTGTTTTTAATTGGTTATTCTTCCACACCAATAAATCCTCCGGTCTGGTGATTCCACAATTGAGCATAGATGCCATTTTGTGTAATCAGCTCTTGGTGAGTGCCTTCTTCGACGATATTGCCTTGGTCGAGTACGATTAAGCGATCCATTGCTGCAATCGTCGATAAACGGTGTGCAATTGCAATCACGGTCTTGCCTTCCATGAGCTCTATCAAACTCTCTTGAATTGCGGCTTCTACTTCTGAATCAAGTGCTGATGTTGCTTCATCCAGAACCAACAGCGGTGCATTCTTCAGAAGTACGCGTGAGATAGCAACACGTTGACGCTGACCACC
>PJEL010000795.1_pt1 | contig 35463 bp, 28 predicted proteins | sample 1853271 | NCBI WGS metagenome assembly PJEL01 (sample SAMN08108733, study PRJNA415343) | Invertebrate metagenome, whole genome shotgun sequencing project. | host: Globobulimina | place: Sweden: Gullmar Fjord | collected 2015-08
ATCCTCCACGGCATGTGTACGCACAACAAGCAGGACAATCTTCTCCTTGCAACGCGTACGTTTCACGAAGATCGCGTCTCCGTATGCAACCAGCAAACCCTTGGAGACAGCAAAACTGCAGCAAGAACATGATCCAACAATCCAAACAGCAACCCGCATCTGGATCACCGCGGGCCTGATCCAATTTTTTGGCAGTATCTCCATATAACCAACAAGGACACCAATATCCCCAGCAACAAATCCCGCAATCCGAGAAACACCCGCACAGGGAGTGCTTCCACGGCCTTGGTGGCTGTGTAGACTGCATATGTACCACAACGTGTGCCTGGTTTAAACCACGAGAACAATCTACGATATATAGTAGATTATTTTTTTATATATACCAGAGTCGGTTTCTATCCTTGTTTTCCACTGATGATGATGATGATGATGCCGTTATGAGTAGAATCTATCTTACAGAGTTATCCCATCAAATCCTGTTTTTGATAGGACATGACCATGTGCTTTATATACCAGGTGCCATTGAATACTGTAGAACCACTCAGTTGATTGACTACACGTACTATTGTAAAATACATGATTTTTATTGAATAGAAAGCATGCGTGTTGTCTAGGCAGTATAGAATCTCACACATGGAGACAACGACAATTGTCATGCCTGGGGATGGCATTGCACATTCACTCCCACCTCATGGCATCGTTCAACTTGGGTCTGGTGTAGATATCAGACAATCTTCACATATAGATAAGAATATACTCAGTGCCACAGAGGTTGGAGTGTTGAGAACCAATGGGAGTGAGGAAAGTGGAAGAAAGGGAGACATGTCCTCTCTACCTGGGACACATGTGTCCTATACCGTTGCTTCTCTGCATAAGAAGAGCTATACACATCCATCGATACGAGATGCGGTCATTGGGTGCATTATGAAGACTGGGGCAGAGTATTACGAAGTGGATATCCGTGCAACCACCACTGCCCTCTTGCCTGTATTGGGATTTGATAACGCAACCAAAAGAAATAGACCAATGCTCAAGGTTGGTGATGTTGTATATGGTAAAATCATAGAAGTTGATGGAATTGGTGGGGGTGGATACGCTGTAGAGAGGATGATGATGGATTGCTGCAATGGTACACATGGAGATGGATTTGGGCCACTGTATGTATCCCCTGTGTCGTCTTCCACCGGGGGAACGAGCTGGACAGGAAGTACAAATAATAGTGGTATGCTGTTCAAAGTGACGCCAGCGTATGCTCGATTTCTTCTATCAAGTGGTGGAGCGCCTGAGAGCACCCTGGCAATACTTGGATCAAGGATTCCATTTGAAATTGTGATTGGGGTCAATGGACTCTTTTGGATATCCTCTCAGTCATCATCATCATCAAGTGCTCACTTGGAAACGAGTATTGTAGGGACAGTCATTCAGTGTATGGAAAGAGATAATGATGTCTCTCCTCAACGTGTCTTGTCTGTTCTTGAACGACAGGTCAAGTCTTCAAGGTAGTGATAGTACTGTACTTTTTCATCTATTTATTTCTTTTTTGATATAATCTCTTGAACGGGACCCACTGTGTTCGTAGTGTAATCTTGCTCGGTGCATCAGGATCTGGCCTGGCATTTGTAAAACCAGGTAAAACATGCACTTCATAGGTCTTTGTAACATCTCCCATGGGTGCATGTGCAATATCTTTCACTGGAATATCCAGTGTCGCTAAGAGGTCATCCCGAGAGAATTTGTCATAGTCATATATCTCCAATTTCAACATTGTCGAATGCTGTTTAATCTTGTACCATTCAAACTTGCAATCTGGCCACGATGGAGAGCAGGCTCCATAGGCGATGCTCGACTTCTTTGTAACTTTTGCGCATCTAAAAGTGACATACACATCTGATGTACCCAATAATGTATCAGCTATGGGGATATTGATGGCACCAATCAATGTCACCAACAAAGCTCCAACAGGCTCATCTGCATGACCAGTAATCACATCAAGAGGCCAATATGTCAATTCCAATGAAATTTCTCCTCGTCCAATTCCACAACCAGATGGATTACTGAATTCATCCATACCCAATTCAACATCCATGGAAACGACTTGGCCCGGTCGCTCTAGCAACGTCTGGATGGGAACCTTTGCTCGACCAATAACCTCTCGTGCATCCAACACAGACGCTGCACCCTTGAGAACATTCACTTTGAATACTTCCATCAAATTGATAGCATCAACATCGTACAGAACAAGATGTAGGTGTTGATCTTGGGGCTCTTGCACTAATAACCATTTCTTCTCATTCCACACTGGGCTCAAGGTATTGGAACATTTTGATGTCTCTTCTATATTTCCAATATGATCAACATACATGGTTAGAAGAGGATCTGAAGATCCGATAGCATCTATCTTTGGTATATTCTTTCCTGTCTTGACCATAATTTCCAGTGCACCCTTATGTTTCATGTACAACTCGTAGAGTGGACCAGTCACATCCTCTGAAAGAATTGGAACCACAATACGCCGGGGCCAGACAAGCATACTTGACAACGTTTCCCTCAAAAATGGATCCAACCATGCTTTGACAGCCTTTGCAGACAAACTTCCTCCAAACGCTTTACCAAAGTCGAGGTGAAATTTCACCTGAGGAGGCTGCATCAATGCAACAGTCATTGCTCCAAATCCTGGAATAGTTGGGATCAGAGGAGACAACATCACTCTCACTTGGCCTGACACGGCCAAGTCTGTGACTTTGGGTACCATTCGAGTCGCTCCACCTCCTGCAAGCAATTCAATTGCCAAGAAAATACTGGCATCACCAGACCACCGGAAACCCACCTCAATCTCCACCTTTTCTAGACTGCCTGCCATTTGATCATTCACCTGAATACCTTCCACCCTGAAAGGAGAATCTCCAAACGTAAACTTCTGAAAAGATATCTTTTTGATAAAAGGAGGAGTGTATTCCTGCAGCATAGGCTCCACTTGGCGTTTTATTTCATCACAGATTGCCTTATCATAGTAAGGCCATGCCTGTTCTACAATATCATTCAACCACTCCATCTTTTCCACCTCTGAGAAGTTCAACCACATTGGAATACTATGCAGCAAGTATTGCGTCCCTTTCTTCCCCGGAACCACGGCCAGAAGCTGGTTCTTCTCATCCTTCCACTTTAGATTCTGATAGTATACGGCACTCCCCAGGAATCCAACCACAGCAGACACCATCATACTGCTCAAAAGCTCCGACGCAGAGAAGACTTTATAAAAATATCGAGACATACCACGCCCTTCTACATCCCCCCACAGTACTCCGAAACAACCATACAATGCAACAACCAGAAGAAGAACCAGCCAGCCAAACCACAGGGACCTGGCAAGACGAGACCCTTGTACATTCTTGGCACTTTCCTTTGCTGCATTTTTCTTCAATCTATTCAATGCTTGCTCCGTTTTATTCAACATGATCCGAGTGATATCGTCGACGAATTGATTCAGAAAGAGATACGATTGATGTGTTGAATTATAATCCACGTGAACAAGGTATGCACAAGCACCCAGGGTACGAGAGGGCTATTCAAATACATATATTACATACATACATAACTAGAGTGAGAATTTGAATTCAAAGGTGCATCCCATACTTGGGTTGATAGCAGTAGAGTGGCTACCAATATTGGTAGCTATAGCTACCCATTAATGGGCTATAGCCAATTAAGGAGCACGCGTACGTACGAACGTGATCACTCTACCATCAGTGCATGGTATGTAGATACTACCCATCTCCATGTGAAGATGGCACCATCATTCGTATGAATTCAGTGATACATATACCAACCGTTGGTACGGTTGTGAGTCACTCATGATCATGCATGTCTTTGCATGGCCAATCTGTTCATTCATTCATTCATTCATTCATTCAACCTTGCTTTTCATATTACTTTACATATTATTATGTCATACATACATACGAACAACTGTAGTATCAATCACATGTGATATGATGGAGGTACCTGGGGCTCACGATGCTGAATTTTCTGAATTTAATCGTGCACTTTCAGAAGAGTGTGCATCACAAGTGATACCATCGAAGAGACACTATATGAATGTTACAAAGGATGAAATTCTTCAGGTTCACTCGGATTCCGTGGTCACGTCTCGTACCAAGTTTCTAGATATTACAGACGGGGACTTGGTAGCATATTGTAAAGAGCTCTTTGCTGATGCATCAATGCAGAATGCTACGTCTCATAATATCAATCGAGTGTATAGTCTTGGTCAAGCTATCTGTAGTGCGAAGAACAGTGCCCTCAAGTTGAGCTTGGAGCAAGATTTTGAATACTTTACGAGGGCAACAGAGGGACTGGACATGCCAGCCCAATTGGAGTCCTTGGCAGAGGAAGAGATCTCGAAACGAGAGGAACGGTTCATCATGAACATGATCCTCGTTTTGATAAAAAATCATTACAACATCCTGACTCAAGAGGAATGGGATGCGGCGTCGGATGAGGACTTTCTGCTGACACTCCCCGTGAATGTCAAATGGACTGCCATGGATGATTCCATGCTGGAGCAAACTGCATGGAAATCGTTCCCAGATATGCAGGAACAGTACCCAGAACAGTTGAGAAGTAGAATCTTAATATTTCACCGTGGGGTGAGTTCCAGTCAGATGTCTGGCAAATATTATGCACAAAAGGTAGAGTTGCTGATCAACTTTATTGTGATCAGGCCACTCATCAAGTTCTTTGTCTGGGTTCTGCGTACCCTTGGGATTCTCAGAGACTCGTCTGGATCATCAACACGTGAATCTTTTTATATTCGTCAAGCATTGAATCAGAGTGGGAACAAGGGGGAGAACGAAACAGGGACAGATGAGACATCAAGGAATGCACCTGACGTGGTGAGAATAGAGAGGCGTACTTTTGACCAGGTATTTCCAGACGCAAAGAGTGTCATTCAACAGATATTCAAGACAATACATTTGCAAGAGGCTTGCTGGAGGGACGTCATTGTTATATACCGTGCACACGAGAATGGCAGTAGCATGGGTGAATTTTCCCTGAGGTCTACCATGAAGCATGACACATTGCGTAGGAATATTGTACTAAAGAGGTTTTCTTCTATTCCCATCGCCGATATGGAACTCGTGTTCCCGGAAAAGAATGTACATTTTGCACCGACAGTACTTGTTAATTTTGCAGTCACAATCATTGGTGCCATCGTCACGTTGATTGCAACTATGCAAGGAGGTCTGAGCTGGACCAGTGCATGGACGTCCTTGACCATCCTTGGCACCCGTTTAGGTCAGGTATACCAAACAGCAAGCTCACAGAAAGTTGAAATAGAGGAGAGTATTGGAAAGATTGTGAGCTCCCGACAGGTGGCCTCCCAAAACGCGGCATTGTCTTCGATTATAAATGACATGTTCTCACAATTGACAAGGCAGATTTTTCTGGCCTATTGTGTTCTACTGAAAAATCCTGGTGTCACCCTCGACAGGCTAGACCATATATGTGAGGAAACATTGTTGAATCGTTTTGAGCTCTGCGTTGATTTTAGTTGTGCTCAGGCAATTGAAATACTGCAAAAGTGGGGAATAGTTTTAGAATCTCAAGGAGGGCATTTGACTTCAGTTTCCATAGAAGAGGGAATTAAAAAGTTAGAGCAGGTCCTCATTGTGACCTCAAGTCAGCAAGATATCTCCCTGGTGGATAGTCTGTCTGATTTAGGGTTGAGGATAGGAAGTATCTTCAAGGATACTGGAAGGTATGGATTTGGAGCAATTGAGGGAGTAGCAAAACGAGTTCCAAAGGCCCTCCCCCGCATCAAAAAGCAATCTGGTCTCTTCCATCGACTGTTCAAGCACAAAGGTAAACAGAAATCATCATAATAAGACCTGCCATGACTGTTCACAACATTGTTTTGATTACAATGAAATATATACTTGAGTATTTTTGAAAGGAACACAACTATCACACGGGAAACCCAAGATGTTGACGTCATGGTTTCTCGGCATCCCGCTGGGTCTTAACTTTGGCATTTTACTAGGAGATCTGCTCTTCAAGAAGGTGTATAAACGCGAAGCAAGACCATATTTAAAGATATTGGATGAGACGGCAGACAATGATCCAACTGTTGAGTTTCCACAAGGCGAGGACGAGCATAATGTCTCCTTTTTCAAGCAGAGACTCCTGTCGGATACATCGCCGGCTCTCTCTTCACCTGATTACGAGAGGGTAAGGTTTATGAATAAGATCTTGAAGCAGCTGTGGCCACATTTGTCGCCAGCGATACACAAAGAGGTTATTGCTCAGACAAAAGAGCCTATTCGAGTGGCCCTTGAAAAGATTCCATTGGTAAAGGGTATTCGAGTTGATACGATGGACCTGGGTACGAGACCATTTAGGTTGGACTCATTGAAATCGTATGATTCAAGTGATAACCTCATCATGATGGAGGCACCTATTTTCTGGGGAGGGGATATTCTAATCCGGCTCATTGTAGAAGTGTGCCTCGGTGGGAAAATGGTGGATGTTCCCATACAAATGTCATGTATTCAGTTCAAGGCACTTGCTCGTATTACCCTATATCCCTTGGTGGAACAATTGCCTTGTGTTGGGGGCCTGGCATTTTCGCTTTTGGAAGAGCCTACGGTGGATATGGATCTGAGAATCCTGGATTCCCCAGACCTGTTGAGTGTTCCTCCCATTCCCATGGTCCTGAAAATTCTCAAAAAGGTGGTCATTGGAAAGATGTTGAAGTATCCAAATGAAATAACTATTCCTATCATGCCAAATTTCGGTCTTCCGCCCACTCCAAAGGGAATTTTCAGGATACGGGTATTGTATGGTCTAAATATCAAATCATCCTGGATTGATGAGGTGGATCCCTTTGCAAAGATTGAAGTAAGAAAAGGAAGAGGTGTCATGACAAAAATAATTTCAAACAATATTAATCCAACATGGGATGAAACGTTTGACATGGTGGTCGATAATTTTGAAAAGCAGATGATTACAGTATCTGTGTACGATGATGATATCCTGGCCCCTTCTTTAGTTGGAGCTGTCCGCCTTGACCTGAAATCTGCAGAGTTTGTCAGGAAACCAAATGAACCTTACAGGATGTTGGTTCCTATATTTTCTCCAAAGAAGAGTAATGTGTATGAAATACTAGGGAGGAGAAAAATGACTGCTGCACATCACAGTGCATTCGTGGAAGACAAGGTCAAGGAGGAGGTTGCTAAAAAGCCACAAGCAAAACTCCTTATTCCCATGCTCATGCGAAGGAGAGCGGCCAAAAAAGCTAGAAAGAATGCATTGCATGTACTACAAGACGCTGGGCATTTAGATAACGCTGAAACTTCCGAAGAAGAGGATGAAATTGTATCTAATGAAGGCACAGAGCCCCATGAACCAAGCAGCCCCCATAGTCCAAAGAGGCACATTTTCCGGGAAAAGCCAGTTGCACCTACGGGACAGGTGTGCATTGAGGTTACATTCATTCCATTTGCGAATGAAACTGTTGAAGATGCTTCCCAAGTATCTCAGAAAAACATTCTCAAGAGGAATTTGACATTTTCCACAGAAAAGAGCAAGGGTGTCCTTTATGTGCATGTGATCAAGGCAACGCAGCTAGCTGATAGCATGAATACCTTTGTAGAAATTGCAATAAACGATCCATTGCGTGAAACTGGAAGTAAAATGACAGTGCGAACGCCGACTGAGCATAATGAAAAGAATCCCAAGTATGACTATGAGACAGATTTTGTCAACATCTCAGAGCAATCAAGGTTGACTCTAACAGTATATGAAGTCGGTTACATGGATAATATTATTGGGTCTGGTGTCAAATTTCTATTGGGAAAGTCTGAACCGAAAGTAATAGGCTTTGTTGACGTGTTAGTCAAGGACATTGGTGAAGTAGGTTCTCTCCATGACAGATATTCTCTCGTCGGTGCGCAGGCTGGAGAGATCCACATTACAGCCAGCTGGCTCTCACTCGAGCTTTCCTAATCTACAAAACACAAGACAGGCTGATGTAATAAAAATTATAATAATTACTATTCACATATGATCACTGAATAGAGTATACTCTATATACGTAGAGTAATTTCTTATTTTCTTACGTGCGCGTAATGGGATTCAGGGGCACGAGAAACGTTCAGCCACTCCAGACCTCTCTCTGTTGACCATGGAACAAGAAAAATATGAATTACTTCTTAGTATTCTGAAGGACTATTATGGTCAGCAGCATCAGAGAGGTTTCGAGTCCAATCCAGAAGAAGTTGCTGGAGAACTGGCGTCATTAATCTCGACAGTCGTAGGTCCTGTTAGAAATGGACAAGGATTGTATCCAAATGCACCTCAGGTTTCTCCATATATGCAGAATAATTTCCCATTGCCTCATGTGAATGCTGGACCGTTAGCGTGGCACCAGTTAGAAGTGCGGGAACCTGTACCTAAGGCAGCGGAGGCTTGTAGTCACAAGCTTCACGAGATTGCTGAACGTGCACAGAGAGATATTGCAATGATACGAAAAATAATGGTAGATAAACCAGTTGGATTTGTCCCCAAAGCACCTCCGATGCAGAGTGTGGCTGATTTTGGTGGTGAACATGAAGATGAGGATGACAGGAAGAGAAAGAGGAACAGGGAAGCTCAAAAAAGATTTAGAGATAAGCAGAAGAGGAAAAAAAATGACTTGGAATCGGAGTACCAGGCTTTAATGGACTCCGCTGATCAACTTGAGGAGGAAAACATAGACCTGGAACAGAGGATGTCACTGGAAATAAGGACTGTGGCTGTGAGTGAAGCCATCCTGCTGGCATTCGAAGGCCAAACCATGCAAACAAATAGTATTTTGGACGTAATATTGCCTACTCGTGAGAAGCATGAGATTGCAAAGAAAGTTGAAGATATACTTCCAAAGCTGTCATCCCCATCTAAAGACTTGAAAAAGGTGCTCAGTAGAGATGTCTCACCAGAACTCCAAAAATTATACCACAAAGCGTTTCAGATGAAAACACCGGATTCCTTGTACTTGTACTACAGGGAGTGGCAAATTGAATCCAAGCATTTGCTTTCAAAAAGTCAAAGTCAAAAGAATCCGAGATCAGTGGAACTCATGGTCAGCAGGATGAACGAATTATACCAGGTCTGGACGATCAACCTATTCCTGTATCCAGACAATTTTACACAAGTTTTTGCTGATAATTATCCTCCCTCTGAGCAGGCTGAGAAGCTCTGGACATTTATCTCGGAGGAACTTTATAAATGTTTGAAAAAGGAGCAACTCGTACTCTTACAGAAAGAGTTCAACAAGTATTGCGATGCATCTGATGTTTACGAGAATGACATCAATGAGGCTTGGAAAGAACTCGAAAAGCTACAAGTGGTATCAAATGAAGCACCTAAAACATGGAGAGAAGTCAGTGCCATGAACATAAAATTGGTGTCGCAGACGCAAATCTGTAACTCCTTATTGAAAAATTATTGGGACAATGCGGTTGAATATGCCAACAAATGGGTGGAAGCTGTCGGTCTACAGAATGCATTTTTGTGCAACACCTTTGCATCCCCACATACAGTTGATTGGACGGCAATCTCAAAGAGATTGGTGGATATGGCTCAAAATAAAGGAGTTCTAGCCAATACGATTGATTGATGAAAATTTGTATTTAGTAGAGATAGAGTAACGCTAGAAAGAAGATAGTTTTTCCTCCAGGGTGGTATTTTCCTGCAGCAGGAGAATGGAATCCATGAATCGGCTCAACTCGCTGCACACCTCTTTATTCCCATCTACATATATACTGGGTTCTAATTGCCTAATTATTGAAACTTTACTATGGCTGCACGAACAAAATACAAGCCGATGCCTGGGTATCATCTCATCTCCTATCAGTCCAGCATGTTCAAGGGAATCCAAGACAACTGCTTCCCCAATGTCATCATCCACTTCACATACCAGGAACACTTTCTTCCTCATATCGTGAACGAGTTCTCGTAGCACGGATACAGAAGATTCTATGAGGGTCGCTCCTTTGCTTGAAAGTTCTGCTGCAGACTTTTCCTGTGTAACAACTCCTGTCACACTAAGGGCAATTGATGACACTTTCTTTCTAGAAAGTGAAGAAGCCAAGGATCGGACACTACTTGGTTTCCCTATCACATTACTATCTCTAGTTCCTACATTATTTTCGCAACCCGTATGCGATGTATCTACCGATGACTGCCTGGCTTCTTGGAACCCTAAAAGTCAGTACAAAAAGTTGATAAATAAACAATGCCCAATCTCAAACGTGCATCAGGTTCATCATCCGACAAGATGCTTGTATACATCACAGGAAAATACGTACGAGTCCTTTGCCTACGAAGTAAATAGTTCGCTCCAAGCCAAAGTGCAAAGCCAAGGATACCTCCGGTAGAGACTGTGAGAAGTCCTGACAGTCTCCCCAGTATCTTTTGTATGATTGAATCGATAATACCACACATATTATTACTTCTGTCCCACTGGATGGGCAACAAAGTCTGATATATTTCCGAATTTTCTGTTTCGAAAATTAAAAAAAAAAGTTCGACCTTTTCAAATTTCTGAACAACTCGTCAAGATTTTCATTTGCGTAGCTTTAGGGGATGTATCCGTAAATATTATTCTTCTCAAAAAGCATTCCAATTCATACAAGGTAGGGGGGAATCCAGCGGCGACGAGGATGAAGTAAAGAAAAGTGGACAATTGCAAAAATAATTGAACAGGAGGGAAACGAACCATGATGGAAGATGTCAAGAGGAAAGAACTTGCTTCATTGGGAAGAAAAAAGGTGTGATATCTGCGTAGGATGGACAGACTCTGTTAATACAGTAGATTTTTGGGTGAACAACTGTTAACTCTGTTGTACTGTTCTGTAGCTTGAGGAGTTTCGGCGTCGCAAACAGCTAGAACAGCGCCAACCAGTCATTCAAGATGAAACAAATAGCAGTGAGTGCATGCACATCGAAGATGAGCACAACTTGAGTAGAGCAACGTTGCCTGATGAACCCTTGGAGGAAGACAAACACAACCCTGTCGAGCGTCCTGTTGTGGATGTGGAGGGTCGGGTGAAGCCTGCTCCTCTTCTCGAGGAGACACATATGATATCCAAGGCAGTAGAGATAGATGAAACATTGGTTCAAGGCCAGGGTCTCTCATTTTCAACAAAGGATATGGTCACGCGACCAGAGGACTCACTGGATTTGATCGAGCAGCGTGAACAGGAAGTGGAGGAGGATCCTATATCGACTTCGAGCTTTGATGCTCGACAGTACCTGATGCCGCAGAAAGAGTCTCCAGGCCAGCAAGGTGATGCTGTCGTGATAGGCAACACTGAGGACAATCAGGTGGAAACAGTTACTGTTGAGGAATCTGCAAGAGTAAATGATGGTAAGGAATCGATTGAGGAGATTCGTGATCAGGCAAGTGAGAAGCGAAGAAATTTTGAAAAGTTACAGGAACATATTGACACGTTGACAACAGAGAAAATGGATCTATCCTTGTGCCTTCAACAGCAGACTAGCATTGTACAACGCCTCACACAGGAGAATGAAAATATGGTTAAGCGCCTGAATGATGCGGCCATAAAGGAGGAAAAACTGTCCCATCTATCAAAGCAGTATAAACTCAACGAAGAGGACATGCAGCAGGAGGTGAATATGCTGCAGAAAAAGTTGGACTCGAGAGAAAAGGAGAATAGGGATCTGTCCTCAAAAGTACAGATTTTAGGGAGCGAACTGATATTGTTGGAAGAAAAGTTATTGCGTGAAAAGAACGAAAGGCTGAAGCGAGATGCAATAGCTAACAAAGGGGGTGAGTCAGAGAGCACATTGAGACAGGAGATTGAGTCCTGCAGGAGAGACAATGATATGCTCCAATCCACTGTGGCTCATTTACAAGAACAGTTAGAAACTACACAAAAACTTCTCAGAAAATCAGATATGGAGAGACAAGATGCCATTGATACCCAGATGAAACTTTCACATGACCTTGAGGCTGCAATGAAGCAACACAACACCACTGTTCCACTGCCAAAGTCAGCTCTTCTATCAGCAGATGCCATGGATTCGTGTGCGGATGAAAGCAAAGAGAAACAAACTTCCATTCCACCTGAAATCATGGCGTTACTTCCCGCACAAACCTGGATACCAGGAATGGAAGATATTAAGGATGACATGAACTCTGTCTCTGAACGTCTGTATCAGATTCTTGACATCGTAGACAACAAGTTGGGTGCTAGCAGTGAGCATAAAGCCGATGAAACGGCGGTTTATCAATCATAATTTTATTCTAACAACGGTTTGCTCTGCTCCATCACCTGGTCAGAGATTATTGTGCCACCACGTGTACGTGTAGCAAAATTGCAATGTCGTCTTGTCCCGGCTGACTCGAGTAACACAGTGCGTGTCGATGTCCCAGAGAACAATGATGTAAATCTGATACCAAATCAGGGTAAGAAAGGGGAATAGTGTTTCAAAATCTTGGGAGGTCGAACGTGGTGGGCACGAATAGTCCCAAGTATGTATTTCGGTCATACGACCCTTAATTTATAGAACTGTAATACTAAATGCACAATGTTGTCGATCAAAATGGCATAAGAATAAGATTAAAGACAATCAGAAACTTTGCTGTGTTATATCAAGATGACGATGAGAGCATATTTTGTGGCTCTCTTCCTTGCCATCTTGGTTATTGGGGTGCAGGCACAGTTTTCAAACGTTGGAGTCTCAGGAACTGTGGCTCCTGCTGCAACGGAGAAATCTTCAGCTATTAAGGAGGCTTTAGCTGATAGTATTCGTCTGAGAGCAGAGGCTCATAAAGAAAAGGTATTGGCAAAGTATGGAGAGGACGAGGCGACCCAGGCCCAAGCTAGAGCAGCAAAAACAAAGAGCTTTGCATATACAAAGATTCATATTCCTGGGTCAACACCATGATATGAGTTGTCATGATGCTATTGTACATTCTAAAGGAATGTGCAGCGTGACTGCAGCTTGTTCGTGACGAATGCTGGTTATTACCATGCCTTTCTTGTAAGTGCTTATAAGCAGAGCACATATCTCATTCATGCCTGGTCAAAGACTGGAGACTTGTTTCTTGCACCATTTTCAACTGTGTTATTTCATTTAGTTAGTTCTCATAAGGATTCATATGTAACATAGAATCTCTAGAGCACCTGGAATTGTGTATTCCACAAAAGACTGAGTATATTTGAAAAGTAGTGGTCTTTGGTATGTCGAAGAGATCCAGGTGACGTCACAGACGTCAAAGACTTTTAGAAGAAGATCACCCGCGTCAACTTAAACAACATTTCATGTCACAGCCTCGCTATTTCATGATGTCATATATTCATTTACGTTGTAGAAAAGGGGTCACGGTGTAATTGCTCGGGAAAATTGAGTCGCTGCCATGGGATCGCATTGGAGAAACAAACAACAACGTTGTGGGCACAATACAGGAAAGTAGAACTAGAATGGAGTCTTCGTACAATATCACATAAAATATGATTTCAAAGGACAAGATGAGGCAAGCTTGGCTTTGCGTGAGGCTACTACGTATCGTAGTTCTCCTCTTCCTCGTGTTCTACCCAACAGGGAGCAGAGCCTTGGCACCTGTATCACAAAACGCCCTGGCAATTGCTGATGATGTAGAGCTGAATCCTATTTATGAGGTACGAAGACCACAGGAGAGAAATCTGAGGGAGAGAATAATTGCTGATGCTGTCGCAAACGCTTTTGCTGATGTTATTCGAGAAAAGGCAGGAGATACCGCTCCATCAGGAAAAACAAAGGCAGTAAAGCAATCTAAAGTGACCCCATCTACGACTCCAATGAATACAAAAGAATTCGCATACACAAATATTAGATTCAAATCATTTGTCAATGATGACGCATCCGAAAAAAATGATGACAACTTTATTCAATCTTTACAGGACACTGCTATGCAAGATGCTGTGCAACATCAGCAACAGGAAGAGAAGGGAAAACCTGTCGAAGTACCCCCTGATAGCACTGAAGATTTAGAACTTCAGCTGAATGCAAAGTTGGCTGCCATACAAAAGGAGATGAGTGACCTGGAGGATCTCAAGAAGGCTCTTGAGGCGTCAAAAAGTGGGGATGCAAGGCGAAGGTTGCTCTCGAGTATATCAAATTGGCAACCCAAGAAAGGATTCAAGAATAAATTTTCGGATACCGGAGCTCCAGGTTGGGATGCATTCAAATTGCTCAACAAGAAGAGTGAATATTTCCAGGATGACGTGAATATCTTGCAGAAACATATCAGTGCCAAGAATTCCAGACTGAATGATCAACTGATTGATCTTCTTAACTTCGGAACGGACAAACTGGCCAATCTTGCAACATATCAAGGTGATAAGCAAGTGATGAGATCTGATAACGTGAGAAATATTCTGGATGCAGCCAAATATACTGGTTTAGAAAACATAGGGCGTCTCCAAGATGCCATGCTCTATGCGATGGAACGTGTAGAAGATAAGAAAGATAAATTGTATGATAAAATCTATTGAATCTCGTGTTCACCGTGATCTATATTTATGTAAATTATTAGATTCTTACATATATTCATTCATAACGTATCCTTGGTCCGTCATTTAGCCTTTTTCGACACATTCCTCAATGGGTACTGCAGTCTTGATGGGTTGAGAGTCTGTGATTCGGCAGACGTTTCATCAGATGATATCCAATATTTTATTTTCTATTACAGATCTATGAACTCGAGGTTGACTATCGCACGCACGCCGGCTTTGGTCAGTGCCGCAAGGGTGCAGGGTCCTCTGAGGACCTCTATGTCCCGTCCAGCTCATTCGATGAAAGTTATGGCGTCTCTGAAAGTGAAAGAGTCAGGGACTGGGGTGGAGTTTCCTCTGGTAGAGAGGTTATGGTATGTCTCCTTCAATGTAGCCGAAAATACTAATAGTTGTAAGCTGAACTTGTTTAATGTGCAGGGTTGGTACCGATATGAGATGTATGGGTGCCAGCAACAGGGTAAAGAAGATAGCATTCGTTGGAATTAAAGTGTATGCCATCGCCATGTATGTGGAGGCACAACTTGCTGCAAAAGAACTGGGTGTAAGAGACAGGGGAGGCTTTTTTGAAAGTGATGATGATTATTGCTCGGCATTGACAGATGGTGCTTTTACAAAATTGTTACAAATAGAGTTGGTCAGAAATATTGAGGGTCAGCAATTCGTTGAAGCTCTTGAGGAATCTTTGCGCCCCCGTATGGCCCTGTCTGGTGATATGGGATCCCTCCAAAAACTCCAGGACTTTTTCATGTCGAAAAAGCTCTCAAAAGGAACCATTATCAACTTGGTGTACAAACTGGATTCTAGTCTGGACATTTGTGTGAGAGAAAATCGGCCTTCCTCATTTGAGTCTGAAATTCCAGACATTTGCATTGAGTCGCCTTCTCTTTCTCGAGCATTGTTTGAGACGTATTTGGGGGAGTCGAGCATTATACCAGATGCCAAAAGGGAATGGGCTGAAGGTGCTAAGAAATTGCTGGAGAGTGACAAAATACGGAGAGATACTCGTCCGGGAGGATCTGGTTAATAATATCATGTAATCTTTTCTTGTACCCATGGTATAACATATTCCATACTAAGGAGGAATCAATTTTGAGGAATCAAAGTCAAAATTGCGTTGACGACAAATGTTTCATCGTGCACAAGCGCGGGTCGACCAGATTCGTGATCGATTTTACGACGTACAATTTATCTTCGGTCCAATCGGGTATTTGATGGGAATCATGGCCAGTACTTGACCATTCGACGGACCAATGTGATACGGTACATCTTTTGGTATCCAATTTCCTCCCATCAAAGTGACCACTGGATGGGACAACTATGTGATGATGGGCTTGTTTGCATCGACTTGTGTGATTCGAACCTTTACATGTGGGTCGGTTACACAAGAGTTCTCAACTGCTACAAATCATCACCAGGAGCACATTCCCAACCAGAATTAATTCATCCAGAATATTCACTACAGTTCTTGTTGAACCTTCAGAATATTTCCATCCTGAAATAACAAAGTTTGAGATATTACAATGATTCGTGCTACTGTTGCTCTTCTTGCTTTCGTTGCAGCTGCCAAGGCTGGCTCTGTCGAGGACAAAGGTATGTCTCTAGATTGATACACACACATGTGTATATCAATGTTCTTTACATCAAATGTATGCTGGCTGTGCTTAATTGATCTGGGTACTGGAGAGGTCTGGGAGTGACTACCTTGTTGACCTGTCCAAGAGTACAAGTCAGAGCAAGTGCCCCCATGTCGTCACATGGTGCACAAGAGTGGCAAGCCATCATCTATTATCAATTATATTGGTAATTAAGGTGAAGCAAGTCACAAAGACACCATTCTGTCACATTCCTCGGAGCTCCAAACTTCCAACTGACAAGTGCCCTGTGGGTACCCACTCAGAATTTGTAGCCATCGTACAAAAGCAAACATATGTTGGCAAACTAACTAATACTTCCTTATTATATATTGCAGCTATCAATGAGATGGCTAACACCATCGGAGCTCAATTGGCTGGACTCTTCAAGTCTGGAAATGGTCGTCGCCTCAGTGCCGCTGAGGCCTCCCTTGTTGATGAGGCCCAAACCTTCTTGTCTGATGCCATGACTCGCATCCACGACATGAACAGCCAGGTCAAGAGCAACATTGAGGGACGCTTTGCTGACCTTCCATCCATGGAGAGATCTCTCAACATGTACATGAAGGACATTGGAATCTACAAGAACTACGATGGTTTGTTCAATGGATCCCTCGTCCATGACCTCATTAAAGCAGACTCCCTTGATGAGGCAGCCGCTATTGTTGAAAAAGTTGAGGAGGATATTTGTACTGCTGAGGAGTACACTCCATCCGAGAAAAAGCAGACCAAGTGCACTGGGCATGAGATCAAGCTTGTGTATGAGCCAAAGGAATGTGTCATTGATGAGAAAAACCACGTCATTGACTGTACCCCTGCCAAGCTCGTGTTAAAGAAGATCCCAGGTGGATGTACATTCAAGCACCACACTGCACCAGAATGGAAGAGCAAGGAGTGCAAAATGGAGACTGAGTTTGAAATTCATCCAGGAAAGTCCCACTCAGGAAGCAAGGGAGGAGACAACTACACTCTCTACATCGACACACACAACTTCACCATGCCAAAGATCCACTAGGCAGATAGTTGAAAAGTGTTGAGCAGAGGTACAATATAATTTCATTCAATTGTATGCAAGATTTAATTTGAATTCAGTTTAGAGAGCCATTTTGGTTGAGGAGGTTTAGTTCCTGATGTAAAAAAAAATATATACTTGTTTACATTCGAATTCGAACGTTTACATACATCATTTAGAATCGACTGTACTGATTACCCTATACCCCATGAAAGTGTGCTGGTGATGCACCCTATACCGCATGAATGCTGTCTTGCGTTATTATAAAAGCATGAACCAAAGTCTGGTACTTTGTTCTCATGTCTCTATACAGTATATAATCTGACGATTATATCTACTTAAGTTAAAAGTAAAGAGCAAGTACTATAAATAGATCAATTTAGAATCTTAAATGAAATTAAACGAATGAAATAGTATATATACCCCAGCAATTATTGCTACAAGGGTTGACCCACATCTAAGGTCAAACCCAAATCACCGGTTAATATTGGCAAAGATTACCACGGCTTTGTGATATTATGTTTGTCGATATATGTGGTATAGGTACCGAATCCCTTCGTAACTGTTTGCTCCTTTCCAAACTTCTTCTCAAACTTGCACACATGCCCCTTTAACTCAACTGGACTGTGATGTTTGTATGTACATTTACCAGGGATCTTTCTCAGCACAAGCTTGGCTGGAGTACAATCAATTTCATGTTTGAGTGGGTCGACAGTGCAGATCTTTGGTTCGAGTTCAAGTTCAACTTCCGGGCCCGTGCAGCTGGTTGGCTTCTTTTCTGATGGTGTATATTCTGTTTCCTCACAATATTCGCTCGCCGCGCCTTCAAAAGCATTCCAAAGATCATCAAATGTATTAGCATTCTTGATACTATCCAATACGGAGCGATCGACGAGGTCATCAATGGTAATCTTTCCATCTCCAAGCATTTTGGAAAGAGCTCCATCTTTCTGAAGTTCCTCCACGGAAAACTTCATCTTATCCCCGAGGTCACTTGCTAAACTTTTTACAGATCCCAAAGCTCCGGCAACCAAGCTTCTTGCTTCCTCAATAAGCTGCCCCTCCCCAACATTGAGTCCTGTGATTTCAGTTTTTCCCTGGACTCCAGCGACCACCAAGGCCAAGAGTGCAACAGAGCGAATCATTCTTCTTATTCTGGTACTTGAAAGTTTTGATATTATCATTAATTCTAATGCAATATCGTTACTAAAAGCGTACATTTGGTGCCCATATGTTGTTCTAACGACAGGGTTCGAGCGTCCAACTCGACTTCAATTGGACCATCGAACTTGTGTCGAACAACCAACAAGATTTTGTCCATTATATCATTCTGACGTGTCTGTCACTAGATATGTAAATATAATTTGAGATTTCATTTGATTTGGTTGATATAATTCGTTATACTTGAATTGAAATGATGATTCGCTCTGCTGCTCTCTTGGCCTTGGTGGTCGCTGGAGCCAAAGCTGGTGGAGTTGCCAATGCTCCATCCCCAGAGATTGAGATTGGACATGGTGAGGTCGAGAAAGGTATGAATTAAACGTTTGTATGATCTTGTTAGTATGTTGTGGGTACTTGGTGTAAGACATATGCCTTGTCTAGAGCGTGGGTTGAGACATGTGTCTCACTCAACCGTTACCTTCCGGGTCCATTGGCAGTGGATTTTCGTACGGAAAGGACTTCCAAACGTTGTAAAACTCTGAGGCAGGTGTATGACGCGCCTTTTTATACCTCGTCTTGGATCTACGACATTGTTCAACAGAGTTTGACCAAAGCAACAGAATCTCTGATGGTGCCTTGTCTTTTGTGTAGGGATTCATGAAATGATTACTGAGGTTTCCGAGCAGCTTCGTGAATTTTTCAACCACTATGGTGAGGAAGAGGAGGGAAACAGACGTCGCCTTCATGCTGTAGCAACAAAAGCTGACATGATTCAGGATGCCAAGATATTCCTCACCGATGCTATGGGATCTTTGGCGAACATGACCAAGGGAAACCTTCACAAGCTGAAATTCAACTATACCGAGTTCAATAAAGACGCTGTTATTCAGGAAATTATTGACTATTTCCCGAATGATATCGGCCACGACGTCTGGAACAAGACTCTTACTTTGGTTGATGAGCTCAAGACTGCTGATTCTTTCGATGCTGCTTTGGATAAGTTAGAGGCTGCCAGTCAGGACTATTGCAAGCCAGATAAATACACTAAACATGAGAAAGAACCGACAACGTGTGACGGACCAAAGGTTAGGCTTGAATTCAAGCCAAAGAAGTGCGTTATTGAGGATGCAGGACACAGCATCGACTGCACCCCTGCCAAGCTCGTTTTGAAGAAAACTCCAGGCAAGTGCGTTTTCAAACACCATACAGCTGCTTCATGGAAAGGAAAGGAATGCAAAGTTGAGAAGACATGGGGTAAGGACAAGACAGAGACAAAGGGAGGAGAAACTTTCACTGCCGGTCATATTTCCCAGTATGTCAAGAAAGAGGTTCAATAATCTTCTGGAGTAACATATTTTGTTTCTACATAGTAATAATACTATTTCATTAAGATCATATTTCATTTGTAAAAGCAATTTCATCAGCTGAGGATTTTTTTACGGCTTGATCACCTTGGAAGTGAATCTACCCAGCCTTTGAACTTCCATATCCATAACCTGGCGCCACCTATCAAGACTCATCTCAGTCTCACCATGACTAAGGCAGTACAGTCTTGCAATATTCATCCATTGATGAAAGGTCTCTGCATTAATATTAGCTGCATCTCTCTTCCGTGCTTCCATCATGTCATGCTCAATATTCTCTTCGAGGCCTTGAGGAATAATGAGACACATGTGGCGAACAGTGGAGAGATATGACCTTGCTAGATCAGGATTACCCTGGCTCAACAAATCCAACACTGGTTTTTCTCCTAATAGAGGTGCATTCAAAGGGCAAAGAGGAATCTGAACTTCTCCAGCACCTTTGAGCATAGTCCTTCCAGTTGATATGACAAGAACTGGCTGATCTGTTGGCTGATCAATCTGGTAAAATTGAAAATCATAAGGCAGTTTTTGATGTCTTATCATTGTCTGTATAGCACCTAAATTTTTCAGACCTATTTCCGTAAGTTGTCCAGCAGCCATGGCAGTTTCGTCCAACATGATGACAGACCCACTCGGGAGCTGCAAAGCTGCATCGATCAGGAACGACTGGCTCTGAGACTTGCATGGATACCACGGTTTTTTGTTCAATAAACCTATATCAAGTGGCAAACTCACAAGAGAGGGCAACAACCCCGACAAGGCACTCTCCATTGCTTGAACAAATTCTGCACTCTTGTCAGGTACACCTGTCATATTCAAGGTTAATGCCCCCAAGGCATTCGCATTAGAATCTTGAGTTCTCATATGCACTCGAGATATTAAAAGCATGAGGAGATATTCTGCGGCCAAAATATCCCCCCCCAAGACAGATGAAAGAAAATCAATGATCTGTGATCTGGCTTCCTGAATCTCCGAATTTTTCTCAATTTTCTGCATGTTTTCTGGCAAAATTGAATTGATCTTTTTCACTGAGATCGCATGTATCCTTGGAGCCATTGATGTCGGGATGCGAGATGCTAGGGCATCTCCTTCGTCTTCTCCCATCATACCCTGACAGGCGAGGTCTGGTACACGGGATAGAATACCCAGCACTTCCACCACATCATTCAGCTTCACTCCATTGTTTCTTTCGTATATATGTAGCACACAGCTTCCGTGTGGTATGTTCCTCCTCTGGGCTAGATTTAAATCATCTTGTGCCACCACATTTGCTGGATGCTTTTTGCTTGCATTGGAACCTTCAAGATGCTCCTCCACAACATGTTTATCTTCTCTTTTATCAGTTTTATCGATATCTTCTTCTGCACACATTTCAATATCATCGAGCTGCCTCTTCATCCCAGACACTTTCTCTTGCATAGGCTGTAGCTCTTGAATTGACGCTGAGGCCAACTCACCATACTTGGTACAGAGCCATTCTGTTCTTCCTGGTATTGGAATCACGAGGACAGGGTGCCGTTCGTCAAATTGTTTTTCAATTGATTCATCCATAGACTCATCCATGATATCACCGTAACGTGTGGTTTGCCAGTTACCATGGCTATCCTTGAACTCACTGACAAAATATTCAGGGTTAAACATGTCTTGTACCATACCGACATATCTAACCAATGTATTGTTGGGTATCGAATCAAATGTTGTTTCAGTCAATAAAGGCACCTACAATGGAGTGAACGATTGAATTGAGTGTTCCAAATGGTATACAGAGTTTGAGCAAGAAGGAGTCCTATCATTCACGTACTGTATTGGGAGGAGACTGTCCACAAATCTCTTCAAAGTATGCTTTCACCCCAAAATCTCCATTGCTCGTGTCACTGGTTGAGCGTTTCTCGAACAGTTTCTTTACAATTGAAAGAGGCGCTTTGATCGCAGTTTCTGCCATGTGGGCAACTCTTGTATGGTATTTCGTCGATATATCCTTGTGGGTAATCCTCACAATCAAGTAATAATTTATGTAAAATATACTTTTAATTAATCAGAGTTATTCGTGGGTCGTGACTAAATTTTCAAAATTTGAATTTGCCCGCCGAGCTCTCGAGTCTCAGAAGTCGATCAATCATCAGTAACCCTCGTAGGATATATTGACTGAATGGAATGGCAAATTAGCACGCAGTATCGCTCCTGTGATCTCATGAGGAGCTTGTCCAAATGCAGCCGAAAAGCCGTATACCGAGATTGACTTTTCAGTGGCATCAACCTCCATTCTGCCACCTCCCAAGACATCAAGTTGCAGAGAGTAGGACTGATCCAGCAGAGCAAGTTCCGTCTTTGCAGCTGTATATACATGATTGTGGTACGCGGCACGTGGATCTCCTCTTAGAATTAGTTTGCTCTTCCAAGATCCATCAGGAGATGCAAAGCTTGCTCTGAGCAGGATATATTTCATCTGATTTGACGATTCCACAGGCACTCCCAATTCTGGTACTTGCTGCAGTTGCAGAAAGGCTTGGTCGGCCCTGGCTGAAAGTTGTTCCAGATTCTGATGTATTAAGCGATTGGCTAATGCATGCTTCCCTGGTATACGAAATTCATTTGAGCTCTGCAAGTGTTCTACAAGCCATGAGGAATGGAAAAATCGAGCATCTTCTAATTCATCCTCGTCAATATGCACTTCTGGGACTGTCAAATGGGATCGGTACAGATTAATTTCTTGCTCAAGCAGGCCAGCATGCTTTGCTGCATTTTGTCCATCTCTGGAAAGTAATTCAAAACCAGATGCAGCATTGACAAAGTCCAGAGTTTCTCCCTTGAAGCCCACCATCAAGGACTGGGGGAATGGCCAAGGTTGACTTCTTTGGTACTCAAGGCTTTGCAAGTTAAGTTTCACACCCGACTCTTCAAATACTTCCCTCACAGAAGCTTCTTCAAAGGTTTCTCCAAGTTCTACAAATCCCGCAAGCAGGGAGTATCTTCCAGCATCCCATGAAGCTTTTCGGCCCAGCAGAAACCAATCCCCATGCATTGCCACAACGATGACAGCAGGATCAATACGTGGATAAATGGACCTTGTCGAAGCACCATCAATACTGGCAACACGCCTACCGTGTCCTCCAAGAACAATTTCAGAAGCTTTTTTCCCTGTTTTGGAGCAAAATTGAGTGTTTTTGTGCCATCGAAGTAAACCGTTAGATAATGCTAGCAATGAAGAATCTTCTGCACATATTTGGGGCCCAGCAGATCGGGCATCTTTTACGATCAGTTCATGCTCCCTCAAAAATTCTTCCGAGACACAACCAATATCCTGTACAAACACTGGAGTCTCGCCATCTTTTTTGCAGAGACCCAAAAAGATGCTTCCAGGGTCTCTATCACCAAATTCGCAGAGAAAATCATCAGATGATTCTATAACAAAAGGTATGAGCTCTACAGGCTGTCCTTCTGCGTCAACTGGAACCCCTAACTCAGCATCTAACCAGAAGGACATGTGTGCAGTTTTTGGTTGATACTTCACAAGTGCTGGCTTCCCATCAACAAAGATAACTACCTTTGCCTTTTCGTTTTTCAAATACGTTTCAACACTCTTCCTCATTTCTCCAGCTCGATCAAGAGGCAGAAAGCTGTAGTGGCAAGCTTCATCCCGAGCAGACTCCCAACTGTATCCATGTCCACTGTCCAGACAGGATACCAGTCTGGGTCGTCGCATTGCTGATCCTCTGCAAAGTTTCTTCCCAAAATAACAGTTAGATTGGAAACTTTGAAAGGATCGCCTACCATGCTGATAGTATCCTCCGGGCCACATGTGCAGTGTCTGTGGTCTCAGGTCGAACACTTGTCTCACGAGATTTCTGCAATACGATCCTGCTCTTACATAGCACATTGTCTTATTTGATAAATTTCTAATGCACTAGTCTTGCAATATATATACGGTAATCGGAGGATACCGACACGTCGTGTCGGGGCTTTTGCACAGCTTTGAACGTTGTTTGGAGTGTGCATTCCCAAGTAATCAGTCAGTAATCACTAGCTATGAGAATTTTAAATGGACCATAGGTTGCGTGTAGGTATATATACGTTGGGATAAATCAAGTACCCTGTCGGTATGTGAACAATATGATGCAGTACCCTGTCGATTGGTACTTGACCTCATAATCCCACATGTACAATCTGAATGACTGGAAGACAGAATGCTCCAGTCTCTCCAGACCCTGTCTCCGCAGCTGCCAAGACATCTCCTCCTCCTAGTATCAAAGGGACCACTTCTGTCTGAAATTCATGACCAATCCAAAATGAATTTTAGACAATCCATCCCGGCTGTCGAAGAACTCCAAGAAGTACAACGACAACATGACACCCTGAGGGAGACTCTGAGAGGATTTCACTAACTCTCTGGCAAGTGTATTTCCATGCAGGTGCAACTGCCAAACCATGATTTGTCTTGTACATGTACATGGCCACATGTGGCCTGTCCTTCAAAGATCCTGATCTGATATCTGGAAAATGTACCCATCTACCGATTCAGGCAACTTTTCATTATTATTATTTACATATTTTCTACAGAATGGAGTCGATTGACCATCAGGATATTGCGCAGACAAGGGAGGAAGGTGAACAAATTGTAACACCTTGGGATGTGCAAGGTGGCGCGGATGGAAAGATTGATTATAACAAGCTAGTGGATCAATTTGGGTGCCAGACTATTAATCAACAGTTAATTGAACGGATAGAGAGATTGACTGGGACACCAGCGCACCCGTTCCTGAAAAGGAGAGTGTTTTTTGCCCACAGGGATTTGGAGCATCTTTTGGACGCTTATGAAATGGGGGAGCCATTTTACCTTTACACGGGAAGGGTAAGTATATAATTACTGATTCTTGTACTAGATTTGTGTGCTGATGCATCTGTGTTGATTTTCCCAGGGTCCTTCTAGTGAAGCTCTCCATTTGGGGCACTTAATTCCATTCATGTTTACGAAATGGTTGCAAGACGCATTCAATGTACCATTGGTGATTCAAGTTACCGATGATGAAAAATATTTGTGGAAAGGGTTACAACTTGATGAGGCACGAAGGCTGGCAAGGGAAAACATTAAAGATATCATAGCTTGTGGTTTTGATGTTAGCAAGACGTTCATTTTCTCTGATTTTGACTACGTCGGAGGTGAATTTTACAGGAACATCGTTCAAATGCAACGATGTGTGACAATGAATCAGATTCGTGGCATCTTCGGGTTCACCATGGATGATTATATTGGGAAAATCTCCTTCCCAGCTGTTCAAGCTGCACCATCATTCCCAACCTCCTTTCCACATATGTTCGGAGAGCGAAAAGACATTCGCTGTCTTATTCCATGCGCTATAGATCAAGATCCATATTTTAGAATGACTAGAGATGCAGCGCCGAGGTTAGGATTCGTCAAACCAGCATTGATTGAAGCTCGCTTCTTCCCTGCTATGGCTGGGGAGAATGGTAAAATGAGTGCTTCAGATGCATCGTCTGCTATTTATGTATCAGACGACCCAAAAACTATTCAAAATAAAGTCAAAAAGTATGTATTCAGTGGAGGGGGTCTAACCATTGAAGATCACAAGGAGAATGGGGCCAATCTGGATGTTGATGTTTCCTGGAAGTGGCTAAACTTTTTCATGGAGGATGATGAGGAGCTTGCGAAAATTGGACAAAAGTATTCTTCTGGAGAAATGCTTACAGGAGAAGTTAAAAGCATTCTCTCGAACCTATTAATAGACATGCTGACAAGACATCAGCTAGCTAGGGCAGCAGTCACAGAGGACATAGTGGATGCCTTCATGACTGTCCGTGATATGACAAGATTGTGCCAATAATTATCTTCATGCCTTCAATATTCATGAAAAATAATTATTACTGTTTGACATTGGAAAACATGGCCTCAAAAACCAATCTACAGATCCTTTACGGACCCCTCTGGACTTCCATTTCTTTGCTCCATGTAACGAATTGGTAGCTGCATTCGCAGAATCCGATTGGTTATCTAAGAAGTAGGAGAAGAGTCCAAACATAACACAACTTTGTGCAGCGGCTATAGGACCTCCACTTTTCCAACCCAAAGCAAGTCCTGTTGAGCAACCAGATACACCAGAATTCAGTGCGTCATTTTTCTGTCGCAGTCGTGACATAAAGCAAGACACCCCAGAGTACAATCCACCCAACAAGGCAAAAGTTTTTGCAGAGCTTGCGCCGGCGTGTAAGGATTCTTTCCAGATTCCTGACTTCCTTTGACCAAACCAGTATCCTGCAAAACCGAACAAATATCCCAGCATAGCACTGCTGATTCCGGCAGTGATACCGGTAATTGTACATGGAGTCTTAAATATCATTTCACCATCATCATCAACAGTAGAAGACGATGTTTTATCAACTATTGTTTGGTTTCTTCCGCGGAAAGTTTTGTTTTTGGTATCATCACTAATTTCTAACTGAAGCAGAGCTCTCTTGTCGTCACTCATATTCATCTATGTTATAAGAGTCAAATTGTATTTTATATACAGAATTTATGTGCGATGACGAGGGTAAACCTTGAAAGTTTACGATTTCAAAACCAAAATATTTGCTGAAACCATAATTGCAGTTTATTGGTCTCCGTCTGATACAAGTGAAAGAGGTCGCGCCTTCCATGCTCCTTAAGTATTTATTGGTACATATTTACCTGTACGAAGAAGTGGTGGTAGCCATATTTGGAACGGGGATAGTTTTTCTTTCACTCGAGTGTGTGGCGGTCCGTTTCCTAGTTTCACGTGCTCTACTTCATTCGAAACACTGCTACTGGTATGTTAATTATTTAATGATAGTTACATGGCAAGAATTGTGGTCAGACAACTAAATGGATACAGAGAGAGTCGAGCAACTGGAACAACGCTGTGCAGTGATCAGTGAGATGCAATGAAAGCAGCGGCTACAGTCTCCTTGAGATCATTGTAAACTGACCATACTATGAATTCATTTTATATGCAGAGTGACTTTGACCTTGTCTTCTCCGTCTTGCGTGGCCACGAATATACAATTTTGTAGAAAGGTTTGGATTGTCGGGCCTATTTTTCCTGATTCTGTGGTAAGAAAACTCCTTTGTACAGTGTGTATTTTTCTAAGATGAACTCTGGAACGTCAACGAGGCAGAGACGTATGGTCTCACTCGGCAAAGTGACAGCTCCAAAGCCCGTGAACTTGCCCAGTCAAAAGAAAGAAAACAACCAAACAGAAGTATTGCTGTCGAATAAGCCGACGACGTCTTGGGGAGGTGTAAGCAATGTAAATGACGGGGAGGAAAATCAGCAGGATGAGAGGCACAGTGGGCACATGCCACCTCCTCGAGTGATTCCAGCTCAGCCAATGCCCGCGTGGGGGGGAGCTGGTTTGCCTGAGGAAAGGCAGAAAACGCTTGAATTAGCTAGCAGGGAACAATTTCCAACCCTAGGATCAAATACACAAGAAGAGAAAAGGCAAGAACCTAATGGACAATCATACAACCAAAGAGATGAAAGACCTCGTGGGCAATATTGGGATCAGGATGACAGACGAGTGTATCCTGACTCCAGGGATCACCATGATAGGAGGTATGGTAATTATTACTATAATGAAGAAGATGAACAGACGCTTTCGCCAAGAGATCGTAGGATATCGTACGGGTACAGGAGGAGACCCCATCCTAGGGATTACCACCATTATGATGATTACTCGCCCGAAGACTATGATGACCATGGGGAAGAAAGACAAAGATTCAACTATGAAGATCGAGAATATTATCCAGAGCGTTATGACAATGGTGATAGGTACGAACAGCGTCCAGGTAGGTATGAAAGGCCATCATATCGTGGTGGATATGGAGGAGGGCATGATAGGAGATTTGGTCCAAGAGGGATGAATGGTGGTATGTACTCTCCGCGGCGAGGAGGATATGGTGGATTTAGAGATGATTACTATGGATATGGTGGTCGAGGTGGACATGGGAGAAGGCGTGATGACATCAGGCGTGGTGAACGATTTTACGATGAAGAGGAGGAGCAGGACCTTGATCATGTTGAGGCATCAGCAGGAAAAGCTCCACCACCTCCTCCACCTCCCCGTATACCACCACCTCCTCCGCCTCCAGGTACATCTGATATAGTAGATCAAGAAGCAGTGGAAGTTGCTGAAGCCTTACTTCCAAAGGAGGAGGATGAGAATCACACCACCGCAGAACCTGAACATCATGAACAAACCAAAGAAGGGGAAGTCCCCAAAGATGAAGCAGGCAAATCAACAGAGAGCAATTCAAAAACAAAGAGGAATCCTGTGAAGATTTTGAAGCGAGAGCCTGAATCATTGAACTTGGAAATTGACCTTGGCACTCAAGTATCACGGCCAGCATCAAGAACAGGTGAATTTGCATCTGATGAAAAGCAAGGCGCCTTTTCTGTTGGCCCTGATGCAATTCCTCCATCTTTGCAAGGCCTTTCTCTGCACCCAATCACATTTGGAGATGAACCTGCCATGCAGGCTGCAGAACAGATTGGGTCTGAGACAGTTTCTAGCTTTGAAAATCTGGAGCACCCCCCTGGTCTGTTCACAGCAATGGAACATAATCCACAGCAGCCACTGATGACATTCGGGACAGATACAGATGGGGAACATAGGACAGAAGAGATTTCTCTCCTGCTGAATGGATTTGACGCCGCTTTTGAGAAGACTGATGACAAAAGTGGAGCGCAGCCTCTACAGTTTGGTGACATCTTATTACCCAGTACAATTGATGGTTGTGTAGAGGTTGATTCTAATAGTCAAAACCAGAGTGGAGGTAATCAGCATCGTAGAGAATCTTACAAATCTAGAGGAAGAGGGAGGGGAAGAGGATATAGAGGGAGGGGGAGAGGCGCCCATCATGCAGCAAAATCCAACGGCAATCCTATTCCACCTCCTCCACCCCCTCCAACTTCAAAGAAACCAGAAACGGGTGGACAGAAACAAGCAGGTCCAAAACAGGGTAAACCGAAGAAAAAGAAGGCTGCCAAGGACAGTTCTGTTGCTCCTCCAGGTTTGGTGCAAAATGGTGCTAAATCAGCTTCAACTACAGGAGAAAAGAAAAAAGGTGGGCCAAAAAAGCCATATAAAAAGAAACCAACTGCGTCTCCCTCTCCTGCAGGTGAAAAAGCCAGTCAGGGAAAAGAATTGTAAACAGTATCGTTTCGTGCATATCTAAAGACATGTATCCTATTGCAATTCATTTAAAGTTTCACTAGATTTCCTAACCATGTTTTAGTAGCCTAGGAACCACTGTTTTCAGAGTGCTCCCTGGAATGATAAAGTTAACCCCACTATCAGACCTAAATTTGGCAAAGGGGATGTTACCTGGTGTGAATATTCCTAACAGGGCCCCATCTGGCTGAAATAATCCACTCCCAGCAGACATTATCGAGACTGGAGCATCTGTTTGCAGTAAATCTGGCATTTTAACGCCATTTGCAGCTATAATGGTTCGACCAAGGCCGCTTAGAATACCTTTTCCAACAAAGAACCCGTCTTCTGACTCCCCATCCCGAACCAATGAAATTACGGATGTTCCAACCCTGTAACCTTTCGTTACCAAGCGAAGTGGTTCATCTACGAAAGACTTGTCACAAAGAAATACGATAATATCTAGAGTAGGATCAAACCCTACAACCTCCAAAGTACCTGTCAAGCCTTTGCTGCTTGCCTTCAATTCAGAATTTTTTCTCAAGATCTCCTTAAATGTTATATAACTAGACACAATGTGACCCTCATCATCCCAAACAACTCCGTTGGCGATGATCTGGCCAGCTTCCTCTAAAGCAACGACCCTTTCTGCCCCAGATTGCGTTCTCCAGAAGGGTGTCTCTCCTGCCTTCGCTCTCTCAAATCCAATCACTTGCCCCATCAAAAATGCCATGTTGGTAAAAATACTTCTCCTATAGAACATTGTAGATTCTGCTGTCTGAAGATCGCAATCGTCTCCCCTAGCGGACTGTAGGGGAGAGATTTGGAGATTGCTTTTTCGAATCTGAGCCACAGCAGGGTTCGCCCGATGGGTAAGAAAGGATCTCGACATCATTTTGTGAAATGATAAATCAAACTGATCATAATATATATAGATAGAGAGAGTATAAATTATTGGCTATTCAGAGCCAGCTCTCTTAGAGATTTGTGTGCTTTGGGGGAAGAGATTCAACATCTGAAAGATGCTCCATTCGAATACCGAGTTCGGTTGCGAGGTTATCATCTTGCAAGACAATCCCCCAATTGGAGGTGACTTTCGCCAGGCATAGCCCATTGTGCCAAGATGCAACACTGCAATAGCATTAGGCATCTCTCAGCAAATCACACACACTCTTTGGCATCACTTTGGATATTTAGAGATAGAGGAAAATTATGAGGGTGGCGAAAATTAAAGTTTTATCTGTATTAAGAACCTTCGAGAGCGCTATCATTTAGAGCACATGCAACACAGGCCTTGTGATGCCCACTGTACACCCTAATTGCGTCACCAGTTGACAGATCCCACAGCCTTGCAGAGCAATCAGAGCTTGCTGTGACTAAATATGCTGCATCAACTGAAAAAACACAGTCCCACACCCACCTCTGATGCCCTACGAGTGTTCGATCCAGGGTAAAACCGTCCAAGTTCCAGAGTTTGATGGTCTTATCAGCTGACGTTGTTGCTAGTTGCCTGACATCGGGACTCAAGAGACATTTCAAAATATACGTTCCATGAGCCTTGAGTTTATGCAAAGGCTCAAACTGAGTGGTCATATTGGATCCTTGAAGCGTTTTCCAGACATAACACGTTCCAGAGTTGTTGGCAGCTATGACGAGTGATCCGTCTGGTGCGATTGTTAATGACCGAACTGGTACACCAACCTCTGGGACGAGTTCACATGAGCAAGCCCCAGCTGTTAAATCCCAAACTCGAATATTTCCATGTTGATCTCCTGATATCAATTCGTGTTGATTGATGGGATGGAGGACTACATGATTCACAGCAGATTTGTGCTCAAATTCCCTCTGGGGCCCAGGTGCCCTCAGATCCCAGATTTTGACCGTGCCATCTTCGCTAGAGCTATACATCCATGTTCCATTCTTTTCGAAACCAAGCGATGTCACGTTTGAAGTGTGGCCATCATAAGACACAATGGGTTGTGAATTGTTTGAGTTCACTTCATACAGGCGAATATGAGGATTCCCTGCAGCTGCAATGAGGCTCTTGTCTGTTGCTATTTGAAGCGTATTCACTTGACTATCTGGATATTTCAAAGTCCTATAGCAGATACCAGTTGTTGCTTCCCAGAACCTATGAAAAAATTAATCAATATCAGAGTCAATATACCTGTCAGCAGTAATACAAAACCTTTGTCTAGACTATATTTCCCCGTGATGTCATTCCATTGAGGTCTGCATCACACTAAAATTTTCATGGTTTTCATACCTGATCGAATGGTCGTACCCTGCTGTGGCAAGGACGACGGAAGAGCCAGCCATGGCTCAGGGTATTTCGTGAAAACCTATATTTTAAGCAGAAGATGATGTCATTCACTGCTTGGTTGATTGAAAGCAATTGTGATTTATTATATTATTTATATATCGGATTGAAAAGTTATCCGTCTCCCTCTGCCCGGAGAACTTGAGGGATATTCTGCCTCTGGCATTCTGAATGGTCATGTGACCCCATGCATGGGGCTGCCTTTGCACATGGTCATGAAGAATCAAAAAACATAGTTACATGGTGTTTCAAAATAGATAGATTGATTGAATGGCTTAATTCTGTGGAATATGTTTCCAGTTCTCTCCAGCGTACTGGGCCTTATCTCCCAGCTCCTGTTCAATTCTCAAAAGCTGGTTGTACTTGGCAAGACGTTCAGAGCGGCATGGAGCTCCAGTCTTGATCTGACCTGTGGAAAGTCCAACAGCCAAGTCAGCAATGAAGGTATCCTCAGTCTCACCAGATCTATGAGAAGTCATGATACCCCAACCTGCCTGCTTGGACATGTTGACAGCCTTGATGGACTCGGTGACACTTCCAATCTGGTTCACCTTGAGCAAGAGAGCATCACATGCCTTCTTCTCAATGGCAGTCTGCACACGAGTTGGGTTGGTGCACAAAAGATCGTCTCCAACAATCTGGGCGATTCCTCCGGCGGTGAGAGTGGCATATGAGTCCCAATCATCCTGGTCAAAAGGATCCTCAATGGAGATAATTGGATACTTGGAGGCAAGATCCTCATAGAAGCTCTTCATCTCGGCTCCGGTCTTCTTCTCGGATCCATCATTTTCCTTGGCTTTGAAAGCAAGATCGTAGGTCTTGGACTCAGCATCATAAAACTCAGATGCTGCGCAATCCATGGCAATCTTGACCTTGCCAGTGTATCCAGCCTTCTCAATAGCCTCCACCACGAGAAGCACACCTTCCTCGTTGCTTTGGATTCCTGGAGCGAAACCTCCCTCGTCACCAACATTGCAAGCATCAAGTCCGTATTTGTTCTTGATGATGGACTTCAAGTTGTGGTAGACTTCGCTTCCCATCTTCATAGCTTCTGAAAAGGAGGAAGCTCCAGTTGGCATGATCATGAACTCCTGGAAAGCCAAAGCATTTCCAGCATGCATTCCTCCATTGATAATATTGAAAGATGGCACTGGGAGGATCAATTTGGTGTTTCCAGAGAGATCAGAGATGTGCTTGTACAGAGGAACTCCCTTCTCAGCAGCTCCAGCACGGGCAACGGCCAAAGAAACTGCAAGAATTGCATTTGCACCCATGTTTGCTTTGTTTGGAGTGCCATCAATCTCAATCATCTTGTTGTCAATCTCCTCCTGCTTGGTTGGGTCCATTCCCACCAAAGCTGGTGCCAGAACAGTGTTGACATTGTTGACAGCTTTCATGACTCCTTTCCCCATATAGTCACTTCCTCCATCACGAAGCTCGACAGCCTCGTGAATTCCAGTGGAAGCTCCGGATGGGACAGCAGCAGTGAATGTGCCCTTGTGGGTGGTGACATCGGCCTCCACGGTGGGGTTACCACGAGAGTCAAAAATCTGGCGAGCCTCGACCTTGATGATACTTGGCCCTGCAAGAGATTTCAAGGCATTTGCCTACAGGTACATATACAGATCAGGTCAACTGAATGTCAAGGTCGGATGCAGATGCGTTGCATGATCTGCAGAGGCCATAATGACCCTAGATCCAGATCACAGCGATTCTACTTCCAATGTAACTAATAAATAGATTAATACATCATTACACACGTACCATGTGCACAAGAGGCTGTGCTGGCTTGCTCTGGACGACGTCGTTGATGACATTCTCAACGTGGGTCTTGATGTTGTGGGTGTCAAGATATGCTTGATGATCCTGTAGTTAAAATATATCATATTACGGACGTAATATAGTATTTCTACAATGCAATTGTTGGTAATCCACCAACGCTACTGAAACAGAGGGCAATCTTACCTCAGACATGATTTCCTCTTGTCGTATGTTTGAAGAGAATATACGGGGTGATCTGTAGATTATGGATGTTCCAACGTTAAAGAATGATTGTTTAATAAATTTTGAGTTCATTGTTCGTCGCATGTTGGGAAATATCGACACAATAATATGCAAAGCCCAATCTTTTTCTGATCCCATTGGAGAGTCTTATTGATGGGAGAGACAAGGACGAAGCACCTGGCGGCTTCTGGGGCTGATCACTGTCTCTGTCCTGGGATTTGCAATGTCCCTCAAAAGCCGTATTTCCTGTTTCAGGAGTTTATTTTCCCGCTTTAACGAAGCAATTAGCATCTCAGAATGGTCTATGCGCAGACAAGGAATCAAATTGCATTGGGAAAACCTAGTAGCATACTTTAAAGTGGTCAAACTTTCTTCCACATTGTTCTGACTGCAAAATGGACAATCACTGGTTTCTCCGATCATTCGAACAAATGGACACAGCCTATATCAATCATACCTTGGAGAGCAACAAGCTATCATCAGACATTTTGATGGTTTTGTCATCGAGCCAAATAATAATTTTGTAAGCTTGGACTCCCTGTACGGTACAAGATGCTTTGGTTGGCCTGATGCTAGTGCACAGATGACATTTCCGAGAAGAAATAGAGACTTATTGATATTTGATGTTTCTTTTATGGATAAATCATCATCTGAGCCGCTTTCTTTGAGCCTTTCGCTACCAGCAAGATCAACAAAATTGATCTTGCTGCTTATGGGTGCCTCTGGGCTTTCTAAATGCAGGTACATTGTAAGAATCGCATGACTCCTACTCGATTCTGCATTCAATAAATGAGATCGCTGCTTTCTGCGCTTGTTACCAAAATTTAAAACAGCTTGAGCATCCTCAAGAGTGTTGCAAGGCTGAATATGAATATCAGGGGCGTGAAAGCCCTCACCAGAGTCCCATTTCAGTTTGAGTGGTGTGTTTCTCATCAATAGCAAGTCGTACACTGCTTCGTTGTAAATTTCACAATATGACACACCAAATGTTATCTCTTGTTTTTCCGATGGCATTTTATCGAATATATATGCCAGAGACCTCGGAATAATGCCATTATATGGGATGGCATCTTGCATGCCATGCATCCCATGGATGGTATAGGTTTTCCCTGACCCTGTTTGTCCATAAGCAAATACGGTCACATTCGTTCCCTCAAATGCGTCATCCAGCATTTCTTGAACACCACATTTTTTGAAAACTGCAGCCTGATCTTCCTCTGCTGCGACGCAAGAGTCAAAAGAAAATTCTTTGGTGACATATGTTGTCCTTGGGGATTCACAATGGTATTGCAAACCTCTGGAAACTTCTTGAAGGACTTTGATAGAGTATCCATCCTCTTTTTCTTCTACGTTAATGCATTCATCTGCACCCATGGACCTTTCCATATGATTGATTGGTCGTATTCGAGTGACCACCTTGATGTTGCCAAGTTCTTGAATGTCTGCAGTACCTCTTTGCATTTTTGAGGGTGCTGACCTCATTCCCCTGGATTGGACTGAAATTGGACAGCTATATTCAGCAGAAGTGACTTTTCCAAACTTTTTTGATATGAAATTGGGCCCTGAGCTCGTCATCCTGCCCAATGGTGTGGGAACTGTAATATCCTGATCACAAGAACCCACAATCGTATGGAGATTGAGATGATTATTGACGTCATTTAACACTTTTTCTGTATGTTTATCTTCTATATGAAAAGATTTTGTTGTCGGTCGTGGTGGTATGACACCCAAAGGATTCACCATGGCCCTGAGTTTTGACCAAATGGAGGGTTTTATTGGTTCTTTCTTGCTCTCTTAATCTGTTTTACTCCTCTAGAATCGTCCACCTTTTTAAGTTGAAATCATTCATGACTAAAATGACAAATATGAGGTGATGGACTTCTTCGCTGTGGTTTTCTCCTTGAAATAATCGATGATGTATTGATTTTCCCCATGCATATTGTCAGTTGCCCTTGAGGCAGGCATATATGACCATATGGAACCCAAACCTTCGATGAATGAGCCAAAAATGAATCTTATAGAAGCTGGTACATATCTGATGGACCTAGAGAAGGAAAGCCACGCATGGCCTCATATGAGGTGTAACAACATTCCAATAATCTCAAATTGAGATTTTCAAGTAAGGTACATTTGTCTACATTGCTATGCAAGTCTCTACTGGGTCGAAAGGAATAGTTCGCTGATATGGTACAGGCGTGGAAAGGGAAAGCCCCTTTTCAATCTATAC
>PJEL010000796.1_pt1 | contig 35447 bp, 27 predicted proteins | sample 1853271 | NCBI WGS metagenome assembly PJEL01 (sample SAMN08108733, study PRJNA415343) | Invertebrate metagenome, whole genome shotgun sequencing project. | host: Globobulimina | place: Sweden: Gullmar Fjord | collected 2015-08
ATAAAGCTAACGAAAACCTTGAAAACACAAGTACAGGAAAATCTCGACAGGGCTACGCCCTATCAACACTATCCAGCACGGGGGCAAGCCCCCGAGATTTACGCTTCGCTAGTTAAAATTTGACAAAAATACCGATGAATGGTGCTAGCAAGTTCTTTAACATTAGTCTCAACGCCAGCACGATAAAACGCCACATCATTCGAACGTTAAAACATAATATAATCTGTAGACAATATAAAATGAAAATTTTGCAATTTCTAACTTAAGTGATATACCTAATTAATAACTTAAGCTAAAAAGCAGCAATATGGTGGTTGCTGAATGCGTTTCCAGGAAAGTACTTATGTCACACATTGATTGAATACTCGTTAAAAGGAGCTTTCATTAAGTACATTGCTAGGCACGACTGATCGAATGCCTTTGATATGGGACATTAATATTGCTAAAGATAATTTTAATCATTACATTGCTCTTTGCTGCTCTAGCACAAGCCAATGATGTCGCGAATAAAGCGCAACTCTCTTCGATAATACTAGAAGCAGAAGATTATCTATCGGTAAAGCCCTCAAAATCACTAGCAATGTTGTCTACTGATGTCGATTTATCTTTGTTATCCGAATCTCAGTTTTTTCGCTGGCACATCGCGACAATAAAGGCAGCGGCTTCACTCAATAACTTGCCCGTTATGGAGTTTTCAATCAAACAGCTAATAGCGCATAAATCTTCTACTGAATTTGACCTCCAAATAGTATCTATATTAAGTGGTGTTGGGATTTTTCTCCGTAAGTCAGGTTATTTAGCACAGGCAAAGCAAGCTTTATTCTGCGCGGTTACACACAGTAAAGCCGATGAAAAGAAAATAAAGTTACTGATCAGCATTGCTATCGTCTCCAGGCACTTAGACCACAAAGAATACGCTATTAAAGCCTATGATTTAGCAAAGCGCATTGCCAAAAATAAAAAAATAACCTCATCATTAGCAACAATTGAAAACAACTTAGGTGTGCTGACTTTAGAGAGTGACAATATTACCAAAGCAGAACGACACTTTCGAAGTGCTTTAGCTATGTATCAACTAAACTCAAACCGTTCAGGTAACATCATTAGTGGCCTAAATTTACTGCACGTTTTTTTGATGCAAGATCAACAGGAAAACTATCAACGACTATCTCCTTCAATTATACGATTAACAGAAGTATTTCCTAATGAATCACGACAAAGCACACTATTTTGGCTAAATACTGTCTTCCAAGTCAGGCAAGGTCTGGTGCTTAACAAACAACTAGTATCACAGCTTGAAAAAAACTTTGACAAAATTAGCGATCGAAAATTACAGTTTTCGTTAAAAAAACATTTTGCCGAGGAGCTTAAGGTAAATGTTGAATTACCTAAGCAAACTTATCAACAAAAACAAACACCGCTATGGTTTGCTAACATCAATCAATGTAACTGGCAAAAATTAACCGACTTTAAACTTGAAAGCTTACAGTAAAATAAAGAAATACCTTACCTAGCAATATTACCAAACAAATAGAGCTATTTATTTTTGGTTTAAAATCGTGAATAAGTGCTTCTTTAAGTTACATTATTAGTCATCACTAACCTGAACTTTGCTTAATGATTCTAGGTATTAAAGCTTCCTCGCATTCAACAATATGCTCACCGCCGACAGCCATCTCCAATTTTTAATTGTTAACTTTGAGCGATTAGTGAAGAAAATTAACTCTTCAGACAAGGTTCACTTCGTTCTTTACTAGCCTAGTTTGTCGTTAGGCTTCTTTAGTAAGCTTTGAACGACTAACGTTATGGTACCTGCAATTAAGCCCCATAATACCGAGCTAACACCCCACAGTGTCAAGCTTGAAGCAGTTACAAGAAAGGTAATAATCGCAGCCTCGGACATTTTCTCTTCTGAAAGCGCCTGTTGAATACTATGCTTAATCGTAGCAAATAACGCGATACCCGCTAATGAATAGATTAATGCGTTTGGCAATGATGCAAACGCTTTCATCAGGTATCCCGCAGAAATGGCCATTAATATGTAAAATCCCCCGCCAGCAATTGCTGCCCAATAACGCTTTTTGGGGTTTTCATCTACTTCTTCAGTCATACAAATGGCGGCTGTTATCGCGGCAAGATTGATTGCAAAGCCACCAAAAGGAGCAGCAAGCATATTCACCAAGCCTGTAACGCTTAATATCGAAGACACTGGTGCTTTATAGTTATGTGCTTTTAACACGGCAATACCTGGCAAATTTTGTGCTGCCATAGTGACAATAAATAAAGGTAACCCAATGCCGAGTATTGCAGAAACATTCAATTCAGGTGAAATGTAGTTAAATTCACTTAATTGCCAGGAAAATTCTGTCAACGTCATTAAGTTAAGTTGCCATGCAAATGCAACGCTGATAACTAACACTAAGAGCATAGTGAACTTAGGTATTAACTGTTTAGATATCAAATATGTAAAGAACATAACAATGACAAGCAGTGGTTCATCATTCATTTGATTAAAAACATTAATGCCAAAATTAACTAAAATACCAGCCAGCATTGCCGACGCAAGTTGAAAAGGTAATTTATCAACCAACTTTTCAAACCAGCCAGTGATCCCACACAAAAAAATAAGTAACGCTGAGAAAATGAATCCCGCTATCGCTTCGTTAATACTAAAATTTTGAGTGTTTGCAATAAGTAATGCTGCCCCTGGTGTTGACCAAGCAATCAGTATGGGTACCCGGTAATAAAAGGATAAGGCAATAGAAGTAATGCCCATTGACAAGCCTAAAGCTAATATCCAACTTGCTGCAAGGCTCGCATCACCACCTAAATTAATAACGGTTTGATAAATCAAGGCTACAGAGCTTGCAAAACCGATAACAACAGCAACCAATCCAGCGACAGCCGAACTTAGCACGCGATTGACTAACATACCTGTAATCCTCATAATGATTTCATTGTGCGCTATAGCGTACAAGATATCATCGTACGTTATAGCGCACAAGGTAGGTTATGAGTATAAATTTCAATACTGCAATAGGCATTCAGCTAAAGCTGGCCAGAACCAATAAAGATTGGAGCCTAGATGTTGCCAGTAAGCACACGGGGGTTTCAAAGGCAATGTTAGGACAAATAGAGCGTGGTGAATCAAGCCCTACGGTTGCTCGGTTATGGGATATAGCCACTGGTTTTCACTTACCGCTAAGCTATTTTTTCGTGACGCTTGACGACAATGGTTTATCTCGAAGCATATTAAATAATGAGTCGGGGATATATATATCTACTTTATTTCCATTCGATGCAGAGACAAAAAGTGAAATTTTCTCCTTAACCTTAGCACCATCGCATCAGCAAATTTCTGCTCCTCATAATGATGGTGTGGTAGAACATATTTTGGTTATAGAAGGCGAAATTGAATATTTTTTGAATGAAAAATGGCACCATTTAAATAAGGGTGAAGTGGTAAAATTTAACGCAAGTCAAAAACACGGGTACCGGAATATGTCTGAAAATAAGGCCATATTTCATAATATTATTTATTATACCGGTGAAGGTAAGTCTTCAGAATAAATCGATGTCGTGCCAATGTAATTATACCAACGACTCATTTGCTGGCTTTGAGACTGTCAGCTTTAATAAAAACCTATCTAACCCAAATATCGATTCGGCTTTGAGCTAATACAGCTAAATCGAATACTGCTAAAGGTAAAGACATTATTGCTTATCTAAAATCACTTTTAAGTTATCTAAACCTGTTTGCAAGTCATCACCTATCATTTGTTCGAAGTCGATAAACAAAAACATAATGTTCATTGGATAATCCATATGGCCACTAAACCCCCAAGTAACTTTAGTTTGATTTTCAGCAATAGCGGTTGTTGTCATAAAAGCAGGTTCATTGGCTTCAAATGGTTTAATAAAACGTAATTCGAAATCAATACGCTCACCTGCTTTTATCGCTATTATTTCTTGCTCACCGGTGCCAACATCAGGGTTTTCAGAGTGCCATGCCGCAATAAATCCCACTTCCCCATCAGTTCCACGATAGCTTTTCTCCATATTCGGGTCTATTTGTGCCCATTTACTAAAATCATCCTGATTTTTCAGTTTTTTAATGTAATTAAAAACCATCATTTTCGGTTGGCTAACAATGATCTCTCGTTCAACCTTATAGCTTTTTTCAATAAAAATAGCTGCGATTAAGGGAATAGCGATAATGACAGCAACAAAGGAGAGTAATTTCTTTAACATCAATTTAGCCTTTAGAGTTTTTGTTTTAGGACAAAGCTAAGTTTGGCGCAACAGTTCATTTTTTTCAATAACTGCAAAATCAGCAAGTCGACAATTGCAGAATGAAATTGTCGACGACTAATAAAGTTATGCACTTATTCTTTAAACCCAAGTTACTTTAAACAAAATTAAGCAGCTGGCTTTTTAAAACGCAGGACGAAACGATCAGTTTTTCCACGTACCGTCGGATCAAAAACCACTTTGCTGTAATCATCACTTGGGTTGCGTAGAAACGCTGCTTCTCCATCTAGTTCAAATCCAGCTTCAGCCAACTCTTGTTTAACATACACTTGATTCACGCGATGCAGTTTTGGATTATGCTCTTTGGCACTCGACTCCATATCAATCAGCCCTAAAATACCGCCTGGCTTTAAGGCCTTTTTCAATTGTTCCAGTATTTTCATGCGCTTTTCTTTTGATGCTGATGAATAAAGGTCATGGTAATTTAGCACTACGGTCACCACATCAACTTCATTGTTTAAATCAAATTCACCAAATTCTTTTTTATAGTGCTTAACATTAGGTAATCTTTGGTCGACAAGTCTGTCATTAAATTCGTTAGCAAAACGGCCATCAAATACTTCCAAAATAAACTTATTATTTTGCGCAATCACCTTACCGCTATTGCCGACACGATGAGATAGCACTTCAGTGTAATAGCCGCCGCTAGCAAGTACTTCTAAAACAGTCATTCCGGATTGAATGCCAAAAAACTTCATCACTTTTTCAGGCTGTCGGCCAGCATCTCTAACACGATCGGCTTGTGCTCGATGTTTTGACGCTAATGCCTTGGTGAAGGAATTGTCACTGCTATCATGACTTAATGCCACCGTGCTCGTTATCACCGCCAATAGTCCTAAACTTAAAATAGTTTGTTTTATCTTCATAGTTGTTCTCCTAAGTTATTGTTTTGCTGTTTGCCAGGTAATGCAGGTACCTGCACTTCTACATCGCTATGATTAAAGCCTCTTTTTCTAAATAAATAGATAACGTAAAGGGCGGCGGCAAGATGACCAAACATCAGTGCTTGAAATAAACTTGAGTCTGTCGACATAAGTCCGCCAATAAAAGCAAAGGGTAATAACAAGATTAAACGATGCATAACGCCAACAGAGCACGCTTGCAAAGGTTTATCTTCAGCGTTCAAACATGACTGATAGACAATAGCGAAACCGGCACCGATATAACCAAAAGGCACCCAAGTTAAGTAAATGGTCAGTAACTCAGCAACCTCCCCTTCTGGGCAAATAAAATAAGACAGCATATTGTTATTTATCAAAAGGACAATCGCCACTATCAGCTGCACAACGGCGACCGCGATAAAAGCAACATAATATGCCTGTTTCACACGGCTAAAATGACCTAACCAATAATTCATACCTACAATGCTTGGCATCGTGGTTGTTAGCACCATCGGTAACAATAAAAATATAGACTCCATGCGAAAGATAAACGCGAACGCTGCAACATAGGAATAGCTAATTTTGGCCGCAATAATGGTTAATAAGGCAATACTTAATGGCGTAATAAGCTGCTGTAATACCATAATAATACTGCATAACTTTACCGAGAATATAGCACGACGTAATTCCAACCATGAAGGCCATAGCAAGTTAACCTTTTTATACAAAAGCAATATTGAAATAAGCGCAAATAGGCTATCAACACCGCTATGAGCTAGCGCAAGCCCATCCAGATGTTGCATATAGTAATAACTTTCTGGCGTCAGTAATAAAACAGCAACAAGGCTTTTCACCAACAACCAAAACATCATAATACGGCTAGCCAGCTTAGAATTACCGAGCGCCCGAAAAACAGCATTAACTTGCCAGATAATTGCCAAAAAAATCCAACTAAAATAACGCGCATCAAGATAGTTCATTTGGCTATGAATAATCTCAATTAGTGGATCACCAATATGGCCTGATGACCAAGTTCGGTTACCAAGTAGTGCTAGCAGTGGCTCATTAGCAAAATAAAAAACAATCGCAAATATAAAGGTAAAGAAACCTGCTTGCAACAAGGACACAACCACAGTTTTAGCTAATTCACTGCTATGCAAGCAGGCATATTTAACCACTTTATTATTAGTGATAACGCTCATACCAATGGCAATGGCGGTAATTGCCGTTGTGATTGGTAAGGTAAAACCCAATGCGGTTAATGCTTGTTCACCATTGAATGCCAGTAAACTCGATTCTAATAAGTCGTACGCCAGCAATGCTAAAATTGCGCCAAACATAGGCAATGTAGATTGCCAGATAACTTTAGAAATTTTTTCCTGCGTAAACCAATTTTTAAGCGGTTGTTCCATTAAACCATCGTGTCTTGTTATTCATCTATTTTAACAAGATAGGCAAAATGAAAAAAAACATTCACTTTTGAATGTAACATTTCATGTTGCCAAACATCGAGGAACGTACCAACTAACGTGCATTAACTAAAAGGCACGTTAGTTGGCATGCTAACCACGATGAATCACATTAAAGTTAACCTAGCGACTAATTCTCAAAGAAACATCTTTTAACATTATTTTAATATAATCATCACACCATATTGCAAATAGTAACAATTACCATTAAGATTTCGTTTTTTTCAAAAACACTAGAGCAACAATATGTTTCCTTCTCCAATGAAACACAGTCTATTTCACATGCTCGCATAAGCGAAAAAATGCCTGCCTAACTAATGCTTTAATGATACCAATTTAATTAAATAGGTACCCAGCTATGTCAGTTAAAGCAAGCCAAGTTTGTATTACTACTGGAAATTCAAAGAAATATATTCGACCAAAAAGCTCTCTCAAAATCATCGTTACTTTTCTTAACGATTAAGAGTAAATAACATAATAAACAAGTAAGGACGTAACAATGAATAAGCTTGCCCTGCAAGGGAAAGAAAATAGCAGCAGCCACTTTAAAAAATGTAAAATTGCCTTTAGCGTTGCATTAACTTTCACTGCAGTTGCTGCTAGCCAACTAGCCCATGCAGAAATCGATGCGATAGAATATGAAAAGATCACCGTTACCGGCCAAAAAATAACCCGTACTTTACAAGAAACACCCACCAGTATTGCTGTTTTTAGCGCGGCAAAAATTGACCAGCAAAATTTAGGGGAAATTAGCGAAGTACTATTTGAAACAGCCAATGTACATTCTTCTGCGGGCGGTAATTTCAGTATCCGAGGTATCGATGGTTTCAATGTTTCTGGTGCTGGTACTAGTGCGTTAGCCAGTATTTATGTTGATGGTGCGGCACTTCCCGAAAGGCTTATTCGTAATGGTTTTTCAACTTGGGATGCAAACCAAATTGAAATTCTTAGAGGGCCTCAATCAACACTCCAAGGCCGTAATGCACTTGCTGGTTCAATCATCATGACCACTACCGCGCCATCGCATGAATGGGGCGGAAAATATCGCGTACAAATTGGCGGAAATGGTGAGCAAGAAGCTGCAATTGCGTTTGGTGGTAGTATTATTGAAGACCAATTAGCTTTTCGTTTTAGCGCAGAAAAAGAAGACTTTGATGGCTACAATTACAACATCACTCGTAAAGAAGATGCCGACTTCAAAAATGACGAACTTTATCGTTTAAAGCTTTTATATACCCCGACAGCTATCCCTGACTTTTCGGCACAATTAAGCTTTACTCGCGCAACGACAGATAAAGGTACAACAGGCGTCAATGTACCGGCAAGCGGCAACCCATTCGAACAACGTATTATTACCAACAATGATCCACAAAAGTTAGTCTATGAAACTGATATTACTAACCTAGAAATTAACTATAACTTAAGCGATACATGGGACTTAGTCTCGGTTAGTACTTATTCTGAAGTTAATTCTTCGTGGGATAATTATGACGATGACGCAGGCCCTGAAGCCCAAGGAACACGCTTCTATCATGAAGACACTGAAACCTTCAGCCAAGAGCTAAGGCTTATCTATAACGGCAGCCAGCTTAGTGGTTTAATCGGCGCTTACTATTTTGACCAAGATATTCCGACCAACTACGGTGGCGTTACTCGTTTGAGCTTATCTTCGCTAGGGTTAACGACAGCCTCTTTAATGAATAATTTTGGTTTAGATGAAGCAACAGCGAATTTTGCGATTAGCCAGTACGCTGGCTTTGACCCCGTAGTACTTAATCAGGCCAGCTCAACAAGCCAGAATATTACCTCTTACGCACTATTTTCCGATTTTAGCTACGAAATAAACCAGCAATGGAATATTTTTGCTGGTTTTCGTTGGGACAGAGAAGAGCAAGACAACAATGACAGTCAGCACTTAACCATAGCCAACTTAGATAAAATGCCTGATGTTGCTAACTATCCAGCTCCTTTAAATCAATTAATTCGCGGTATTAATGCACAATTACTCAACTATGCTGCCGATGCAAATACCCCTATTCCCGTTACTGATTCCAGCTTTAATGAGTTAATTCCCAAGTTAGGTGTTAGCTATAACTGGAGTGATGACATTACCACCAGCTTTACCTTTCAAAAAGGTTATCGTTCTGGCGGTGTTGGTGTAAATTCAGCGAAGTCTTCGCCTTATCAATTTGATTCTGAAACCACTACCAACTATGAAGTAGCACTACGCTCATTTTGGTTAGACGGTGACTTAATGTTCAATGCCAATGTTTTCTACATTGATTGGAAAGATCAACAAGTTAGCGTGCAACTTTCAGGAAACTCTTTTGATAGCGAAACTAAAAATGCCGGTAGTTCAACAGTAAAAGGCTTTGAATTAGAAGCCTTCTATCAGATCACTAATGAATTAGAGCTTTTTGCTTCATTAGGACAAGCAAAAACTGAGTTTACCGATTTTGTTATTACTATTCCTAGTAATAATGAACCGACTATTTATGACCTTACTGGCAGAAAATTTGCCGATTCACCTGAATTAACTGCTAATGTCGGCGCAACATACACCGGTAACAACGGCGTATTTGCCGGCATCAACATAAACTACGCTGACAGCTCGAATGCTGATGTTAATCCATATAACCGCGGGCTAACAGAAGGTGATGCGGAGTTCGATTTACAAAACGATGGTCGCACTTTAGTTAATATGAAGGTGGGTTACGAGTGGGATACGGTAGGCCTATATCTAATTGGTAAAAATATCCTTGATAAAGAATATATTTCTGGTGCTGCAATTGGTACAGGTCGACGTGTAGTTCGACATGACCTAGGCGCTCCACGCCAGATCAGCTTAAGCTTACAAGGGACTTTTTAATATTTAACTAACAGCTGAATATTGAACTAAACAAGGGCTATTTATTAACATAAGTAGCCCTTTTTTTCATCTAAAATTAATAGCGGGAATGGTTAAGTTTTTCACTTCAATGACCTTTATTTTATCTTCTAAGTGATTGAGAAATCATAACGATAACTGGTACCCCCCTTATGATAGCTAATACCAAAGGGGCGACTTAATAGTTAAGTTAACAAACACTATTTTTATGTCAGCTATATTAAGGAATAGTTGGCATTGGAAGAGTTCTCATATACCGCTTTCGCCCTCAATGCAAAATAGAACTCACAGTCACTTCTTTTTTGATATGTTAGCATCAAAGATTATTTTTTGACTTCTTCTAGCGGTTAGCTGAAATTTTTAGCAACACTAGAGTGTTAGTTACTATTAGTTTGCAGACGTTAACTTGTATGATTCTGACTGGGTTTTATATCACTAACACTCCACTTAAGGGAAATTAGTTCCCGCTGGTTAATGCTATCACTTTGTACTCAAAGCTATTTGTTCTTGCTCTGAGATATTGATGACTTCAATCATTTGTTCATCGGCTTCAACAGGCTTTTTAACGAATAGTCGTGCAGCAATTAACCAACAAAAAAGTGCCAAACTCAATAACATGATTTCAACGACTATCACATGATAGTAGCCAAGTTTTAGCATAGCCATTATCCCTTGCGAAACAAATAGCCAATCTAATATCGGCGTTATCGTTAAAACTAAAGCGGTGATTTTTAAAAATATCGCTGCAAATTTTTTTTGCGCTCTAATATTTAAAGAAACGACAATTGCTGTAAATAAACAGCCAAAAAAGAGATAAGAAATTAAGTCACTACGACCAATAGTGTCAATGGGGGTAACTCGAGCAAAAACAAAACCAACGGCACTAGCAAATATGGTACCTATAAAGCCACCCGTAGTCATCGCATAGACTAGCTTTAACCCGATAGGGTTTTGTTTTTCTACCCGCAAGTTTGCTTTTTTCTGAATCCACATTAGATTACCAGTTAAAATAATATAACAAGTACCAATACCTAAGGTGAAAAACAGAACCCGTATTAAATAGCCCGCAAAATCGCCAAAATGTAAACTCGATATTACCGAAAGACCACCACGCAAATCATTATCGAAGTTATCTTTCGTTAAATACAATACTCGTCCTGAGGCTATATGATACGTTGCCTCTTTACGTGTAGAAAACTGGCTTTTATCTGCACCTCTAAAAGTTACAGAAGCACTTTCATCACCAAAATGGTCTATAGAGACACGGTTTATCGCCACTTCACCTAAGGAGGCTTTAGCGGTTAAATACAAGTTGTCTATGCCTTGTACTGGCAGCACTACTTTCGTTTCGTCTAAGTGAACATCAACCACACCGGCAGCGGTAAGTAATTTACTTTGATCGCCGCCATACAGTACAACAGCATATGATATTTGATAAATAATCAATAAGTTAAACACTAAGCCAGAAAAAGCATACATAATGTGGAAGGGTAACCCCATAACACCAATAAGGTTATGCGCATCAAGTAACTTGTCTTTTTTACCGTCTTTTCTATATTGAAAGAATTTACTTATTATTTTACGCCAATGGATAACTACCCCGCTAAGCAGGGCAACAAAAAAGAACAAGGATACGATACCAACAAAATACAAGCCAACCTCCGGTATATGTAAGTCATAATGCAGTTCATATAAAAAGTCCCCCCAGCTAGAGCCATTACCATGACCTATTATTTTACCGTCAGGTGCCAAAATTAAATGTTGGGCAACATGTTCGTCTGCAGAAATTTCTTCTTCAAAATACAGGTTAGCGAGCGGTTGCTCAGCACTTGGCATAGATATGAGAAAATAACCATGGGTGTTAATATTATACGCTTTGGTTACTGTGCTAATGACACTATCAAAGGAAAGGGTTTCACTTTGCTCATTCACCGCATAGTGTGGGTTTAGCTCCCATGCATTAATATCATCACGAAATAAGCTTATTGAGCCAGCAAAAAAAATGATAAACAAAATGGTCGATATAACTAAACCAACCCAAGCATGTGCGTTGGTTAACGCTTTTAATGAATCTTTGTTCATCTCACCTTACCTCAACGACAATAAAACAGTATTAATTAATACTGATGGGATTAATGCCAAACTTAACGTTAACCATAATTTTTTTGCGCTGGTAAAAGAATAACTCCACACTTGAATTCCTGCCCAAATAGGAAATGCGAGCAGTAAGCCGATAAGCAACATAGTGTCTTCTTTTATCGGTAGTAATAAATTAAGGTTTAGCACCAAAGACACCGACAATAATAATCCGATAATCAAGCCTGCAAAAGTCCGTGACCACATTATAAACCGCCTTCAAGTACAGAAAGTACTATCGACAGTGCACAAACTAAGAAACTAGCTAGTACAAGATAATATTTTTTATAAGCACTAATCAGGGTAATTAAAGGTAAAAAGCAACATACTAATGCAAAGCCAGTAATCAATGCTGATACCGTTGGTAGGTGCATAAGTAGCTGTAATAACATTGTAGCAAGTAAAATTACCGCAATAACCCGACTTGAGATCACCGGTAATGTTTTTTTTAATAGCGTTTGCCGCTGACTCGTACCGAAAAAAAGGCAACACGCCATCCAAGCGGGGATGAAACTTAAAAACATAAAAACTCCATTTAAAATCTACTTAGTAAGGTTAAACAAATAGTTAATACTGAGATTTAAGAGCAATTTTCACTCATCAATCCTTGATAAAATTGTGCAAAATAAAACGTTAAAATAATTTAACTTATTTTTTTCTCCGCAGATAAGGTGACACCAAACGTCGCCAAGAAAGCGTAAAACCGCTATAAACTAAAAAGCAGGCTGCTAAAGACGCTAAACCAGCGATAGTTTGCCCAATAATCCCAAAATACTCACCGGTATGAAGAAAACGCGCAACACCCCAAGCTTGAGCGCCTTTCGACCAGTCTGAACCTCGTTTTACTCGTACTACGTCAGCGGTATCGTTGTCTAAAAACAGTGCGTAAGCCGCATCGTAATTATTACCAAGGCTGCGATCGATATAAAAACGCGTATTGCCCTTCTCTCTACCAAACTCGACCCACATTGAATGCCAATCTGTCGCACCATTATCAGCCGCATGCTGCTTAGCAACAGTAAAGAGTGTTTCATAACCTTGCTTACCATTAACTAATGTTACCGGCTCAGGCCTCTGCCGAGGTCCCGGCGCTTTCTCACCATAAGCACCATAAAGCGCTTCATTCGCCCAATTAAAATGAAAAATAGTGGCAGTAGCCACAATGAAAAATAAAGGCACCAATGCCCAAAATCCAAAAACATGATGCCAATTAAAGTGTTTCGCATGATGACTATTAAATTTTTTCTTAAAGAGTAAATGTCGCTTTAATGAAGACCAACGAAAATGGCGCGGCAGCCATAAATACGCCCCCGAGATAATAAGAAATAGAAAAAACAAATTACTGTAAGCGGTAATTTCTTTTGCAGTAGCTTGTTGTTTTCCTTCAAAAGCCAGCCAACGATGAAGATCAGTAATAAAGTGCAGTGACTCCACTATCCAACTCTGCCCTATTTGCAACGTTTCGCCAGAATACGGAGAAATCAAATACCTATGACTGCCTGCCCATACGGGAATAGCTCTGCCCTCTTCATTTACCCAATGTATATAAATGTGATTTTCGTCTGGATGTTTTTCACGTGTTATGCGTAATACGTCGTCAGTAGTTAACCTTTGTTCACTCTCAGGAAGAACACTATGTCGTGCATCATCCCATTCGATGATCTGCTTTTCATAAGTTAACAACACGCCCGTAGCAGACATGATAAAAACAATAATTCCAACACTAATGCCGATAACTAAATGCGACCAAAAGAAAACCTTACGAAACATTTTTCACCTTATTAATAGACTCTTTAATCACTTATATTTGAACGTGGACTATTCGGCTTCAAAAGCATTCATCAATGGAGCTACGTAGCTTTCGTAATTTCGCCAACGCGCCTTAGCACTCTGATATAACGGCTGTCTTACTTGCCAACGACTAGGTGTTTGCACCGCACGTTCACTTTGATGAAAATTCAACACACGCTTATCCCAAGGTAATCCGACAAAATCAAGTAATCTGCGGCTTTGCCATTCTATGTCTGAGACTGTTTCTTCATAATTAACTTCAAGTATTTGTAAACCACTCACTTGTTTAAAATGTTCCATCAATTTTTGATAGCCTTGCCAATAATAGGCAATATCGTCAAGATCAGTGGACCAACTTTGTGTGCTATTAAAGTTTTGGGTGAAAATTGATAATCCACAATCTCTAATATCACGAGTACAGTGAACGACTCGAGCATTCGGGAAGGCCATGGCAACTAAACCTAAATGCCAAAAGTTTAAAGGTTGTTTATCAACCACTTTAAGAACGACGTTTGGAGCGCGCTGTCCTGATGCTATCAGGTAGTCTTCACCTAAGTCATGAACTTGTTGTGCAGACAAATTTATAGCACTTTCTGGCCATGATATTTCTGCATTACCAAGTCGGTCAGGCGTACCTGTTGCTAGATCAGTTAGTACACCTAACTCGCCTGCGCCAAAACACTGCTCATGAGAAGCGAGTATTTGTTCGGTTAATGTTGTACCTGAACGCGGTAGGCCAACAATAAACACGGGTCGCTCTGATTGATTGCCCCACCCCTGACGCGCTTTAAAAAATTCGGCGGAAAAAATATCCATCATGATTTCAATACGGGCATCAAAAACTTTACGATTAAATGCTTCTGTACTTTCTCGTCTCGCATCATTAGCAATTTTATATGCCATAAATGCAGCCGGGTAATTTTTTTGTTGCTCATAAGCTTTACCTAGCCCGTAACCTACGAGAGCTTTGTCCTTCAATGGTAAGCATTCTAACTTGGTTTTCGCTTGTTCTATTTCCGATGAAATATCCACATGACGACCTAGAGCCAACAGGTGTGACAGTGCTTCATTTTGGAATTTATCTATTGATAAAGCTTTTCGGTATGCAGCGGCGGCTTCTTTAGCCTCACCAATATCTTCTGATAACTGACCAAGGCCGCAGTAAGTAAGCGCGGAATTAGGATCTAACGTCAAGGCATTTTCAAATTCACGCTTGGCGTGATCAACATAGCCCAACGCCTGATGAGATGAAGCTAATAATTGCCGCACCATGACATTATTAGGCTCTACAATTGTTGCTTGCTGCAAGCATTGGCGTGCCTCCTCCAACTGATTATTGGCATCCATCAACTGAGCCAATCCTATCCAAGGAGCAGCAACTTTAGAGTTAAGTTTTAATGACTGTTTAAACGCATCAAGCGAACCGGTTATATCACCGGATCGCTTGCGTTTATAGCCACATTCATACCACTCTTTTGCCGTTAAGGCATTGGCTGTAAGCATATTTTTTTTAATACTATCTTTAAGTTATATTTTCCAGTTCAGCGTTAAAACTGCTGTACGTGGAGCGCCTAATACAGCAGATCCTGATAGTTTATTTACTGTGTTTTGGAAGGTGTTTTCCACATAAAGTTCATCTGTTACATTAAGAATATCAAACGAAACTTCAATTTCTTCAGTGACTTGGTAACCAAAGTTTAAATCCACAAGAGATTGGCTATCCCAAGTAACTTTAGGACCTTCACGTTCCCCCATATGGCGTATACCACCGCCCAAACTTAATCCTTCAAGTGCGCCCGATTGTATTTCGTAATTTACATACAAACTACCCGTCAACTCAGGAAATACAGGTTCTGCAATTTCATCATTTCCAGCTTCAGTCACTTCAACATTGGTATAGCCTAAATTGAAGGTGATGCTTAGGTCATCAGTAGGATAGATGTCACTAGAAAACTCTAGCCCTTGTACTTTAACTTCACCCGCAGTGACGACAAAAGCCGGTCCACTTGGCGTATTGTTTGGATCTTGTAAGGCAACATTATTACGAAGCGTGTGAAATAGACCTGCCTGGAAAGTGATCAAATTGTCAAAAGCTGAACCTTTAGCTCCAAGTTCAAAACCGTCTGAAGTTTCAGCAGGTACTGGCTTACTATCACTTCTAAGGCCAAATTGAGGGACAAAAGCTTGAGCGAAACTAGCATAAACATTGATGTTTTCAGATGTTGCTAGTGATGCACCTAAACGTACAGTAAGCTCACTATCATCAAACGATACAAGGAATTCATTACCTCGACGCCAGTTAGTTGTATCTTGTACTAATTGATCATAACGAATACCAGCAACAATAGTCAGTTTGTCAGTTGGACGAAGTGCTGCTTCAGCGAATATAGAATCAAGTTCAGAATCATTTAAAGTGAAAGGCGCTGTTTCGCCTATGCCACCATCTCCATAGCGAGGCTGATCAATCTCAGCTATGCTAAATGGTCCATCAAGACCGTAACCATTAAAACGTCTATCAAATAAACGTTCATCATGAGCTACACCAACGACCATGTTTTGCTCTCGATCCCAAAAGTTTGCAGTATAAGCAAGTTGCGCATCTAAAAAGGTTGCTTCAGAGTCTGCTACTGCGGTTTGAGGATAAGCCCCCATAGCTTCCAAACCTGCATCACCTCTATAGTTGTACAAACCCGATGTGTTTTTATAATCAAAATCTGTCTGTTGTTTACTACCACGAACAGTAAGCTTTAGGTTATCTAAAAACTCGTGACTAACTTCAAGATTAATTAAAGTGTCTTCTACTTCACCTTCACTGTTTTGATAACCGGTAAAAGTACCTGTATCTATGCCATCAGGAATGGCACCATTTTCCATCAGTGGGAATCCTGCTGGAGGAGTAACTTCATGCTTAGTGTAGGCAATACTGGCTTTTACTGAAGTAGCATCACTAAGGTTAAATATGGCAACAGGTCGAAGCGCGGTAGTTTTTCGGCTAACTTCATCAGCATCAAATTTAAAATCTCGATAAGCACCACTTAAACGTAGCAATACAGTATCTGAGTTATTCAACTCTCCGGCATTAACATCAAAATCAACACCAGCACTACCGAATTGATCCGCGCGTAATTTTACACTTGCAGCGCTATTCGCTGTCGGTGATTTAGTTACCGTATTGATAATACCACCGGCACCTACTGGTCCTGAGGCAATTGAAGCTGGGCCTTTCAAGACTTCATAACGCTCTACAAATGAGCTATCACGCGCACCTGTGCCTCTAAAGTTATTCTGAACACGGTTGTCAACTAAAATAGGCGCTTCAAAACCTCGAGATAAAAAGCCTGTTCCACCTGTACCGCGTCTATCTTCAGTACGAAAGATGTTAGGTAATGTGGTAAGTGCTTCAATCGGACGGGCAAAGTTACGAGCATCTAGAAGATCGCTATCAACAACATTTAAAGTAAAAGGTAGCTCTTTTGGCTTGACGGGAATACGGTTAATTAGCGATTGCTGGAACTTACTAGTGACAACAATTCTTTCAATATCTTCTTCTTTTACTGTTTCTTCTTCAGCAAATGCTATTGGCGCTGCAAGTGCAAGCGAAATTGCTGCAGCTAAAGGCGTTAATCCTTTGTATTTTTTTTCCATTCTCATGTTAGACCTTTAAGAGGAACTATTATTTTGCGCACATACTAAATGAGAATTGTTACCATTTGCAATAGAAGGAAGGGAGTTGTTACAACTGTTACATTAAAGTATGAAAAGGTAATACCCGTTTCATTAATTAAGTGGTCTGTTTTATACGTAGATAAAATTGCCAAATACAAGACCTTTACTTCAATAACTAGTTGTTCTAATTATTAAATAACGCCGTAGTTGGTGATTTCAGCAAGTAGAAATGATCACATAGTTACTGAGATTGGTGTTATCTTTTAGGAAGGTTGATGGTCATACATAAGCCACCATGAGTTTCATTGTTTGCTGTAATTGAGCCGCGAATTGCAGCAAGTTGACGCTGTGCTAACGCTAAGCCTAAACCAAAACTGTCACTGTCGGCAGGCCTCGAGCTATCTACTCTAAAGAAAGGCTTGAAAATAGTATTCAATAATTGATCTGGTACACCAGGGCCTTGATCGATTATTTTTATTTTGAATTCATTACCTTCTTCAAACACAAATAATGAGACTGTTTTTCCAAGTGGTGTATAACGTAAAGCATTTCTTAATACATTTTCTAATGCTTGCCCTGCTGCTTTGTGGCTAGAATTTTCAACTATTGCGGTGTTTGGAAAATGACTGACAATAGAGTTGTTAGGAAACTCGAATTTTGCATCTTCAATCAGAACATCTAATAAATCAATAAGTTCAATCGATTCTTGTTGTAATTTAGGCTGTTCATTTTCAAGCCAAGCTAAAGTTAATGTGTCTTCTACTAGTTTTCGGATTTGTTTTGATTCACGATCGATACGTATAATATTTTCACTCGGTGTCGGTAAGCTATTTTCCTTATCTAAGGCTATATCAAGACGAGTAAGCGGTGTTCTTAATTCATGTGACAAGTCAGCAATTAACTGTCGCTGACTTGTTAGTTGCTCACCTATCCGCACTGCCATTTGATCGAAAGTAATAGCAAGCTCTGAAAATTCATCATTTCGTTTACCCATCATTTTTCTGGCACTGACATCAAATTTACCTTTACTGAATTCTCGAGTAGCCATTTTTAACTGCAGTAATGGCGTCATGATATAACGGTAAAGTAAATAAGATAATAATATCAGTAGGATTGCTGGCACAATGATCTGCAAGGTAATTTGCGTATGTTGCCAGTATGAACCCGGCCTCATTCTATCAGGTAGGTAAACAAGCAGGCTGGTTCTTTTATCGCTAAACGGCATTTGCATCACCGGATTTAGGTCAAAATACAAATGAATTTTCCAGTCGACATTACGGCCTAAATTATAACCTTGGTAATATTCAGACTTTAATGTTTCGCCCGCTATGTTTTCAATATCAAAAGCGGCAACAACCATCCAAGCATTTTCTTGTTTTTGCTGTATTGCTAACCAGTTATCTAATGCTTGTTTATCGCCGGATAAATATAATTTTTCAGCCTGTTTACCCCAAGAATTTAGTGTTTGCCTATCTATTGAAGAAAGGTAACTCATGCCATCTTCGGTTTTTGACGTTAGTAAATGGAGTAGATAAAAAACGAGCACTAAGCTCAAGGCGATAATTAAGCATAACTTTAAAAACAATTTATTGGTCATACTAGACAATATCCCTTGCCATGGCTGGTTTGTAGTCGTTCACCGCGCCAATTTCCTTCATTGAGTTTTCTGCGTACGCGGCTTAAATGCATATCCAAGCTGCGATCATAAGCGCCAATGTTTTTATTGAGTACTTTTTGATACAAATAGGCTTTACTTAGCACTTCACCTCGGTTTAATAGTAATTCCCACAATAATTTAAATTGTATCGGTGTAAATTCTAATACTTTATCTTCTACAAAAACGAGTTGCTTTTTGATATTGATAGTTAAACCGTCAACAGTAAGCTCTTGTTTAGATACTTCAGCAACTTGATGATGACTGCGGCGCAAAATAGCTTCTATGCGCAATAATAACTCAGCAGTACTAAAAGGTTTGGAAACGTAATCATCGGCTCCTTGGCTAAAACCCTGAATTCTTTCTTGCTCTGCGTTTTTAGCAGTAACCATTATTACAGGCGTTTGAGATGACTCTCTTAATACCTTTAACAGTGAGAAACCATCTCGCTTGGGTAACATTACGTCTAATAAAATTAAATGATGTTGCTGTGATGAAGCTTTAAGCAAACCTGTTTCACCATCGAAGCATTGCTCTACTTGATAACCTTTTAAAGTAAGTAGTTCTGTGAGTTGTTGATTAAGGACTTTATCATCCTCAATAATCAAAATATTGAAATCAGACATAACACCTTTTGAATTTAAAATAATGATTTACCTGTATTATTGACGTTGTTCTTATTAGTAATAAACACTAACTACCCTCTTTAGGGTAAGTCGAGAAAAGTAATTGATTAACAATTTAATTCTTGAAGCGCTTAAAAGTATCTATCAGCTAAAAGGAAAACCGTCAGATATTATTTGTTAATGAATTTTTCTAATGATTGTTCAACAAGCCCCTTCAAAACTCTATATTTCTTGATGTAATCACAGACAGGTACATTTTATTAAAATGCTAATAAATAAGAGAGCATTATTGATAATTATTTAAAAGCTCATGATTTTACTTCGTCATTCGTTTTACTGATTCGCTAGCACTTTACAAATAATTATGAGGAACTGATAAGATTTTTAACGGCTGTCTCAGCTTACTTTTCTTACACTTAAGAATGATAATCATTTGAATTACAATTAACAAGTAAATTAATTTTATGCTACACAGATCCATGGAACTTAATATCGCCTTTTAACAATAACGTAAATCTCCAAATTCTTATTCCTAACTCCGTTTACGTATACAGCGACCATATTTTCTATGGTGCTTTTTGCCCGAACCGCCGTAGAATAATTGATCTATGCTCGCTATATGAAAAAAGTTAATGTTTGATACTTTGGCGAGCCTTATTCCGCTTAGCGCATCACTTTGAACGTTATGCTTTGTTTGCAGAAGTACATAATGGTAGATATCTTTCACGCATAATAAAAAAAAATTATGGAGAGTATTGTGGTCTTTGAAAAGAGATATTGGAGTGCAAACGCTACACTTTCATCTACATAACCACAATAAAGCGCCTCCGATTTATTGTGGTTATGCTTGCCGAGTACTTCTATGCAGGAGCGAGTTCGTTATCACTATTGCTATTAATTTCGGTTTGACTTGAGGATTTTTTATTAACTAACTTGTAAGCGATAAAAGCAAAAAATATGGCAGTAAAACCAAGCCCTGCTTGCATGCCAAAAGCCGTTAACTCACCGGCTTGCCAAAGTAATTGTAAGTTACTGCCATACATCAACCAATCACTGAGTATTGTTAGCAATAACACCACACTACCCAGTACAAAACTGCCAACAAGCAAGGTTTGTTTTTTAACGAAAATAGCAACAATAGCCGACAACACTAAACAAATGACAAACGCATAAATAACAAAATCAGCTCGATTAGCTAAGGCAACGGGTAATAGTCGCTCAGCTAAAAAAGCTACGCAACAAGCTAAACCAACACCCAACGTACTAATTAATGTGGTGTGGGTGACAATTTTCACTGAGCGTTGTGAGGCTTTCAAGCGTTTCTGACGTTTTTCAATCCATAGCATATTGCCCGTAACAATCAGAGCACAAACCGCAATACCTAGTATGAAATAAATAAAGCGTAAATCTAAACCAGCAAAGCCACCAAAGTGCAATTCGCTTAAGGTATCAATACCGTGGCGTACTTCACTATGTTGCTCAGCATCATCTTTAAAAATAATCGAATCATCACTCAAGTTGAGCGCTAGTTCATAACGTTGTGCGAACATACCGTCAACTCGACCTATTAGGTGCATTGCTGCACTTTCATCACCATAGTTATGCATACGCACGACTTTTGGCATATGGCCAAATTCAGCACGATATTGTTCAACTAATTGATCAATATGCTGATATTGCTTTGGCTTACTCTGCCATTCAACTTCTATACTGCGCACGCCCGCATCGCTTAACAAGGCATCTTGGTCACCTTTATACAAAATAACCGCAAAAGCTATTTGGTAAATAATCACTAAATTAAAAATTAAGCCACTGAGTGCGTACATTAAGGTAAACGGTAAACTAATGGTGCCAATAACATTGTGCATATCTAACAGTTTACTGCGCGAATTCGATTGGGTTCGATACTTAAAGAAGTTGCCGATTAATTTTCTCGCGTGGATCAAAATACCTGACATCAGCATGAAAAAGAAGAATAGTGTGACAAAGCCAAGCAGATAAACACCATACGGAATATTTAAGTCACGGTGCAGGTGATAAATAAATTCAGCTAAAATGAATTGGTCAACTTCACCCACCACTTTTCCGCTAACGGGATCCATCAGTAAACCGATATACTCTCGCCCTGCTTCTTCCTCAATTAAGTCGACATATGCCTGATAGTAAGGATTTTCTTCAGAAGGTGGAATTATGGTTAAGTGTTCTTTGGCATTAAATGGTCGCCCTTCCACTGCCAACTGCATTATTTTACTAACCGATAATATTTCACCTTGCTCTACCGCTTGTGTTGGCTGTACAGACCATTGAAAAATTTCATCACGGAAAAGACTGACAGAGCCTGCAAAAAAAATGGTAAAAAGTAAGCTAGAAATAATAATACCAATCCAGCCATGTGCGTCAGTTAAATTCGTTAAAGTATATTTCTTCATTGCTTAAGCCATAAAATAAAAAACGTTAATAAACGCGGATATCACTAACGGATAACCACATCGTTTCCACGCTTGCTGCGCAGATTTCGACGAATAACTCATCACCATAGCAATCGCCCACATAGGAAAAGCCACTAATAATCCGATAATCAACTTTTGATCGATACTTAATGGCAAAAGGTAATTAAGGTTGAGCATAATTGAGATAGAAAGCAGGCAGCCCGCTAAAATAGCGACTAGTGTTTTATGCAACATATTGTCCTCCTACGCTGACTAACACCGATAAAAACATCACGGCAGTAATAGCTGAAGGAGTTTTTTTATTACTGATATGGCCATGCATAAAAATAATAATGCCCCAAAATGCCATGACCAAAGCAAGTACATAAAACGATGCTGTTGCAGCGATATGCCATTGCAATGCTGACAATAAGGCAACACTGACTAAAATAAAAAAGCCAGCCCAAGCGAGGCGCTTATTGAGCGGTTTGTCGAATAATTTTTGGTTTATTGAGGCAGAATAACTTAAAAGGCAAGCAACCCAGGTTAAAAAAACGGTAAGTTCCATTTAAATTCACTTTTATTAATAATCGTTCGCATTGCGATTAGTATTTTAGTGATTTTTTATGAAATTAACAGCATTAATTTAACTAGAATAAAAGCTACACACTAACAAGTGATAATTGACCAATATAGACGCTAAGAAAAGCGCCTATATCCTTGAGTTTTATCAAAAATAGTTAACCTTTTGCTAACATGAAATCTAACCAGCGTGCAGGGAGAATACGTTTAAATATGGCAAAAAGTTTCGTTGGCGTGGTAATGCGATAGCGTAATTTTGGTCGTTTACTTTCTAGTGCATGAATAAGTGCTTGAGTAACATCTAAAGGCTCTAGGGTGAAGGCTGCATTTGATTTTTCGCTGGTTAAGCGCTCTATTTGTTGTTGGTATTGCACTTTATGGACACTAGTATCTATAGCAATATTTTCCTGAAAGGCTGCTAAGGCATTCGCACGAAATTTTGTGTTAATAGGCCCCGGCTGTAAAAGCACTACAGCAATGTTTGCTGGTTTTAATTCTAATCTAAGCGTATCCGTTAGCCCTTCAATGGCATATTTTGAAGCATTATAAGCGCCGCGATAAGCCATCGAAACAAAACCTAAAACTGAGCTACATTGGATAATACGACCATGCCCTTGCTCTCTCATTACCGGAATAATTTGTTTAGTTAGCTCATGCCAACCGAAAACATTCGTTTCAAATTGCGCCTTTAATACTTCAGTCGATAAATCTTCCAGTGCGCCGGGTTGCCCGTATGCGCCATTATTAAATAAAAAGTCTAACTGACCATCAGTTTGCTCAAGTATCTTCAGCAATGTGTCTTCAATACTTTCAGTGTTGGTAACATCCAGTAAATAAGCGGTTAGCCCTTTTGCTTGCAGCATTTCAACATCTTGTGCTTTACGAGCCGTGGCAAATACCTGATATCCGCGTGCCGACAAGGTAAGCGCAGCATGCAAACCAATGCCCGATGAGCAGCCAGTAATTAGAATAGATTTGTTCGACATAAATGAGGGAAAAAATTAACAATAGATGAGCAGCAGCTTACTTGAATGTTTATCTAATTTAAATAAATAGTCATTATTCAACGTAAGTAAATGTGAATAACGCCGAGTGATTACATTCTTTCATCTTTTGGCGAGTCCATGACCACGTGAGTGGTGATCGTGCGCACTTGTGGAATCGCACCAAGTACGTTGGCATGAAAGGCTTTAAAAGATTTAATATCTTTGGTTTCAATACGCAGTAGATATTCGAATGCACCGGTCATGTTGTGGCATTCTTTTACTTCATCAGCAATATTAATCGCTTTTTCAAAGGCTTGTTGCGACTCAGTAGAGTGCTCTCCTAAGCCGATATTTATATAGGCAATAAAGCTATTACCTAACAACTCAGCATCTAAAATGGCACGATAGCCTTTGATCAAGCCACTCGTTTCTAATTCTTGCACTCGGCGTAAGCAGGCTGAAGGCGATAAACCTATCTTTTCTGCCAACTCTGAATTGGCAATTCGACCGTTCATTTTAAGCTCACGCAATATTTCACTGTTATATCTATCTAACTTGACCATTTGTTGTCCATTTAGGCTTATTGCACCAATAATACGCACGGTTGTTGTGTAGAAATCAATTTATACTTGTTCAATACTTACTGCAATAAAGGATTAACTCGATGAACGCTGAAATACTAACAGCTTTGGCTATTTTCGCCTTTGTATCATCTATAACACCCGGTCCAAACAACTTGATGCTAATGAACTCTGGCGCTAACTATGGCTTTAAACGCACCCTGCCACATGCATTAGGTGTTGGCATAGGTTTTACAATTATGGTGGCGTTAGTCGGCTTAGGGATCATGCAGTTATTTGATATTTTCCCCATCAGTTATCAAATATTAAAAGTGTTAAGTATTATTTATTTACTATATTTAGCCGCTAAAATAGCCATGTCGAATTCATCAATTACAGCAGAAAATAACAAGGCTAAACCTTTTACCTTTGTGCAAGCAGCGATGTTTCAATGGGTAAATCCTAAGGCGTGGACTATGGCGTTAACCGCCATTAGTGTTTATGCGCCGACAAAAAGCTTGAGTGCTGTACTCTTGGTTTCGTTAGTGTTTGGTCTAGTTAACTTTCCTTGTATTAGTGGTTGGGTAGTTGTTGGAGAAAAAATGCAAGTTTTTCTCACCAATAAAAAGCGCTTAAGAATATTCAATGGTTCAATGGCAGCTTTATTGGTGTTGTCGTTATATCCGGTATTTTTAAATTAAAAGATGACCATTGCCATCTTTTAATTCAGCTAAACTTTAATCCTGATTAAATGATTGACAAATTTGCCACGCTTGCGGACAACTCGACTTAACCTCATGGTTTAAGGCATAGTTAAAATCTTTCGCTGTTAACACTCTGCCGCTATGTGCGGCAGCGAAAAGCTCTACGTCATACTTTTCTGCTAATAAACGTTTTGACAATAACTTTAATGTTTCTCCGCCCGTTGGTGAGCCACGGACTTTACGAGAAAAAAACATATCGGCGGTGAACAGTAATTTGGCTTCAGGAAAATAACTCACTAAATTATGTGTGGCATGGCCATTGGCAAAGTCAAATACTTGTAGTGCACCATCAGCAAAACTTGCCTTACCTTCTACAACCTCAAAACGTGCTGATGCAATATCCGCATAGGCTAATTCTTTAATTCTAGCTTGATGCTCTTTAACACTAATAAAATTCACTCCCAGCTCATTTGCTTCTTTCATGCCTTCGAGGTGGTCAATATGATGATGACTCACTACTTGATATTTTAACGGTTTATTTTTACCCGCTAACTCTTGTACCGCCGCAAATCGCTGCTTTAAATCTTCATAACCACCAGTGCCAATAAAGTACTCACCGACATCTAAAAAGACTGAAAACCCCCAGTCTTGCCCTGCAAGGTAAATATTATCGCTAAGCCGTTTGGTCATCATTTCAGTAAAAGCTAAGGTTTCCGCACTGTCTTGGTAGTTTTTAGGTAAATCAAAAGCTTGACGAAGATCTGGATTAACGATTAATTCACGAGCTGTTGAAACCATATAAGGTTGTCCACCGCGCGTTACATAGGTGCTGCTCGCAAAACTTATCCCTTGTTGTTGCTTTACGGCAAAATAATTGTAAACAAACCACTTACCTGGCTGCCAATCAGCTTTTGACATTTTGACAATTAAGCCGGTTTTTTTATTAATATATAACGTAAGTTCTTCGTACCCTTGCATGGTCAACAGTATCCTCACTAATGTCGCATCAAAGGTCACGTCTTCTGCAATAACTTTTGCATCAGCAATATTTTTATTGAGTAGAACCGCTAACGCTATATCTGAATAATAGAAATGTCGTCTGTCAGCGCCTGCATAACCTAGGTTTGGATTTATCGATAAGGTTTTTAAGTCATGATTTAATTGATAACCGCTTTTGCCATCAAATACTTGGTGTTGGATAGAAAAGCCATCTTTATCACCTCTTATCCATTTGAAATTCTTTCTTTTGCCAATAAAGTCAATACTGCTATCAGAACGATAACTTACCATATCAACTGCGGTGGGGCTTTCACTTTGCCCATAGCGAAAACTCTTATAAGCATCTTTAATATTCAGGCTTTTTAGCTGTAAAAAACTTTTGCCACCATAGGCTGACACGACTTTATCTATGATTTCTATTTTATTATTTTTGGCACTAGCCAAATGGCTAACGCTAAGACAGTACGCTGTTATCACTAATGTCTTTATTATTTTTATCATTTTAATATTCCCTTAAAAGTCACTGATAAACCTTAGAACATTTAAATTCAAACATCGAACGAGACAAGGTAAGCTGATAAAAACATAAGTTGGATGGCATGTGGAAATATCGATTTACATTTATAAAACACTAAAAACTAGTTTTAAAAACAGTGTTTTATCACGTATAAACTCGACCTATTTACCGCTTTTCATTTTCACATCTAATCACCACAGTACCGGCAATTTTATCATGCCAGCCCTGCTTTTTAGCATCCCAAGCAATCCAGAGAAAGCCTAATCCCAAAGGTATTAATGAAACATAGTAAGCAAGATAACGAATGATTGACTGTTTAATGCTTGCCTTATTGCCTGTTTTCACGTCAACAATTTTCGCTAATAGGGCAATTTTACCCGGCGTAGCTGATTTATAGACCCAGAATAAAATAATAGCCGAGATAGGAAACACATAGCTAACAAGAAAGTCGGGCCAGCCTTGAACTGTTTCACCACCATAAAAGTACTCACCACCATAAATAAGATAGAGTAATGGGAAAGTGATCATAATGACGAGAATAGTATCTATAACACTTGCACCGAGCCGAGCCCAAAAACCAACATATTGAACCCCTTCAGTATTTACTGCTGTTTCACTATTGTTCACCTTGTTCTCCGATAATACTAAGCTAATTTGATTCTAAATTAGCTGCCATGCAAAAGTCATTCATCATGCTAGCATTACTTAGCATATTGCTAATTAGCCTAGATCAATATTCTAGTCTGATATACCTAGGCTAAGCCAATCAGCTTAGCCGCCAAAAAATATTGGATAATACCTAGTAACAATGCATTGAGTTTAGTTAGCTTCTTCCGATACTTTACTTGTCTCGCTGTTCGTTACCTTTGCTTGCCAATAGCCTTGCGAACCTAATTTTTTCCATGCCCATTTCATCCAGTTTAGTCCTGAAAAGCTTAACCAAATCACCCAAGCTAGCATTAGGCCCTTGTAAAATAGAATGGGAATACTGATAACTGAAATTTCTGGTAACAAACCGTCGGACTTATCTGTAAACCATTGTAAATAGTTACCATATGAATTATTGCCTGTTATCCCCATATTAGGAGAGCTTAATAAGCTCGTTGGTATAGCCGCCAATAAAGCAAGCAGCGTAATTACTGACAATCCGTAGAGCAGAAATTGTGAAAAATTAAAAGCATTACGGTTAAGTGTTTTAGGACGATAAGTACTAGCGGTTAATGACGCAAACCACACGGCAACTAACATTAATATGCCCCAATTATTCAGACTTAAGCCAAAACCTAAGGCAATCCAACTTACCGTACTTAATGGAGAAAATGGTACTCTCGCCACTAATATCGCCAATAACATAAATGCCAGTAACTCGCCCCAGTACAATACCGCGGGACCAAGCACCGGGCCGTTTGCCCACAATACCCATCGTTGTCGAGTTAAATTAATAGCGCTCGTAATATTACTTATTGGGGCATTTAAGTTAACTAAAGGTGCCGTGAGTGCCAACTGGTCTGAAACACTCGCTCGCATTAATATATGAATATTATGTTTGCCTGGTAAAATAGGAATCGCTAACTTACCTTGCTCTAATTGTAAATTGATTAATTTATTATCAGTTTGAATTTCTTTTAGCTGGTAGTCTTCCGGCAAGTCAATAATGTGTTCGCCGCCTCGTGTACTGCGATAGTCAAACGACAGGTTTAACTTAGCGGTACGAGTTCCTTGCTCAATTTCATACTTGACCCGATCAATGGCTAAAACATCGCCTTTAACTGCCTTCGGCCGCGTAGTGGCAATCGTTAATGTTTCACCAGGGTAGGGATAAAATAAGTAAGAGAAATAATCATTGTTTTCTTGTGCCGATAAAATCATCGGTAAACCATTAATATCGGCATGCCATGACGGACTGACAATCACTTGCCATTTTTCAATTAAAGGCGCTTCTGCACTGGCATGTAACGACAATAATTGCTGTCTATCAATAGTAGATCGCCAAGTGAATTTATTTTTTCCTGCCGGCAAGGTAACTTCAACTTGACCATTTTCTAATAAAATATCAGCACTGATGACATGTTCACCAGTTAACATCGCAATACGAGTATTGATTGACCCTGTATTCGGCGCAATACGTTCAACTGTGGTTTTTAGTGTCCATATTTGATCAATAGAAAGTTCACGGGTAACTTTCACAAAAGGCTGAGCACTGTAACGTGTTGACGATAGCTTATCTTCGTCAGAAGTAACCTCATTATTGATTTTTTTTTCTTTGATGGTCGCAAGAAACTCTAAGGTATTACCGCTTAGACTATTGGCTTGGCTACCAACAACCTGCCATGAATGACTGGTATTTACCTTGATGTACTGCGGGAGGTCTTTAAATTCAAGCTGAAAAGTATCTACTGGGGCTATTTGCCCCAATAAAGTAAAAGTAGAGATGCCTTTTGAAACTGGAATATATATCCATGCCCGGCGCTTTAATAAACTATTGATTGGTTTGTCATTTAACAACAGCTTTTCTGGTCGCCAAAATTCAGAACGAGGCAGCGCAACGGCGGTATCGGCATTAGCATGAACTATCAGGGTTATTTTAAGTGTTTTTTCTTCGCTATCTACCGTTAATTGGTTGATTAAAGCACACGACGGCGCGCAATCAGGTGCAGCCAATACCCGTTGTTTTAGTTCATCCAATAGTTGTTGCTGTGGAAATTCAGCGGCCTCAGTGGTTACTGAGACGCCAGGAAACAGCACAAACATAGCTAAGGCGGCAGTTAACGCTTGCGCGCGAAAGTCACTGGCCCTAAGTTTAATTAAGTCTTTTAGCATCAATGCTAACCATATTAACGATAATAAAATGCCGAAGACTTTAATTACACGATAGCTGTTTTTTGATAACACAATAACATCAAACATTTGGTTTTCTGCCACCGGACTATGCCAGTTAATTTGGTATGGATTCCACTGCCAATTCGGGATACCTGAACCCGCTTGAACAAGTGCATCAGTTTGATAACGTTCCATTAATGCATCGGCTTTTCTAATACGACTTCCGATAACTTCAATTCTTTCTGCTCCTTGCATTGCCGAATAAACGGGTTCACTTTTTGATTTCATCACTTGGGCGACAACATCCATATCCATTTCGCTGCTGCTATCAAAACGTTCAACAGTAGCAGTATGTGCTTCTAGTTGCGGATAAATTACCGTTCTTAGTTGTATTGCGCTAAAAAATAGCATTGAACCAACAACCAGAGCAACACTGATCGCCCAATAGCTATTAACAATAGATTTGAGTGAGCTAAATGGCTGATGTTTCTTAATCGCTAGTGCTAAAAGAAAGTTACCAATAGCAATAATAGGTACGCCTGTTTCTTGATAAATCACAATCAGCATTAATGCGGTAATGATACCGGCAGTAATACTGACCAGTCGGCTAGCAATAAAGGCGGATAATAAAACAATGAAACTTGCCCAAATACTCCAATTGCTCCACCAACTATTAGAAACACTGTCGGCACCAAATACCGCAAACAATTTATTGCCTGGCGGTAAATTAAGGGTTAATGACACTCGTTCAAAATTACTTTGCCAACCACTAATAGCAATATCACTATCGGCTGCAAAAACGCCTCGCGCTTTTATATTAATACCGGGGTAGCGGTTTTCTAGCCCTCGTTCATCAGCTGCTTGAGTCGTAATAAGTACCGAGCCGTCTTGATCTTCAGCCGACTCCAAAATATAAGGTGCATTCATACTTAAGCGCCAATCACTGATCATCGCCCCTTTAATATGGTCGCTAAAGGTATAGTTAGCGCTATCAAATGAAAGCCATAAGGTTCTCTTTAAGCTTAATTGGTTTTCAACATGCAGCGGTTTACCTCTATGCTGAATGTCATAGTTAAGTACATCGGTTTCACGCAATAAGTAACTTGGTAATTTGTACCAAGCATCGGGCATTTCCGCTTGGCTATTGTCAATCATAGGTGCACCACTTAATTTGCCAAGGCGTAAGCTTTCGTCACCTTTAAAGACCCAAATTTCATCTTTTGGCCAAACATGAGATGGCTCAGGGCGTTGCCATGCAAGTAAAGTTGGCTTGGCGTAACCGCGTACTAATATTTGCCAAGACCCTGGTTTTAATTTTGCGTGCAATAAACCGTCAGCATCTAAAAATGCTGACAGTGGCGATTCAATACCGATAAGTTCAACACCTTTTGGTAGCACTTCGCCCAAAATAACTTCGCGCATTTTTCCTGAAACATTAAGACTTAAATAAGTATCAAACTTAATATAGCTACCATCAGCCACCTTACGGGCAACCGAGAGTTCAACCGAGTCACTCTGTTGTTGATTCGGCTCTAATTGCTGTAACCATAAGTCATTTTTTTCAATTTTAGGGAAGTTAACGACTTGATTATTAATGGTCATTTTTACAAATGCATATTGACTAGGAATTGAAATACTTTCAGGAATTTTAGGCCAATTGAATTGCCCGGTAATATTATATCTGCCTTTTTCCAGTTCAATAGCAGGTTTACCTTGATACATTACCACTGGCATTAGTTGTTGATTTACCTTAACTGATAAAGGCCAATTTTCTGAATTACCCGGCAGCGGAACAAAACTATTTGCCAGTACCTGCCATGATTGTTGAAACACCGCAGAGGTATTTTTCACCGCTAAATTTAAGCTACTCGGCCAAGCACAAATATGGTTTTGTTTTTTAGTGAAGTCTGAACGGTTGATAAACGGGCAAGTATAACTTTCATTACCCTTCATCACCCAAGGTAACCAAGGAGTCAGGATTTCGGGAACACTTTCTTGCGCTAACGGAGGCGCTGGTGCGGCGACAGTTTTTTGCGTAAAAAATGAAGTAGATAGTAATAATAAAAAACCACTTAAAACGCTTAAGTAAGTTTTAGCCATGCTTGCAACTCCTTGTAAAGGTTATACCAATCAGACTATTATTTTTTATCTGCTTGGGTGTATTAGTGTGCACTTAACCACACTACAAATGCAAACTTATCAGCACTTAATAATGAGCTTATTATGGCAAAGCAACTTTGAATAAATTGAGAAAATTATGCTATTAGCACGCGATATTTTATTAGTATGGTGGATGGTAATCTGTTGTTACACAAAACCGATAACAATTTAGTCTACATTTATCTCAAGCTCATTGTTTTAAATTACACTAACCTTTAACTAGAAGGTGACGTTAAGCAGAGATCAAATGAAAAACTTAGTAGAAAATCAAAGATCATTGGCATATAAGCTTTTCCGCTATATTATTTTTGGCAGCCTATTTATTATAGCGCCTTCCTCTGCTGAGCCCTTCCATAACGAAGCAAAAAGCGCGGCAAAAAAAACGCTATCCGCTGATAACCAGTTGACCGCAATAAGCTCAAAAAACACCAAAGTCCCGACAAGAATTAGGTTTGCTGAAAATATTCCCAACCATAAAAAATCTATGCTTAGAAACTGGATAAGTCATGCCGAAAATGCCTTACGTTCAGTTTATGGCACCCTACCCGTTGATGACTATGTTACGATTATTAAAGCCAGTAATAGGGGCTCAAGTGCCGTACCTTGGGGAGAAGTGAATCGATATTCGCCACCTGAAGTCACTTTAGTGGTTAATACAAAAAGTAGTCTAAAAGATTTAAAAGCCGATTGGACGATTTACCATGAATTGAGTCACTTACTTATCCCTTATGATGCCGGTGATGCAAGATGGTTTTCAGAGGGCTTAGCCAGTTATTATCAAAATATTACTCAAGCTAGGGTGAGTATGTTTAACGAACAAACCATGTGGCAAAAACTCTACGATGGTTTTGAACGCGGTAATAAACAGCAAAGATATAACCATCAACCATTAAGTTATGTCAGTGATAATATCAGCCAGAACCGCAACTATATGCGTATTTATTGGAGTGGCGCTTTATACTGGTTAAAAGCGGACGTTGCACTTCGTGAATTAACTAAAAATTCCGCTAGCCCTTATTCTTTAGATTTAGCCTTAAAGCAGCTCCAACAGTGTTGTTTTAATCGTTACTTAAGCGTAGAAGAAATAGTAGAAAAGCTTGATGAATTAAGCCAGAGTCAGGTTTTTAGTACTTTGTTAGCGGAGTTCTCAGCAAGCTATGCCATTCCTGAATATCTGCCACTATTAAATTCATTAGGTGTTGAAGTAAATCACGGTTACGTTAAATTAAATAATTATGCAAAATTGAGCACGCAGCGAAAAGCTATTTTCACAGGTAATTCATTGTTATCTCGATAGTAAAAAGTCAACAATCGTTTAATTTAAAAACAATAAAAATTTGTAGTACTGAAAAAATGTGCTAGACATATAGTAATAGGGTTAATTATTTATCAACGTATTCACGGTCATAAATCTATTAGCTCTCCGTCAAACAAAAGGAATTGTTGCGATGAAAATATTAGTGGTTGATGATATGGTTTCGATGCGTCACGTCATGCTGCACATGCTTCGAAGTCTTGGTCACACAGATATTGATGAAGCCGCCGATGGTTTGCAGGCGTTAGGTTTACTAAATAAGAAGTCCTACGATCTACTTATTACTGATTACCACATGCCTAAAGTTGACGGACAACAATTACTTAGAACTATACGTAATAACAAAGGATTAGCAGACTTACCTGTACTTATGATTTCATGTGAAGATGAAAAAGCCCGCGTACAAGCCATTATAGCCAGTGATGTTACCGACTTCATTATTAAACCATTTAGCTTGCAAACGCTTGAACTTAAAGTTAAGAAAATTGAAAAAATGCTCAACCCTGAAATAAATATTATTTAAACTATCTATGTGATCGCTTCTACATAAAATTATTACATTTCTAGTATCCTCCTCTGAAAATACAGTTGTACAACACATGAGAATTAATTAACCTGTCGTCTGTTGTTACACATTGCCGCGAAATTCGAACATCATTGAAAGCTAATAAAAACCAGAACGGCCAAATGAATATAAAAGGAAATAGAATGCTGAAAAGTCATTTTTCATCAGTAAAAGTATGCTTAATCACAGTTTTATTAATCGCCTTAAGCGGTTGCTTTAGTCCTGATCCCGCCGTGAAAGCAGTCAATGCCTATATAGAAAAACAGAAAACAGATAAAACTCAAGCTGACTGGAAAAGCACATTAACAAAACCAGAAATCGTTGAATTTGACCCAGAAGCCAAGTATTACTGGGATATAGAAACCACCGAAGGAAAGTTAGTGGTTGAGTTATTCCCTAAAACTGCCCCTATGCATGCAACAAGCACCATTTATTTAACTAGCTTAGGTTTCTATGATGACTTAATTTTTCATCGCGTTATCAACAAATTTATGGCGCAAGGCGGTGATCCACTAGGAAACGGTACCGGTAATCCAGGTTATAAATATGCAGGGGAATTTGATGGCGCATTAACGCACGATAAGCCTGGCTTATTAAGCATGGCCAATTCTGGCCCCAATACCGATGGTAGCCACTTTTTCATTACCTTTACACCGACGCCATGGTTAGACGGTAAACACACGATATTTGGTGAGGTTATTGAGGGTTTAGATACGACGCTAAGTGCGATAGAAGCACTAGGCAGCCGTTCAGGGCGAACAAAAAAAGAAGTAAAAATAATTAAAGCCAGTATTCGTGTGGAATAAAGTCGGCGCGAAAACTAACCAGCTAAGCGTTTTAAATTAAACAAGGTGAATTCATGAACACCTTGTTTAATTTAAGATAAACTGCAGCAACTTACTTATTTAGCGCTGCTTTAGCCGCTTCAACTTTGCTAAAATCTAAGCCTAGTTCATCTACAGCTTCTTTTATCAATGCCGGATTTTGCATCAATAACATCATCATAGCTTGTAATTTTTCTTGCGGAATACCTAACTGTTGCACAGTTGCCATCGCCATTAGTGGGTTTTCCGTTAATGCTTGAAATACTTCCTTGGTTTGCTCATCACTAACGTTATGTTCTTTTAAAATTGCAATAATTGGGTTCATCTAATTTCCTATTTATTAACTTGCTTAGTCATTCAATAATTTAAGTTTACGAAGCTCAACACTTACGAAGTGTTTATATTCTACCATCGCTTTAATCAACTTAAAAAGTCATTACCTATACTTGCCTACTGGCATTAATTACGTCGATTTTTCGGTACGTAATTTAGAATAGAAACTGGCACAACTTTTTTCACCGGGAATGCGTCAAACTCTCTGCGTTCAATCACATGGTCTAAGTGACTTTCAATTGCACAAAGGTTTCTAAAATTGTCTTTCGCAACAAATGAAACCGCTTCTCCGCTTTTACCCGCCCGGCCTGTGCGGCCAATACGGTGAATATAATCATCAACTTTGTCAGGTAAATCATAGTTCACCACTCGCGAAAGTTCGCCGATATCAATACCGCGTGCAGCAATACCTGTTGCGACTAGAAAGTTAATTTTACCCACTTTGAAGTCATTTAGTATTTGTTCACGTACCGCTTGTGTTCGGCCGCTATGTATTGATTCAGCGGCAATACCACGTTTTTCTAATTGGCTCACCAACTTTGCGGCACCATGCTTGGTTTCAATAAAAATTAGCGCCTGTTGCCATTGCTGTTCTTTAATTAAATGACTCAATAATGCCGACTTGTTAGTTTTATCAACCGTTACCAACCATTGTGTTATTTTCGGTTTTGAGGCACTATTTTTAGCAATAGATATTTCACTAGCATTGTGAATGGTTCTTTTCGCCAATGCTCTAACATCATTAGATATAGTGGCAGAAAATAATAAGTTTTGTCGTTGTTCAGGTAAGCGTTCAATAATTTTATTAATATCTTCAATAAAGCCCATGTCTAACATTCTATCGGCTTCATCAAGCACAAAAGTTTCAAGTTGGTCAAAATGCACAGCCCGCTGATGTGCCATATCGAGCAAACGACCCGGTGTCGCCACCAGAATATCTATGCCCCAGATTAAACGTTGTTTTTGTGGCTCTATTTCAGTACCACCATACATTGCCATTGAGCTAATATTTAAATATTTACCATATTGCGCAATGCTCGCTTCAACCTGAATAGCAAGTTCGCGTGTCGGTGTTAATATCAAAGCTCGAATCCGCTTGCCACGTAAATTACGCTCTTCATTATTTTCAGTGGCGCTTAACTTTTCTAATAACGGTAAAACAAAACTTGCGGTTTTCCCCGTACCAGTTTGTGCTGCAGCAATAATATCCTTACCAGACAAAACCACGGGTA
>PJEL010000797.1_pt1 | contig 35441 bp, 66 predicted proteins | sample 1853271 | NCBI WGS metagenome assembly PJEL01 (sample SAMN08108733, study PRJNA415343) | Invertebrate metagenome, whole genome shotgun sequencing project. | host: Globobulimina | place: Sweden: Gullmar Fjord | collected 2015-08
GCCTCCGCCGCGATATCGACCAGTGTCGGCAACCCATGAAGCTTTTTCAAGAGTGATAAAATCACCAACTATGTCAGTGCAGTGGCCAACGTCAATATGTGTTACTGTGCGGATTAGGTAGTTTTCCCCGACCTTGAACGGAACTCGTTTTGCGCATTCACCGCCAAACATTTGTGAGAGTTCTTTTGCTTGTTTAATTGTTAGATCTTCAATGTTCATCATCATTCCTCGTTTAAGTTCTATCTATATTATTGTGTTGATGCCGCCATGTGAAATACTGTTTAGCTATTAGAATAGGGGTTTATATGCGGTTATATTCGTCTAACATTCTTTCACAAACACCCTCTAGTGTTTCAGCCATTCGGCTCATTTCGTTGTTGTCCCTGCGAGATACAACAAGTGATCGCTTAACATTTCTGCCATCAAGAATCTTTATGGCAATCATGATAAACATAACTTCCCAGTACTTCTTAAACATACCTATAACCCCTTAGAGAGCCTAACATCCTCTTTGATTAGAACAACCCGTATTGCTGGCTTTCAGCATTTGCTATGTTACGTTTTGCTAGATCGTAATATGATGTTTTAAGCTCCACACCGATAGCCTTACGACCTAACTTAATAGCCATGTAAACCTCAGATCCAATACCCATAAACGGCGTCCATACAACATCGCCAGGGTTAGACCATAATTGCATGCACCTCTCTATTACTTGCAACTGTAGCGGGCATATGTGGCGCTCATCGTCGCTTTCACGCCCTTCTCTGAAATTAAGAGTATCTGTCTGTTTTATGTCATCCCAAATCGGAGATGCGTACTTCTGCCAGACATCTATACTTGTCCCATTATCGCCAGGGACATGATACAAACTACCGTCATCACGTTGATAGCCTTTAAATCCATTAGGCGGATTTTCACCGACAAAGTACTTAAACTCGCCGCTTATTGGACCTTCGTTCTCTCCAGGCTTCCGCATAGTTACAACATAATCAGGTATGCCCATGCGTGACATCACAGAATCTTTCTTGATCTGTTTGTGAAGCAAACCAAGCGCTTTAGTCCTTTGCATGGCGACAACAGGATCTTTCCAAATACACACCTCAGAGTGATAGATAAATCCAGCTTTTTGATATTCCCGGATGATATCGCCTCGAAAATCTTTAAGCCCTATAAATCCATCCTTCTTCTTTGATGTCGGCAGATTCATACAATGGATTGAGATGTTTCTACCTGGCTTCATAACCCTGTACTGCTCAGTTATCAAATAGCGGTAATGATCCCAGAACTCAGAATCAGATCGAGTGTTTCCCATGTCCCGGTCTGAGTTGGAATATGTATATAATGATAAAAATGGAGGAGAAAAACAGGAATAATCTACAGAGTCAGAATCGAGAGATTGTGCAACCTCAACCGTATCCGCGTTGTAGATAAAATAGTTAGCGCCTTTATCGTGCTGTATTGTTTTCATTCAACACCTATAAAAAATGTTTTTGCCCGGTAAAAGTCAGACATATTATATGCGTACTGATTGTCGCCCTTGTTAATGACAATAGTGCCATGATCAATATTTACATGTTCCACGTTCTCAAAAACAAACTGACCTTTAGATAAATCAGCATCTCTGCCAGTCGACTTCCAGAACTCTAGAATCTCGTCCATTACAGACTGTTTTGGTATTAGTTCCACGTTGTACATGGTTATCACCACTTAGGTTTAGTGAATTTAACAGATGGATCATAATGTGTTTTTTCAATATTTGCCGATTTGATCTGATTTAAAGTAAATGACCTCATAATCGTAGACATTTTCTCTTTCATGATCTTGTTTTGCTGTTCTTTCCGCTTTATATTGCCTAATACAGCGCCTTCTGTGTCTGCGGAAATAATGTGAACATCAACGGGCTTGGTTTGGCCGAATCGCCAGCACCGTCTTATAGCCTGGTAGAAAGACTCCCAGCTATCAGACAACCCGACAAAAATAATCATATTGCAGTGTTGAAAATTCATCCCAAATCCTGCAATTTTTGGCTTACTAACGAGTTTATCAAGCGTGCCATCGGCGAAACCCATTAATATTTCTTCTTTAAGTTCTGGTTTCATTGCGCCAGTAACTTGACGGCTATCAATTATCTGATCTTCTAATTTGTCACTCTCATCATTAAGGTTACACCAAATTAGGCAGGGGCCATAATAATTGTTTGCTATGTCAGATGCCTTTTTTATGCGCTCGTTCACGCTGTTTTTTCTAGCCTTGTTTCTATCTTGCAACCCTTGAGCAACAGTTACGAACATATCATCAGTCGGCGTTGTTTCTACTATATGTTCATAATAATTAAGATCTGGCAAATCATAATCTGATGATTCATAACCTAAATCTGAAGGCGAACTAAGAACAATTGACCATGTACTAAGCCACTGCCAAAACTTCATAGCGCCATGGCCTTTTAATCTCCATTTAGATGTATCAGATCCGTCATGAATGAAGAACATTGCTAACATTTCAACTTGAGACATTATTCCTAAGAACTCAGATTGTGTTCCTAATTCCATAAAGTCATTAGGAGAAGGTGTTGCAGTACAAGATAACCGATAAGGTATTTTGCTGCCGAAATCAGTGATGCTTTTACGAAGCTTTCCATTCATGCCTTTTAAGATGCTGGATTCATCAAGAACAATCCCGCCATAATTTTCAGGATCGAAATTGCCTAACATTTCATAGTTAACAACCTGGATCATGTCATTCGACGGATTGCGGACATACTCGGAAGCTATCCCGAACTTATGACCTTCTCGGACTGTCTGAGTAGCCACACAAAGAGGCGCTACGATAATCACTGGTTTACCCGTTAGATCACAGATATTGCGCGCCCATGTTTGCTGTATTATCGTTTTTCCAAGTCCGGTGTCTAAAAACAAAGCAGCCCTGCCTCGCTTTAATGCCCACTCGCAACAATCGCGCTGGAATGCAAACATATCATCAGGAAACCACGTTTCATGCGTGTAGTCACACTCAACATTAGCGAACTCTTTGCTTGATATAAACTCATGGTATTGCATAAACAGAACCTTTTTTAGCCCTTTTAGAATTGCGCGGCGGAGGAAAGGGAAAACCTCGCATCAATTGGGGATCAATCCAATCTAGCCGCATTTATGATGCTAGCAAATCATCAACGATATCGCAATTGTGATTGCGTAATTCGCCTCTAAATATTCTGAAAATGGTGTTTCGATCGACATCGAACATATCGGCGATGTATGTTTTTTGCATTTGCTTTTTGATTCGGGTGCGCTTTATTTCCAATGATTCTATTTCAGATTCTACTTTCTCAAGGTCATCAGAAAGTGAATCGTGATAGTTAAACATCAATTCTATATCTTTGTTTGATAATTTTGAGTTGCCGTTTTTCTCGCCGCGCTTATATTTCTTTTGCTTGAACGCTGTTTTATCTTTGTACAGTTCGCGCTCATATATTTGCTTGCAGGTTTTGCATTGACCTCTATGGCCGTCCTTGGTTTGTTTGTGCTTAGGGAATTCATCTAATGGTTTTTTAATTCCGCAGTCTTTGCATGTCTTCATAACCTCTATCCCTTTATTTTATTTTATTTAAAGCCAGAATTATCGCTAAGCTTCTCAACAGCAACCGCTATGCGACCCTATGAAGTTAAATATCCACTTAGCCAATCCTTTCATATAAACAACCCCCCTTATAAACTCAATCATAATTCCTGAAATAGCATACGCCTGGAATATTACCGACTTCCGCGCACAAGCATTCATCACAGCAAGCCTCAGTCACATTCTTTTCTTTTAAGAGATTATGCCGTAAAGCTATTTCCTGTATCTCTGCGCCATCCACATCGCCTCCTTCAAATGCAATTTGTATTAATTCATCTGCAAAAGCTTTGAAATCTGGATTAGGGTCTGCCTTTATGCCAAGTATCTCATTAAGATCATCAACGGCAGCTTGTTCTCTTTCGAGCATTTGTTTTCGTTCTAATGACTGCATGTTTATATCCTCCAATTAAAATAAACCCTTCATAAACTCAATCAACGCTCATAATTGCTCGCCCGATAATTTCGGGTATTTTCGGTACAACTGAATTGCCTAATCTTGCAAGTCTGTCCAGCCTTTTGGGAATCCCATCATCCACTCTCGAAATTCGTGGCATGGAACCTCTCCATTCGCTTTGGAAATCTCCTCCTGGCACTTTATATTTCGAGAGAATCGTTCCGAAGGAATAGACACGGTTTTTCTCGGTGTTTGGATACGCAATAACCCACACCCTGTCGCGTATATGGGGCGCGCCAACGAATGAAGCTGGTATACAATGCCATTCTGCATCACACCCGACCGCGGCCAAGTCATAGAGAAATTTAGCAAACCATCTTCCTGATTCTCCAGTAAGCAATGCTGAGACATTTTCAAAAATTGCGTATCTAGGTCTACACTCGCCAATAATTCTAAGCATCTCCACGTATAAGGAGCTTCTGTCTCCGTTGAACCCAAGCTGCCTTCCTGCTGTGCTGAGATCTTGACAGGGGAAACCTCCGCAAACAACATCAACTGATCCTCTGTATTGCTTTCCATCTAATAACCTCACATCTTCATGGATTGGTATGTCCGGCCAATGCTTCTTTAATACCGATCTGGCGTGCGGATCAAACTCGCAAAAAGCTATAGTTTCCATGCCTGCTCTCTCTAATCCTAAGCTGAATCCACCTATGCCGCTAAACAAGTCTAATACTTTCAAAATAAACCCTTCATAATCTCCAAGTGCTCCTTACCAGCCTTACCAGCTCTCTCTTTAGCTCCTTTGTCTTCTAGTGCTCTGTCTCTCCGAAATGGCTTGTGTGCTTGACGCTCCCACGATCCGTCATCATCGCATAGCTTCCTGAATTCAGGCGCGCTAGGAGGCCATTCATAGCCCTGCTGGACAAGAAAAGCGAATCCAGCCCTAATCTGCTCTTGTGTAAGTCCCTTCAATGACGCTGCCCATATGTTCCCTGGATCTATCTGAGCCCCGTAACTGCTCGTCCACTTGTGACCGTACAGCCTCGCCATTAGCTCCCACAGATCTGTTATTATGTTCCTGTTCAGCAATCTTTCTTCTCTCTGCGTCTGCTGCCGCTGCAACTCGTCCTGCTGCTGATCTGGTGTCGGTAGTGGTTTGTTGATTAGGTTGTCTAGGGTTTTCATTACCAGTCCTCTTAAGGTCAAACAGACCTTGATAGTCATTACTAATCGAAATATTGATTATTTCTTGTTGTTGTTCTTGTGAGTATTTTGTTAACAAGGTGAATTGTTTTTTTGCAGCAGCAGCAGAGATTTTCTTTTTCTTTGATTTTCGGTATTCAGTCCATTCATCCCATGCGGTCTGATTAATTCCTTCAGGAATTACTATAACTTCTTTCATTCTTACATTCTTACATTCTTTGTTAGTGGTTGGCTGCTGGTTGGCTGCTGGTTGGCTGCTGGCGTCTTGATGGTTCGCTGGTTCCGCATTAATGTCGTAAACCTCTGTATTTATTAGCGTTACGATGGTTCCCTTGTTGGTTCCTTTGGTGGTTATAATTTGGTTCCTTACGAGTGCATTGATGGCGCATCGATATTGCTGTCTAGTGATACCAATTGCGGCATAATCACCCATAAAGCATTGGTTTGTTTTTAGTCCGTTTCCAGGATGATCAGAGCGTCTTACTCTGTAAGCAATAACATTTAAAACGTGATTTGAGACAGGGTATTTGTGGAGGTATTGCGCTAATTCTGAGCGGATATATTTTATGAACGGTTCTGTCATGTGTTCGCCAGTCTTGTAGTCCAGTCGTAAAAGAGAGCGGCAACCCGACTGGTAGAAGGCTGTCTTAAGGTAGCTACTCCTTAATAAGCCGCATGTGCATTATAGCAAAACAACGTCCTTGTGCAAATATCTACTCTTTCACCTCTTTTGCGTTATCAAAGATCTGAAGGAACTTATTGCCATCTGTGTGAGTATCAACGCAAATCATAGTATAATCTTCTCCTCTATATACCCATTTTGGTAAAAATCGCTGCGTGTACATGTCGTTACTGTAATAATCGCCGTCACTATTTAAAATGTCGATAGTGCTCGCAAAACGAACGCTATCCCCATGAGATTCACCTGAAAGAGTCCAATACATGTCACATCTATCATCAATCGGTATAGCAACCCAATCCTCTATATAGCCGAAATAATCATGAACTTCTTTCTGTAGTTTTAGGTATTGATCAAGCAATTCCATAATAACCTCCTATCGTATTTGTTAATCCGGTAACTGGTCTATGCATCGAATGAAACACTGTAGCTGATTACTTATAGGAGTTCTTTTCAACTAAAGCGTTTTCCAAGGCCTCTAAAAGAGTGTCCCCGGAAAATGGTAGATTGTTTTCTTTCGTCCATTCGCCAAAAGCCTCAATAATAAAGTTAGGGCCACCAAAATCGGCATTCGGAGCGAATATTGTCACGCCACTGCACTCTTCATCGCATAGGTCGGTAATTATTTCAGACTGTCGAATTGTGTTTTGATGCTTTAATAGCTCACTAGCTAAACACCTAACCCACCGTGAAGGAATATCATTATTCTCAGCAGTAGAAAGCTTTTTTAGCTTCTCGACATCTTTTGCAGGGTTGTATGACATAGCATGATCTCCAAATTTAGACGGATTTCTTAAGCTTAAACATAATCGGGTTGTTGATATTTTATTCGGTCTTTATCCCACCGTGATCCTCTATAAACTCGGCTATTAACTCTATAGGCACGTAGCAATACACAGAGCTTTTATGGTTGTCATTTTCCCAGTCTCCTTCATAGTAGTCCCTCCATGAGTGGTTAGGTGATACAGATGGAAACCCCACCTCTAGGTCGATGTAAGGTCCAACAATATCGCGAGGGGTGCAGTAATGGCCGGAGGACGCCTGTATGGATAGCGTTTCTCCATCATTAAGCTTTGTCCTTGCTATCACCCTGAATTCGTCACTAGTGTAAGTAAAAAGGCTGTTGATTTGGTCTATCGTTTTTTTTGACATGATTGCTCTCCAGTTAAGGTTTAACCGTGGTTGCAATGCTTGGTGATAGATTGGTAGAATAGATCCGCCGCAGCGGTAAGGTATCATCAGTATCTGTCACCGTGGCTCACAACCAGCGGCAATAATTTAATACTACGCCATTGGCTCTATAATCTCAATGGCGTTTTTATTTAATGGCCGTAGTTGCATCCAACCCTGGCTAGCCTGCCATCTACTATGACATTAGCGTCAAACTCACCACAACACCCATCACGAACTTTTGCATCATATCGCTCCATTCCTTCTATATCGCCATCAAACACGAACCGCTCATTATCAACGCATGGATCATCCACATATTCAACAGCCCATGCTATCGCTTCTTCTTCAGTATTAAATTTCTTCATAATACCCTCCTATCGTATTTGTTAATCCGGGAACTGGTCTCTGCATCGGAATCCGGATGGTGTTTATATGCCTTCAAATGGCTCCTCAGTGGCCCCAAGGTAAGGCAACGGGCACCCTTTAAGGATAAATCTCTTCACGCCTACCCCTATAGCTAGGCTGACTCGTTGCTTTCTTGTTAATGCCTTCCATGGCGTGCATTCTCCGTTGTATGGGCATCTATCGCAGTAATCAACTACTATCATTTTCTTTTCATCGTATGACACATCAATACTCCATAATATTTAAACGGGTTACTTCTCCGCAAAATCAATCACATCAGTGCTTATATCGCGCTTAGCCTGCGAAGATATGCGAAGTTGTGTGTTGACCGTCCTGAGTATTTCCCGTGACTGTGTGGCGATAGCATCTGCCTGCATTGGCTGCATTTGGCCATCTTTCACATCGTTAAGGGTTGCCCATAGTGCGTTTTTCAAGTTTTTTGCTGTTAGATCTTTCATCGCGATGTCTCCGCTGTGTTTTGTTGTATGTTTCAGATTCTAGCCTGATTTGATATTTGTTCATCCTTGATTCTACTTCTTGCTCAACGTCCATAAGTAATAAGAATGATTCCCAAAATTCGCCATATGTCTTTTTAGCTCTGTACGTCCTGTCATATTCCTTTTTCCATGCTTTATATTCAGAGGTACGACAATATTCAATGTGACGGCGCATGGTTTTCCGACGGTCAATAGCGGCTCTTTCTGGATCATACGTGCGCTGGAAATACTCTGCTTTTTTAGCTTTCAGTAATGCTTTGTTTTTACGCCTATACTCCATATCATAAATGCGCTTTTCCTCCTTAAGCTGATCAGGCGTCTTGATGTTTCGTGATGCCAAGCCAAAACATTTTCTGCCACAATACAAAGGCTTTCCAAGCTTTATAGCGCGATTAACAATTCCTGTTCTTTTCTCTGATTCTTTACCGCAATGTGCGCATGTGATTGTTTTCATGAAATGCCAAGAGCTTCCCTGATGTCTAGCTTTGCCTCTTCATAGCCTTCAAGATATGCTATATTTGCTATTTTAGCGCCCCATTCAGCCTGTTCTTTTGACTCAGCTCTGAGATTTGGCCACAATGTCCCGCTATTATAGCCAAGTCCATCACCTGGCCCGTTTACATAATACTTTTTATCACTGCCATAGCGTGCTGTATAGACGTCACTCATGCCATAATCTCCATTTAATTAATATCTTCTATACCTGTTGATAGCGTGTTACGCCGTGCTACCTGGCTTTAGCCGCCTCTATCTCTTCATTAGTTGCAAGACGGAAATCATCAGGATTGGTTGCATCGAGATAACTAAACGGTTGCGGATTTGGCGTGTCGTGATCGAAAACAATCGAACAGCCGATATGATCTCCTACACCAAACACCCAGTCACCATCTTTAAACTTTTCTTTTACTGCTTTGTACTTATCGCTCATAATAAATACCCTCTATACTACTTCCAGTATGCTAACCGGTATGACAACGTTATTATCATCAACCTCAAAACAAAGCGTGCCGTCTATATTTTTATCACGATATCCGAGATCCGGCCTAAATGTGCATCTAGTGCCAGCAATACGCCTGTCTAACTGCTTAAAATCATCATCATAATAAGCGGCTAACACGTCGTCTTTTGTGCTGTTTTCATCTTCACGCCAATACAAGATCATTTGTCTAGAAAAATCACCAGGAACCATCGCTTCAAATTCTTTAAATTGTTTCATGCTAATACCCTCTATGTTACTTATATACCCGTTAAGGACTGTGTAGCAGTGTTATGTGTTGGCTATTTTCTTTTCTCGACGTTTAATCCTGCTGAGTTCTGCGCTCATGCGATCAATCGCAGTTTTTCGATCACTCGATTCAATTTCAAGCTCAGTTATCCTCGCATCGCGCTTTTCAAGCTTTGAGAGCAACCCATTGTATCGAGTTCGCAGTACGTTAAATTCGTATTCTTCCGCCTTATCCATAAATCCTCCTATCAATCAAGCCTACTGTGTAGCAAGCGCTATTTCTTGGCTGCTTGACCAGTCTTCATAGGCTTCTAGCTCATTTTCAAACAAGATAGCGTCATCGAAAGTATCAAAATACCTAGCGACATGCGTGTTCAAAATCGGGCAACTGCCTTCTGGCCAGTAAAACACCACCCAATGTGATGGAACGCCTTCATGTGCTTTTTGGTGAAATGTTTCTTTGTGCACCCCATTTTTAACTATCATGGTCTATCCATACCTCTGTTGAGTTGTTGCATTGGCGGAACTCAATCATTATCAGGCGCTTTTCTGGCTTCAATCATTTTTGGCAACCCAATGCTTACAATGTTTTTTTTGCGTTCCGTTCGATGCTTCTGCGCAGTCTTCAGGGTAGTTATAATCCCAAACACAATCTAGGTCATCGTCTCCATTTATGTCGCAGATATAAGTTGTGGTTTCGACCTCCGGCGTAATAAGTTTGATTTCTTCAAAATATGGGTAAAGTCTCACAGAGCCATTAGTGATATCAAGCCGCTTTTTCTCGTAATCTATAGCAATAACTGTGCATTCGCCTGGATCTGGATCACGAGACTTATAAGCAATTTTATATGGAAACTCATCGAGTATATTATTCATAATTATCCGCCAAAACCTTAAAGCTATCACCAACCTCATCATGCAGCCCGGCATCCTTCAAGTTCTTGATGGTGTCGCATTCATCCAGGCTATAAAGCACAGATTGCACAATAAACTTAGCTGTAATGATAGGGTCAATATCATCAAGCGCTTTGCAGCAAGCAGCGTGTACAGCCGCTTTGTTTTTGTAGTGCTTAAACAAAGCTGGCGGCGTGATGAAGAGATCCTCTGCTACACGCTTCAGATTAGCGCCCTGGTAGCCTCGATCTGCCATTTGCTTGATAAATACCGGCAGAATGTCTTTTTTGGTGGTGTTCTTTGTTTTGTATTTCATGTTGATCTCTCTCTGTGTTGTTAAGGGTTTAATGCTTCGCCGTTTTCTTTGTGCCATGCGTTGTGGCAAGTACAGCAAAGCCAACGAACATTTAAAGGTTTCAAGTAATCGTCATGATGTGCCTGTGCTGGATCTTTATCGCATTCCTCGCATGACTCCACGACCAATTCTCCTTTTTTTACGGCATAAGCAACTTTTCCGCTAGATGTGTAGCGGATTGTCGAATCTTTGCCAAGTCTTACTAATTTTATAAACATGAAAAACCTCTTTTGTATGAATCCGTGACTGCTATGTAATTAAGTAATTGCTATCAACTACTGTGCGCTTGCAGTCTGACACAAGATCTTTAAACTCATCAATCCTATTATCTATCATAGAAAACTCATCAGATACTAAGTCGCGATAAATCCTAAACGTGTATAGCCTCTTGTCAGGTGGGAATTCTGCGCAATAGCTAACAAAATCTAACCACTCTCTGCCGGTGAACTTAAGATTTCCGATACATTGCCACTTATAAGCAGGGTCAACGCGCTGCCTTTTAACGTTGGCAAAATGTATATTAGGCATTACGGATTTTATCTCAATAACACCTTCATCATTCACTAGCCCGTCAGGAGAGCAGCCAATAAAATCAGAGCTAAAGAAACCACCATTTGACACTGTGCAGAAATGATCTTCTTCATACATCATGCGAGCAATAGGTTCTTGTTCGTGTCCTCGCTCCATATGCTCATTGGTGTAGCTGCTAGGTATTGGAGATCCTGTTATCTGTTCAATGGCTATATTAACTGCGTGTTTCTTTGCTGGATCGCCGAAAGCCTTACCATAATTAGCCATAATTTTTCCAAGGTTAGAGCTTGTCAGTAAACCAGACCTAAGATCAAACCATGCATCGGTATTTTGAGCTATATCATGAAACTGGAACATTTGAAGACTCCCTCATCATAATTTCCATGTTCTCCTCGGAAATATATGCTCGCTCTAAAACTGCAGTAAAATTCCCATCTCTAGAATATGCATTCCTAGCGCTGTTCCAAAGTTTCTCGTTTGCAGGTGTTATTTCTGGCTTTGCTTTAGATACAGGGTTTGGGTTAATTCTAACGCCTCCAACTATCTCGCCGCCAAATTTAGCGCTGTGATCTATGTATAACCTAACAGCTACGCCAGACCAGTCCTCAACAAATGAACTGCCAGTTAAAGTCTTCATTGTTTTAGAGTTTGTTGCGTTTAAAACTAAAGGTTTTATACCCTCAGAGAAGTACGCGATATTAAAATTACCTTTCTTGCCAGCAACGCGCGCCCCAATTTCCTGCGCAACAGACCTAACCGTAAAAATAAGATTGCTCCCTGATTCGATTAAATCCTCAATATCGGCGACGCCTAGGTGGTCGCTTTTAAATACCTTCCTGTAATGTGTTTTTTGGTCGCTCATAAATCCTCCTTAAGATAACCGGCGTCTTTTCTAGCGTAATATTGCACCGAATTAATCATCGTGATAGCTCCACTAGCGCCTCATCGCGCATTTTGTTTAAATGTTTAACTGTAAGCTCGCCCATGGCAATATGGATATCACCGTGCGACTCCAGGCTGGACATTATCTCTGTGTCGTTAAGAGTTTCGAAATGCTCCTTTTGTAAATATGCAACCATGCCAGCAAATGCTGATATCTGAATTTCTTCGTCCACAATCAACCCTCCTGATGAGTAAGTGCCAATAACTGGCGTTTCTGATCTGTAAGCCTGTTCATTTCAACCTGCATTTCTGCAATTTGCTTATCGAAATACGCCGATCCAGACTGCATTACTTTATCCATATCAACAGCAGGCAAATCAATATCTTTTACAAAAAAGTACTCTTTTGAATTGTCCGCCCATTCACAAGCATCTTTGTTAACAATATGAAATGTATACCCGCATGTCTCGTATGAGCAAAACGTGAAATAAACCTTGTGTGTTGTCATTTTTGCACCCCCTTTTAAAGTACACACATTATTAACAAATACTAACCAAAGTTGAAATAATATATCTTTATAAGCAACTGATCGTTTATAGCTAAACAGTATTTCACATGGCGATTATTGATCGCCATACTGTGTGTAAATCAACTAGGGAATAACAATGAGAAAATTCACAAAAGAAGAATTAAATTCAATTCTTGAGCTACACAGGAAATGGTTGATCGGAGAAGACGGGGGTGAGAGAGCCTATCTCAGCTCTGCCAATCTCAGCTATGCCGATCTCAGCTCTGCCAATCTCAGCTATGCCGATCTCCGCTCTGCCGATCTCAGCTCTGCCAATCTCAGCTATGCCGATCTCAGCTATGCCAATCTCAGCTATGCCAATCTCCTCTCTGCCAATCTCAGCTCTGCCAATCTCAGCTCTGCCGATCTCAGCTATGCCAATCTCAGCTATGCCAATCTCAGCTCTGCCGATCTCAGCTATGCCAATCTCAGCTATGCCAATCTCAGCTATGCCAATCTCCGCTCTGCCGATCTCAGCTCTGCCAATCTCCGCTCTGCCGATCTCAGCTCTGCCGATCTCCTCTCTGCCAATCTCAGTACAAACTTTATCAACAATGCGGTAGGAAACGGCAAGGAGTTGAAATCAATCCAGATCGAGCAGGACATGAAAATAACGTATAAATCAGACAGAATCACATTTGGCTGCAATGGATATGATTTTGATGAGTGGTTATCTATGGCAGGTCATAGCAGCGAATACTGGGAAAAATACAGGGATTTAATTTTGAAAATAACAAGTATATCGCCAGCAATTAAGTGGGAATATAGCCAAAAGGAAGAGCAATGAGCACAATAATAGCAACAGTAAGAACGCCGATGGGCAACGATGTGCAAATCCACATCATTGACACTAGCGTATATAAGCTACGCATCGACAGGGAGCTAGAAAGGCTCGCAGTGCCGTCTGCTCAATCAGACTTTATAAATCGTGAAATCGAGCATTGTATTGACGAGCAGATCAGATACGAAGAGTTAAACCAGGTCGAGGCTGTATCGCGGTTTTGCGATTATGTGTTGATGCTCAGAAAGCTGCTTGACAATGGATAGCCGTGTGATTTGGGCTATGTTTTATTTAATGATACCAGTCGTAACATTTATATGGGTGAATTATGCAACATTCGGATCTTGAAGGTGTTTTGGTGTGCGCCAGTGTCGGCGTATTGATTGTAATGATTTGCTGGGCGGTGATGCTGGGTTGAGTTAGCTGCAATAATATCAATTGTCAGCGGCGCTATATCGCTGCTGCTTGGGAAAATGATTAAGTTTGGGGGTGCAGATGAAGAGTAGTAAGTTTAAAAAGATCGAAAAACAGCGCAGTGATCTACCGTGGAATCATGCCGGAGTGTTCTATATAAACGGAGAGGTCACTTACGGCATTGGCCACGCTAGGAAGTTCACGGTTGATGGCCAGTTATCAATAATGAAACGAGGGCGGTTTAGATGACGAAACTATTTGAGCAGTTGATCGTAGAGCGAGCAAAAAACGCAGAGCACGAAGAAAAAGAAGGCAATCTGTTAGCGTTAATAATTCAATACAGGCTTTCAGCAGACCGTGTGAGCAATGACAAACAGCTACACTATTATCTGCTAGATTCAGCCAAAAACATTGAGGATATTTTAAATGGATCGTCATGAAATAATAAAAAGCGAAATGCCGCACAGGCGAAAGAAAGAACCTAAACCCACCCCCACGGGGGAATCACAAAAAGACCTGGATAGGGAGATTTCAGAGTTTCTTGCAAAAAAAGGAAAGAAAATAAAGAAAATTGCATTTGGCATATCTGGCATAAGGGAATATGTGAAGCCGAAAAAAATGGTGATAGGGAAAAACAAGCTGAAATAAAACCAATTATTAAAACTGAATTTCATATAGCAACACGGTATTAGACATTAACAAGTAGGTGTTTATACTGGTTAAAACAAATTGAGAGGGTGAAGGAATGAGCGAGAATACGCTTTGGGTAATAGTAACAACGGTTATCAGCAGTGCAATTGTATCATCTATTTTAATTGGCACTCTGTACTGGAAAGACCACAATGCAAAGATAGTGCAGCTTATCGGTGATGGGGTTGACCCAGTAGCAGCTATGTGTGCAATGCAGGACGATTATGGACAGATGCCTGTTTGCATTGTCTTGGCGGCGAAGAAATAGATTAACGCCAGGTCGGCACCTAGCCCCGTAGTATGCAGTGGGGCATTTTTAGTATTTATAGGTGGTGGTGTTAGTGATTTGCCTAAGCTGTTTGAGGATGCTATAGCGTCGTCACGAAAGAGGTGTGTGAAGAATGAACAAGCAACAACAAGCAACAGCAGAAAAAGAAAAGAACATGGCGGCTATGCTGGAATTCATCAAATCAAGCAGAGATGGACGCACAGCTAGAGAGATAGCCAGTAAATTTGGCATGCCTATATCGACTGTTAGAACATATCTTGGTTATCTGAAATCGTCTGCGAATGTTAAATGCATTAAAACAGACGGTCTCAAATCGATGTGGACGATTATAACGCCAATCGATAAAAAGGAAATGAAACTCAGTCCGCACAAAATAGCGTTGCTGGCCAACCAGGCGTATTAACAAATAAAGGTGAGTTGGCAAAATTCATGGTGATGGATAATGATGTCAAGTTCATTCTTGATGGGTGCCAACTGCCTGATATACCGGAATAAAGGAGAGAATAATGATTGATAAAGAAAACATAAATATCGAACACTCTGTTGAAGAGCATAGAATTCTTGAAGAATGCATAAAGGTGGAGGCGAAAGTTGGGTTAGAAATATCCGATATGGAGGACGTTCTTGCTGCGATTATGCGCAAGCAGTTTAATGAAACATTAAATCGGTATATTAAGAATGAGGTGCAGAAATGCATCGAAGGCGCGTATGGATCTAAGCATACGTTTAAAGATGCATTGCAGGATGTAATCAGTCAAAAGCTTGACGAAAAATACCCTGGAATAGTGGATGACAAGGTTGATGAGCTTGCTGAAAAAATAAAGAACTTTAAGTTTGAGTGGACGCGCAGAGAAGAACCTAAAAAAATTAGGGATAAAGCCATGGATACTGTTAATTCATACATAGAGAACGAGCTATCAAAGTCAGTTGCAAAATCAACAGAATATGTAGAGCAATTCAGCCGAAACTATTTTGCTAATAACCTGTTTAGAGCTATGGGCATGATGGGCAAAATGATACCGTTTGCCGATGCTGCTAATCAAGACGGGCCGCCGGTCATGCCGGAATAAAGGAGAGTGATGTGCCAAAGATTATCAAGAAAAAAGATTATCTTTGTTCGGGGTGTAAGTATTTTGTACGCCTGATACAGGATAATGATGGCGAACAAGGACGATGCTATCAATACCCACCAGCCCGGAATGTAACGCCAGGATGCAAATCATATGACTGGCCAATTGACTGGCCAATAGTTAAAGGCCGGGGCTGGTGCGGGGAGTATGAAGGATGACGCGACAATCAAAGTAAATTCGCTAAATAACATATCGTTGGACAGTGCATAGGTATTGTGTATAATTGTTGAATGGCTATGTGGTGTAGTCGTTAGAAAAGTTTGAGGATGGTAAGGGTTATTAAGTAAGCATGTTCGGCGGGTAGATAAAAGATAAATCCATCCTTCGAACGCCCAACACCATCCGGGCATGTTTAACTTAATCGCCCTTTTTTTACGTCTGAAGTATGGGTTCTCTGCCCTTCCTTGTTAGGAAAAAAGCGCAAAACGGACGTAAAGCCCGGAGTACCGTCAATCTGAGGTTAATTCCACAAGATAGGCAAACGTCATACCGGGCACCTTTCTAACATCCTCCACAGCCTTCTCGGCTTACAATGCAGTTACTAGTTCCCGAGTTAACAAATAACTGGATACCCAAAGCAATGCAACGTCCCACCCATGACGACATTGTCACTAAATGACCCATTTTGGGATCTACCCTTATTAACTGGCCGGTAACAGGCTGATAAGGGGCTGTAGAAATACAGAGGTGTGGATCATAGTCCAGTAAAGCCAAGCAGTAAGTATCGAGTTGGTACTAATCAAGGTGTGGATAAATGGGATTATTATGCACTTAATTTAATGGTAAGTGTGGGCTAAAGGTTAATCCAGGAGAGAATTATGAACAAAAAAGACATAGAAATAGATTGGTTCTCAGGAACAGGAGCTGGCGGCCAGCACAGAAACAAGCATCAAAACTGCTGCCGTATTAAGCATATTGAAACTGGATTAACAGCAGTTGGCCAGGAGTGTAGAGAAAGATCAGGCAATATGCGTTTAGCTATTAGCCGATTAACTGCAAAGATAGCTCAAGCAAATGAAGTGAAGAAAGAGCGAAGGACTACAAGCGAGGTTATAAGAAACTACCATGAACCAAGGAATTCGGTATTGGACAAGGCTAGCGGATTAAAGCAAAGTTACAAGGAAGTGGTGCTGGATGGAGATTTAACCAAAATGATAGAAGCCAGGAAAATGGCTATGGCTAAAGGTTAATAAGGTAAGAACATGAACATGATTAAACAGTTATTATGTCGTCATCAATGGAAAGGGCCATTACATATCTCAGGCCCAAACAGAACATACATCATATGTTTAAAGTGTAAGAAGGTGATTGATATACAAGTGCCGGTTAAAGGTTAATACAGGAGAGAATTATGAAAGTAGCAGAATTCCATTCGGTTAGTGGTCAGCGTATTGGAATACCAATTGATCAGATAACAGGGTTTATTGAAGTTGAGCAGAAAAACAAATCTATCGGTAGTTGCTTTATAGCGACTGGTGCAGATAGCGTTGAAGGCGGGGAAAATGGATGGTATGTGGCTGAACTCTATGAAGAAGTGATAATCATATTTCAGGATATAGAAGGCGATTATAGCGGGAGATTCTAATGGAAGAGGTAAAAATCAATCAAGTTAATGATGACGCAATAAAAACCCTGGAAAACGCGCTAGAAAAGGCAAAAACAGGCGAAATAAGAAGCGTAGGAATAGCGTGGGTTACATCGGATAATTCAATAGGCGGTGATCATTGGTACAGCTACCAGCGGTCGTACAACAAGTACCAGGAGAAAAACCCGCAAAGGTTTGAAATACACACGCTATCCCCGTTTATTGATTAGCCCAAATAGCAGAGGTAGAGAGATGAGAATAAGAATCGTGATGAAATACCAAAAAGATATTAAGAGACTACGGATTGTGAGGATAAGTTTCGCTAAAGAGAAAAAGCGGGTGTCGTTCAGCGTAGAGCCGAAATGGTTTGCCACAGAGAAAGAGCCAGGAGATTTTGAGGCTACTGTATTAGGCGTAAGGGTGCATTATAAGCACGCAGGTGGCGGCAGGTTTGTTGACTAAATAGCAGAGGCAGATAGATGGAATATCACGACATAGAAGGGCTGATCACGCACATTGAATCATTGGGTTATAGTTGGGATGTGGGCATGGTAGGCACTGGCATGTATGAGGCCAGGATATGGGACTGGCCCAATGTTATAGGGCGATACAGAACGACCGAAAGAAAGTCTGCTGTTGACATGCTAATTGAGGCGATGAAGGATGCTAACGCACTGCCGGAACCGCTGATTATGGGGATAAATGAAAGAGTCTCGAACTAAAATACCGGACGGTGTTACCAGGGTTAGAAATGCGGTAACGGGAGAATGTAAGGTTGTGAGCAAAGGTCAAAAAACATGCTATAATACCAGCATGAACACGAAAACCACACAAAATGCTCACATTAACGATAGACGACAAGGAGTACCGTCTCACTGAAGGATTAGCTAAACAGCTTCAAGCGAAGTTGAACGAATTCTACCCGCCACAAATTAGCGTTATAGCATACGACATGAAATGCAACACACGATACAAGTTCACTCCCTCTGGCCGCACTATTGCGGCCCCTAGCCGATGATTTAAGCAGCACATATACGGCAAGCCCAGCACCCACGCCGGGTTTTTTAATGCCTAAAATAATGTGGTATACTGTTTATTATTTAGGGGTATATCAAATGGCTACAAAGAAAGGCAAAAATGGCACAAAGAATCACTCGGGGACGTTCCGCAAACCAAAAAAGAAAACCCCAAAAAGGGCGTCCCGTGGTAGAAAGTAGCTGCTGGAAGTGGGCTGCAATTTTAGGCGTCCTTGTCTTGATTGAACTGCCAGGGTTTATACCTCTGGAAAGCCCGTTTCTTATCGATTTCGCCTTTGGATCGGCTGCAATCTACGCAGTGCATTATCTAGTTAAGCTCGATCACCTATTAAGCATGGCAATTATCTCTCTATGCGCGATGTCCTGCACGGCGCATCTATTTGCATTTAGCGTGTCTTTCTTATCATCAGATACTATGATGTTAGTAGGCGCAAAAACGCACAACTCACTACAAGAGAAGTATCATTATCTGCTTTGGGGTATACTGTTACTTAAAGTGCTGACAATGGCGTGGGGTGGTCGTGGAATATGGCAACAACATAAAAGAGATGTTGATCGGGCTGACCGTGGTCTGCATCATGCTGGTGTCATTGTGGTTAGAGCTAATGATCCTAATACAGGAAGTGAGGCAGCAAATTGTTGAGCGCAAAGGCCGAAACAACAGTTGCCCTAACCGGCGGGGGGATGGCGACAGGTCCGGCGATAGCGACTAAATTAGCTCCTTTTTACGAATCAGAACTATGGTTAGGCGCAATAGCTATACTTGGAGCTGTTTTAATAACAGTATCATTAGTAAACGCAATAACGAGATTTTTACGAGATAGGCGGGATAAATGATAGATGGAAATAGTTGTAAAACTAAATCATAATTATGACGACGCCAGAGCGTAACAGTAAATACAGGTTGTTAAATGTCTACTAAAGCAAAACAAGCAGCAGGCCCGCACACAATACCGGCAATGACCAAGATCGCTGCAGTCAGTATCACCGCACCTAAGATTATGGCCATATCTATAGTGTATTGTTGTTTCAATTGATTAAGCATGCTTTCCATCCCATGTAAGAATTCCAGTGATGTTGCTATTATATTCAGACAGGCACACGTTTTCGCGCTTTGTTCCAAGATGAGCAGAATACCTTTCAAGATCACGCATCGCCAAGTCTGCACCGCGTATTGCTTGCTCATTAGATGCAGCTTCAAAAGCCTTAATTGTTTCATCGTTGAGTAGCGCGGTTCGTATTACCATTGAGTAGCCGTTATCTAACGTGATTTCGATTTCGTTTGGTGAGATGCTTTTAATTGTGTTCATTTTGCTAGCCCTCTGTTGTTTCCTGATTTGTTAATGTAATTATAACCCAGCATTTACCGCACTAGAAATACCAAGTATTCATAAAAACCCTGGTTAATATGCAATTAAAGTATTGGCGATAATCGGTGTAAATTATTAATATTGTTGGAAATCAAAAACGGGGGGTGCATTATGAAAGAAGTAATTCAACTTACAGAAGGGTCAGAGGCTTTTAAATCAGTTAAAAAAGAATGGCAAGACAGCGCTGCAAAAGCGACTATTGAAATATTACCGGAATTATTGAGGGATATTACAGAAAACTATCAACATGATTACGGGACTATATGTCACGCCATAGCTATAGCAGCAAAGGCAGCAGCCAGAGCGGTTGGTGCAAGCCCGCAGGGCGAAATCTCAGGGTTTCAGGCCGAGTGTATAATGTGGCAGGTGGAGAAATGAAACAAACAATTGCCATATTATGTCTATTAATGACCGGGTGCTCATATGATCTAAAGATAGAGCACATAACCAGGGCTATGGAGCTGTGCGATAAACAAGGTGGTTTGAAATCAATAACTGTGGATTCAACCATGTCAGCGGGTTACGAAATACGTAAAGCCAGCTGCGACGACAGCGCAAGGTACCCGAAAGATGCAATACTAAGGAGTGAGTAAGGTGGGAGGGATAAAATGATGCCAGATAATTTTAACTACGAACTAAATTACGCTGAGCCAGGGCCAAATAATCTTGTGCGCAGAGTTGTTGATAGTCATTGTATAGGCCGCGGTGCTGGAACGTGGGATTTTGTGGCGGGGGAGTTTAGCTAAAAAGCATAAAAACACCCTTTAACATAACTAACAAGTCTTGGACTAATTAAGTGGGTAAATCTATAATTACCATAACAGCTTGAGAAAACAAACAAAAAGAGGGTAAGGAAATGAACGCAGGCGAACTAAAAAAAGGCGATATCTTAACAAACACAAATCATGGTTTCGATATTGAAATCGTAGATGTTGGCAAAAAAAACACCCGTTACATCAACCTGGAATCTGGCGAAAAGGTAAAAAGCTTCACAAGAAAATTTAACTTCATGCTCAGAGAGGGCGTATTCGTTAAGAAGTAGAGCAAACAAACACCACTTAACCCGCTTAATTGCGGGTTTTGTCGTTTATGGTATAATCAAAGCATAATCTATACAGCGAAATGTATGCATAGACCGGGGATATCATGATTAAAATACACGTATCAAAAGAAGACAAAGAAGCGCTTCACGATCACCCACTATTCGCTACGGTTTTAGAATATGGATCACTAAAACCAGAGCTCGACGAGATAGGAAGCATAGTTTTTGATAGAGATCATCCAAAAAACAGCATCAGAGTATTTGTCAAAGGCGAAGGTGAGCCAATAGTGCAGCTCAATTGAGACAGGAGGTGACGGAATGAGCGAAAGACCACCAAACAGCCACGAGTGTGAATACAACGGCAGGAAGCTAACTAATGTTGATTGCAACACTGAGATAAATTGCGGAGAGATACATATAGGTTCGGATCAAGACGACGAAATCAGCATATATGAAGATAACGTGCTAAGAGAAAGGGTAAAGATATTCATTCTTGATCACACACTAGAAGAAATAAGCATTGATCTAGAAGACGTACTAAGGTTTGCTGTTAAGAATTGTTATGGTATATATGAGAGAGTGTTTATGGAAAAAGAGATAACGCCAGACATGGTCATAATGACCGACGTTGCAAGCTTACTTGATCAAACTAACGTATAAGCTGAGTGTACAGGGGGAATAATGGCAGCACCACCCGGAAATAAGTTTTGGATGGCAAGAAGCACGCATGGGAAAGATAAGATCTTCACTGACCCTGACATCCTATGGAAAGCAGCAGTAGAGTATTTTCAATGGGTAGAAGATCATCCATTATGGGAAAATAAAGCAACTCACTTTCAAGGCGTACCATTAGATTTACCTTCTGCCAAAATGCGAGCAATGACCATAGAAGGTTTATGCCTATTCTTGGATATAGCTACAACGACATGGTATCAGTACGTAAAATTAGATGACTATGCGTACATCACAAGCAAAATCGACAATGTAATACGCTCACAGAAGTTTGCAGGGGCGGCAGCAGACCTTCTAAACGCCAATATCATAGCTAGGGATTTGGGTTTGAAAGAGAAGACAGAAATAGGAGGAGATCCTGAAAACCCACTAACTCTACTGCTTGGTGAGATAGACGGAACTACTCTAACTCCTAAAAGTGACTGATTACAAAATTCCCAAGTCAGAAGCAGAGCTAAAGAAATGCTTGTCTGATCCTATGTGGCGCATATGTAGCGGTCAGCTGTATAAGATCATGATCAAGGGGGATGACGGGGAAGAGTCTCTTGTAATCCCATTCAATCCAAACCCGCCCCAGTTAGAATTACTCGAAAACCTCCATAATCGCAACATAATTCTTAAAGCCCGCCAGATTGGCTTCACGACGTTGATAGCAATTTACTTTCTTGACTGTGCTTTGTTCAGGTCTAACGTGAGAGCAGCCATAATCGCTCAGAGCGAGGATATAGCTAAGACCATCTTTAGAGACAAGGTGCAATTCGCGTACAATAATTTGCCAGAAGCGCTGCGAAACATCATGCCGCTTGGGCGCGACAGTCAGTCTGAACTCTTGTTCTCGCACAACAACAGCTCAATACGAGTGGCCACGTCGGCCAGGTCTGGAACGCTTCAATACCTGCATGTATCGGAGTTTGGCAAGATCTGCGCAAGATTCCCAGAGCGAGCAGCAGAGGTTATAACAGGATCAATACCAGCCGTACCAACAAACGGAGTGATTTTCATAGAGTCCACAGCAGAAGGCCAAGAGGGGTCGTTCTATGATATGTCGCAACGTGCTGAAAAGCTCAAGATGGCTGGCAAAAAGCTAGGCAAGAAGGATTATAGGTTCCATTTCTACCCATGGTGGATAGAAGAGAGATATCAAGTTGATCCAGAAGGCGTAGTAATAACCGCAAAAGACCATGAATACTTTGATGACGTAGAGGGCAAGACAGGTTGTACTCTAAGTATTAATCAGAGAGCGTGGTGGTGCATGACTCGGGATTCTGATTTCTCTGGCGCTGATGAGAAGATGTGGCAGGAATACCCGAGCACATCAAAAGAGGCGTTTCAGCAATCATCAGAGGGTTGTTACTACACTGTACAGATGACGGCAGCACGCAAGCAGGGGCGAATAACAAGCGTCCCCTACCGGCCAGGCTATCAGGTCAATACATTCTGGGATATCGGCCATGGTGACGGTACAGCTATATGGTTTCATCAGCGCATAGGCCAATATGACAACTTCATAAAATACACTGAGGCGTGGGGCGAACCGTTCTCATACTTTGTAGGCGAAATGCAGAAGACTGGCTGGGTGTGGGGTACGCATCACCTACCGCATGACGGAAATCATATAAGGCAGGGGATGAATGAAAGCCTATCTCCGTTAAAGATGCTGCAAAGACTCGGACTGACTAACCTTGAGATAGTTCAGAGGGTTGATGATATTTCACACGGAATACAGGCTACCAGAGATGCATTCTCTACGTGTTGGTTTGATGAGACAGAGTGCAAGGATGGCATCTTACACTTAGACCGATACCGGAAGAGATGGAACGCAACTACTGAAAGATTCACTGACGTACCGGTACATGACATTCACTCAGAGGGTGCGGATGCATTCAGGCAGTATGGCCAGGGTTACAAAGGCGATGAGTACAACAGGAAAAAGCCACGTCCAAAGATGCGGCCGAGGCGCAAGACAGACAGATCAGTAGGGTATTGATACAACATAACCAGGTGTGACGAGTTATTGGCGCAATTATCAGAAATTAGACAGAAAGAGCAAACTTTGTCAAAATAGCTTATACTGCGTTCTAGTAAATGGCGAAATAGTGAGGGCTATATGAAATTAAGAGCTGATGCAGCTACCGGCATAGTCATTTTTATCATATTGCTCTTTGCGTCATTTTCAAAAGAATCAGAAGCCGCACCCACTTTAGCCCTGGGTATGACTGCGTTTAACTCTACTCTGCCGACTGCCGACGCTGGGATTAGGTGGCATGACAAGTACGAAGTGAACGCTACTGTTATCGGCGCAGGATGGACCGAAAAAGGCGAGCAGTTACGAACACACATAGTATCAGCATCACGCATAGTAAGACCGACAGACCATTATTTTATGCGCATTGGTCTAGCGCACGTCAGCAAAAACCCATTAGTAGGCCATGGCAACTATCGCTTAGGTATGGGTTATCGTGGTAATCGATGGGAGGTAGAGTATTTCCACTTTTCAAGCGCTGGCATCAATTCAACAAACAGGGGCATAGATGGCATAACAGCGAGAGTATTATTCTAATATGTTTTTCTACCTCCGGCAGTCCACAGCCTCACAGTCTCGAATGGTTGGCCCATTTTTAGATGATTCTGATTTCAAAACTGTAGAAACAGGTCTAACAATAGCCAACACTGACGTAAAATTATCTAAAAATGGCGCAGCAGGCGTCGACAAAAACTCAGGTGGCGGAACGCATCGAAATAACGGCATGTATTCGCTCACGTTTGACGCAACAGATAGTGATACAGTCGGCGAGTTGGACGGATCAATATTAGTTTCGGGCGCGCTGGTTGTGCCGTTTAAAGCCTGGGTGTTTGAGGAAGGCGTTTACGATGCGCTTTTTGCAAACCTAGCTCCTGGCTATCTACAGCCAACAACCGCTGGCCGCTCGCTAGATGTGACAACAGGCGGCAACGCGGGGATCGATTGGGGTAACATCGTCAATCAATCAACATCAGTAGACCTATCAGATACAGCAATAAACCTGTGCGACACGATCACCACTTACACTAACAATACTGTGCAGTCAGGAGACAGTTTTGCATTAATCGGCACTGCTGGAGCAGGATTAACAGATCTGGGTGGCATGTCCACAGGCATGCAAGCTGAGGTTCAATCAGAGTGTAACGATGCTCTTGTAGCTATTAATCTTGATCATCTGTTCGCTGTTGCAATTATTGGGACTGATGTAACAGACAATTCATACGCAGCTAAAATTGTTAGTCCGTCCGTTGTTGCAGACTACGACGACTACGACAATACAACCGATTCACTGCCAGCAATATCAACATCAGTTGGCACTCTGTCTGTCGGCAGTGCTGCAATATCAACTCAGTCGGAAAGCTACACTCTAACAACTGGCACTGAGGCAAGCGGAACGTTCGCAGACACGGCAACGGTTGACGGTGTTTATCATCAGCACACAGACACAGCCGGAGCTATGGAGCTGTACTATCAGTTCGATGTCGGAGGAACCGGGGTTGCTGTAGAGGCCGTAGTTAACGGGAGAATAAATAGCGGAAACGATGACTTGGATGGTGTTTATGCTTATGACTGGGGTGGCGCTGCATGGGATAGAGTTGGAGATTTTGAAGGGCAAGTAAGCTCAGATGATGTAGAGAGGCAATATCCTCTACTTACAAGGCATACGGGATCTGGAGCAAATTTAGGTAAGGTCAGAATTAGATTTTATGCTGCTGCTGGACTTACAACAGCGACACTTAGCGTTGATAGGATATATGCTAGTTACTCGGTTGTTTCACAGTCTGTAGGATATGAAAATGGTGCCGTGTGGATTGATACGCTCAATGGTTCAGCAGGGGCTGTAGCACACGTAAACGGCACGGCTGACAATCCAGTCAATAACATAGCAGATGCAATATCTATAGCGTCTACTGTTGGGTTGAGCAGATATGAAGTGTCAAACGGATCATCAATAACATTTGCCGAATCGCATGATAACGAGACATGGAATGGGACAGGATGGACGCTAGCGCTAGGTGCTCAAAGCATATCGAATGCCCAGATATGTTGTTGTGCTGTAAGTGGAATCGCAACAGGAGCAAGCAGACCGGTATTTGAGAGATGCTCAATCGGAAACGTAACATTGCCACCATGTAGAATAAACGGCGGATCTGGGTTTACTGGAACATTTACTGTTGGGTCTGCTGGCAATTATGATTTTATAGATTGCACGTCATTAGTGGCAGGATCTGCAGTACCAGTACTGGATACTGGGTCTGGTATAGGTGCAAGCAATTTCAGTATTAGAGACTACAGTGGAGGGCTGTCTATAACAAATATTGCCGCTGGCGATCTTATTAGTTTAGAGGGTGTTGGCGGTCAAATAACTGTTAATGGAACTGGTGGTGAGATATACGTAAGAGGTATTTACGAGGGTGTTACAGACAGCTCATCGGCAGCAGTTACGATAACGCAAATCGCTACATTGAATAGGCAGTCTGCTGCTGGCTATGTGGCAGACGGTAGTGCCGTACATATAGACACATCAGGAAGTAACTCTGGCATTATTGCATATGTAGATGGCACGGCTGACAATCCAGTCAATAACATAGCAGATGCAACAACAATAGCGTCGGCTATAGGGTCTGATGGTGTTAGAACGTTTACTCTTGTTAGAAATGCAGCAATAACTCTAGCTCAAGGCTATACAGCATATGTATTTAGAGGAATCGGCGGGCAAGTAGCATTAGGCGGTCAGGACGTATCATTTTGTGTATTCAGCTCTGTACTGATGACAGGAACAGGAACGGGAACAATAGGGAGATCGTTTTGGAGTGCATGCCTTGTAGATGCCGTTACGGTAGATTCAACGTCGTGGACTGATTGTTCGTTCGTCGGAACCATCACGTTAGCAGAAGCTTCTGAGTATGGATTGCGCGGTTGTAATGCTAGAGACGCAGCAACAGCTCCTGTGTTTGATTTTGGCGCTGCTGTTGGATCTACCAGGTTTTACGCTACAGCGTGGGACGGCAAGATGGAGCTGCAAAACGTTGGGCAAAACGGAACTGACGCAGTTGTAATACACGGTCGTGGCGAGATTACAATAAATGCTAACTGTACTGGCGGGACAATTAAACTTATTGGTGATTTCATTGTGACGGATAACGGAACATCAACAGTCACACTCGACGATAATTCATCAAGCATAGTTAGCATACTAGATGATACAGTTGATCTGCTGTCTAAAGTTGGAACGCCTAGCTCTGATCTAGCAACAGAGATTGCTGATATCCAGTCATCTGTCGATGGGTTAAATGACTTTGATCCTACGGTTGATGAAGTTGACGCAGACATGGTTAAGATTTCTGGATCTGCATTAGCTGCTGATAACCAAGAGGTGGCGGCGCTTGGAATAATTGTAGGAGCAGCAGTTACAGGCACATTAACAACGGCGTCTATGACTACAAACCTAGTTGGTTATGATGATGATAGATTTATTGGTAGGCATGTTGTGTTTACAGGCGCTCCTTTGGCGGGGGAAGAGACAGACATAACGGATTACTCATCGGCAGGCGGTGTAGTAACATTTAATGCAGGAGGAATAACGGAAGCGCCTACTAACGGCACTACGTTTGTGATTATATGACCGAGATTATAAGCAAAGAAGATTTAATAGAAGGTCTTCGACATTACGCAGATGATAAGACATGCGGGCTATCTAATAAGCAAGTCGACAACATTGTTAACCGTATTCATATCTGTACAACGGATAGGCCGAACGAAAAGGAAGCGCCAAAACCTGTAGAGATAGCAGAAGAGCCAGAAGAAGAGAAAAAGGCGAAGAAAATAGTTGTGTACGTCTCGGTCATAGCGCTGGCGCAAGCTGCTCTTATCTGTGACCGAATAGCAACTGAGTTGTATGGCGGTATTGATAATTTAATAGCGAGGGTTTTGTTGTGAGGCTTGGATTAAATGGCGTGCCGAGGGGTAGTGATGCTGGCAGTTTTGGCGGTAAATCAGAGACAGCGCCAGCGCCAAGCAAAGGAGTGCAAGGTGTCTACTCGTCTATAACACCTTTGCACGTCCATCGGCGAGATCAATTAATCGAAGATGCAAAAGATTGGGTTTATGCCAGCTTATGGCATTTGGCAAGAGGATAGGTAATGAGTCAGAAAATTGAGGCGGTTGTACAGTTCAACACGCACAATCCGCGAGCATCGATAACGCGCCCGGCTAACACAACAGCGTACACGGCTGGGGATGTTGTTTCGGATGCGACAGCGGATGCGCACTTCACGTTTGAAAATGCATCCAGGGCGGGAACGCAAAATAAGCAGCTTGGCGGGTCTATCCCTACGGCTAGGATTTGGAGTAGCGCCAATCAGGCAACAAAGCTTGAGGGCGAGTTGTGGCTGTTTCACACTGATATTGTTGCAGTTGCTGATAACGCGGCATTTGCTCCTACGGATGTCGAAATGTTAACCTTGGTTGGTGTTGTTGATTTCCCGGCAGCAAACTGGAAAGCCGGTGCTGCTGGTATTGGAGCGGCTGGTAATGCGGTGTGCGAGGCATACAACTTAGGGTTTGCGTTTAAAAGCTCAGAAAAGAAACTGTATGGCCAGTTAGTTGTTCGAAACGCATACACGCCGGTTTCTGGTGAGATATTTACAGCCGAGATAGTCGTATCACGAGATTAATATGCCAGAACTGCAAAACCAGTTAGCGGACAATCCAGAGCAGCGAGAGCCTAGCAAAGAAGAGCAGGCGCAGCGCGTAGAGATGCTTGACCGCCTGGGTATGGCGCTTTCTAAAACTCGATCTGAAGCTATTGATTACCGTACTAGCTCTGGCATTGAAAATGAGTGGATGGAAGACAGGGAGCACTATGAAGGGATTGATGATACTAATCGCGGTGAATTAGGGTCGTGGGAATCAAAGCCTCTTGGGCAGGGCGCATTACAAGATGATGAGACTGGCTCAACGGTATTTTTTAATATCACACGCCCTTATTGTGATACCGCGTCCGCTCGCGTTGGTGACATGTTATTGCCGGTTGATGACAAAGGGTGGTCAATTGATCCAACCCCCATACCTGACATGGTTGCTATTGCCAATGGTGACATTCCGCCGCAAGTATTAAAGCAAATCGAGGCTCAGGTTCAGCCTGAAAAAGTTGATGGCGTTATCAATAAAGTCATCGAAGAAGAAAAACTAATAGTTGATGAAGCTAAGAAAAAGGCAGAGGCAGCTAGCAGGCGTATAGAGGACTGGCAGACAGAGTGCCAATTCAATGCAGAAGTAAGAACGGTTATTGATGATACAAGCATCACGGGTACCGGCGTATTAAAAGGGCCGATACCTGAGACACGAAAACGAATAGCATATATTGAAGGCCAGCTTGTTATCCAGGATGACATACAGCCGGTATCAAGACGGGTGCAAGTAGCAAACTGCTTTCCTGATCCTTCGTGTGGAATGCACATTCAAAATGGTGCGTTTCACTGGGAGCGCGACGACATAAGCGATAGAGCCCTGAACTCCCTGAAAGAGCAGGAAGGGTATCTTGAAGGCCAGATCGAGGCGTGCATTAAGGAAGGCCCATTCAGAGCAGTAAAGAACCAAGATGACGGAAGTGTTGACCGTGGCGACCAGTTAGGGCTAGTTAAGCGAGACAAAAGCAAGCTCTACGAAATATGGTATTACTACGGCAGGCTAAAGCGTGAAGAGCTTGAGGCGGCTGGAATTGATTTAGGGGAAGAAGTAGCAGAAATAACCGATATCGATATCCATATTGTAATGGTCAATAACCGGGTTATAAGGGCGGCTAGAAACCACTTAGACAGCGGTGAATTCCCATACGATTACATGGTCTGGCAGAGTCGTTCGGGCATGCCGTTCGGTATAGGAATATCAAGACAGATCAGAGTGCCTCAGCGAATTATAAACGGTGCTGGCCGTAATCTGATGGATAACGCAGGCATGGCTGGCGGGCCAATGTGGGTGTTCAACCAGGGGTTGGTCGAGCCGATTGATGGTATTTACGAGATAGCGCCACGCAAGGGATGGTATGTTAGTGAAGATGCAGAAGACCCTGGCGATGTAAGGGCAGCATTCACGTACATTGACATGCCCATGATGCAGGCTGATTTGCAGGCTATTATTAATCTAGGGATGGAGTTTGCCGAGCTTATTTCTGGGCTTCCAAGCATATTACAAGGCCAGCAGCAAAACCGCGACGAGACTCTTGGCGGACAGCAAATGCGCCGCAATGATGGCTCAACGATATTAAGGAGGATTGCCCGGCAGTATGACGACTTGGTAACAACTCCGCATATCCGCCGGTACTACGATTGGCTGCTGATGTACGGTGAGGACGACGAAAAAGGCGACTTCACTATTAACGCCAAAGGATCATCGGCGCTTGTCGAGAGAGACATTCAAAGTCACTCTCTCGGAGATCTATTATCGCTATCTCAAAATCCTGTATATGGCCTTGACCCGAAGAAGACTATGGCGGAATATCTTAAATCGCAGAGGTTCACGCCAAAGAATTTTGAGTATGATGACCAAGAATGGCAGCAGATAGTAGAGCAGATGTCAGCGCCACCGCCTGATAGCTCGGTCCAAGTAGCTGAGATCAGAGCTGAGTTAGAGCAATTTAAACTACAATCAACACAAGAGTTCGAATCTGGTAAAATACTCAATGACAATGATCAGTCTGAGCGTGATAGACAGCTTGAGGCAGGTTTAAAATCGATGGAGCAGCAGCTCAAGCTTGTTGATACTCAAGCTAAGAGCGAGAGTGATGGAGAAAGGGATATTAACAAGATCAAGGCGCATTTGGCTGAAACTATTATGTCTCTTAAGACTCAGGTCCAGCTAAGCGAGGATGGCACAGGGCCGGAAGTTGCAACACCAGTTGTCGAGCCTGAAGGTCGCGCACCTGACGGCCAATCGTTTCAGAAATAATCAGGGGGAAAGGATGACAGACGAAAAATTGCTTAACGCAACTCGAATAGAGGGCTGCACGCTTGTTGGGTATATGATTAGTGAATACCCAGCGAAAAAAGGAAATTGTTTTTCAGTTTCTACTGACTGCGGTGGTTATTACAAAATAGTAAACTTCTCATACGAAAACATGGTAGAGGCTATTAACAGAGGGATTTCATATCCAATCAAAATACGCCAAATCGGTGACAAAACTGCAATTGTGCATGACTGTCGAATACCTGATGACTGGTACGACGCGAGATGGTGTGAGGTGTGCTGTCCTGAAAGTCTGCTGCCAGTCACACAGATGCTTGAGCACGAAAGACAGGTAAGCAGTGGGGTTAGAGTCAATCGGGGTGACGCTATACTGATTAATCTTGGAGGCGCGCCAAAACTGCCAGCAAAAGAATCAAAATCAGGGGGAACAACATGAAGCGAAGAAATCTAATCAAAGCAGCAATAGCCTCAGTAGCGGATTTGTTAATGGGAAGGGGTAGCACATGAACACAGCCCTAGCAGAACTAATCATATTCAAATGCGATGATGAAATGGGTAAAGAGTGGGAGATAGTCCCGCCTGATGAAGTGCCTGAAAAGGTCAAAGAGCCGGGTGTTATAGCTTGGATGCTTGATGGTTTCCAGCCTCAATTCCCTGGTGAATCTACGATATACGCCGGTTTTAGGGTTGGTGATAAAGGGGTTGCTAGGCTTAGCGGTGTCATAAAGGACATAAACGGGGAGTCTTTACATTGAGTGATATTAGGTACAAAAAAGGAACGGTGATAACTTGCCCTGAATGCGGGAAAGAAATAGGCACAGCGAACACTGATGTAATGATTGCTAGCGGCTCGATAATGACTAGCGAGCAATGGGACGGTGTAGAAGGGTGCGAGCCAACGCGATGCAGTAATGACAATGCGCCGTATTTTAAGGATGGTAAATTGCACACCAAGGATGGGTGGATATGAAGGAGCAAAAGCTAAACCCAAAACTGACCGAAAGCTTGATTAATCACAAAAAGATCGATTTCGGATCTGAGACATACCACGAGATACGACGGTTTATTGACGCAAGAATAGGCGTATTGCGCCGGATAAATGACAATGACGCGGATTCAGATAAAACAGCTAAAATAAGAGGGAGTATTTCAGAAATGAAAAACCTTCTTTCTAAACTCGAACCAAAGAAAATGCTGACTAAATAGGTGCGATATGTACTACATGTGTGACGAAAAAAACGAAGAGCAATCAAAGGAAATGTCAAAGGAAGACAAGAAAATGTATGGAGACTACAAAGGCCAAAAGATGGCTGAGGAAGATGTTAAGACGCTGGTTGAAGCTGGCGAGATCAGAGCGGATAGCGATCGGCTTAAAAAAGCGGTTCATTGCGCCAAGATGCAAAAGAAGTATCTTGATAGCGTTGCGTAAATAACTCATTTTAGACACAGGGTAATATTATGGGTGAAGAAGCAGAAGTAATTACAGAAGAGCTAAATTCTGACCAACTGGACGACATCATTAATACTGATGGTGTTGATATTGCAGACGATGACGCGGAGGCTGAATTTGTCGCCGGGTTTGATGGCGTTGAAGTTGAGAAAGAAGCTGACGATACAGGGGAATCTGATGATGAGCCGGTTGAAGAAGAACAGGAAGCTGAAGAACAAGAAGAGGAGACTACACAGGAAGTAGTAGATAGAGAACCGGCTGCAGAGCTTACCGAGGCTGAAAAGCTAGAGAAGCGGCTGCGCAGGAATGAGTCTAAGTTTGGTGAGCTTAATTCAAAGTATCTCGCTCTCCAGCGACAGCTTGAGGAAAGAGCAAAGCCGAAAACAGAAGCCACGGCAGAGCAGATAAGCGCAGCGATTGAAGGCGGCGAGAAGTTTGCAGAATTAATGCAAGATGAACCAAGCCTCGCCAGTGCTCTTAAAGAAATTGTTGAGTCAACAAGAGACACAATCCGCAAAGACCTACCAGATTTTGACGCTTTACAGACTAATATGCGTTCAGAATATGACGCCAAACTTGACAATTTAGCCGGAATGGTTAATATTGCTACTAAGCATCCTGGATGGCAAGAAACCGCTAATTCGAAAGAGTTTCAAGAGTTCGCCTATGGAAACGGGCCAACGTCAGAAGAAAGAGCAGTTTACTACCACGTCAGAGACACGAATGCACAGCAAGCGAATGCGCTATTTAATCAGTTTAAGGAAGCGTATCCAGAATGGAAGTACGGCGAGCTACTAGATAGCGATGACCCAAACGACTCGATAGCACTGCTTGATGAATTTAAAGAGTCACGTAGAGTAGTTGAGAAGAAAGAAGTAAAGCCAAACAAAAGCAGATTGCAAAGAAACGTCGCTGCAACGAACAGTTCCAGCAGACCAAAACTTGGCAAGACAGAGGAAGAAATGTTTTTGGAAGGCTTTAACAGTTAAACGGCGCGAAAGCCCCGAGCAGTAATAACAAACGACTTCAATTGTCCTTTGTAGAAAAGGTTCCCCTGCACATTTGCGGGTGATTTTTACTATTGGATGATTGGAGCAAACAATGACAATCCAAAATTATGATACCGAAGCTCCCCGAATTGGGAAGCTAAAAGGCGAATTACTAAAACACGCAGTACCCTCAGAAGTTCTCGGCATTACCGGCACGCAGCATAAGATGGGCAAAAACCAGTCTGATACGGTTATTTTCAGACGATGGCTGCCATTCGGCGGTGCAACAACCAACGCAACAACTATCAACCAATGGGTTGTAGATCCTAACGATCACCTGACTGCCGAAGGCGTAACACCCGAAGCGGACACTATCGCACCTCAAGACATCACAGTTAAACTTCGTCAATACACCTGTTTGTATCAGTACTCTGATAAAACGGCAGATCTGTATGAAGACAACATTCCAGATGCTCAAAAGGTTCAGACCGGCGAGCGAATGGGTCTTGTTCGTGAGCTTATCCGGTATGGCGCGCTGAAGGGTGGAACCAACAAGTTCTACGCTGGTGGCACGACTCGATTAACAGTTGATGAAACTGTCAGTCTTCCTCTTTTGCGGAATGTTACTCGTAGCATCATGGGCAATGAGGGCAAGCTGATCACCAAGATCTTGTCAGCATCTCCTAACTACAATACGACTCCTGTTGAAGCTGGGTATCTGGTTTTCTGTCACTCTGACATGGAAAACGACATTCGTGAATTGCCTGGATTCAAGGAGACTAGTGAATACGGCTCTCGAAAGGTCATGCATCCGCTTGAATTGGGATCTACTGACCGATACCGGTTCATTATCTCGCCTCAATTAAAATCCATTCCCGATTCTGGCGCGGCTGTTGGAGCCACTGGCCTGGTATCAACTACAGGCACTCTGATTGATGTTTATCCGCTGATCGTAGTTGCAGAGGACGCATGGGGTGATGTTGCATTGCGCGGCATGGAATCGTTTGACGTTACTCACTTGCCTCACACAATGAAAGACAAGAATGATCCATTAGGACAACGCGGCTATATCGGGGCTAAATTCTGGTCTGCTAGCTTCGTTCAAAACGATGGGTGGATGGCTGTGGCTGAATGTGGCGCGTCAGATCTATAACTTAAAGAGGATTAAATCATGGGTTCACAATCATTTTACCCCGGCTTAACAATGTGTGTAAGCAAGGCTGGTTTTGCCGCTGGCACTACTACCACATATACAACTGCTGCTGCCGCGTCTGGCTTTATCAATAGCGTTTATGCTACTGCATTAGCAGCACAGACCAACACGGCATCACCGACAACTGACGTAAACGGCGACGCTTTCACTGCCGTAGGGGTGAGCGAGGCAAGCGTTTTTGTAGCCGGGATTATCGCGGCTGGAACTATTGTTGTGGCGCAAGGCGAAGTTGTTGCGATGGACACGGACACGAACGAGCCGCTTCATTATCCGCAATTCCCAGACATCCCAGATACCATGCTGCCGTTTGGCTACGTGATTATCAAGAATGGCAGTACTGGAAGTGCCTGGACGTATGGCGCATCTAACTGGGCTGCAACTGGTGTTGTTGACACGTTCGCAGATATTGCGCTGCTGCCTGATCGACCGCAAGAAACTTAATTCGATCGCCCTGCTTCGGTGGGGCATACGCTTTCATTAATGAGGAAATATCATGTCTAGATTACATGATCGGCAAGACAAACTGACTATCACAAATTACTTGCGCATGGCAAAGAATGCTGTGATGAAAGCCGTTAAAGCTGATGGAACAGTCGTTGAGGTTACGACTGACGACATAGCAAGGCTGGATAAATCAACGCAAAACACCACAATCACGTCTGCAACAACGCTTACAGCGGCGGATAGTGGAAAACACGTATTCCTTAATTCAGCCACTGCATTTGCTACGACGTTACCAACTGAGGCGGCTGGACTAGAGTTCTGGTTTCATATTGGGGCAACTGAGCCGACGACCACGCACACTGTTGTTACTGCCTCCAGCGCAAACACTATTCAGGGGAATATCACGTCTCCTGAAGATGCCGCTGGATCTGTAGCTACTGTGGCCGATGCCGACACTATAAGTTTTGTTGCAAGCAAGGCTTTGCATGGCGATTACGCGCACCTCTGGTGTAACGGTACAAACTGGTTCTTGGACGGAATGTGCAAGGTTCAGGACGGTATGACCACAACGCAAGCAAGCTAAACCTAATGCCGCTTTCGGGCGGCTTTCTCAATCAGGGAAATTATTATGACTGAAACTGAAAAAGCAACAGAAGCAAAACCGAAACAAACTAGACTTTCAGCTAATCAAGTGGCTGAGCGGCTGGATAAGGTTGTTGAGAGCACAAACGAGGCTGTTGATAGCTTAAAGCATGACATTGAAGAGATTGGCAATACAAACAAAGCCATTCTTGAATTCATGCAGAATCAAAGTAAAGCCATTAATAACCCGGTTATATTGACTGATCGGCATGAAGCTGA
>PJEL010000798.1_pt1 | contig 35436 bp, 24 predicted proteins | sample 1853271 | NCBI WGS metagenome assembly PJEL01 (sample SAMN08108733, study PRJNA415343) | Invertebrate metagenome, whole genome shotgun sequencing project. | host: Globobulimina | place: Sweden: Gullmar Fjord | collected 2015-08
TCCCCGATCCCAACCCCGAAGTCCCGTATGTCTGTGAGCGCTACTACCACGACTGGAAGCAAGACCTGACCTGGCGCTGGCAACAAGACCGCGCAGTGTGCGGTCACAACCTCAAGATCGCCTGGAACCTCACCCGTGTGGCCAACTATTACGCGGAGTCGGACTCGGCCTTCTCGTCCAAGCTCATGGCGGCGGCCGATCGCCTCGGTACGTCGATGTCAACCCGCGCGGTCGATCAGGTGCGCAGCGGGGTATACGACGTGGTCGAGCGTCGCCCCAGCAACGGTCAGCCACTTCAGTTTGCATGGTGGAATACCAAGGACTTCTGGCAGCAAGAGCAGGGAGTGCTTGCCTACTACGTGCTCTACGGCCAGACTGGCAACGAGGAATACCTGCACCTCGCCCGCGAGATCACAAGCTTCTACAACCTCTTCTTCCTCAACCACGACGACTGCGGCGTGTACTTCCGGGTCACCGAGGACGGCCTTCCTTTCCTCGAAGGCAGCTACCGAAACAAGGGCGGTCACGCAATCAGCGGATACCATACCTTCGAGCTTTGCTACCTCGCTCACACCTATATCAGTACCTTCGTTACGAAACGCAGCTTCTCGATGCACTTCAAGCCAAGCCGCGAGTCGGGTCAGAGGTCCATCAACGTGTTGCCCGACTTCTTGCCGCCCGGCTCGGTTCACATCACCCGAGTCACGGTGAACGGGGCCGAGCGCACCACCATCGACCCCGACAACTACCGCCTCGAGCTGAGCGAAGACGAGCTTGGTACCGAGATCGTGGTCGAGTTCCAACCCCTAGCCTGACCGGAGGTCCACATGTCCGCGCCACTCCTGATCGGCAAGAAGGTCGCCGTCTTTGTCGAGTCCGAGTACATCCCCGAGGAGATCGCCACCTACCGCTCCCGGTTCGCCGAGCTCGGTGCCGAGGTGCACGTCATGTCGCGGCTGTGGGGCAACCCCAGCATCACCTTCGTCAGCGACGCCGACGAGATCGGAAAGCCGGTCGAGCTGCTCACCGTCGACCGCGACTTTCAGGACACCCGACCCTCGGAATACGCCGCTGTGATCATGGCGGCCAACTACGTCAGTGTTCGCCTTCGGTACTTCGAGACCCCCGGAGGCGGCGTGGACCCGGGCAACGTCACGAAGTCCCCCGCGGTGCAGTGGTTTGCCGAGGCGATGCAGGACCGGAAGATCGTCAAGGGCATCCTGTGCCACGGTCTGTGGATCCTCACTCCAAACCCGCAGCTGCTGAAGGATCGCACGGTCATCTGCCACGAGGTGGTGCTGGCCGACATCCTCAATGCCGGGGCGGTGTACCACTACGACCCGTCCGGCGTCGTAGTCGACGGTGATCTGGTGACAGGTCGCTCCAAGAACGAAGCCAATCTGCTGGTCGACACGGTCGCAAAGCGCGTCATGTCGATCGAAGTGGAAGGCACCGTCCGAACCTAGAAGAACAGGTCGAGTCCGACCGCCAACCGTAGAGGAGGGAGCTGTGGACAACAACAAGCGCATCATGATGATGGTGTCGGAGTGGGGCTACTGGGCCGAAGAGCTGGTGGGACCTCTCGAAGCGTGCGAAAAGGCGGGTTACACCGTCGACTTCATAACGCCCACCGGCAAGTGCCCAACGGCGCTGGAGGTCAGCCTCGACCCCACATACGTCGACCCACCCCTGGGTCGCGGCGTGACCACGCCAGAGATGGCCGCCAAAGCGAAGGCCCTGATCGCCAGCGACCGCCTCGACGAGCCGCGCAACCTAGCCGAGTGGATCCCGCCGCGCGCGTACCCCAGCTCGTCGACCTACTTGCGTGAGATGGAGGCGTACTATGCACGGATCGACGCCATCGTGCAGCGCGATCTGCCGAACTACGCAGCATTGGTCATCGTCGGCGGAAGCGGTGCGCTGGTCGATCTCGCCAACAACGGCCGCTTGCACGAGCTCATCATGGGTTTCGTCAAGCTCGACAAACCCGTCGCAGCCGAGTGCTACGGGGTGAGCTGCCTGGCATTTGCCCGCGATCTGGTCGACAAGAGGAGCATCATCCGGGGCAAGCACGTCACTGGGCACCCCATCGACTACGACTACCTCGACGGCACGGGCTTCGCCGGCCTCCACGCCACAGACGGCAGCGACACCGGATTCGGCGACGGCTACGTCAACTTTGGACCGCCGTTCTATCCCCTGGAGTACATCCTGCGCGACGCTGTGGGGCCCGATGGGGGCTACCACGGCAAGGTCGGCCATCGAACGTCGGTGATCGCCGACTACCCGTTCATCACGAGCCGCTCGACCGCCTCTTCGCTCGAGTGCGGTCAGGTGCTCGTCGATGTCCTCGAGAACGGCCTGCGCCGGTACGGCTGGTAGGAGGATGACTATGGATGAGATCACGCTCGAGGAGGCGAGTGCGCTTGCCACGCACTTCTATCGGCTCATGGACGCACACGTTCCAGTCGACACCTACCTGTCACTCATCGATGAGGAACACATCATCGTTGGACATGGAGGAACTCGGCTCGAGGGCTGGAGCGCGTTCCAGCGGTGGTACGACGGCGTCCTCCGGGCCTGCTTCGACCAAGTCCACACCATTGACGAAGTCACACTCGTAGAGAGCGGCATGCCGGCTACTGCACGGATCGTGGCGCGTTGGCAGGCTGTGAAGTGGGATCCGCCGGCGGCTCGCACCGAGACAATAGATGCGGTGGCAACACATCACCTCGTGATCTCCCGCGACGAGGGAACCGGTGAGCCCGTCGTCAATGCCTACCTCATGACCAATGTGCAGTACGCGCCCGGCTCGGCGCAGCTGTGATGGAGGCCTCCATGTCCGACAAGCCGCTCACCCGTGACGAGATCTATGTACTGGCCAAGCGTTGGTACGCACAGCTCGATGCCCACGCGCCCTCCTCGGAATACGAGGATGTGCTCGCATCCAACATCGAGATGCACTACCCGGAGGGTGTCTTCCGAGGATTCTCGGGGTTCCAGCAGTGGTACGAGAACGTACTGCACCTCTTCTTCGACGAGACCCACACCCTGACCGAGGTGAGCATCCAGGAGCAAGGCAATCCCTGCTCGGCAACGGTCGTCGTGAACTGGGTCGGCAGCTTCTGGGACGAGACTGCGGCGCGATCTCAGACCATCGTGCTGGATTCCTACCACACCTGGAAGGTCGGCCGAGCCGAGGACGGTACGCCGCGTATCGCCACCTACATCGTCGAGCGCCTCGAGTACGCCCCTGGCTCCGCCCGTCTGGGCAACGAGCAGACCACCGAGGGCACCCAGGCCACGATCGAGGCCTATTATGCGGCCAGCGAGTCCGGTGACCGCGAAGCCTGGTTTGCGTGCTTCGCCGAGGATCTGGTCATGGATGAGCAGCTCATGGGACACATCGAGGGAAAGGATGCATTGCGAGAGCGCATGGCCAAGAGCGACGGGGGCTATGCCCGATTCCAGAACCGCCCCTTGCACACAGTCGTCGACGGTGAGCAGGGTTGCGTGGTGTCCCACATCTCGGCCGAGACCAAGTCGGGCGATGCAATCGAGTGTGGCGTGGCCAACTACTTCAAGGTTCGCGACGGGTTGATCACCTATATGGCGAACTACCACGACACCAAGCCATTCGAGGGGCTGGAGTGACGCCACAGGCGAACAAGAACCTCGTTCGTCGATACTACGAGGACCTCTGGAACCTATGGGACCTCGATGTCTACGACGAGATCTGCTCTCCGGATGCCGTGTTCCACGCCACAATGGACGAGGTCTGCGGCAAAAAGGAGTTTGTAGACTACTTTCTTGAGTTCAAGGCCGCCTTTCCAGACCTCGATAATCGGATCACCTTGCTCACAGCCGAGGGCGACTACGTCACCGCTCGCATGGACTACACCGGCACCCACCTCGGAGAGCTGGCGGGCATCCCTCCCACTGGACGGGTAGTTCGGTTCGGAGGGGTGAACCTCTTTCGTATCGAAGCCAGACGCATCGTCGAAGCCCAGATCGGAGCGAACTCGCTGTCGATGTTGGAGCAGATGCAAGGGGTGGCGATGCGCTATGAGCCGGAGACTCCCGGGCTGGCGTTCCTGCACGTCGGCATCAACGCGTCCGACCCCGCCCGGACCGAGCGATTCTATTCAGACCACTTCGGATTCGAGCGCGCGAGGGTCTACGCTCCCGGCCCGGATCAGGTGGTGATCTTGAAGGCTGGAGCCCTGCGCCTGGAGCTGTTCAAGAGCCAGGGCGAGGCACCGCCCTTTGAAACAGGACACGCCGGACCCGAGTGGCCCGCCTGGCGTCATCTGGCGTTCCAGGTCGACGATGTGGACGCCTGGCTCGATCGGCTGGAAGGCGTCCCGATCGACTCAGGTCCGCGCGACACCCAGCCCTTCCCCGACGACCCGGAGCGCAAGGGCCGGGTCGTGTGGGTCACCGACCCGGACGGAAACGTGATCGAGCTCAACCAGGGCTACGAAGACAACCAGGCTTGCTTGGACCCACCAGGTCGGTAGGGTGTTGGCGCCTGGCGCGAGGAACGGCAGATGACCCAGACCGATCTGGCGACCCGAGCCGGGATCTCCGACCGTCACCTCAGCTTCATCGAGACCGGGCGTACCCAGCCGAGCATCGAAGTGGTCGGCTACCTCGCCGGTGCACTTCGGCTCCCCATCAGCGAGCTCGGGGCGATCCGCGAAGCCGCTGGCCATCTGGCTGTTGCCCCCACCGAGGAGCTACCCGACTCACTCCTCGCCGAGATGAGCGCACTCCTCGAGGCCATGGCCCCGCATCCGGCGCTGATCCACGACCGCTACGGCACAGTGCATGGCATGAATAGACCCATCCTCGAGTTCCTGGACATCGCGGGTCTCGGCGACCTCGTCGGCCGGTCCGGGGGGCATCGCATCATCGACCTGGCGATCGAGCGCTATCCCGGTCTCGCGGGGTTTCGCGAGGTCTTCCGCAAGCGGGTCTTCGGAGAGTTGGTTCGGGGACCGGAGGTCGATCACAACATGCTCGCTCTGTACGAGGCACTCGGCGAGCCATCGTCGGATCATCGAGCGCAAACCGGTCCTCTGCTCTATCTTGTCACGCTGAAGCGGCGGGGTATCGACTTCAACTTCCGTGCATTCACGTCCACTCTCGGGGTGCCCACCAATCGGTCGCTGCGAGGGCTCCGCCTCTTTGCTTTCCTGCCCGCCGATGCCCACACGCGCTTGGCTTTGGAGACCATGGAAGTCGCTCCCTTCGACGGGATAGCGACACGGAACTGATGGACCACCAGGGAGAGACTTGAATTTCCTGGCTGGCTAGGCGGAGCACCACGTCGACCACAGCGCAAGCGAGGGTTGTCGAATCGACGCACCCAACCGTCCCAGAGTGTCACCGAGTTGTGACTATTGTGGATTCCCAGCCTCGAGCGCACACAAGCACATGTCGAAGGGCCAAATGTCGCCTGATTCGCAACACGACTCCATGCCGGACGCGGTAGCTTCGCACACACAAGGAGAAACCACGTATGTCGATTCCATACTTCGCAAAGCGCCTCGGTGCGCTGATGCTCGTGCTCTGGCCCACCATCGGGCTCGCGCAACACCAACCCGGTGTCTACGAACTACAGAGTCGCGGCGGCGCAAGCGCGGGCTGGTTGGTCGTGATCGACGCGGATGACCCAGAGCCACCGGATGGCTTCACCGCTGGGGAAGAGCACTGGTTCTTCCAGGGCGAGCCGTTCGTGGAGGACTTCAGGGTGGTCCCTGCCGATACGGGGGGCTACCCCAATCCCAACCGTCCCGGTGTTCTGCGGGCCTCGCACGAGACCTTTGGGCCCCTATGCGAGTTCCCCGAGATTGAGGTCAGTGAGGGCGACGTGGTGAAGGAGATCATGATCCGCAACTCCCAGGGCGAACCAGAGAGGGCCGGCGCCCTCTGGATCCACCGGATCGGAACGGAGCGCCGTCTCCATATGTTTGCCCCCGGCGCCCTCGGGGGCTTCCTCGGTGGCTCGAGCGGCGAAATTCTGTACCAGGATACCGGCGAATCCGAAAACCCAGTGGACATGACGGAATGGATGGTCAACTACATCACAGACGAAATCAGACTGGGTGAGAGTGACAACCCCTATGCCCCAACCTGCGACCCGAACGAACCCTACATCGAGGACCCAGCCTCTGTCGGACGACCGCAGGGCGTGGTTGTTCGGTAGAGGTCCCGCACAGCGGCCTCAGCGCTCTCGGCGGCGGAATGCCAGAGCGAGAATCAGGAGCGGGAGCCAACTGGGCGCGACTCCGATGGCGCTGCAGCTGCACCCAGCGCCATCCTTGTCTGTGCCGTCGCCGTCCGGCGTGTCGTCGTCGCTGTTGCAGATCCCGTCACCGTCGTTGTCGTCGGGGTTGTCGAAGGGGCAGGGGTCGCAGCCGTCGGGCATTGCATCGCCGTCGCTGTCGTCCGCGTCGAGGAATCCGTCACACAGGTCGTCTGTGTCGCAGACGCCGTCTCCGTCGCTGTCGTCGTTGGCGTCGAGGGGACAGATGTCGCAGTCGTCGGGCACGGTGTCGGCATCCGAGTCGACGGTGTCGTCTCCATCGCAGATGTCATCGGTATCGCAGATGCTGTCCAGGTCGGTGTCGTCGGGGTTGTCGAAGGGGCAGGGGTCGCAGGCGTTGGGCACGCCATCTGAGTCTCCGTCGGCGTCGTCGTTGAAGCCGGGGCACAGGTCGTAGGTGTCACAGATGCCATCACCGTCTTCATCATCGAGCACGTCGAGGGGGCAGGGATCGCAGTCATCTGGGTTCAGGTCGCCGTCCACGTCTAGCCGATCGTCGAAACCTTCACAGGCATCATCGGAGTCACAGACGCCGTCGCCGTCGGAGTCGTCGAAGGCGTCGTCCGGGCAGACATCACAGCCATCGGGGACGCCGTCGACGTCGGTATCGATCGCATCGTCGAAGCCCGCGCAGATGTCGTCCGAGTCGCAGAACCCGTCGCTGTCCGAGTCGTTGAGGATGTCGAGGGGGCAGGGGTCGCAGCCGTCGGGGATCGTGTCGCCGTCGCCGTCGAGCACGTCGTCACCGTCGGGGCACTGGTCGTCGGCGTCGCACACTCCGTCGCGGTCGGTGTCGTCGGGGAAGTCGAGAGGGCAGGGGTCGCAGCCGTCCGCCATTCCGTCGCCGTCACCGTCGATCATGTCGGGGAAACCTGGACACTGGTCGCCAGAGTCACACTCGCCGTCACCGTCGGCGTCGTCGGGATCGTCTAGCGGGCACAGATCGCAGCCGTCCGGGGTGCCGTCACCGTCGGCGTCGATGGTGTCGTCGCCGCCCTGGCAGATATCATCGGTGTCGCAGAATCCATCGCCATCCCAGTCATCCAGCGGATCGAGGGGGCACAGATCGCAGTCGTCGGGAACGCCGTCGAGGTCCAGGTCGAGGGTGTCGTCGAAGCCTGGGCACACGTCGTCGAAGTCGCAGACCCCGTCGCTGTCAGCGTCGCCGAGGGGGCACGGATTGCCCGCCCAGTCGAGCGCGTTGGCCATGATCAGAGCGCCGTCGGTTGCCGCACCCCAGAAGTCGTTGCGGGCGTCGGAGGACGGGGGGTAGAAGTTCAGCCCGGCTACGCGAGTGCCGTTGGTCTCTTGGGTGGCGATGAACTCGGTGACGCCGTCGTCGTAGAGCGCGACCTGTACCGCACCCTGCTCCAGGGTGACGGTGTTGATGAACCCGGCCGTTCCGTTGTCGAAGGTGGCTACGCCATCGAGGATCGCGTGGCCCGGAATGACAGCTTGAATGCCACCGTTGGCCAGGCCGCTCTGGCCACTTCCGGCGTAGGGGAGGTAGCCATCGAGCTTGATTCGCCCTTCCAGCGTCAGGGGCTGACCAGGGCTGTGAAACGCAAAGGTGCAGACCACCACACCGCCGCCGTCGTCGGCAAAATCAGCGGCGTTGTCGCCGAGCAAGACGTTGTCCTGGAAGCCGCTGTCGGACGCGATGAGGATCGCATCATAGGCCTGCAGAGTGGGGAGAGACGGTGTTCCCGCCGTTGCGTCGAACATGTCGACAGTGGCGAACATGCCCGTTCCCTGGATCTTCGCCTGCACGTCCGGGAAGTAGCCCGGTGAGGCGTGGACGAGGAGCACGTCCTGGGCGAGGGCGTCTCCGCAGAAGAGGAGAGCGCCGCCAATGAGGCCGAATCGAAGTAGGTTCATCGTGAACTCCTGATGCCGCCACCAGAGTACTGCTTGGAATGCTCGGCGGCTACACCCCGATGAGAGGCTCGCCCGGCTAGCCCCCTTCGCGAACCAGCCACCTGTTCAGCGTAGCGAGCAGGATCTCGGCATCTACCGGCTTCTTGAGATACCCGTCGCACCCCGCCGCGAGGATGGTGTCCTCATCGCCCGCCATGGCCTTGGCGGACAGTGCGATGATCGGCATATCACCCCTCTCCAAGGCGCGGATCTGGCGGGTGGCCTCTATGCCACTGAGGTGCGGTAGCTGGATGTCCATGATGATCAAGTCGGGCCGGTCTCGCACGGCAAGCTCCACCGCTTGCCGTCCATCGACTGCTTCGCTGAACGCCGCATCGTAGTCCTCCAATACGGCTCGCAGGGTGAGCATGTTGTCGGGCTTGTCCTCGACCAACAGCAGCTTCGGTCTTCCCTTGATGTGTCGTGGCTTGCGCGGAGGGGTAGCCGTAAATGGGCGTTGTTCGGCCTGATCAGGCTCGACGCTTGGCTCCGCTGGCCCTCGCTTCGCCACCAGGTTTCCGAGGGTTCGCGTCAGCTCCTCCGGGTCGATCTTGCCCTTCTGTAGGAGCTCTCTGACGTTGTTGCTGTTCAATCGGGCGAGGTCCATCGACGTGAGTTCCTTGGCCGTGAGGATGACGACGGGGGTGTCTCGACAGTCGGGCCGCGACCGCAGCAGCTGGAGGAGTTCGAACCCGTCCATGCCCGGCATCATCAGGTCGAGCACGATCGCGTCGGGCGCCCCGCGCTCGATGTGAGCCAGCGCCTCGGGGCCACTCGAAGTGAGGTCGACCAGATACCCGTGGTCTTCGAGTGCGCTGCGGATCTGGATGGACGCAACGGGATTGTCCTCGACGACCAGCACGCGAGTTGTCGCTCGATCCTCGATTGTCGGCGAAACGAGTGCGGCGGCAGGCTGGCTGGGGGGCCGACGGTGGACGTGAGCAGAACCTTCGACCACCAGCGGAACTCGGAGTGTGAAACGGCTGCCTTGTCCGAACACGCTGGACACCTGCAGATCGCCTCCGAGCAGGCGGGCGAGGCGCTCGCAGATGGCCAGCCCAAGCCCGGTACCCTCGTGGCGGCGGGCAAGGGAGCCATCGACCTGGCGGAACTCGTCGAAGATCCGGCTGAGTTCGTCCTCTGGGATCCCGATGCCGGTGTCCCACACCTCAAAGAAGACCGAGGGGTCCGCGTGGGTGACTCGCAAGCCGATTGTGCCCTTTTCGGTGAACTTTCTGGCGTTGCCCAGTAGGTTGATGAGCACCTGTCTGACCTTTTCCCGATCGCTCCGCATGGGCGCCAGCTCGCTCACTTCGGCCGTCAGCTCCAGCCCCTGTGCGGCAGTCAGCGGACGAATGGTCTCTACTGCCTCGTGTACGACCCGGGCCACGTCGAACTCGCTGATCGCCAGCTCCATGCGCCCCGACTCGATCTTCGACAGATCGAGGATGTCGTTAATCAGGTTGAGCAGCTGTCTGCCGTTGCGCTCGATGATCTGTAGATATTCGAGCTCTTTTGTCGGATCCCGGCCGATCCCCTTCGAGATCATCAGGTGTGAGAGCGCCAGCACGCTGTTGAGTGGCGTGCGCAGCTCGTGACTCATGTTGGAGAGGAACTCGGACTTGAGTCGGTCGGATTCGGTGACCTGGACGCGCTTGATCTCCAGCTCGTCCGCGAGGTTTCGCAGTGACTCGGAGCGCTGTTGCAGCTCGTCGGAGCGGACCTTGAGTTCGTCGTTTGCCGCCGTGAGTTCGCGGTTCCGTTCTTCGATCTCCTCGGCGAGGCGGTGGGTGCGATCCGTCGCCAGGGCCGCTGTGATGTACTGGCCGAGGTTGAGGCACATCGCTCTCGCGACGTTCTCGTGCTCTTTGGAGTATTCGTACACCGACGCCAGGCCGATGACGCCGACGGCACGGCCGCGAACCATCAGAGGGATGGTCATGATGTTCCGAGGCGTGGTCTGCCCCGCCTGGGTCGAGATCCGTAGACCGGCGCTCTCCGGGATCTGCCACAGGACGCGCACTTCACCCGCTCGGGCGGTGGTTGCGAGCACGTGGTCGGGGGGCTCGGTTCGAATCTCGGCGGGCAGGCTGTCGGGCGGTTGACCGTGGGTGAGGATGCGCTGGAGGGTAGGTCCATCGTCGGCGACGTAGATCACACCAGACTGTGATTTGGTGGCGTCGGCCAGCGCTGGCAGCACCGCGCCGAGTGTGTTGTGCAGCGTGGAGTGACGACCGGCCACGGCGTAGATCTCCGCTGTCAGCTGGCTCGATCGGAGCTCGCGGGAGAGCAGGCCAACCATGACGTTGATGCTCTGGGCCAGCTGCTGGATCTCCCGCGGCCCCTCCGACTCAGCCCGCACGTCCAGGCGCCCTTCTCCGACCTTCTTGGCGGCCGCGGCGATCTTGGCGGCGGGGCCGGAGATGGAGCGCGCGATCAGGTAGCCGGCGAAAATGGCGAGGATGAACACGACCGTGGTGGTCAGCGCAATGTCTCTCGCCATGCGCCTGATTGGAGCGTTGATCTCAGTGACGTCCTGCTTGACGACCACGCCCCAATTCAGCTCTGGGACCATCCCGTAGGCGGCCATCACTGGCTCGGCTCGGTAGTCGATTGCCGCGATATGCCCGGTCTGTCCGTTGGCGCCGCGAGTGGCCGGCTCGGCGACCAGCTTGATCCGGGCGACGGCGTTTTCGCGGTGCAAGAGGGGACTCTGAGCGATTCCGGACTTGTTGACGAGCAACACTTCGCCGGTGGTGCCGAGGTATTTGCTGCCGGTGAAGCGAGGGTAGAGCCCGGCCTCCAGGTTGGCCAGGATGCCGATGGCGCCGATGAGTTCGTTCTCAACGTGCGAAAACACGGGTCCTACGAAGAACATGGTTGGGCGGTAGTGCACCTTGGAGATCAGCACGTCGGAGAAGACAATCTCCCGTCGATCGATGGCGCGCTCGAGATACTCCCGTCGGAGTGGCAGGTTCTGTTCCGAGACGTCCAAGGTCTCGGTCGTGGCCACGATTTGGCCCTCGAGGTTTGCCATGAACACGGCGTGGTAGCCATAGGCGTCGCGGAAGCGGGTCAGTGCAGCCAGCGCCTTTTCCTGGTCACCACCATTTTCGGTGTGGGCCGCCTTGAGGTAGTCGATGTAGACATCGCGACGCGACGCCAACCCCAGATCGGCTCGGCGCTCCTGGGACCAGCTGTCGATCGTGCGGATCTTCTCGTCCCGGACGGTGTCGAGTTGGTTGTAGCGCTGCGCGAGGATGCCCTGCGACTGCACATAATAGGTCAACAGGCCAACTGAAGCGCACGAGACCATCGATATGAGCCCGAACCAGGTCGCCAGCGTCGCCAGCAACCCTCTGTTCGGTGTTGTGCTCCAGGTGGCCATCGCGACTACTCCTCGTTCCTTTGGAGGATTCCGTTTCTTCGGTCGACGACGGTGAACCAGCTATGGGCCTGCTCTGGCAGGGCTTCGGAGTCGCCGAGCACGAGGAGGCCACCCGCCGCGACTGCGGTGGAGAGCGTGCGAGCGACCTCCAGCTGCTTCCGTCGCGTGAAATAGATCAGGACGTTCCGGCACATGACGAGGTCAAACGTCCGGAACACGCTTCCAGAGGGGAAGGGTGTAGGCCCAAGGAGGTCCTGGGCAGAGAAGGTGACGTCGGGCAGCTGATCGCGGTCGATCTCATAGCCGCTCGATCTGGAACGGAAGTACTTGTCCACGGCGCCCAACGGCACGTTCACAAGGGCCGGCCTGGCATATACGCCCCGCGCAGCTCCAGCCAAGGCCTCCGCGTCGATGTCGGTTCCAAAGATGGACACGGTGGTTCTGGCCTGTTCTTCGCCGAGCTGTTGGCACATCTGTATTGCCACCGAGTAGGCTTCCTCCCCTGCGGCACAACCAGCACTCCATACGCGCAGTGAGCGGCGTGTGTTCAACAGCTGACCGAGAAGGCCAAAGACCACAGGGTTGCGGAAGAACTGACTGTGGTTGATGGCAATCGCATCCACGAGCGCTCGGCGTTCGACATCGTCTCGTTCGCAGCGCGCCATATACGCATCGAGGGTGGCGATACCGGTGATTGCCATGCGTGCTCGGACGCCGTGACTGAGCACTCCCCTTCGATATGCGTTCAGGTTGGCTCCCCCCGCTCGCAGTACGGATGCGCACACCTCCGAGGCGCTCAGGTCGTCGAGCACGTCTGCTTCAGGCTGAGCGAGTCTGGGGCTCATTGCATCCTTTCGGAGAGCACTTTCGCGAGGGCTTGCAGGAGCAGGTCGTGACGGATCGGCTTGGTGAGGACCCGCCCCGCCATGCGCGAGGCGAACTGCGCTGCGGCGGGCGTGAACGCGCCGCCGGTCATGAAGATCATCCTGCTCGCGAGTCCGGGATCCCGTTCCTCCAGCCAATCGTACAGCTCGATACCAGACCCCAGCGGCATGATCAGGTCACATAGGATTGCGTCAAAGGCGGGGTCTTTGGCGATCAGTTCCTGCGCGGCCGAACCGGAGCATCGGGTGTGGACCTCGTGGATCTTGAGTATCCGTCCGAGCACGCCTGTGACGTGGGGTTCGTCGTCGACGATGAGGAGCCGCGCCGTGGCCGTTGGCGCCGATGTCCTGATCTCAGGGGCCTCGACCGGCGCTGCGGCAGCAGCGGCAGGCAGGCGGATCTGCAACCTCGCGCCGCCGTCTTCGGCGTTCTCCGCCGTGATGGTTCCGCCAATGGACTCGAGGATGTTCCTGGAGATCGACAACCCGAGCCCCGTTCCTTGTCCATTGTCCTTGGTTGTGTAGAGTGGGTCGAAGATCCGGGGAAGGACCTCTGCCCTGAAGCCCGGGCCGTCGTCCTCGACGTCGACAAAGACCGCGGAGTTCCTCGCATACAGGCGTACCGTCACCCGTCCGCCCTTCGGCCCCACAGCCTGCGCCGCGTTGACCAGGAGGTTGACGAGGACCTGCACGAGTCGTCCCTCGTTGGCGACTATCGGAGGAACCTCGTCGAGTACCAGCCGAACGCGGCAGGCGCTGAGCTGGGACCCGCAGAACTCGGCGGCCCGCTCGACCAGATCTGCGAGATTCAAGGAGGTCGTAGGTTCGTGGCCTTCTTCCCTCGAGAAGGTCCGCAGGTCGCGCACGATTCTCTCGATACGGCGAGCGCCGTCGAGGGTCTCTGCAACCCAGGCGGCCGGTTCGTCGTCCGGCGGTAGGCGCTTGGCGAGGCTCTCGAGGTTGCCGAGGACATAGGTGAGTGGGTTGTTGATCTCGTGGGCGACCGCGGCGGCGATCAGGCCGATGCTGGCCAAGCGCTCCGAGCGCATCAACGCCGCCTGCATCTCTACACGCTCGGTGACGTCCTCGAGTGTGATGGCCAGCTGTCCAGATACCGGTACAAACGCCGTGATTGCGATGTGGCGATCCAGGCTCGCGATCAGGCGTCGCTCGTTCAAGAAGTCTCGACTGCCGGCGATCTCGAGGTATCGAGCTGCTAACAGCATCGAGGGTTCAGAGAGGACCTCCCCGGCGCGACGGTCGAGCAGCTGCTCGCGTCGGACCCCCACCATGCGCTCGAAAGCCGGATTGACGTCGATGAGTCTCAAGTCGGCGGGCTCTCCGTGCTCCCAGAGAACTTCGCCGAGCACGAAGCCAAGCCGCATGCCGCTGAACGCCGCTCTGTGGAGAACGGCCATGCTCTGAAACGCGGTGGAGACCTCGTCGACCCGCTGGCTCAGCGCGTCGCGAGACCTCCGCAGGCTTGCCTCGGCCTCGCCGATTCGGAGCATCACCCTTACGCGGGCGACGAGCTCGAGGTTGTTGATGGGCTTGGCGATGAAGTCGATTGCGCCCGCCTCGAGACCGCTGGCGAGGAGCTCGGGCGCCGCGTCCATGGCGGTGAGCAAGAGCACCGGGATGTGCTGTGTCTGGGTGTCGGCGCGAAGGATCTTGCAGACGTCGATGCCGCTGAGGCCCGGCATGTGCACGTCTAGGAGGGCGCCCGCCGGGCGAAACTTGCGGGCGAGCTCGAGGGCTGCGTGTGGGTCCTGCGATGTGACCAGCCTGCAATCGGGCAGGCTCGACTCCAGCAGCTCGCCCAAGACAAAGAGGTTGTCTTGGTTGTCGTCGATCGCAAGTATTGTCCTTGGTGGTGCGATGGCGCTGCTCTCGTTCGGGCCCTGGGGCGGAGCGTCAGCGTGGATTGTAGTCACGGGCGTTCTTTGCCACCTAGCCCAAGCGGACCCGCTGGCGTGTCGCGCTGGCCTCGATTTGGGATATCGGTGGTATCTCGGTCTGAATCCAGCGATGCGTTCGGAATGATCGAGGCGATGCTTCCGGCATGATGGGGTCCGAATTCGGGGCTCCGCGGGGCAAATCAGACGTTGAGAGCTTCGCTTTGGTGACCGGTGTTCGGTGTCGCTACTCACTACCGATCGGCGCCGATGACGAGCTCGATCACGTGTGCATCCGCATGGAGGCGCTACGATGTGCCCATGTCGCTACTCAAGACCGCCATCGTCACCGGGGCGACCGGCGCAATCGGCCCGGCCATCGCGCTCGGCATCGCCCGCCAACACGACTACAGGGTCGCACTCGTGTGCCGCGACATTGCCAAGGGCGAAGAGGTGGCGGCGCGCATCCGGGCCGCGTCCGAGAACGACGAAGTGTGGGTCGAGCACGTCGATCTCGCCTCCCGAGCTTCCATCAACGCGCTGCGGGATCGTTGGAAGGGGCCGCTCCACCTCCTGGTGAACGACGCCGCAATTGCGCCGCGGCGCCGAGAGACCACCGACGAGGGCATCGAGCGCCAGCTTGCGGTGAATGTGCTCGGTTACACGCGTATGACCGATGCCTTCACCGACCTGCTGGCTACCGAGGCTGGTCGCGTCGTCAACGTCGCGAGCTACTGGGCGGGCGGTCTCGACATCGACGACCTTCAGTTCGAGCGGCGCAGGTATGACAACGATGCCGCGTATCGACAGAGCAAGCAGGCGAACCGAATGCTCACAGTGGCCTATGCCCGGCGGCTCGCGGACCGCGGGATCAGCGTCAATGCCTGTCACCCCGGCGATGTGAACAGCACCCTGAGCAACTCGCTGGGGTTCGGTGGCCACGAGTCACCGGAGCAGGGTGCGGCGACTCCGCTGTTGCTCGCACTCGAGCCGATCGGAGGCGAGCATTCCGGCTGCTATTTCGCGGGCGGGCGCGCTAGCACCTGCGAATTCGCCAGGGACGAGCGGGCGATCGAGATACTCTATGAGGCCTGCCGGGCATTCGGCTGATGTCGGCGTCCGAGGAGTCCGTCTCGGTGGGCGGTCTCGGTTCTGATGTGATATAGACAAGGAATGCGGCACGGAATGCTCTGCTCCCTGGTCCTCACGGGTTGTGGCCAGTCCCAAACCTGGCAACAGCCCCTCCCTGAGTCCACAGCCTGCTACGCCGAATACGCGACCACCCACGAGGGGCCGGGCACGCTCCTCGAGTACGGCACTGAGTGGCTGAATACAGAGGGCGAGGTCGTCGAACGAGAGGACCACTACGTCCTCGATCAGGAGGTCCACAGTGCCCGCCAGATGTGGGTGTGGGCAGATGGCCTCATGATGCAGCTGTACCAAGACGGCGAAGACGATGGGGTCTTCGAGTTCGTGCACGAGTGGACCTATGACGGGGCGGGGCGCGAGACCGAATACACGCGAGAATACGAGGAGTCCCTGACCCTCCACACCTAGATCCGGCCCCATCAACATCGAGGTAGCGCCGAACGGGATCGTGGTGGTCGCCGAGGACCTGCGAGTGGAGCTAGATCCCTCCACCGGAACCCCGGTGACAACCACTGATGCCACACCTGTGAACGGCACGGGGGCCACGACATCGAGCGACAAGATGTGGGCGTTCGAGTTTGCGCCGCCCGATGGCTCGACGCCGCTGCGCAGGGTCTTCAGCCGCGAACGAAGGATGTTTTCAGGGGGCTGTCTGGAAGACCAGGAACGTGTGTTTGCCTGGCAGGACCAACTCTGGTCGGCGTATCGCGCTCACGGTTCGGTGTTGGTGGGCGTGTGGGAGGTGGACTGGCCCGCGGATGAGGAGTCGTAGCGCCAAGCTACTTCGGTTCGCGCACCGAACCCCTAGGGGAAGGGATCAAGACACCAACACCGGTCGGTTAAAAAACCGAGAAGAACACCGCGGCGTCAGCGGCCCCTGGTGGCCTTGCTCCTCGAACCTTCGGGCGCCCATTCACCGCCTCGAGAGAGTTCATCCTACTGGACAGCGGCTCTAGAGTCTGGTGGTTTGGCTGTGGCACTTCTCCTCGGAGCCACCTATGAGCGCGAAATCCTATCGCAACAGCGATGCGGCGACGTCCAACTTCAGCACGGACGCCGCTGCGTTCACCACCAGCCTCGCTGGATTCAGCAACAGCGACGAGAAGGACAAGCTTCCCGCCCAGAACGACGGAGGCGATACGCCGCTGCTCGACGCGGCTGAGCACGAGCCGATCATGGCCCTTCCAGGCGCGGTCGACGGAGGCAACCTCGGCGTCAGCACCAAGGACGCCGTCGAAGTGGAGTCGCTGAACGGCAAGAGGGGTCAGATGGCCAACTACGACCACTTCCTCAAGTTCAACGAGGACTACGCGTACGGACTGACCATCGAAGACTACGTGGCGCCCTCCAACGGCGAGCACCGCGACGTACTTGGGTCGGTTGGCACTGGCGGCAAGGACGACAAAGAGAAGCGACAGAAGACGTCCGCCTTCAAGAAGGAGCTCGGGGTGTCGAGCATGGACGACTACCGAGACATGCTGCGCAAGGACTTCAACTTCGGCGGCATCGTGTCGAAGTACGGCGGCGGGGGTGCCGAGACCGAAGACGAGTGGCAGGCCGTGCACGACAACGGCAAGCCCCGCTTCATCTCCGATGTTGTTCAACGGTTCTACCCGGGCAAGAATCCCAAGGACCCCGATGTTCAGATCTGCGTCGACATCGCCGAGAACATCTGGTCCTATGCGACGCTCGGCAAGGACGTCACAGGAAACACCGATATCGGCGAGATGCAGGGTCTGCTCTATGTGTTCGACGCTCAGATTCGCGGACAGAGCAACGTGAATACCAAGATGTCGGACGACACCTTCCTCCTGCCTGGCTGTGACGAGGACAACCCGGTCTACCTGCCCTATGGCGACGCTCACCACGGCCGCGCGACCACGCTCACCACACGTCATCTGCTCGCCGACATGACTGGAAAAGACGACGAGCCGAACCCCGAGCTCAAGGGCTACGACGAGAGCCACTTGCTGCTGGACAACAGCGGCTCGATGGTCACCGACGAGTTCAACAAGCTCGCGGACATCCTCTATGCGGGTGAGATCGACGGGCAAGTAGCGCTGAACTCCTACAGCACTGACGAACAGTCCATGCAGCACGTAGGCCCCGAGTGGGGCACTTTGTACGGCAAAGACAGAGCCGCCGCCATGCTCGATCAGGCGAGCAAAGACGTGGCGGAGCATGGCCAGGGCGGATTGGGCGACGGCAACAGCGGCCGCCTCGGCGGCATGAAAGGCACCCAGACAATCGTCAAGGACAACGACCAGGGCGCGACGATGGTCGAGAAGGGGCTGAAGGCCGCTGTCACCTACCTCGGGAAGCTGCCAGTGTTGAGGGGACCGGCCTACAAGCGACGTCAGCTCGTGTTGTTCACAGACGAGCCGGACGCCTCACCCGACAGCCTTGCCAGGGTGCAGGAGCTGGCGACGGAGAAGGAAGTCGACGTCAAGCTGGTTTACTCCTTCAGCTCCGACAAGGAGGCTCCAACGCTCGAGGGCGGCGAGGTGCCCGACGACCAGTTCGCGGTCATCGACTTGCTGGCGATTCCCGAGCTGCTCGACAGCTGGAAGGGCGCCCGAGACGACACCGAGGCGGTGTTCTGGGAGCGCGTCATCGAGGACCAGGGCCTCGAGGTCACCAAGTGGGCGGACATCGGCGGGGAGTAGTGTTCACCGAGGCTCGGGCCTCTCCGTTAGAACCCTTCGCACCATCCTGCTCGGCATGCTGCCCAACGTGCGAGTGATTGCGCCACAGAGTCTGGCCTCCAAGCTGCAAGATGCCGAGGACGCTCGGCTAAACCCGTCGGAATTCGACAGGCTGAGGCCTTAATCGGTCGGATTACGACAGGTTACGCAACGAGCCCTGGAACGCTCAGAGGGGCCGCCATACATTGTTGTGTCAGGGCGTAGAGTCGTTTAGAGCTCTATTTTCACCAACAAGGACGTCGCCGTGGCCCTGTACGACGGAGACCACCGTCGTCGATTCGTCGGCGATTCAATCATTACGACGAAAGTCGAGTTCTGCTGGGCCGCCCGAAGTGCTCGACTTCGTTCCGACAGCCGCCGAGGACGTGGCTGCGTAGACCTACGCTTTCATCACAGCGCGCCCTGATTTCGGTCCGGGCCATACTCTCTCTGCGGACAGCCGACCTGGAGTCGACCCCATGCCCACATCTCCTCGAATTGCAATTGTCGGAGCTGGTCCCGCCGGACTCCTCACCGCCTGGAACCTCAGTCGCCTCGGGATCGACGACCTGGTCATCTTCGAGATGACGGATCGCCCAGCTGGAAAGGCGCGAACCTTTCGCAAAGGCGATCAGCTCTGGAACCTCGGGACGTCGTACACGACCCTCGGATTCCAGACCATCCATCATCTGCAGAAGCGCTACTGTGTGCCCGACCTGCAGCTGCCCGAGGCGAGCATCGTCCCCGAGACTGGAACCGCCACGGACTTTGTGACCTATGTGCGCGGAGATGGTGGCCGCATAGCCCTCTACGGCGAGGGGCTTCGCTATCTGGCCCACTGGACGCGCCTGTACCTGGCGACCGGCTTCTCCTACAACGCCGCCGCGACCAGCCATCCCGAGCTGGCCACGCCCATCGCGGAGTGGCTGGCCCAGCACGACATGCCGGCGATCCAGCGTCTGTACAACCGGGCGTTCACGGTGATGGGCTACGGCCCGACCGAGACGACTCCGATGCTGTACGGGTTTCGCTGGGTCACGCCGCTGCTCCTGGTCTCGGGAATCCTGAACAAGCTGTGGGTTCCACAGGCCTTCGAGGACGTGTTCGTCGGGCTCGCCAGCGAGTTCGATGTCCGCTACGGGCACAAGGTGGAGGACCTGGCCCGGATCGACGCCGGAATCCGGGTGGTCGGAGAAGACTGGGAAGAGACCTTCGATCAAGTGGTCCTGGCCACCGACTTCAGCGAGCTCGCCGAGCATGAGCTCGAGTCCCTCACCGGGGTGGAGCTGTCCATCAACACCTCGACCTGGGGCGTGGGTGTGCACGATGTCGTCGATGACGGCGGTCAGCCAGCGGTCGGCGGCGTCAAAGAGCAGATCGACAACCCGCGGCCGTACGGATTGTCCGGTTGGCGCCGCGCCGAGGGCCCGGTGGGGGTCGAGGGAACGATCTATACCGCGCAGATCCACTACACGGACTCCGATGCAGAAAGGGCCACCGTCGAGCAGTTCGACGCCGCCCTCGACGCCCAGCTGGAGCGCCTGGGATTCGAAGTCAAAGAAGAGCCGCGGCACACCGAAGTCATTCGCCACTATGGCCCGCGACTGAGCAGCGAGCAGGTCCGCGAGGGCATCCTGACGAGCGAGGGCAGCTTCTTGCGGGACGGACCCCTGTGGTTCACCGGCGCGCTCTACAGCCACGAGTCCGTCAAAGTCCTCTCGGCTGAGAGCCGGAAGCTGGCGGTGGCCATCGCCCGGGACACCGGGGTCCTTCGTGGCGTGCGTGCGCGGTGGGAGGCGCTGCGTGCGCGGTTCGGACCGGACAATTTCTGAGGGTCACCGAGGCTCTCGGCTATTTGCCGGTAGGTGACAGCAGCGCGGATCAAAGGGGCAGCCGTCACATTCCTCGAGGCGTCGGGATGGGGTCGGAGAGTCCGTGTGCACTGCGAAATCGAAGTTCACCCGCCCAGAAGCCAGCACCGAGGCTTCGACCTGACAGGGCGGCACGTCGATGACCGACACCGCGGTCGAGCGCTCCTCGCACTGCGCCGCGATGGCGACGAGCTGCTCGCTCCACTTGGCGTAGGGAGCGAACAATCGAGGTGCCTCGGGGTCTACGTTCAGCAGGACCTGCTCCAGACAGAAGCAGGCCAGGGTCATTCGCTCCACACACAGGTCTTGGTGTACGAAGCGAACCAGCTCCGCGAGGCCGTCGATGTTTTGTCGGGTGACGGTGCAGTTGATGGAGAGCGGGATCTCGAGCTCTTGCAGGTTCCCGATCGCCTCCATCAGCAGGGCATGAGCGCCGTCGCGGCCCATGATCGCGTCGGTGATCTCCGCCGATACCGAGGGAAGGGTGAGGGTGAACGCCACCGGGTATTTGGCGCACTCCTTTGCGAAGTCCCTGTTGGCGAGCCGCAGTCCCGGCGTCACCAGGTGCAGGGTCCGGTCGAGGCGTGCGAAGAGGGCGAACAGCTGCAGTACGCCGGTGAACTCCAGCAGATCGTCGGCGGTGACCTCGGTCTCTTCGGTCGTGGTGGGGTCGAGCAAGAAGCGCTCTACGGACTCCAGGATCTCGCGCTCGACCTCCTCTGCAGCAGGGGCGAGACGCAGGGATTGCATGGCGCTCTGGAGCTTGTCGCTCACCCATGTCAGGCCCTTTCGCTTGCGGACGCCGGTGATGCAGTACTCGCACCTCAGGCCGCACTGGACCCCCGAGATCCGGAGCCAGCTCCCCTCGATGGCCACGAGCCGAATGGGGTTTCCTACGTCCATCGCCGGATCATACACGCGGTCCATTGAGCCCGATGCCGCTATGATCCCGAGATGAGATGTCCGACCTATCAGGAGAACCTCGAGCTCAGCAGCGCGCTGGGTACGGCCATCGTCAACCGCGGTGTGCTCCAGCACTTCTTCGTGGGCCCGGTGCTGCCCATGGGCTCCCTCGCAGCCCTCGAGGTCCGGGACTCCTGGGCTCGCCTCGCGGCGGAGATCAAGGCCGGCCGCGCGCCCGAGCTCCTCAGCCTGTACGTGCACATTCCCTTCTGCGAGCACCTCTGTCGCTACTGCGTGTACTACCGCGTCAAGAGCCATGATCGCGGCCGCGTTCAAGCCTATCTGAAGCGTCTTCACGCCGAGATCGACCTGTTTGCCGAGGCCCTGGACGGGACCGGGGTGAGTACCTGCTACGTCGGCGGTGGCACGCCTACGGTGCTCGATCCCGAAGACATCGACGAGCTGCTCACCCACATCGACGGCGCCTTCACCCGAAAGCGGGGAGGGGAGTGGTCCTTCGAGTGCAATCCGCTCTCCGGCATCGCCGAGAAAGCCGATGTCTTCGCCGCCCACGGCTTCAACCGGGTGAGCTTTGGCGTACAGACCCTGAACCAGGGCGTCTTGGAGGACATGAACCGCGGCTACCAGTCCATGGAGCACATCGCGAAGACGTTCGAGGTCATGAAGAAGCACCGGTTCTGGATCAACGTCGACTTGATCCACGGTCTGCCCGGCATCCCCAGAGACGCCACGCGCGGCAGCCTCGACCGGCTCATGCAGCTGCGTCCCACCCAGGTGACGATCTACAATATCTCGCCATATACGCCGATGAAGCTCGACCCAGAGCTGTTCAGGCCGATGACGGACATCCTGCCGGAGATCGAGCCGGTCGCCAAAGCCCACGGCTACAGGATGGACGTCTCGCCGACCTGTGTGGGCATGACGACCAGCGAGGGCAACGCCCTCATGGACGAGTGGAAGCTCGGAGATCGCCGCCACACCAACTACGACGACACAACGGTCGAGCCCTTCTCCCTGCTCGGCCTCGGCCCGACGGCGCGCAGCTACGTTTACGGGCAGCTGCGGTACAGCAACGCCGAGATCGCCCCGGAAACCCCCTTCGATCCGTCCGATTCCTACGCCACCGGGCGCGTCGTGACCCTGGACGAGGAGCGGCGGCGCTACATCGTGGCCAAGCTCGGCAAACCCGAAGGGCTGGAGAAGGGAACTTACTCCGAGCTCTTCGGAGAGTCGGTGGAGGAGCACTTCCCCGCAGAGGTGGCTCTGGCGTTGGCGGAGGAGGTGCTCGAGGAGGCCGACGGCGTGCTGCGCCAGACCCGCACCGACATGGTGGAGCGCTTCGCCACCGAGCTGTTCTTCGTCGACGAGACCACCCGGGACGTGTCGCGGCTGCGGGCTGAGGGCGAGGGCATTGGGACGACCGAGGCCTTTGACGTTCGCTTCGTCCTGGAGGCCTGGGGGGTGCGGGTCGTGGTGGTGGTGTTCGAACGCGACTCTGAGCAGCACGCGATCGAGGTCGCTGGCGACTACGGGTTCTTCGTCGAGCGCGTCGAGCAGGGTGTGAGCTGCCAGCTGGGAGAGCGCCAAGAGCTGCTGCTGGACTACTTTGGCAGGGTCCTGCATCGGGTGGTAGAGCGCGACGCTCCGGCCAGCCTACCGGATCTGCGCCAGGCCCTCATGGCGACGCTCTCTCGCAGCAAGACGGTCACGGCGACAGCAGCCCAGTGACTTTCTGCCGCGATTTGCTCACCGTCGAGCATAGACCGGGCGAAGATGAGTTCTCCCACACCAACTCGTGAGTTTCTCGCCGCCCAGGTTCGCTGGGCTATGGGCCGCGGACTCCCGGGTCAGGTCGCCGAGGACGTCGTGTTCGCTTCCTGGGAGAAGGCAGCGGCGAGCTTCGACCCTCGCCGCGGCGCCTTCGAGGCCTATATGCAGAAGGTCGTCCGCAACGAGTGCGCCTACTGGTGGAGGCGCAAAGGCATGGCCGAGCGGGCTGCCTCCAACCTTCGACTCCTGCAACCGGGTGGCGACTCTTCGCGAGAGGAGCGGGCGGCCAGGAACCAGGCGGCCCTGCTCGAAGCCCTCGACGCCGAGGAGCGGGAGATCTTCGCGGCGTGGGCGCTCCAGAAGCAGCTGGGAAAGGGCCGAGTCACCTCGGTAGAGATGAGCGCGTCGCTGGGGATGCAGGTCTCCGAGTACGAGAACGGGAAGCGCCGCCTCCGCGCCCAGCTCCAGAGGTTGCTCGACCGGTTCGGTTGGTCGGTCTCCACCCTTCTGCACGGAGAGGACGATGTCGAACAAACCGGTTGAATCTCTCGTCGACGCCGTCGCCGACTCCGACGTGTTGGCCGAGGTGGTCGAGCAGCACCTCGAGCGACGCCCCCTGCCCGTCGACCCCGCCGAGGCCGATCGAATTGCGGAGCGGCTGCATCGGCGGATTGCCCCTTCGAGGAGTGGAAATTCCAAGTTCATCGTGGGGATCACGGTGCTGGCCCTCGCGGCATCGGCGCTCGTGGCGCTGCGTCTTGCTGCGACGACCCAACCCAAAACGGCGGAGCATTCAGAGGTCTCCGAAGCACAGCGGGCCTCCATCAAGGACTCCCCAAGGGTGATCTCCAATACAACCCAGCCGGTGCGGTTCGAAGGGGCGCAGCGAAGTGTGGTTCTCGGCTCCGAGTCCCAGATGGTGGCCTCGGAACGGGAAAAAGTCGCCGTAGTGCTCGTGCAGAAGGGCAGCGCGACGACGGACGGCACGGTCATTGATGAAGCTCACTGGGGCCTGCTGACCCGGGTGCAAGGCTCCCCCCGAACCCAGGTGTTCCGCGATGGCCTTCCTCCGCCCACCCTCCCGGAGGACGTCTGGGGAGCAAACGTGGCGGAGCAGCTGGAGAGTGTGCGTTGGCAGGCGATGCCGGAGCGAACCCTGGACACCCTGAATCGACTGTTGGAGGAGGAGTGATGCTGTTTTGGATTTCGCTGGCGTGGGCGGCAACCCCCGAAGACCTCTCCGAGGCGGTGCCCGAAGCACTGGGACAGCTGGAGACGTGCGCTTCATACGGATGTACGCCCAAGGAGGCGGCGGAGGCGGCCTGGGTCGTGGCCCTGAACACCTACCTGTCCAATGGCGTCGCCGATGGCACGCTCGCGGCCACGGTTCGGGAGCTCGATCCGGAGTTGTTCGCTTCTTTCCCCGATGTCCTCCAGAGCACTGCGACGGAACCGGCAGCGTGGACACCCCGTCCGGGAGAACACCAAGACGCCGTCGCGCAAGCTCCGGAAGCGGCCCCCAACCTCGAGCCTCGGGTGGATCCGCCGGCTCGCAACCGCGCTCCGATGTTCACCGTGTCGGTGCTCAGTGAAGACGGGTATCCGATCCCGACGGCTGTGGTTCGATTCGTCGACGAGCAGGACAATCACCGGGTCAACACGGAAACGGGCAGATGGGTGGGCTCGGTTCGCTACTTCTCCAACGGTGCGGTGGCGTACTTCGACAAGGATGACACCATCGAGGTCGAGGCCTTCGCGCCGGGCTACGGCTACTCGCGAACCGCCGTGACGCTGCAGAAGAAACGGAACAACAAGCTCGTCCTCACCCTGCATCCTCACGATCTTGTCGTGCCCCCCGATGCGCCAAAGTTCGCGACGGACGCCAAGACCGCATGTCACAAATGGATAGAGGCGTCGAGACGCTACTCCCTCGACCCCAGCGATGAGCACGGCTCACGGGTCCGATCAGCGCAGAAGAGGACGTCGAGATTCGCCCGAGATTGGCTGGATTCAGGGGGTGGAGAGGAAGCCTTGCACCTCTGCCTCATGACGGCTGACATCGCCTATTGCGAGTAGGACCTGGCGAGCCGCAGCCCGCAGTCGCTACGCCGGCTCGATCTCGCGTTGCCGATGCGATTGGCCGAATTTACGCTGAGCGAGGAATAGAGCCAGGAACCACCCCTCTGCATGCGAAAACCCTCATCGGTTCCACGCGTTGATACCGGTTGAACGGTCTGTCCCACCAGGTCCGGGCCGGTCGACAGAAAGAGATCCCACGTCCAGTCCGTGCTGTTTCCGCCCAGCCCTCGCACACCATAAGGGCTCTCGTCCACAGGGTAGCTGTCCACCACGCTCGGTAGCCGCTTGCCTTTGTGGCTGGCGCCCATGCAGCACCACGACGGGTCGAGATGGTCGCCCCAGGGGAAGACACGGCCGTCCACACCCCGTGCTGCCTTCTCCCACTCCAGCTCGCCCGGCAGTCGCCAGGCCACCGCACTGCTCTCGGCAGTCCACGCCGCAAATGCCACCGCGCAGTTCCAGTCCACCATTACAACTGGGAAGTCCGGCAGCCACTCGTCGCCGTCTGCATCCAGAACAAGCTCGAACTCGCCGGCGGCGGTCCGCCCATAGATGAGGGCTCCTTCCTGGCCGTCCTGGCCCCCTCGCTCACGTGGCGAAAACCGCAGCGCTTCCTCCTCGCGACCCTGGGCGACCAGCGCGTTGAGAAAGACGAGGTATTCCCTGTTCGTGACTGGGTATCGGCGCATCACCAGCCCGTCGCACCACAGACGACGACGGGGTAGGCCATTGCGTGCTTCGGGGTCCCCTCCCGACCAGAACCAGCCCGCCGGGATGAGACAATCCTGCGGGCCGAGCTCACCGGTCAACGGAAGGCGGATGGGGTAGGGCTCGGTATCACCGGGACGGATCCCATCGACGTGCTCGCTGCGGCCAACGTGGACGGGGTAGTTGACCACCGTGCCGTCAGCAGGGTGCCGGAGCTTGCACAGGTAGCTGCCCATGGGCAGGTCCACCCGCTGCAGAGGAGTTCGACCCAACGAGCGCATCGCCTCCGGCACCAGACGGCGATTCTGGAGCTTGTAGCTGCAGAGCTCCACCTCGGCTCCGGGCGGCTCGGTCACCAAGGTCAGTGCGCCAGTGCCTTTCAAGTAGGTAGCGCACCGCCCCCGTGCCACATGGCTCTCGGGCAGCGCCTGGGCGTGCAACCGGAGCAGTAGCTCGGCTTTGGCGGTCTCTCCGGGTTCCCGCCGGGTCTCCGACTCCTGGTGTCGCTTGGTGTAGTCGTCTACCAAGGCGGCGTGGGCCTCGGGAAGCTCAGGGGCGTGGGTGAGCGCCCCGTGGAGGAGCTGCTCGCGCTCGAGGGCCAGCACGTCGGCGGCCCGCTCCAGCTCCGATGCCTCGTCTTGTCTGGCCCATCCTGCCGCCTTCTCTGCTTCAGGCGCCCACGTTGGCACATCCTTCAACATCGCCAGCGCCCGGTGTTGCAGCTCCTTGGCCTGTGTGCGACGCCGCTGGACCTCGGGCACCGTCCGCTCGGCGCGTTTTACGACCTCCAACGCCTGTGTTCGCCTCTTCGAGCCATCGAGCCAGGACTCGATATCGTCGGCGAGTGCCTGTGCGGAGACGTGTCTGTTCTCGGCGGCCCTGGCCATCGCACGCCGGCGCACCTCCTCGAGCTCCATCGGCACGATCGGGCCCGGGTCGGGGCGCTCCAGTGACGCTGGCCCGAACCGGAACGTCGAGGCGTCGCTGCCGTGGCCTGTTCGCCCCAGCGCCTCGGGGGGGCCACGAAGGACCTGCTGCAGCACGTCGTTCTCCCCTTGATAGGGCGGTCGCCCAGACAGCAACTCGTACAGGATGCATCCGAGGGAGTAGATGTCGCTGCGAGCATCCATGGCATTCAACCGCCCCATTGCCTGCTCGGGAGCCATGTACGACGGGGTGCCAGCCACGATGCCCATCCGGGTGGCATGGGTGTCGTCTCCACTCCGATCCGTGATCACCTTGTCCAGCTCGGCCGCATCGTCCGTGACTGCGCTCCCGAGGACCTTTGCGAGTCCCCAGTCCAACACCGACACCTCGCCGAACTCGCCGATCATGATGTTGCTCGGCTTCAGGTCGCGGTGCACCACGCCCTTGCTATGGGCGTAGGCGACCGCTGAGCACACCTTGTGAAAAGCGGCGATCATCTTCCTGAATGTCCAGCCCGACGGCGTGGGCTGCCAGGAGTCGGGAGAGACGGCGTGCACTTCCCGGATCAACCTGCCCAAGGTCCGACCACGGACCTCTTTCATCGTGAAGTAGTAGCGACCGTCGTCGAGGCGGCCCATCTCGTGCACCGGAACGATGCCCGGGTGTTGAAGCTGGGCGGTGGCCTGGGCTTCCTCGATGAACCGCGCCAGGACCGCGGGCTCCCGCGCCAGATGTGGAAGGATGACCTTCATCGCCATCACACGCTTGAGGTCGCGATCGCGAATACGCCAGACCTCGCCCATTCCACCGGCCCCGATCGAGTCCAGGTGGTCGTAGCAGACCCGGCGCTCGGCGGTGTGTAGGAGTGTTCCCTCGGTGATGGCGTCGAGGTCGGAATCGGCGTGCATCTGCCCGGGTTCGGTGTCGTCGAGGTCCATCGTGGTTCCGTGGACCGGCACCGTCGGGGGCAGCCATGGCTTGCCCTTCTTTGCGGACTCCAGGAGCTTGGCCAGGTCGGCCAGGAGCGCGGGCGGCAGTGAGTGTTGGTGACTCTCGGCCAAGGCTGCAATCTGAGTGGCGTACACGGGCACCCTCCGATGGGGTGAGCATACGTCGCCCGTCGGCACCTAGCTCATGGTTTCACCCATCTCGATGGACGCTCTGGTCTGCTCCTTTGCTCCCATCAACGGACACTGGCAGCTATTGTTGCCGGGTGGCAAGACTGCCGCCGCGGACCGCTGGCGTCGGGACCGCTGGCTCTGGATGATCCAGCTTGCCCACGATGGGGGCGTAGAGGTCGGCGCGGGCCCGAATCCGCAGATTCCCGACTCTCGCGCGCCCGCGCGTCCACCAGCGAGGGATGGCAAAAGCGATAGGGTCTCTGGCGACGTGCTTGGCCTCTTCGCCGCGATGGGCGGCCACCCCGCTATTGTTGGCTTTTAGGGCCGCCACAGCTCAGCCAGATAGGGGGTGGCCACCGTCGGCCCCTGGAGGCCTTGCGTGGCGATGTCGAGCTCGGTTCTGGACAATGGATGCTCCGCCTGGCCAGAGTGGCCCCGCTCTGGTGGATTCGGATGCAAGAGACGTGCCCAGCGCAGCCCTCGCTGCCCGGGCACCGAAGAAACCCGATTCTCAGTGAGTGTGGACGCTAGTGGCGGAGCGATCGGCAGGATCTCGCGCCAGCAACGGCAGCAAATGTTGCCAGGTGGTTGGCCTCACGGATACCTGAGTGTATGGAGACACTCCGCGGCATGCACGACCTCCTCTCCGGGACGCTCGAGATTTGACGACGTCGGCTGATACCACCTTTCTTCCCGGGGAAGCATCGCAGGAATGCGAGTCCGTTCCCAGGTCCTTGTTGGTGTACCACCGCAGGGGTGCCGAGTTCGTCGGCCTGGTGCCGCATCTGCCCGTCGTCATCGGTCGCGGCGATGATGCCGACCTCCAGGTGCGCGACCGCTCCCTGTCCCGCCGTCATGCACAGTTCGAACTGGTGGATGGCCTGGTGACCGTGCGCGATCTCGGTTCGCTGAACGGCACGGTTGTCCGCGGAGAAGCCATCAGCAAGCCGTGCCAGGTCGAGCTGGATGAGGCCATCCGACTCGGTGAGCTGACCGTCATCGTCACCAGCTGGACGCCCAAGCAGGGAAGGTCGCATCAGCTGGCGGACCACGAGCGCTTCTGTGAGGCCTTGGAGGACGAGGTCGTGCGTGCACGGGCCTTCAACCGCTGCTTTGCGCTCCTCCGAGTGAGGGCTACGCGGGCGGCCTCCTCGAAGAACCACGTGTGGGCTGCCCGCATCCGGACCCTGGCTCGTCAGGTCGACAGGGTTGCGGTGTACGGTCCTGGTGAGGTCGAGTTGTTGCTGCCCGAGGCGGAGCCGAAGCAGGCGAATGCCTTCGCCGCGCGGTTGTCTGCGGACCCGGCCATCGAGGCTTGCAGCGTGGTTTTGTACCCACAGGACGGGCGTACGGTGGACCAGCTGGTGGCGGCTGCCTCGACGCGGCTGAGCGAGAAGAGGCGGGGAGTGGAGCCGGCCCCACTTGCCGACGCTTCCGATGCCGTCGTCATACGCTCTCCGGCCATGCTGCTGGTCTACGAGCGCGTCGACCGGGTGGCGCCGGCGCCGGCACCGGTGCTCCTGTTGGGGGAGACCGGCACCGGAAAGGAGATCCTGGCGCGGCGAATCCACGAGCGAAGTGGGCGAACCGGGCCGCTGCACTGCATCAACTGCGGTGCGGTGCCCCAGGACCTCATCGAGTCGACCCTGTTCGGGCATCAGAAGGGTGCGTTCACGGGTGCTTACGAGACCAGCCGAGGGGCCTTCGAGGCGGCCAACGGCGGCACCATCTTTCTCGACGAGCTCGGTGAGCTGCCTGCGCGAGCTCAGGTCGCCCTGCTCCGGGTGGTCGAGACGGGTCGTGTGCGCCGACTTGGCGCCACCGACGAGGTGGAGCTCGACGTTCGCATCATCGCAGCCACCAACCGTGACCTCGAGGACATGGTCGCCACAGGCTCATTCCGCTCCGACCTGCTCTATCGGCTCAACATGCTCTCCCTGAACATCCCTCCCCTGCGAGCGAGAGTGAGTGAGATCGTGCCCATGGCGCAGCTGTTCCTGTCCGAGGCCAATGGGCGCTACGGTCGTCAGCTGCGTCTGCATCCCGACGTTGGCCAGCTGTTGATGCGCCACACCTGGCCGGGGAATGTTCGCGAGCTCCGCAACGTCATCGATCGCGCGGTCCTCATCACCCAGGGCGACAGGATCGGCGTCGAGGACCTCCCGACGGCGATGCAAAAACCAGTTCGTACCTACACCTCCACGCCTCCCGGAGTGGAGAAGGTGCATGTTCGAGCTGCACCCGCCGAGCTTCCGTTTCGCGACCAGATCCGATCCTGCGAGGTGGCTCTGCTCTCTGCGGCGCTGCGAGCAACCGACGGCAATCAGTCCGCTGCGGCGCGCATCCTCGACATGCCCCGTCGGACCTTGGCCTACAGGGTGCGTTCCTTGGACGTGAGCCTCGAGGAGATCAGCGATGTGCACGTGCAGATCCTCGCAGATCTGACCGAGCCCGGTGAGGAGGATCTGTCGTACCGACAGCGTCTAGAGCGCATCGAGATCCGCATCTTGACCCGAGCGATGCGGGAAGATGGGGATATCGCCTCGGTTGCGCGGCGCTTGGGCATGGATCCGCGGACGGCGGCCGCCAAGCTCGAGCGCTACAACGTTCGCCGGGGATAGCGGCTCCGGCGCAGAAAGAGCACCATCAGCAGGATGAGCGGGAACGTCGCTGCGGGCGAGCTCGTGTCGCAGGAGCAGCCACCGACCGGATTCTTCCCGAACCCGTCGTCGATGCAGCCGTCGTCGATCTCGCCGTTGCAGTCGTTGTCGAGGCCATCGCAGTGCTCGGGCTGGTCTGGCGAGACCCATCCGTTGTTGTCGTTGCAGTCGCCGTCGTCCACGGAGAAGCCGTCGCCATCCACGTCCAAGTGGCCCTCGTCGATGGCGCCATCACAGTCGTCGTCGATGCCGTTCTCCAGCTCGGGCTGCCCCGGATTGATCTCGGGATCGGCGTCGTCGCAGTCGCCGGCATCCTCTGTGAAGCCGTCTCCATCATCGTCGGTGAAGATGGAGTCCTCGTCGACGACTCCGTCGCAGTCGTCGTCGATGCCGTTCAGATCCTCGGGAGCACCCGGGTAGATGTCGGGGTCGTCGTCGTTGCAGTCCCCTGCATCCTCTGTGAAGCCGTCGCCATCGTCGTCGTAGAGCTCTGTGTCCTCGTCGACGACTCCGTCGCAGTCGTTGTCGACACCGTCGGGAAGCTCGGGCGCACCCGGATAGGTATCGGGATCGTCGTCGTCGCAGTCACCGCCGTCGGGCCCGTAGCCGTCGCCGTCGTTGTCGATGGCGGCGTCGTCCACCTGCCCATCACAGTCGTCGTCGATGAAGTTCGGGCTGATCTCGACCTGTCCTGGGTTCACTGCGGGGTCGCCGTCGTTGCAGTCGTCTGGCATGGAGCCATCGGTGCACATCGGACCCTCGCAGTAGCCATCACCGTCGTCGTCGTAGCACTCTGTGCCCTCGTCGATGACCCCGTCGCAGTCGTTGTCGATGCTGTCGCAGATCTCCACATTGCCGGGGAAGACATTGGGATCTGCATCGTCGCAGTCACCGCCGTCGTCGGCGTAGCCATCGCCGTCGTCGTCGTACCAGTTCGTGCCTTCGTCGACGATGCCATCGCAGTTGTCGTCGATGCCGTTCGCGATCTCGGGCTCTCCGGGCAGGACTGCGGCGTCGACATCGTTGCAGTCGCCATCGCAGCTGCTCATACCGTCGCCGTCCGCGTCGTGGTCGTCCAGGAGCGGGTCGTTGTCGTCACAGTCGTCGCAGCTCCAGGAGCCGTCACCATCGGCGTCGGTCTCGTAGGCCTCGTTGACACACGGATCGCAGACATCGCCAGCGCCATCCCCATCGGCATCGTCCTGGGCGAGGTTGCCGATCCCCACACAGTTGTCGCAGTCGTCGGGAATCGCGTCGACGTCGCCGTCGAGCAGGTCGTCTCCACCTGGGCAGACATCACAGTCGTCCGGAACCGTGTCGGCGTCGGAATCCACGGTGTCGTCGCCGCCGCCACAGATGTCACAGCCGTCCGGTACACCATCGGCGTCGCCATCGCTCGTGTCGTCGTAGCCATCACACACATCGCAGCCGTCCGGAACCGTGTCCGCGTCGGCATCGAGGGCGTCATCGTAGCCGTCGCAGACGTCACAGTCGTCGGGGACTCCGTCACTGTCGCTGTCGAGAGGGGAGGAACAAGCGTCACATCCGTTCGGGATGCCGTCACTGTCGTCGTCCAGGGCGTCGTCGAAACCGGGGCAGACATCGCAGCCATCGGGAACCGTGTCCGAGTCGGCATCGAGGGCATCATCGGAGCCCGGGCAGAGATCGCAGCCATCGGGAACGCCATCGCTGTCGGTGTCCACCGTGTCGTCGGAGCCCGCGCAGACATCGCAGCCATCGGGAACGCCATCGTTGTCGGCATCGGTCAGGTCGTCGGAGCCGGGACAGAGATCGCAGCCGTCCGGAACCCCATCGCTGTCGCCGTCGACGGTGTCGTCGGGCCCTGGACAGATATCGCACCCGTCGGCAACGCCATCGCCGTCCGCGTCGGCGACATCATCGTAGCCGGGACAGAGATCGCAGCCATCGGGAACGCCGTCGGTATCGGTGTCGATGGCGTCGTCGGCACCGGCGCAGATATCGCAGCCGTCGACAACGGTGTCACCGTCGGTATCGACGGCGTCGTCGTATCCGGGACACACGTCGCAGTCGTTGGGGACACCGTCGTTGTCGTCGTCGAGAGGCGAGGAACAAATGTCACAACCGTTCGGTATGCCATCGCCGTCGTTGTCGACCAGATCGTCGTAGCCAGGACAGATGTCGCAGCCGTCCGGAACCGTATCGTTGTCGGCATCGAGGGCGTCGTCGGAGCCCGGGCACACGTCGCAGCCGTCCGCTATCCCATCGCCATCTGTGTCGACGGTGTCGTCGGATCCTGAACATTGATCGCAGCCATCGGGCACGCCATCGCTGTCGGCATCGTCGTTGTCGTCGGCGCCAGGACAGAGATCGCAGCCGTCGGGAACGCCGTCGCTGTCTACATCGTCGCCGTCGTCGGAGCCCGCGCAGATGTCACATCCGTCCGGCACGCCATCGTTGTCGGCATCGTCGTTGTCGTCTGAACCGGCACAGATGTCGCAGCCATCGGGCACGCCGTCACCGTCTCCGTCGTCACTGTCGTTCGATCCCGGACAGATGTCACAGCCGTCGGGCACGCCGTCGCTATCGGCGTCGTCTCCGTCGTCCGAACCGGCACAGATGTCGCAGCCATCGGGAACGCCGTCGCCATCGGCATCGTCTCCGTCGTCCGAACCGGCGCAGATGTCGCAGCCATCGGGTACGCCGTCACTATCGGCATCGTCTCCGTCGTCCGAACCCGGACAGATGTCACAACCATCGGGCACGCCGTCGTTGTCGGCATCGTCGGAATCATCGGCGCCGGGACAGAGATCGCAGCCATCGGGCACGCCGTCGTTGTCCAGGTCGTCGCCGTCGTCGGATCCCGCGCAGATGTCACACCCGTCGGGCACGCCGTCACCGTCACCGTCGTCGTTGTCGTTCGAACCCGGACAGATGTCACAGCCATCGGGCACGCCGTCACCGTCGCCATCGGCACTGTCGTTCGATCCCGGACAGATGTCGCAGCCATCGGGCACGCCGTCGCTATCGGCATCGTCGCCGTCGTCGGAACCCGGACAGATGTCGCAGCCATCGGGCACTCCGTCATTATCGGCATCGTCGCCGTCGTCTGATCCGGTACAGATGTCGCAGCCGTCGGGCACTCCGTCGCCATCGGCATCGTCGCCGTCGTCCGATCCGGCACAGATGTCGCAGCCGTCGGGCACTCCGTCGCCATCGGCATCGTCGCCGTCGTCCGATCCGGCACAGATGTCGCAGCCATCGGGCACGCCATCGTTGTCGCCATCGTCGTTGTCGTCGGATCCCGCGCAGATGTCGCAACCGTCGGGCACGCCATCGCTGTCCGCGTCGTCGCCGTCGTCTGATCCCGCGCAGATGTCGCAGCCATCCGGGACACCGTCGCCATCGCCGTCGACATTGTCGTCCCCACCGACGCAGATGTCACAGCCATCGGCGACGCCATCGCCATCTGTGTCGACGTTGTCATCGTAGCCGTCACACAGGTCACAGCGGTTGCCGACACCGTCTCCATCGCCGTCGTTCTGGTTGTTGTTGTTGTCGTTGGGACAGTTGTCGCAGAAGTCGGGGTATGCGTCGCCGTCGCTGTTCTGGTTGTCGTCGCCGCCGGGGCAGATGTCGCAGTCGTCTGCTACGACGTCGCCGTCGCTGTCGGGACAGTCGAGATCGAGCGCGTCGACGTCCCCATCTCCGTCGTCGTCGATGCCGTTGCAGCAGTCCTCGACACCGGCGCAGAGCGGATCTCCAAAGCAGTCGCTGTCGGCGCAGTCGATGGGCCCATCGTTGTCGTTGTCGATGCCGTCACCGCAGTCTTCGAGGCAGCCTCCGACCCCTACATTCGCCGCAAAGTCCAGGGTGTAAGGACCTCCTCCTGCACACGAAAAACCCTCGACCACTACGTAGTAGGTCTGGCCCGCGTTGCAGTTGAAGGCGATGATGTCGTCGGCCACACCGGCATTGGTCGCGCCGTTGATGCAGCCGAGATCGGGGTCGCAGGTATCGTCGAGCACATACAGGTCGACGTCGCAGCCGAGGTTGGTGATGCTCAGGTCGACGAGGCCGTTCGCCTGGCAGTTGAACGCGTACACATCCTCGGAATAGGATTGGTCCAACGGGGCGAATGGGGTGCCGCACGTATAGGGGCCGTCGATGTCGCTACCGGATGGGGCGAGGTTGCCGTTGTAGACCGACGAGCAGGTCAGCACATCGACGATCGGGGCGACGCCGCCACAGGTACAGTCGGGGATCCCGTTTCCGTCGTTGTCGACGTTGTCATCGGCACCGGGGCAGACGTCACATCCGTCCGGCACCCCGTCACCGTCGCTGTCGGCGATGTTGTCGCCGTTGGGACAGGGGTCGCAGAAGTCGGGAATCGCGTCGCCATCGCCATCGAGATTGTCGTCGCCACCGACGCAGACATCGCACCCATCGGGCACGCCATCGCTATCGGCATCGTTGCTGTCGTTGTAGCCCAGGCAGGCATCACAGCCGTCGGGAACACCGTCTCCGTCTCCGTCGATGCCATCGTCGGAGCCCGGACACACGTCACAGAAGTCGTTGGTGAGGTCGCCGTCGGCGTCGGGGCAGTCGGTGTCCACACAGTCGTCTTGACCATCTCCATCGTCGTCGATGGCGTTGGTGCAGTCCTCTCCGCCGGTGCAGATAATGTCCAGGAAGCAGGCGGGATCTGCGCAGTCGGTCAGCCCGTTTGAGTCGTCGTCGATCCCGTTGTTGCAGAGCTCCGAGCAGGCGCCAGTGTTCGGAATCTGGAGGTTGTACGGTCCCGGATTGCAGTTGGCGTAGTCCTCGATGAGGACGTAGAAGGCCTGTCCGGCAAAAGAGCAGTTGAATTGCACATTCTCGGTTACAACTCCGCCGGCTGCCGAGGAGTCGACACAGAATGCAGAGTCATCACATCCCGGCCCCATGATGAACAGGTCCATGTCGCAGGACCCTGGCGTCATGTTCACGTCGACGACGCCTGTTCCGGGGCAGATGAACTCGTAGAGGTGGTCCTCGTCCAAGGAGTTGCCGCAGGAGCCGCCGACATCGCTCACTCCGCCGTTGATGGACGGGTTGATGTCGTCGCCGCAGCTCAGGAAGCCATCGAGGGCGAAGGCGCAGGTCTCGC
>PJEL010000799.1_pt1 | contig 35429 bp, 29 predicted proteins | sample 1853271 | NCBI WGS metagenome assembly PJEL01 (sample SAMN08108733, study PRJNA415343) | Invertebrate metagenome, whole genome shotgun sequencing project. | host: Globobulimina | place: Sweden: Gullmar Fjord | collected 2015-08
ATTAAAAAAGTATCTTGATAAAATTCGTGGAACTGTTGTGTCACTTTCAGAAATGAAACTTAATTCATGGGGAGTCAGAGGAAAGATTATTCCTCATTTTATTGACACAGACTTCTTTGATGGCTATACCGGATCCCTAACAGCGGGATTAAGGGTGGTAAATCAATTTACAGCAAAAGACAAAATATATGATGCAGATTTCCATCTCCAATTGCATCAAATGAACCCAATTAAAATGGTTGGCTTCAATCCAGAAATTCCAAATTCTTCACCTTCAACCGATTTACACGATCTTCGGAATTATTATCGTAACCACCGGTATTATGTGCATACGGCTGCAGGTGGTATGGAGGGTAGTGCCCTTGACAGTCATGCTAGCAGATCACGCGCTCCCTCTTTCAAACGCCAGTGTTGGTTTGATGATGACGATGACGATAGACGCGAAACGTCATATAGTTTCCGTTCTGTACTGCAGATTCTGGGCCAACAAGCACCTTGCACAAAGACTTTTGTTGACAAGAATTCAAAGATACTTGCCATTCCCTCGTATGATGGGGCAGTGCGTTTGTACAACCTTCCAGAGTATATTTCAAATCCTCAACAGAATGATGCGATTGAGAGGAATAATTCAGATGAATCTAGAGAATCCCAATGCCCTACGCTGGAACCGAGTGCGGTGTGGATGGATGATGAGGAAATTGAGGTTGTTGAACATGGGATTACACGAATGGACAAACACATGCCAGTGAGTGCTCTCACAATGTCAGATGACTGCCTTACCATGGTAACTGGAGGAAACGATACTAGGGTGAAAATTTGGGATATGAAGAGGGAAATAATAACCAGTAGGCTTAGGGGCCACGAAGGATGGATTTGGAATGTCAAGCCCCTCGACCCTTTCCTTCAAAAAGCAATGTCCACATCAACCGATGGATATTGTTTACAATGGGATATGAGAATGGAAAAGGTTGCTGGCAAAATCAATGTCTCTGCACACGGTCCTGGGAATACATTCCCAGTGACTGGAGTTGCCTTGAGAGGCAATGGTTGGCACATGGCAGTTGGTTCTCTTAATAAAAAAGTATATGCCCTTGATTGTCGTATGATGAAGAAGATGTATACGATTGGGGAACATGAAGACCGAGTCTGCCGTGCAATGATGCACGAAGATACACTCATGACTACAGGGTGGGATCACACTGTTCGCCTATGGGAATTTTGCTAAAAGGGCTCCCACAAACCATATGGAGGCATTCGCATTGACCATATGGACTGTCTTATAAGTTTTTTTTTCATTAATTAATGTCAAACACACGATTAATATTATCACCATTGAAGTTTCTGTTACAGACAAGCCAAGCATTCCACATACTTATGATGCAGCAGTAGCTCCACTTCCAGGATACAAAGATTCAACACATTTCACATATGATACATCCTCGATATCTCCATTTTCTTTGATCAAATGAAAGCACTTTGACGAGCGACCATCTACTTTTCTTTCCTTCACCTGGATTGACTTGACACCTCCTTGGAGCTTCTCTGCTGCTCTAGGATGACCCTTTTCTATTAGATGTATTAAATTATGGTGCTCATATTCGTTTAGATCCTGATTACGTCGGTAGCTTGTCAAAATGTGACGAAAGTAACTTCTGCATTCCTCCCCATTGGAAAATGTTCTATACCCAATCGTCTGCTGTTTCTCAGAGGCAGGATCTGCCATGATTACAATATACTTGAGATTTCTGTATGATCCTTGACCAAACTTTGGAATGATGATGAGGTGAATGATCGTCATATGCATGCGATCATCGTGATGTTATCTCCCATCAAAGAGACTCGTTGATGGGAACCAATCGTAAATCAAGACGACTGTCTCAGGCATGCATGCATCTCTTTTTCTCTCGAGTATCATAGACCTGCCTCGTCAATGCTATAGAAATTCACAATGAATATCATAATGTGATTGTCAAGATGAGTGTTCCCACACAGAAGAAGCGACGAACGAGTGAGCATGTGTCACATGGGGACGACCAACTTGTTCAACGTAAGAAACAAAAGCGTCCCACAACCGCCATAGAGACCATACGATCAAGAATTCATATACATTTGCACCCATCGTCTCTTCTAGATATTGATTTGGGTATTCGAGAACATATCAACTCGTTGTTGCTGGCATACAATGAAAGCTTGGATGGGATTCCAATTGCTTATAGGGACTTGTCGAGAGTTTCAAACACACTACATGTTAGTCCATACTTTCCTCTTTGTGATGTATGCGTAGATGTGACGTTTACTGCGGTCCGACCGCAGAAAGGCATGATACTCTCTGGTACAGTGACTGAAGTGTCAGACACGTTTATTGGCATCTTGGTGTTTAATCTGGTGAACTGTGTGGTTCCAATAGAACGAATAGAAGGATTCTCGTACTCGGTTTTCCAACAGAAATGGAAAAGTAAAAGCGATGTAGCGCACACAATCGGACAAGGGGATGCTGTTCGGATACGAGTAGAGCAAATAGAAAATCATGGAGGCGGATATATGACTGTTTTAGCAAGCCTGCCGCTGCAAGATCCGAACGGGGATCCTTCTGTAGCATGCGGCAATTTAGAATATCTCAAGTTGAATCTTCCGCTGAAAGAGAAGAAGAAGAAGAAGGAAAAAAAGGCAAAAAAGGATAAAAAAGAGAAGAAGAAAAAGTGAGTCACTCATCGAGTGACCATACTATGCATCAGGTATCTATAGTACGTTATTATATGTATGTAATACATGTTTACAGCAATATATGATGATGAAAATTAATCTACTGTGTGCAATCAAAAGGCATCAAAAGAGCTGCTTAAAGCTTATCCTCGTATTCATTGAGAGGAGATGGGAGCTCCTTGAGACCCTTTCTCTTACGAATATCGAGAACAATGGTATTTGACTGACTTCCCTCCTCCAATGGGTTGGCAAGCATCAACTCCCAATGATCGAACACACACTGTGGGAAGGCCTGTCCTGCAGTCTGGGCACGGAGTTGAGAATCAAATCCAAAGGACTCAATAACTGGCAAGTATGCCTTCAAGTTGAAGATTGGGGTTCCTGGGCGCTGGATGGACTCGAACACTTCTCCACGCTTCTGGTTCAAGACGTTGTAGACACCTCCAATGGCAGTCTCTGGACACTGAATCTCGACAAGGTAGACTGGCTCCATGAGCTTTGGCTCGGCAGTAAGCTGAGCAGCATACATGGCTCTACGGCAGGTTGGGATGATCTGACCTCCTCCACGATGGATGGCATCAGCGTGAAGAACAACATCGCAAATCTCAAAGACTGTTCCTCTCATGTTCTCCTCAGCCAATACTCCTTCCTTGGTGGCCCACTGGAAGGCAGCCACACAAGAGTCCTTAATCTCATTCAAATACTGAACTCCCTTGGCAATATCACTCAACAAGTTTGGTCCAGTGGTGTCTGGTCCGAAGCACCAGATCTTCTTGGCCATATCCTTGTCCCATCCGAACTCTTCAGACATGATCTTGGAACGAACCTTTGGATCATCACGTGGTCCAATCTTTCCTTCATCAATAGCCTCGGCAAGTCCCTCCTCCATTTGACGAGCCTGGAGGTAGATACGGTTATGCTTATTTGGAGACTTGGACATCACAACGTGATCAGATGTAGCAGAAACAGTCTCACGGAAAGACACAACTGGTGGGGAAACACGGATCTGAGCTCCACCCATAAAGTCCTCCTGGAGATCCTTCAAGCAAATTTCCAAGTGAAGCTCTCCAGCTCCGGCAATAATATGCTCTCCGGTTTCTTCAATATGGCACTGAACCATAGGATCAGATTTGGCCAATCTCTTTAATCCTTCAACCAACTTTGGAAGATCAGAGGCCTGCTTTGGCTCAACAGCAACACGCACGACTGGGGAGACAGAGAACTTCATGGCCTTGATAGTATGAGCGTCATCAGCCTTCTCCTCAGCCAGAGTAGCGTTCTTGGTAATGAACTGATCCAAACCGACCAAAGCCACAGTGTTACCACATGGCACATCCTCGACAGCATCCTGTCTGCGACCCATACAAAGAACGGTACGCTGGACTGTCTTGATGAAGAGATCCTTTTTGGATCCTGGGACATAGTTTGGTCCCATGATACGCACCTTGCGTCCAGTACCAATCTTTCCAGAGAAGACACGTCCGAAAGCATAGAAACGTCCCTTATCAGAGGCTGGAATCATCTTGGAGATGTACATCATCATTGGACCATCTGGGTCACAGTTTCTGATACCAGTGGCATACACATCATCGAGTGGTCCCTCGTACAAAACGTCAACACGATACCTCTGGGCCATAGCTGGGGATGGCAAGTCCCAGATCATCATCTCCAAGAGAGCCTCGTGGGCTGGGAGCCAGGACTGCATGACACGCTTCATCAATGGCTTTCCAATCAATTCCTTATCCTCTGGCTTCAACAACTTGAGAACCTCCAACTTTTCCAAAAGTCCAAAGAGCTTGTCTCTGTCGTCATTCATGGCAGCATCAATGACAGTACGGATTGGCTCATAAATGAACTGGCAGAAACCACGCTTGCAGCTGGCAGCTCCAGTATGCTTCTTGGTCCACTTCTTCGTGGTTGGATCAAAGAAGTTATCTCCCCAAAGCTTTTCCATCATCTTCTTACGGTCAGTTCCGAACTTCTTGGCGTACAAGTCGGCGAAAACAGTCAATGTGAATCCCCATCCGTGGAGACCAGCAGAGAAACACACGGTTCCAGCCTCTGGGTACACCTGGGTATCTCCAAGAGCCTCATCGGCGTAGGTAGCCATCACCACGTTTGCATTCTCAATAACACGTCTGAAAGACATGAATGCATCTTCAGCATCAAGCATAAGTTCCAAGAAGCAACGATCAATCTTGTTAATGGTGAGCACTGGCTTGATACGCTCTCCAAGAGCCTGACGAAGCACAGTCTCGGTCTGCACACACACACCCTCGATACAATCAACCACCACAAGAGCTCCGTCAGTAATACGGAGGGCGGCAGTCACCTCGGAAGAGAAATCAACGTGCCCAGGAGAATCAATCAAGTTGACCAAAAAGTGATTTCCATCACGGTTCTTGGTGAATCCTGCAAGCTTCTCTTCCTCCATGACGTAGTACAAGGAGATACCAGTGGACTTGATGGTAATACCACGCTCCTGTTCGTCAGCACGGGTATCAGTAAGACGCTGATCTCCAGCAGATTCCACGGCAATAATACCGGCAGCAGCCACAAGAGAATCAGTCAACGTAGACTTTCCGTGATCGACGTGAGCAATCACAGACATGTTACGGATATTATCCTTCTTGTCCATGAGCCCACTGCACACAAGAGTCGGAAACGCACACGAGTCAGATACAAAAAAAACACACAGCAACACGCAAACCGCCAATCCCAAGAGACGACGGCGCACTCACAGCATCCATCTCCCCCCAAAACCACGCCATCATGGGCATGAATTTTTCTAGAATACTATAGTACATCCCAACAAATACCACGTCCCACCGCCCTTCTCCAGTCCAAACAGACTGCGCCGTCGTCGCATCCCAATGCGAAGTATTCACAGAGAGTCCGCAGACCAAAGTCAACACGTAGCAATGCTATGCTACACATCATATATGAATTCAAACGTACCGGATCTCATCGATTGTGAACTTCACCATGGTGCTAGTAGATGATGGGAGGAATCAAAGAAACAACAGACAGAAAATCCGATCCAGATCTTCTACTAGTAGTGTGTTCGTATACTACTACAATAATATGATTATTATTTTTAAACGTACGACTGCCCTCGTAGGTTGAAGACCACCTACCTACGAGAATCTACACTCGTCACCACCGACGCAAGGATTCGATACTCTGTATCTTCGAATATCATGTCCCATCAACAGCAGAGGTCAATGGGAGAGTCCAATCGTGGGTACCTCTACCCAAAATAAGAAATAAAAAAAAGATATATAACAAAAATAAAAAATCTACATGAGAATCTCCACCGCACATATGCAGGATCGTATCGAGTGTGGTGCTGATGTCGATATTTCCGAATCTCACCACGCGCGGTGGAATATATACAAGAGTGCCATGTCTGCTTGGGGTCTATTCTATAATTATTTCACTCATCAATTGCTGATTCTTATTGCATACATTTCATGGTACGGGACTTTCCATGTCGTTGAATTCCTTTTGAAACGCGGACATTGTCAGCGACCTCTGTCATCTCTGGCGTTGGTGGAAGACACGTGTCCGACTACGGGTCGTCGGTTTTCTGTGGTATTTTGCATACATGAATGCATGTTGGTGATATTTCAATTACTTGTACTGGTTCTGTGTGTCGTTTCGGGTAGATTCCTTCCTGATTCTCTTGCTCAACCCTGGCAATTCGTTATCGTTTAAACCGTGACGGTCGTTCCGGGGGAGATTGTGGTGAATCAAATATCTCAACGAGTGCTATTTTGTATTGTGTTGCAGTGCTGAGGAGAAAACTGCAAACTCTTTCCTCCGTTGTATAGTAGTCCCTACTATACTATCAAACGTTTGTTGGGGATCTCTCGCTGGACGTGCGTAGAGGCCTGTGTCCGACAACATAGAGAAAGAATTCATTACACATATTAATTATTAAACGTATTCTTCGTACCGACTGGGAAATGGTCCCACTTGAGCATCTTGTTCAGCAACCACCCTTGCAGGTGTTCCTGGGAGACGGGGAGGATCACCACCATAAAGACGTACAGAGGCCTGGAGGTTTGGACCATCTGGAACAGGCAATCAAGGATTTGTTTGGAAAGACACTGGAGGTGGAACGGGATCCCTCTTTTGATAGGGAATCTGTGATGGGACACAGGGGACTGAAAAAGTTCCGTGGGGTAACCAGGCATAAGAGAACACAGAGGTACGAAGCGCATATATGGGAAAGCAAAAAGCAAATATACCTTGGGGGATTTGAGTCGGAAATGCTGGCTGCCCGCAGCCATGATATCATGGCACTCAAATGCAAGGGGTCAATGTGTGATTCCCTCAACTTTGGAAAAAAGGAATATGAAGAGGTGATGGCAATCTTGCCTGGATGTGATAAAGAAGATATAATATCCTGCCTGAGAAATTATTCCAAGACATATAGCCATGGATCCTCTCATCATCACTCCTCCTCCTCCTCCTCCAAGCCACATCACTATAGATTATCTGTGGCCAAGGGCCACACCCTCAAGCTCAAGAAGAGACATGGAATGGCAGGCCATGGTTCTATGCCATTGAGTCCCAAGCAAGGAAATACGTGTTCGGATATAATGGCACCCATCACCCCTCAATGTGCGACAGGAAAGGAATCTTTGCTGTTTGATCCAGTTCAGCCGGTGGATGCTCTCTGCTCTCACGGTGTCTTTCTATCACCCACAGGCAAGGATTCTACCGTCCCTTGTGACGAACAGTCTCCTTTTGCATCATACGGTGCCTTGAATGATACGTATATTCTCGATTCGTTTTCTTCAGAAGCCAGCCATGGTGGGATGGATTTTGGTGCCATGTATGAACCAGTGTCAGACTCTGTCAACCTGGCACTGACCACATCAGTTGCCTTGCACGATGATGACACCTTGGTACCGTGGTTGGATTGAAATATATACACAGACAGACAGAAACACATATAAATACAACACTGATTGATTGATTGATTGATTGATCGATTGATTGATTGATTGATACTAGTGCATCGCATACACACCATGATTCCATTCTTGCTTTGATGTATTGTACCCTGATTTTATATTCTACAAGTCGTATAGTATGTTTTTTTCTTCTTCTTCTTCTAGCAAGAACAATAATAATACTGTAATACATATAAACATGCATTGTTGAGAATCCATATGAAACTTTTAAAAGTTGAATGAAATGTCAAGGCTTGACCAACCAACCAACCCAATGGTTGGTACAAGATTGAACATTGTTTCGTACATTGACGACGAGTGGTTTGTGTCATCAATTGAACAAAAAAAAACGTTTACATTAATACTACATACGAGTAGTAAACTATGAACATGGTGTGTGCCGAGTAGTTTTGTGCCATGATTCGATTCTTCCTTCTCCAAAACAAGAGTGGGAAAACTCGACTGTCAAAGTATTACCACCCTTTTAGCGACGATGAGAAAGTACAAATAGAACATGATATACATAGGATTTGTATGCAACGAGACACGACGTTTGCCAGTTTTGTCGAGTACAAGAGTTTCAAGCTTGTCTATAGACGATATGCTGGTCTCTACTTTATCTTTGCAGTAGATGTGATGGATAATGAATTGCTGTACCTAGAAAGTATCCACTTGTTTGTAGAAGTTCTTGATCACTACTTTCAGAATGTATGTGAACTGGATCTTGTGTTTGGTTTTCACAAGGCATATTGTATACTAGATGAGTTTGTGATTGGTGGGGAGGTTCAGGAGACGAGTAAAAAGGTCATTCTGCAGAGGTTAAAAGAACTTGATATTCTGGATACATAAATACATCTATTCAAATGTAAACGGTCGTAGATCATTGTGGAATACGAGAGCATCTAATCCATGCTTGTATGTTGGATACTGGAGGGTGACTTGGAGTTGATCCTTCATCCTTGTGTTCATGACCATTTTCTCTGCAGGGAGCAGTGGTTGGTCATTGGTATGCGGTGGTTCCATCCGAAAGTATGTGTTGTATGCATATTTTTCTACGTCTCTTCTGCTGGAAGGATCATCGTCTACGATATTATACATGGCCCCCCCGGGGCATGGTCTCTCTATACTATGCTCAACGCTCTGGCATACATCATATACATGGCAACGGAACGTGACTGCCCGTCTTCGCCGGGTTTTCTGTGCATCAGAAAGAGATTTTTGAGATTCCCGGATGCTATCAAGGACGCTTCTATAGGGTCCATAGATGCCACCACATCGAAAGATGTGTGCACCAAGGCATTGAATCCATTGCTGTTCTGCAGCATATCGGGGTGAGGTAGCCTCTTTTATCTCCGAGTCTTCGCATACTGGATCACCATTATGGTTTCCGTAGATACTTGTTGTACTTATATATCCTGCCCATACTATGTTGGAAAATGCCGCATTCCTGTGTTGCATGACACTTGTCAAGACTGGGTCTGGACTGCTGCTTCCTCCCCCAATCGGGGGTATCGTGGACACAATATGGGTTATCATGTCACAGTCGATAGTATCCCAAGAAAAGATGGACTCCTGTCCAAAATGTACACCATCAAGAACCCTGACACTCTCATGGATCGGATACTGAAGAGTGTCGACTGTGTTGCACCTAGTTGTACCAGTCACTGACCACTCTGGCCTTGTATGGGCAATATAATTGGCCAGCGCAGACCCCGTATACCCAAGACCAAGAATAAGAATATGTTTTTCCCTCTGACGAGAACAATCTCCCGGGTATTGATGCGAATGTACCACCAACACTGTCCTTCTCTGGGTCCCTGAGGGCCAACGAGAGACCCGAGGTACAGCAACGAATGTCATCGGTGATGATTACATCTGAGCATCTACAGAGTAGCATCCATTCATTCATTAGAGAAACCCTAGACTGAAGTACGTCAAGTATTCCTGTGCGATGAGACCATCGAACATGTTCATATCTTTTATTTTCTTCTTCCCATCCAACGATGGGTTTGATGGGACATTATCTCAAGATGGAAAAATCTCTATCCAGACTAGATTTTGGATCATGACTACCCATTGGATCGGTGAATATACAGAATGCCATTCTCGCCAGTCATTAATTCAAAACAATTATCACGTCAGTGAGTGAAAACTTGTCGGATTTTGATCCACACCCATCGTCTCAATAGAGTGTCTTTCTTTTTACGATGGCTCCTTGCACTGTTGCCACTCGCGCTGCGTCCTCTACCAGAGGCAATGTTACTTGCAATGCATCTCAGAAAAAGTCAGGATCTACGATGAACATTTATTCTATGGGGGGAGCATTGTTGAGTCAGACTCTTGTTGCCAAGATGGCTTTGGCTGACGAGGTGACAACCTTTACCCCTCCTCAGGTGACGATTCCAGAGGCTGCTGCACCAGCTGCTGATTCAGGGATCGGGGATCTTTTCTCTGACAATCCATTATTGTTGGCCGGCATTGCTGGAATCATTGCTGTCCCAATCGCCATCAACGTGATCAGCAAGGTAGGAGCTGGCTCTGCAGGGGGTGTCAAAATGACCAATCCAGCAAAGGCTTTGGAAGCTTTGGAAGATTCTAGAGTTGTTCTTGTAGATATCAGAAGCAAAGAAGAGATCAAAGCACAAGGAAAGCCAGACTTGAAGGCAGTGAAGAGATCTGCTCTTTCTCTCCCCTTAACCTCATTGGTCAAGGGAGACTATGTTGTTGATGAACAGTTTGGGGAGAAGCTTGCCAAAGCTAGGGGTATCAACGAGGAATCTATCATTATTCTTCTTGATGCTGATGGCAGTGAGAGCAAGGAGGCTGCCAAGTTGATCGAGGGTGTTGACAAGGTATATGTGCTTCAGGGTGGAGCAGAATCCTGGGCTGCAACTGGTCCATGGAAGGAACCTGGAAAGGGACTTTCCCTCCCAGACTTGAAGGGTGTTGGCTCCTCTTTGAACACTATGGCTGATGAGTTCAAAGAAGCCCCTTCCTTGAACAAGGCTGTTATTGGTTTGGGTGCCATTGCTGGAGCTGGACTCTTTTTGGTGAATGAGGCAGAGGTTCTCATTGAGCTTGCAGGAATTGCTGCTGCTGCTAACTTTGGATTCAAGCTTCTTTTCTCTGACAGCAAAAAGAGGGATACACGCGAAATCAAGGAGATTGTTGACGAGAAGGTTGCAGACAAGGAGATTGTGTCCGAGTCAAATAAAATCACAGCTGCTGTTGTGGATGATAGTGATACTGAGCAGGGAGAGGTTGCTCCTATGGCCCAGGCAGATGCTGCCAAGGATCCAAATGCTGCTGAGGCTGCAGAGTGGATTGCTAACTGGAAGGAAAAGTCCAATTAATTAATTAATATATTGGGTTGCTATTGATGACTAAAATACATTCTGTCAAACATTGATTTTCTCTAGTTGACTTTGAACACACTCAACTTCTTCATCATTCTCTTGGCTAGAAAACGATGAAGAGTCGGATGGTGGTAAATCAAGCCCGTCCAAGTATCCATCACCTTCAGCCTGCTGCTGTTCTTGATGCAGCCGGTCTTGCTCTGCCATGGATTCCAAGTACGCATTTTGAGCTTCTATGACCTCTTGTGCATCTTTACATGCCGCATATATCTCCAAGAGCTCTTCATTCAGTGCAAAAAAACTATGTCCCCACTTGAACCGTGACATAACGACTCTAGCATCGTCCTTCTGTCCACAAATATACAGAGCACCAGCCAAGGCTTCGGCACATGATAGTTTACAAGGTCTGCCATAATTCACGGGATTCGCTGCAAGCATCCATGGTAGGAGCCGGGGCGCTCTTCCTTTAATGCGTCCGAATGGCACATCATCCAGTTTATTCCAAGAGCAGTCTACGACTGCCAAACCTTTACTCTGCACCAAACTGGCATCTTCAACACTCACACAACTTCTGCCAACAGGTGACATGATAACTCCAGGGAAATGCTGTCCCAATCGAAGTTCTTGTATGACTCCTTGTCTCACTAATCGTGTTCCAGTGCACCGCTTTTTATCACATTGACCAAGATCCCACATGGCAAGAGGTATCTGGACCGTACTTACCTCTGCAGACCCACTACTGCTGCTTTCGGAAGAGTCCCCATCTGAATCAGCAGGACGACCGATTTCAAGAAATGCATTTTCTAAATTTCTCTCATTCCACATGTCTCTGTATTGGGAAGAACCTTCCCGTCCGTCCCGGGAATGTTTTTGACGAGGCATGGCGTTTGGGAAGAGAACAACAGATTGTCATGCAGTGACCTGATAATCAAGAAATCCCCTTCTTTGTGATTCAGAGATATTTGATGAACCTTTGAGATTGCAAAGGTATCGTAATATTATCTGAATGTAATTGTTATAAGACCAAAGAGGTCTCAAACTTGAACAAGATGAAAATTTCCATCAAGGTTTCTTCCTTCACCTTTACCTGGTTCAAGAGAGATCTCCTCACATTTCGTATCACATATATTATTTGAATACTCTAGTAGATGTAGATTTTGAATGAATATGTTACAGAAACAGAAAGGGCTTCGTGCCTGTAAACGATTGCTCTCACTGGGCAATGGCTGGGCAGTGGACTCAAAAAGTCTTGAATCACAACGGAGAGCCTTTGTAGACTGTCAAAAATATCTACTTAATGCTCTAAATGATTTTATTTCTAGTAAATACTCTCCGCTGGAGGTTGTAGTGCTCTCAATACTGGGGTTTATAGTTCTTCGATGGGTTTGGAAAACGTGTCGGAAAGCTCTGGGCACTCATGCTGTGCCATATAGTCGACTGTTGGTCATGGCGATTGCAGACTTGCCAATTGTTCGTGGGTTTATTCGTCGAGAGGAGGCCAAAGTGATTTCTAAATTGCGTCATGATATTATGCAATCGCGACAAGGGAAAAAGGTGGAGACGTTTCTGGAGCTTCCCGAAAAGGGCCGGCATGAGAGAAGAGAGATTCTTCAGTTGATTGATACCAGAAGACGTGTTCTGGGAGATGATCCTGCAGCAGACTCGAAACACATTTCGACACAAAGTAAAGCATCTGGGGCCATTTATGTAGGAGACTCGCGGCTGTTGGAGATTATGAATACCGTGTATGTTCAGTTTTCATTGAGCAATCCTATGCACTCTGATATGTTTCCAACCACCAGGCAGATGGAAGCCGAAATCATCCAGATGACTGCAGGGCTAGTTGGTGGGTATGATTCCTCATTACATCTGTGTGGATCCATGACAAGTGGTGGCTCAGAGTCGATTCTCACTGCAGTAAAAGCATCTAGGGATTATATGAGAGCTCACAAGAATATCAGGGAACCTGAAATGATTATTGGTCCATCTGCCCATGCAGCATTTATAAAAGCAGCAGAATATTTCAATATAAAATTGATCAGAGCGCCTCTTGATACACATTCTCACTCACTCAAAGCAGCCTCTGTGAAAAGGTACATTACGAAGAACACTGTATTGGTGGTTGCCAGTGCTCCTGGGTATCCTCATGGGATCCTTGATGATGTTGCCGATATTGGAGCATTATGTCAGAGACGTGGTATCTTACTCCATGTCGATGCATGTTTGGGAGGATTTGTGCTTCCGTTTTTGAAATACCTCACTCCTGAGACTGAGAGGCCTGCGTCACTACCAGCATTTGACTTTGCCACTGTTCCAGGGGTCACATCCATGTCTCTAGACACACATAAATTCGGCTGCTCTCACAAAGGAACGTCTGTTGTCTTGTACAGATCGCCTGATATACGAAGATACCAGTACACATCAATCACAGATTGGTCTGGTGGGCTTTATATATCTCCAGGTTTTGCTGGAAGTAGAAATGGGGCCCTCATTGCCACAGCATGGACAAGTATGCTGTATCATGGGATTGAAGGTTATGTAGAGAATACAAAACGAATGATGCGATGTGCAGCCATGTTGAAAGAGTCAATCAGGGATGAGATTGATGAGTTGTATGTTGTAGGGGACCCTGTCATGTCAGTTGTAGCATTTGCGTCGTCTGTGGTTGACATGTTTGTTGTGAATGATATCTTGAGCTCCAAAGGATGGAAAATGTCGGCATTGCAGTCTCCTCCCGCGTTACATATGTGTTTCACACCAGCACATTCTGAATCTCTTACAAAACAACTTATTGCTGACTTGAAAGACTCTGTGGCTGAGTCACTCACTGAGGAAAAGGGTGACCAAGGGATGGCACCCTTGTATGGCATGGCAGCAAAAGTTCCTGACAAAAGAATTGTTGGCAACTTTTTGGTTGCATATCAGGATATTCTTCTAGAACCGTAGATAGATTTTGTTTCTACAAATTCATGATAGAGAAAACAATCATATAGATTAATAGTCGGTACGATCACCAACAACAAAACTCTTCTGCACTTTTTTTACTTTATCAGCCATCTTACTCCATCTTCTCTCATTTGAACCTGTCTCAAGCGTATAAAACTTGCCATTTCCAACAGTTACGCTTGTCATGGCATGCCTTGTGTATCGTGGTGTGGATGCAGTGTATTCAAAATCATAATACACCCTTCCACCATCATCCTTCCTCTCTTCAGCCGAAATCAGCTTCACATCCTGATTAACAGTTGTCAACACCTTTCGCACCAAGGTATAACACACTTCCTTCACATCACCATATTCAGAAATAGACTTCTTCTCGGTGGGGATGTAGCTCACACTCACACTTTCCAGAGGTTCGATGACATCCTTGTATACCACATCCTGTCCAGGAATACTAACTTCCTGCCATCCAAAAGGATACACGAACTGGTAGGCGTCCTGCTGATCTTTCACTACTTCAAATCCACCCTTGGCCTGTGCTGGTCCTGCAAGAGTTGCCCCAAGAAGAGCAGTACCTCCCAACATCAAGGCATTTCTTCTGCTCGTGGACTCTCCTTCGGCTGAGGATTGTGCACAAATTCTAGATGTTTGTTTTGATGGTCGAGAAACGGCCATTGCCTTTCTTCCAGAAGAACTGAGACGTGTCTGTACACGTGAGGTCTGGGACCCACACACACTCGTCATTGCCATCATCGCGAGAGACTTGTCCTTTGCGTTGGTAGATTTTACACTGAAATGATTTGATCAAGTATAGACATTGACACGACATCTATTTGGTGGCGATCGGTGGATCGATGGATCGCTGGATCACCTCGATAAGATTTTTTAAATACAGAATATAAAATCCTATTTAGTTCCCACTAGTGGAAACCAAATACGAGTGGTTGGTTGATCGTTAAGACAAGGTGTCACTGTCAGAGTCAGTGACCCACATTTACAGATGTACTTTGAACAGTATTCTACATAAAATGAGTGCTTCAAATGTACCAGTGCAGGTACCACTGCCAAAGACCCTGGCAGCGTATGCGAATGACTCGACAGATCCCAGCGCAGGAGGGAAAACGCACCTGATTTCCTCAATCTTTTCATCTAATAAATCACAGCATCATCAAGCATATAAAAAGGATTTAGCAGAATATAGTAAGAACAAAGTGTGCTATCAAGTATGGAAGACCCAGTTTGTGTTGGATTCCAGGTACCAACCCATCAAAGCCATTGGCAAGGGAGCTTATGGTGTGGTTTGTTCTGCCCATGATGAAGTGACGAATAAGAAAGTAGCCATTAAGAAGATTACAAATGCGTTTGAGAATATCATTGATGCAAAACGTACGCTTCGGGAGCTCGTGTTGTTGAGATGCCTGAAGCATGAGAATATAGTTGGGGTGGAGAGAGTTGAGAAGAGTCCTGTTCGATGCTTTGATTCCAAGGAAAATGATGGTAGAAATAATAAGGTATCGGCTCAGAATCCATATCAGAATGATGTCTACATTGTATATGAACTCATGGATACAGACCTTCATCAGATTATCCGATCAAGCCAGCCACTGACAGAGGAGCACTTCCAGTACTTTACCTACCAGATATTGAGAGGTTTGAAATATGTTCATAGTGCAAGTGTATTGCATAGGGACTTGAAACCATCAAATGTGCTTTTGAATGCGTCTTGTGACCTGAAGATTGCTGACTTTGGTCTGGCAAGGACTGCAACAGATTGCAACTCGTTTATGACAGAATATGTTGTGACGAGATGGTACAGGGCGCCTGAGTTGCTGCTTTCGTGTGATACATATGATGCAAAGATTGATGTGTGGAGTGTAGGTTGTATGGTTGCTGAAATGTTGTTGAGAAAGCCTTTGTTGCCTGGAAGGGATTATTTGGATCAACTGAAACTTATAATAAAGACACTGGGCAGTCCATCTGGTAGTGAATTGGATTTCATCACAGCTCCGAAAGCACGTGCATACATTGAAGCATTGCCAAAGAGTCCCAAGGCCAATCTGAGGAGGATTTTTGGAAAAGGTTTCTCTGATGATGCTCTTGATCTCATTGAAAAGATGCTTTGTTTTGACCCCAGGAAGCGTATAACTGTGGACAAAGCTTTAGAACATCCTTGGTTGCGATCATTACACGATCCTGCCACGGAATCAAAGTACCCAAATGACAAATTTACGTTTGATTTCAAAGAGGACACATTGGATGAGAGCGGTGTGAGACAAAAGGTCTGGGAAGAAATGTGCTACTACTCTTCATGTTCCTGATATTATTCACGTTGATACTATTTTTTAAGATTATGATGCTTTTTCAAATAATATATGTGTTGGATAGTCATGTCTTTGCATCGTAATATGTATGAAACTTGGCCCTGGAGAAGTCACCAAATGTTATTCCTGGATGCCAGTGCTCTATGAAACTATCACGTTCACCTAGTACCTGATCCCAGTGTGGTTGCATGAACAAGGCACACGTACACCTTGTGATACCTCGCTCTGTACACGAAAGAACGCAATGTGGAGTCGCTTGTAATCTACCTCCAGTAAGGGCTTGAAGTGCCTCTCCCACTTGGAATGCTAATGCATCCCTATCCAGCACAACTTTGACAATCTTGCCCTGACGCGTCTGAACATACAGTCCTGCATATGGATCTGGGCAGTCTATTTCTGTTTCTTTATCATCTAAAGATGCCATATAGTATGCAGGACACAGAGCTGTGAGGCTTCCATGGTCTTTGTGCCATCCACACCACATTCCTCCATCATCTTCGCCGTTCCGTGGTAAATAGCAAAGTAATCTTCCTTTAGCACATGTACTTTCAGAAGCAGCCGATGGGATGCCATCATCATCACAACAAGCCTCTAGGAGCTTCATGCCAACATCATACATCAGTCTCCCTAATTCTTTAAATGCCATTTCCAGTTCTGGAACTGTATCTGTTGGCCATATATTTGGCCTCGTATATGATGGGTATTGTTTCAATAGATCTGGATCGCTCGTGCTCACATCGTGTAACGGATTCGCATACCAGGAACCCTTTTTATCATCTCGAACCCTTCTGGACAAACCATCCCCACCAAGCCATTCCTTTCCACACGCCCAACCTACATTATACATACTCTCAGGATCCTCCCACATCTTTTGTATATCTCTGGGCACGCATGCCAGTGTCGCTGCCAAGGGCAGCAATCGTTTACGTAGTTGTCGAAACCCTGGAATATCCCTAACCGAAACTATCCCTAGACCATCTTTACCAAGTCCTTGTTCAAGAATATCCCTACCAGAAGATGTGAGGTCGTTATATGATATTGAAAGTGCATCAACCCTGTCTGCGCGTTCAAAAATCTCCCGGTCCTGGGGGCAAGAGTTTTGCACTGACATGTCGTTGAGCTCACGGAAATTCGCCTCTAGGTTGGTACCTATGCTTCTGGTATCAAAAAGACATTACAAAGTACAATATATTATTTGAATGAATGCTCTCCTACTGTGTCTGTAGGTCTTCTTTCGCAGTCTCGGGCTGTTTCTCGACATCACTGAAATGCCGACTAGAAAAACCACTGCTGAAAATCTTCTGGAGGACTTGTTGGTCAGCATCCTGAGCTGGATCGTATAACTTTCCCCATCCCATCCACTTCTCCCAGGTAGATAAATGTCTAGGATTGACTGCCTCACCATGATAAGCAGTTGGCCTGCCAACCATCAAGTATCGATTCTGTCGATCAATTTCCCCTAAATCAAGACCAGTTGTGTCTGGTAGAAAAAGCCATGTCAAGATAATACCTGCGAGGCCTGCTCCAGCACTTGTATAAAATGTATCTTGCGTGGATATTCTACTGAAAATCAGCGAGGCAGCGATTGCCCCAGCCTTGCCAAATGCAGCACTGATTCCATGGAAGAATGCCCTGACATCAGTAGGAAATACTTCCCCTGCTACCAGCCATGTTGTCGCATTGGGTCCAAACTGGTTCCAGTATGAGCTAAAAAAATATAGAAATTGGAATACCTGGATCTGTGTAGTACTTAGTGTATCATAAAAGATGCCACAGAACAAAAACAGAATGGCCATCATGCCAAAACCAACCATTTGCATTCTCTTCCTCCCATACCACTTTTTGTCAACCATGTATGCAGCTGTAAAGTAACCACACAATGATATCGTAGAGTTCAAAAGGGTCCACTGAATATTTTTGAATATAGATGCCTGACCACCAGACAGTGCTGCTATGAATGTGGATTGGAACAGTTTGTTGCCATAAAAAGCCAAATCATTCAAAACCCAGCATCCACACGTGGCAATTAGTCGTGACCAATTACGTTTTAGAATGACTGTATACAGCTTTGACTGATGCTCCTGTTCACCTTCCTCCTCCAACTCATGGTCCACACCTTTTCTTTCAGCCTGCCACACTCTACTCTCCTCTAATTTTGTAAATCTATATGTAATGAGGCACAAAAGCAAAAAACATGCAATGGCAAACTGAACATGGACAACAATGGATGCTTCTGTCACAGTTACATCCATGCCTGTAGCTCCAACACATGCCAACAGAATCAAAATCACCAAGGTATTTGCCCAGTTCCCCCAGCCCTGCATTGTAAATGTCAATGCAATGGTCTGGCCACGTTTTGATCGAAGCTCTGGGTTACCCTCTGCCCTCTCAGCTGCACTACTTGCCGCCAATGGATATTCACCTCCCACACCAAGACCAAACACTGACAATCCAATTGCAAGGACAATCAAAAACGCTTGTGCAGACCCTGAAGCAGCCGTCAGTAATATTGATCCAACCAGCATAATGCTCGTACAAATCCTGGATCCCCACTTGCGGCCCATCCAATCTGCAAAGAACCCTATGACAAGCATACCAACAATGATTCCAGCAATTTCAATGGTTTCAATCTCCTCTTGTGCCCCTTTATTGCAATCTGCAGGCTCTTCACTGCCCCAGCAATTCGGATACATGACCTCGAGAAGAGGTTTGATGTTTCCAATTGCAAACAGCACAAAGGCTTCCGTAAACATCCCCATGCCAGGAATGCTCCAAGAAACCCACCAGAGGAGGAATCTTTTCAAGAGAACGACAAATTTATTACCAGAAGGCGGAGCTTCTGGTGCAATGAGATTATGGTCCTCCGAAACAAGCCTTCCCAGAGTGATCAAATCCTCTGGGGCAGTCCCAGACAAGCTTTTTATGCTATGGAGTTGTTCCAAGATATCTTGACTCCTGATTTGCTGAATGTCTTCTTCTTTTCCTTGTTCCATCTCGATGAGATCAGATGATGTTTGTTTGTTTTGTATTCAAAAGATGTGTATTCCCTAGAAAATTCCAATGATTCCCTATTGAAGCGTGGTCAAACTAGGTTTTGCCAAGTAGGTTTTCATGCGACACAGAACGCAGGTAATGGGGCAATTGTGAGGATATATATGAATCCGACAATATACAGTAAACAACTTTCAAATATTTATATGGTTAAGGCATGAACGATACTCCAATGCATTTCACGGAGAATCCTGTTTTAAAGATGCTTGCCGACGGAATTCTGAGATTCGAATCTCTCCTTGGGACGCGTCATCAGTTCTGGCAACGAGCTCGTTGGATTCATTCAATGGCGTCCTCCGAATGAATCAGAAAGGGTTAGATCTTCTCTTGAATGATCTCTTCAGTCATTTTCCACAACGTTTCAGCCGATTCCATATCAGTTCCGGCTTTGCTCGTCTTTGCCACAGCACAGTCTGAGAGATAGGAGCCACTTGGAATGCCCTCTGCAAGGCATGCATACACTGATGTAGCTGCTCCTCGCTCAACGCTCTTCGAGGCGAAGAAGAAGATTTTTATGATGGGAGTCAGATACCGATTATACCTTGCTAAATTTGTCGAAATGACTCCCGGATGCAGGGAGTAGACCAATACATCATCATTCTCAAGCTGTCGTGCAAGCTCCCTGGCAAACAACACATTGTACAATTTGCTGTCACCATACGCTTTCCATGCGTTATAGCTCCGAGTCTCGTAATTTATATCATCGAATCGAATCGAACCAAATTTATGAGCCATAGAAGCCACTGAAACAATCCTGCTTTCATTGCCCTTTTCTCCTGCTGCCTTGACAGCTGGTAACAACAACTGAGACAGGTAAAAGTGACCCACGTGGTTTGTTCCAAATTGCAACTCCAGCCCCTGCGCAGTTCTACCCAGAGGGCATGCCATAATCCCTGCATTCAACACAAGATAGTGAATTTTGTCATGCTTCTCCAAGATCTGTTCAGCTGCAACTTTGACTGACCTCAAGTCAGCTAGGTCTAGTTCTTGAACTGTCACTTTCCCTGGCTCTGTACCGTTGATATCGTCGGCTACCTTTGACCCAGCATTGATATTTCTTGCACAAAGAATAACCTGACATCCGATGTGACTCAGAGCACGGACGGTTTCAACCCCGATTCCAGAATTCCCGCCTGTAACCACAGCAACTGTATCCTTTGCACTATCAGGACCAAGCCCTTTGGCCACATCCAGTGCAGTACTATAGAAACCAAATTTACCACTCATTTTGAAGGAATAGTATCAAGTTAAAATCGGTGGATTCTGTGGATCATTAACGACTTAATTTTAAAAGTCGTTAATGATCATTAGCGTTCATGAACGCTGAAACCATTTAAAAGAAAGGAAATTTCCTTTCAAAGGAAATGTCTTGTGTTTTGCCGTTAAATCAACGACACATCGCTGTTGCAATAGTATCAATTATCATACTGTGAAATAATAGCAATGGATGGGGCAGTGGATAAGGAAAAGTTCAAGGCTGCAGTCTTTAGGAGAGGAAATAAGCAGGAGCTTCTCCACCCTTCAACAACTGGAACCCATGGACAACACGATGCTGAAGCATCTCTTCCAGATCAGCTCACTGGAGATGAAAAATTAGATGAATTGTTGAAACTCTGGTCCCTCGCTCGATCCGGGTATGTTGTGTTTCTGCATGCCATGCGACATGCACATTTTTTTAATTGGATACGTATCCGTTGTAGGAAAGATCTCGCTGCGGCGATATGGAGACCATCGAAATGTGCTGCTCAAGTTGTTCTCCAAAAGGGACGCTTGTTTTCCCATGTTGGATGTCTCTGGGGTGGTCATATGTATTTGACTATTGAGGAGGCTGTGTACATGGTTGATCGGGGGAGTATGCTGTTGTTCCTCGAGGATGGTACCAAAAAACGACTATTGACTATGAAGGAATGCTATGCTCTTATGGAGACGTGTGGGGTCTCCATGGATCATTTTATTACATACTGCAAACTGTTGAGAGCTGGGTATGTTGCACATCGTAGAGGACTGCCGTGGGTCCTAAAAAATAAGGATGAGATACGGAGGTGTGATTGTAGATTTGAAGAGACAGTAGAAAATCGTCGTACTAGAACTTCTGAAGTTCGAGAATTGGCCCCTCCTGTGGATACAAAACGGCAAAAGAGGAAGAGAACAGGAGAGGATTTTTCTGGGACAATGGGAGAGTGGTGGCCAGAATATCATTGGCACGATGAACATGCTGGCAAGAATCTACCGACTTTTGAAGTTGTTGATGAAAAGACAAAGGAACAAAGGCGTCTTGACTTGTTTCCGAGAATGGCACCGCTTGCATCACATGCACCTAATCTAGGAGACAGTAGTTCAGAGCAGGGTATGTACCTTGATGTATACCCACCCAATGGAAATTTTAGTCGGAAACAGCCAGGAACTGCTTGTTCTTTGTTGTCTATGATATCGTGCGGGGAGAATGTCCCGCCGTCGAGTGAGATATTGGAGGATTTGGAACCTCTCATGTCATCTTCAGATGCCAAGGTTCGGTTTGTTGGTGTAGAACATGGTGATATTGCATTTTATTCCTTTTTCCGAACAACATTACGAGATATTCATTGATATTTGTAACTATATGGAAAGGGTTTTTAAATGTTTCAATGCTGCCTTGAGTTCCATACCCTTTTCATGCACATTCTTGGATTCTCCCCCATGGGTATCAAGATAGAGCTCTTGCAACATGTGCAACTGCTTCAAGGCTTCCCACGGCACGTCAGTCGTAACATCAAAAGGATTTCTATCCAGCCACAGTTTCTGTAGATTTTCCAGCCGTCCTATGTTTGGATCTATCCGCTCAATACCGCAATCATACATCCACAATTCTTTCAGCTTACTCATGCAACAGACTCCATTCGGAACACAACCAAGTTTAGGATTGTGGTAGAGACTGAGACGAACACATTCTTTCAAATTTCCAATAGAATCTGGTACATTCCTCAAGTCGTTCGAGTGAAGGCTCAATGCTTCGATATGAGTACACTGACCGATAGATTCAGGAATCTCTTCCAGCCTATTAATATGGAGCGAGAGCCGCTCAAGATTCAAAAGGTTCCCGATGGATTCAGGCAAACGTTTCAGCATATTCGAATTTAAACTCATCCAAGTCAGATGTGTACATTCTGTAATTGCATCGGGAATCTCTTCCAAGGCATTGCTATGTAGTGAAATGTGTTCGAGTGTATCCTTTACCAGCGATATCTCATCTGGAAGGCTCGAAAGTGCACACGAGTGTAGATCCAATCGTTTCAAGCAGGGCATGGTTGCAAAAAAACCATGTTCGGGCAGTGATTCTAATCTATCGTTTCCACTCAAATCAAGCCATTCAAGCCTCGTACATGCCTTGGTATCACCTGATGGAATAATTCCAGACAGTCTATTTTTGGAGAGATCCAGGTGTGTCAGGCACATCCCACACCTTACAAGCACATCCCAAGAGATTTTCTTGAGAAGATTTGAATCTAAAAACAGTTCCTGCACATCCTTTGAGCATATCCGAAATATATCCCCCAAGCAATCTGATCGCAGTGCATTCCCAGACAGGTACAGTCTTTGCACATGGAAAACCTGTATACATTCCTCTAACCGTTCCAGAATGATTCCAGAGAGCTGATCCAGAGAGAATCCGGCAAGGTTCAACACTTCTAGCAGATTCTCACCTTGTTTTTGAAATACACAACGTTTATTATTCTGCAGAAAGGCAACCATGTTGTCTTGGGCACCACCGAGATCATCCCGTATAGAGCTATACTCTGGAGCACATTCAATCAGAGATGCAAAGAAATTAACAAGAATGTCCATCTCAGGAGAAGATCCAAGAGACGGAGAGAAACCCTTATCTTCGGTTTTCACTAGGCTGTTGACAACTTCGGAATCACCACTCTCCGGATGGAGCACGTTGTTGACGTTTGGAAGCATGTCTATATCTTACTCTTACTCCATAAGATACTATTGTATATGAAAAAGTAGTCGACATGCCCAGAAGAAGCAAAATAAAATATTCGACACTTCATCGTACACCAAAGTGTACTACAGTCTTTGTGTTTCTGAAAACACGTGAAATAGCTTCTCTCATCTTTTGTATACGCATTAAATACACATTTCTATATGAATGATAGTAGTATAGCACAAGCGAAGACTGCCTCACCACCAGAGGTGGTGGTCGCACAGAATTCTCAACCTGTCCATGAGGGAGGAGAACACAAAGTAGCACCATCACTGCAATCGTCACCACCAGAACCCCCAACAAAAGTACCATCAATAATGCGTGATTCTACTGTGAGCAAACCAGCAGAGAGTGGTGGTGTTGGTGGTGGTGCTAGTGTTGGTGGTGGTACTGCTGCTCCTGTTACTACTGCTGCTGCTGCTGCTAGGAAACAAACCATGGAAAAGGAGGTGCCATCAAATTCTCTGAAAGGCTCGTTTGTCAAGGACCTTATTCCCATGATGATTGGTTTTGGAGATGATGATAATCCTTCTATGGACACGGTTGATTTTGTAGAGGATGCAGTGGTTGCATATTCTGTTCAAGTTTTGACGAGTGCATTGCATCTTGCCAAGCAGAGAGGGAGAGTAAAAGCATCGACTGGAAAGCCCATGGGTCCACCGACTGCAGAAGATGTGATGACAGTAGTACGGAAAGATTCTAGAAAAGTTCGAAGGGTGGAAGAATTGTTAATTATGCAAAAGGAGATTAAGATTATTCAGGATATGGAGAAGACTGATGAAGAGGCACTGGCACAGCAATTTTCCTGACAGTATAGTAGAAAAATAAATGTATGAACGAAACTATGATGTAAAATGACCTGCGAGAATCGTCGCTGTATATATGGAACGAAATCAGGAACTGACTGACATGTCAGGTCGACACGCATTCTCGGTATACACGCTGATAGATCTCCAATATGGGCTAGAAGTATAAGAAAAGTTATAAAACACAATGAATTCGTCTCATAAAAGCATGTGTGTACACATTCTGGTGTTGGGGATGTTGGTCTTTGGAATCGGTCTGACTGTTACACACGTGGTGAGCGATACGTCCGATCTTGGGTTGGAGAATGTACAGCTGGTGTCCTTGGGAATGAATACAATACAAAATGGCGATTCTGTTGGTAAAAAGGAGGGACGGCCACCTCCCAAGGTGGCATTGCTCTATTTGACCAGACATGGTCTGAAAGCAATGGAACCTATTTGGACAGATTGGCTGCTGTCATGTCCTATCGACACAGATCTACTGTTTGATATCCATGTACATATATCAGATAGTCCACAGAAACTTGAAAGAACTAGCGTGTTTTATAAGAAAGAATTGCCAAAGATGACCACGGTGCAGTGGGGCAACCACTCCATGGTGGATGCAGAGCGATTGTTGTTTGCTGCAGCCATGGAGAATGAGCTGGTGCAGACATTTGTTCTGCTGTCGGAAGACTCAGTGCCTCTATACCCTGCCCTTTTGATATATATGCAACTGACTGTGGAACCCAAGAGTCGCATTAATGTGTGCAGAGATGATGAAGATACCACAGGGAATGACAGGATGGACCATCGCTGGGTACCTCGGATGGCAGATGCAGGGGTGACGAAAGGTTTATGGAGAAAGAGCTCTCAGTGGGTATCTTTAAAAAGAGACCATGTTTCTATTATATTGAATGATATAGACGTAAACAAGGTGTTTGCAGAGGAGTGTTATGTAGCACCAGAGAGATTTTGTGTGAGTGATGAGCACTACATTCCTTCATTGCTTGCATTGAAAGATCAACGAGATCGGTGTACGTGTGATGGCATGGCAATGATGACACGATGGACCAATGGGGCAGCGCATCCAAACATCTTCCGAGCAGAAGATGCCAAGGATCAAGTGATCACCGAAGAGTTGATGGATGGATGGAATCCAAATACAAAATGTGGGACAGTCAGGTCAGCCTTCTTGGACATGTGGGCAGACGGTAGGGTATCCCTTGTAAGCCATCAGGACCATGAAGAAGCTGCATGGAGAGTCTTGTTGTGGGAAGAGGATGAAGGGAATCATCTGATGACTCCAAATTGTCCACTTTTTGCCAGAAAAATAGCTCAAGATGATGACGCGGTGTTGGCCTGGAAACAAGCCCTTGCGCCGTAGCTAGCATGATAGCCAACCATATGAAATTTTTATTTTTATGTGTCGTAAAGTAGTATATACAAGCTAAAATCTTGATAGATTTCATCAGTGTCACGATAGTTCAATTCTGCCGACCCCGGGGTTTGTTCGTGTACGAGGTTCGACACGACATACAGACACCGTAACACATTGAACCATGTCAGAATCTAAAAATGAAGGAAATAAAGAGTCGGGCGGATTACCGGATTACCTCAAACGGCTTGCTGGGTTTACCTCACCGGCAAAAGCAAGTAAACCCTTAAAAGTGTCGACAGCCCACGTGGAGCGTGAGGATTCTCTTCCTGAAATTGTCTCTTCGCCGACAGATGTGGGTATCTTTGAGGTTGGACACCAGGGTGAAAAGCTCACGTGGAAGAAATTCTTCGAAAGTGGGAGGTCCTCAAATAGTGACCAGCAGCAGCAAGGAAAGTAGATACAACAAAACACAACACAAGATGATAACGATTTGTAGTTCATTGCTTTGTAACATAACGTATAGCTAATAGTTTTTAGCAGATATTCAAGACGTAAGGCGAATCACGAATGCACCATACATGGTTTATGATCCAGGAGGTGGTGGTGGGGCAGCTCGGCGAGGTTTCATGCTTTCCTTGGGTTGATCTGTAGGCTTGTCTGTACCAGCTTGCTTATCTCCACTCTTATCTTCTTTCTTCGACGATGCAAGTTGCTGCCGTGCATCTCCACCAACCAACGCGTTCGGGGTGAATTCTCCATATAGTCTTCCAGGATCTGTTGATTTGGGGATTGCAGATGATGGAACAAGGGGGTATGCTCCAGCCAGAAGAAGTGTCCTTACACTTACCTTCTCCTCCTCCTTTCTAACCTGCTGTGTATTCCGTACATCGACAATTCTTCGTACTTCTTCCAACGAATCGGCAATATCCTTGGACGCCTGGGACGCTGCAGCACGTCGTCGTCCTACAGATGGATCCTCCAAAAGCATAAACTCAATTTCTTTTTCAGTCCTCGTCGAGAGATACTGAAACAATTGATCCAACAAGCGATCTCTCGATCGAATAACCTGACACAAAATGATTGCCTTTGGCACGGTTTTAGCCATGCGGTCATATGTCATTCGTGCATAAATCCCACAGAATCTACCAAGCTTTTCATAGTATTGATCCAGATCTTGAATAGTTCCAGGCGCAGTCATATCACCCATTCTACTGCTCCCTAATCCAGTAAGTCTAGAAAATTGGTTGCTCACTTTATCCACTGTTCTACCAAACAATCCCTTGTCTTGTGAATCTTGTGGAGTACCTGACATCAGTCCTCTCTGAGATGGCATGGGTCTTTGAAGGCGCTGAGGTCCATTTCCTTGTGACTGTGGACTTTGTTGCTTGGGTAGAGCCGCGCTACGCAAGATTGCCACCCATTCATGTTTTTCCTCAACGCTACTCACTCTCAAGACCAGAACCTGGCGAGATGACTTCAGACTTGGGTTTTTATTCTGGAGTTTAATCAACAACGAATTCCCTTCACCCTGAAGGTCATCTACTAGGCATTCCTGAAGGTTCATCGCCACCTTTGGTTGCTTCTTGTTCATGTCTTCAGGAGAAGAAGAATACAAAAGAACTCCCGATTCCACAGAGAGCATAAACCATCGCCTCTGCCATCTCCAGGATTCTACTGGTGCAGAAAGATTCGACGAATCCCCAGCCTTCTTTTCCATCCACCCATCTTTCCATCCCTTGCGACTGGCACCCTGCTCCTTTCCCCCCTGTTGCTGTTGTTGCTGCTCTTGGGATTCTCTTGGTGACATTGCTTCACTATCATCAGACATGGCATCAACTTCTTGCTGCTGCTGTTGCGGAGACGCCGTTTCCATACCGTCTTCAATCTCATTTCCTTGTCCCATATTCTCTTCCTGCCACTGACGTTCAAGCTCCCTGAAAAAGGAAGGAGTCACATAATCACACTCCATCTGCACCATCATCGAAGCCACTTTATGGGCTTCTGCCCGCCATTCCTCCAAAGCTTGCGTCGCAGCAATAATCACAGCATTTTCAAATCCCTTTAAACGAAGATATTCATAATTCACATTTGAATTCACGTCACCAGAAACCTCCAGTGTCATTGTGTTCCTGGCAGACTCCTTCACAGTCTCCAACAACACAACATGAATTTCATCAACAAACCGATGCACATGATCCTCTGTAAGTTTCATAGCTTCTACCACGAGTCGTTTAATACCCCTCTCTGGAGAAACCAAATGAGGCTGATACCCGTCAGCTTCCCTGCAAATTTCCCTTGTGTAGTTTTTATTAAACCTCTTCTCAATAGGAATTTTATACAACATCTCCGGCAGGTGACCTTCCACAACCGCACGAATCTTAAATGCCACATTCGCTTCGTTCAACATGGTCTGAAACGTCCTCTCAAATTGTCTACAGTGTTTAAAGATGTCTTGGTTGTTTCTTTTATCACTTCCAAGCGCACTCAGCTCCATATCCACCCTCAACCGTCTATCTGTAAGCTTTGCCAGCAACTACAACAACACAAACACCATGTTATACGTATGATACACCGCACGCGAGAGCAACACGGCAAGTGTCTCAGTTCTCAAATCCTCAACCAGGAAGATGTCCTACCTCTTGAAGAGCCGCTGATGGAACCACAACCGTTTCATCCATTTTAATAAACTACTGGTTATAGTAAAAGGTAGAGAGCACGTGGAGAGAAAACCTCGTCACCTTCAAATCCCGGATCAAGGTGATGCGACAATCTATCAATCACTCCAGCACGACCTGGCATATACCTCTCAGCAGTGATAATTTTTTACAAATGATTCTACAGATTGCATCCATATACAGTAGTAATAATTAAGGCACCGTTGATTGATTCCTTTTTCAAATTCCCTTGGTCGATCAAAGAACCAAGCTAGCCTTGCCAGGCTTCATGAACTCGCAGTATGATTACTATCGAATCTCTCACCTTGCAAGCATTCACGTGCTCTTTTTCTTTGATGCTACTGTTTTTGCTTCAATAGCCATGAGACGTTCTGGTAATGGTGGATGAGAGTAATGGTATGTTGAGTACCATGGATCAACGTTAGGAGGTCCCTTATTTTCCTTGTCAAGAATACACAGAGCCTCCTTCAACTGCGTTGCCTTACCCATTGATACTCCAAAAGCATCTGCTTGGAATTCAAATGCACGAGATACCATATTCTGCATCAATCCTAGGAATTCATCCAATGGCCCAATGAGTAGCTGGAAGAGTACAAGTGCTGCCAATGCTGGCTGTTGATCCTTTCCTATAAATCCAAATGCTTCATAGAGCCCAGGAGCACCACGCAAGGCTGCAAAGAGACCAAGCTGTGCTCCGAGAATCACTTGACTACCCAAGAACAAAAACTTGGTATGTCCCAGCTTCCAATGACCAAGTTCATGCGCCAGGACAGCAGTCACCTGGTCTTCATTACACTGATCTATCAGTGTATCATACAAGACAATTCTTTTGTTCTTAAAGAATCCATACATGTATGCATTCGAGTGAGCACTGCGCTTGCTGCCATCTACAACAAACAATTTCTTCAAAGGAAAGTTCAAGGAAGAAGCAAGGTCTTCAATCTTTGTTCGCAAACTGCCCTCCTCTAGAGGAGTGTATTTGTTGAAAAGTGGTGCAATAAATACTGGGTAGATTGTCAACATGACCAGCGACAGGGCAAACATGAATCCCCACATGTATAATGCCATGGCCGGGCCAGTGTGTAGAAGAATATACACCAATCCTGAAATAATTGGAGGAGCAAGTACAAAAGTCAGCGCCGTACTCTTGATCAAATCTGTCAAGAATGTAGATAGCGTCGTCTTGTTAAACCCATGCCTCTCTTCCAGGACAAACGTAGAGTACAGCGACCAGGGCAAGTTGATACCTGTAGAAATCAAGGACAACAGCAAAACCCAAACAATACTCTGGCGTATCTCTCCAGCTTGCCATCCAAATAATCCAGTCAACACCCATCCAGACAACTTCCACACGTATGGATAGTACCCCTTGACAAGCATGGTCAAACTCAGAGCACTATCAAACAGGGAGTGAACAATCCCAAATCCAAGCTTGTCCTTTTGATACGACGCTTTGACTTCACATTCAGATTCCGTATACAAGTGTTTCACAGCCTTTGGAGGTCTTGTATTCCGAAGTGCCTGCACAAGAATGGTGACCAACCTCACATTTCTTGAAAAGAACAAAAGTACGGGCAGATGATGTTGATACGTACCTTGAGTTGTCGATAATCTAAATATAAATGAACACATGATATACATGCTGCAAATCCAACTACATATTCCATGTATGGAGTATCTCGAGAGAGAAAAGAAGTCAGAGAGATCATCGTCGTTGTTGTTGTTGTTCCAAGTCAGTACGTCTCTTTACTAGACTAATTTATACTATTTTTAATACTAAAAAAGATATATAATACTGCTACTCTTGAGAATCATTCAGTTTTTGTCGTTTGGCCGAGTTTATGTAGCTTCTCAGAACGTACTCATTCTCAGCATGTTTTTGATCCAAAGTACCCAGTTTAATCTGATACACTTTCATCTCAAACCTCGGTCCTTTCTCTATCAATTCAACACTCTTCTCTCCTCGAGGCATATCGTAGGTATGATGCCGGAAGGAAATATAATCATCTACATTTGCAAAGGTGATGACCCTCTTGGACTCCATCTTGGGTGGAGGAAACAAGTGTTTCAGTACATCAGATACTCGTCTTCCTAATTTCGAACCAAATCCATCAAATATGAGATGAGGATACGCTTCTGATATCGTACCAACATCCTTTTTATCCCCAATATCATGGCGCAGGACTGCATTGTGTATTCCAAAGTATGCTGTAGGACCATATGGCATATGGCATACAACCATCCCATCCGGCTCTCCTCTATGTTCATGTACAATGACAAGATCGGTAAACTCATGGCTCCTACATGATTCCACCAAATCACCTACGACAAGGCCTCCCCTGTTCAAACGCTGGGAATTTGGAAATACAAGCTTTAATTCCTTTGCAAACTGTGCTAGTCGACTACTGGGGTCTCGTGAGGTTGTAATGAGTACTTTTGGAAGTATAGCACCCGCATTTGCATATTCATCGTCTATGTGTGTCCTTGGAACTGCCGTGTTATCATCCTCAAGCTCTACCTGGTGCCTCAGCTCTGCTTCTTCTCGACGAAGTTCCGTCGGAATTGGTTTTCCCTCTGTAGCAACAAGACATTTTCGTCACATTACTATACAAGATGACGTGATAATGGTCCTGACTGAAAAAGACATCTTTCTTTCTCATATAATACGGATGCAGCATCCACATGTGACAATCATTCACACCATGATTCAAAGCAGAACAACAACATACCCTCCAGAGCCTCGCGGATCTTTCGTTTCTTTTCATAGAGTTCCTTTTCTTTACCTTCCAAGCTCTTTCTGTACAGATATTCTTTACGAAGACGGGCATTCCGTCTGAGCATTCCAACAGAGCTCATGCCATGCACACGTATATCGTAGGTAGGTAAGTAGGTATATACGACTGTCACAGTATGAAATCTTTAAAAAAATGTATGTTTGTAGTATACAGAATGTAACTAGTCATTAATTTGATTACTGTACACCAACTCCACTCAGACCTGGTACAATCTTTTTCAGAGACGAACGAGTATCATCCTTTTTAGATGATGATGATGATGATGATGATGATGATGATGGAATGTTCCAGTTGGATGTGATTGTCTTTGTCTTAATGAAGAACTGGACTCCCATGGATCCGTACATCTGCAGGTCACCGTAGAAAGATCCTCTCCACCCTGTAAAACTGAACGACCCAGATGATGCTGCTGGTACAGGAATTGGAACATTGATGCCAACCATGCCCACGTCTACTCTACTCTGGAATGCACGAGCTGTTGCACCAGAAGAGGTAAAGATGGCTGTTCCATTGCCGTGTTCATTCGAATTGATGACTTGGATGGCTTCTTCAAGACTGTCGACTTCCAAGCATACTAGGACTGGACCGAAAATTTCCTGGGTATAACAGTCAAAATCTGGAGTGATGCCAGAAATGATGGTTGGTCCGACAAAATTACCCATTGGGTATCCTTCAACAACGCAACTCTGACCATCTAATAAAATGTCTGCACCTTGATTCTTGGCTTGTTGTATAATAGAGCATACACGAGATTTGGATTCTGGTGATATGAGCGGCCCCACCTGGGCTCCTGGCTCCCACCCTGCACTAACTTTGAGAGATGCAGCAGTCTCCACAAGTTTCTCTCTATATTCTTCCGTCATTCCTCCTACAAACACTGCAACGGAAATAGCCATACATCTCTGTCCGGCAGCGCCAAACGCTGCCCCAGCGAGGGCATTGACAGCATGGTCTACATCTGCATCAGGCATGATGACTGCATGGTTTTTTGCTCCCGTATTGGCTTGCACCCTCTTACCATTCGCAGCTGCTCGAGCATAGACATGCTTACCTCCTTCATTCGAACCCACAAAAGACACGGATCGTATATCGGGGTGGTCTAATATTGCATTGACGACTGGATGTCCACCATGAACGACATTCAACACACCTGGAGGAAGCCCTGCTTCCATTGCCAACTCTGCAAGCATCATGGTGGCACCTGGATCGCTCTCACTGGGTTTCAGAATCATAGTATTACCTGCAGCTATGGAGATTGGAAACATCCACAGAGGTACCATTGCCGGGAAATTGAATGGACAGATTCCTGCAGTGATGCCAATGGGTTGCCGCATGCTCATGGTGTCAATCCCCCGAGCCACCTGTTCCTGATAATCACCTAGCAATTGTGGTGCAATACCACACGCATATTCTACCACTTCAAGTCCTCGAAATACATCACCCTTTGCATCATCTAGAGTCTTTCCTTGTTCCATTGTAATATTCTTTGCAATGTCGTCCATATCTCGACGAATCAGTTGCTGAAATTTCAACATGACCCGTGCCCTGCTGGGTACTGGAGTCGTTGACCATGACTTGAATGCCTCCTTACTCGACGCTACTGCAGCTTCAAACTCATCTGGAGTTGTTTCAGGGAGCATTCCAAGAACATCCTGCGTTGCAGGATTGTACACTGGGATATGTCTATCGCTCTGTGACTCTACCCGTCTTCCGTCAATAAACAAAGGAATCGACTGATCGGTTCCTGCAGCAGAACTAGATAGACATCTGGTATTTTGTAGCACTGAATGTCGTATTTGAGGGGAGAATGAGAAAGAAGCACTTCTCAAGAAAACCCTCACTGACATTGTTATTTTCCCTTCTCTCTCGCTCTCTCGTTTGTTTGTTTCTCAACACCACTCGATGGATTGATGAGGATTCATTTGTACGAATATAGAATGTTTTTTATTCATATAATATACTACAGACGTGGATGGTAGGGTTTGAAGAGTCTCCATGAGATCACCTCACTGAGATATCTGAGACTCTATATAGAGACTCTATATATAGATATAGAGTCAGATCTGATGGATGGATGGATTTGAAACTACTAGTAGATACGATCAAACAGAAATTGGAGAATGCATGTTTTGTTTGGGTGGTGGTGTAGAGCATATGTAGTTTATATATGACAAGAGTGAAAAAAAACAAAGAAACAAAAGACATGGCAAGGGGGAATGATCACGGCCTTTTCAGATTACTTGACAAGGTGTGTTATTAAGAGTTGCAGACGTTGGTTTCAGAGAATCTGTGGGTCCATGAGCCAAATATCCAACATTAACTTGGCTGTTGGGTGAAATTCTCAACCAATCCAGGGATCCTTGGCCAACAAGGGCATTGTTTTGGATTGCAACATTCCAATTCCAAGCTTGTAAGACTTTAGAATATGTTGCACCGCTGAGCTTGAGCTCCCATGGTACATTGATGGTTTCTGATCCTGTATTTTGTATGTAGATGTTGAATGATCCAGAGTATCCTGACCCATCTCTCCATGTATTTCCAATGTCGATTCTCACAGAGCATGATGTACTTCCAGATGGTGGCATTTCTTGAGGGCTTGGTGGAGGTGGTGATGGTTTCCTTTGTTGAGGGCTTGGTGGAGGTGGTGATGGTGGCTTTTGTTGAGGGCTTGGTGGAGGACTCCCGCCTGAACTGGACCAAGGGTCCAAACCAATGCTCTCCAGATATTGTATCTTTTTCCATTGAATATTGACCCATCCATCATCAACCAAACCACCTGTATCACCTGAATTTGCATTCCAACTCCAATAAAACCAATTATCAATGGGATTGTGCTTTCCATCTCGTGCCTGTCCCTCATTGTTCAGGTACTTGGCCAAGTCTGCCATGGAGGTCAAGTCAATCTGTTCCACAAACTTCGATCCGAATTCTCCAATTGCCACAGGGAATTTTTGACATTTTGAACTTTTACAGTATCCTTGGCTCATCTTTGTTCCAAATGACGTGCTCAGTCGATCGTATAAGGCAGCACCAGTAACACTGTTGTAGTTGTAGGTCACTGATGGTGGGTATACATGTGGTGCAAGAATCACCCTGTTTCGGTATGGCTTTGACAAGAGCTCATCAAAAAATGGCCTTGGGTCACTGAGGCCTAGCTCGGATATTTTTGTTGTCGCAAATCCATCTCCCCAGTTTGCTTGCAAACTGCTTTGCCCGGTCCCTTCAATAGCATAGATGATATTGCTTGATCTCTCCTCAATGGCATCCATGGCCTGAATATACAAATCTTTCAGTTTTGGCCACTTGATTCCATAGTTATCTGGCTCATTCAACAAGTCAACGATGAGTTTGGACTTCAACGTAGCATCATTTGAGAGATCCTTTACCAGATTTGCCCATTTTTTGCTCCATGCAGTTGCATCCTCTAGAGCAGTTTGATCTTCCCTCAAATGATTGTCAACCATGACATAGAATCCATTTCTGGCAAAAAAACCTTGCAACCCATATGAAGCGATCTCTAGTACTTCCATTTGGAAGATATGAATTGCAGGTATTTCCAGAATACGTTGGAGGATTATCAAGAGCTGGAGCTGCTCCCTGTGATGCTTGTCCAGGGGGAGTCACACTTTCACCAATCACCTCGGCAGATGGAGGTGAGCAGCTCTGATGTACAAACGATCTTGGTGTCTTGTCAAAATCTTTGAAACTGAAAGGAAGTCTGACTGCATTGAAACCAAGAAGCTTTTGGCGCCAGACAACTGTAGCAAAGTCACCACTCAGTGGATTGTTACTCCACAAGCCATCAACCATTGTCTGCCCATTGTTAAATCCAAACCAGTTGAATCCTTTGATCTTGATAGTGTTTCCATCATCATCCTGAATGGATGAATCCTTAAGCCTCAAGGCTTGCGAAGAAGAAACCAGTGCAATGAGAATGCACAGCCAAAAGGTGGGTGTACACTTGAGCATTGATCAACTTCCTTTGTAGCTGCACTACTTGCCGCGTCAAAAGTTACGCGGACTGTTTGAAATGAACTCTCTTCGCAGGAATCTTTACCGTACTATTGTCTTCCTACGTATACTAGTTTATGTATAGTAGTGTATATCCTAGAAGACGCGGATAGCCTGTACGTTTGACCGGGTCTTGTCTACAGAATCTCTCTTTCAGAGAATTGCGGGATAATAACAGGAAGACGTGTTTCCTATCTAGTATTCCATTCCAAGATTGAATCTTTACTTGTGATTAACGATTTCAAATTGAATTATAAGCCAATACTGCCACTCCATTGCAATTGGTATGAAGCAAGTGCATTTTGAAGTTACGCGTCCCGTTGTTCATACCGGTATGTAATAAACAATTTTAATGCTGCTCCTATGTCAATAACGCCCTGTACATGGTATATGCATACACTGGTGGAATTCAAACATCCACCTTGAAAGGTTGGTTCACAGCAACAGTATTGTTTTCAATCATTCATGACTGGTATTGAT